>Ga0308417_1001594_pt1 | contig 15484 bp, 14 predicted proteins | sample HotsprSampleOS65_FD_203528 | JGI IMG/M metagenome (GOLD analysis project Ga0308417, IMG submission 203528) | Hot spring phototrophic mat microbial communities from Octopus Spring, Yellowstone National Park, Wyoming, United States - 20090730_OS65 ... | reverse complement strand
GCTGCCCGGCCAGACTGTCAGCGTGTTCAATCAGCCGTCAGAGGCGTTCGGCGTGTGGGGCACGCTGTCCGGCGGCAGCACCGTCCAGATCATCGGCCCGGCAGCCGGGGGTTGGTTCGGCGTGGATCCTGGCGTGGCCCAGGGCGGCAGCGTGGGCATCTGGCGGCTGCGCTGGGTGCGCACCGACGCGCCGCTGACGTTTGTCGGCAACTGCGATAACCTGCCAGTGGTGAGCTACGCTGGCTGACACGCCCGCCTGGATAGGAGACTGTATGTCCGAGATTCCCATCCTAAGCAGCCTTCCCCCTGATGTGCGCAGCGTGGTGCTGCGCGTGCTGCTGGCGCTGCTGGTCGTCGCGCTGATCTGGCTGCTGCGCCGGGCTGTCACCTGGGCGATTGCGCGGCCGCTGAAACAACTGGTCAGCCGCTACCCCAACGACGAGCGCGCGCAGTTGGTGGTGCGCATGGTGCAGGGGCCAGTCAACCTGCTTGTCATCGCCCTCAGCCTGCACCTCGCGTCCAGCATCATCCTGCCAGACAGAGCCGCGCTTGATTTCATCTCAAATCTGGCGCGCACGCTGATCATTGTGGCAGTGGCGCTAGCGGCGTTCCGCGCGGTTGACCTGTTCATCACTTCCAGCCGCGCCCTCACCAACATGACCGGCCTGGTGATCGAGGAACAGCTTGTCCCCTTCACCAAGACAGCTCTTAAAGCGATCATCGTTGCGCTGGCCGTAGTCGTCGTCTTGCAAGAGTGGAACTACGACGTCACCAGCCTGATCGCTGGTCTCGGCTTGGCCGGTCTGGCCGTATCGCTGGCGGCTCAGGAGACTGTCGCCGACCTGTTCGCTTTCAGCACCATCGTCAGCGACCGCCCGTTTGAGGTCGGCGAGTTCATTGCCACGCCAAATGTCGAGGGTGTGGTCGTCTCCATCGGCCCGCGCTCGACGCGCATCCGCCGGCTGGACCAGGCTTACGTCAGCATCCCTAACGCGATGATCGCCAAGAACTTAGTGATCAACTGGTCGCGCCTGGACCGCCGGCACATCAACTTCGTGCTGGGCGTATCCTATGGAACCACGCCAGATGAGATGCGCGTCCTGCTGGAGCGCCTGCGCGCGATGCTGCGCGAGCATCCACACGTGGACCCAGAGACGGTGCAGGTGTGCTTTAACGAATTCGGCGACAGCGCGCTCAACATCCTCGTCCGCTGCTACATTGCTCAGCCGGACTGGGCGGCGTTCCAAGCGGAGCGCGAGGCGATCAACCTCAAAGTTCTGGCCATCGTTGATGAGCTGGGGCTGAGCATCGCCTATCCCAGCCGCTCGATCTACGTGCGCAGCCTGCCGCCAGAGTGGTCATCGGTAACGTATGATCAACCCGCCGCGCCGTCGGGCGGCGACGCCAGCCGCGGCGTCAGTTGATGCAGCCGGCGCGACCGTGCTAAGATAAAGCTAACAGGCGGTCCTGGTGGGGGTGGCGCTGGCTCACGCTGGCGCCGCCCCTACTCGCGCCCGTCGAAGATGCCACGGGCCAGAGCCAGCAGCTCGGCGCGGCGCTCGGCCGGCACGCCGCAGCTCAGCAGGTAGCGCTCCAGCAGCTCCTCCGCCGTCAGGCCTTCCGGGCTGATGCCCAGTCGGGCGCGGTCGGCGCGCTCAACGTCCTTCTGCAGGCTGGCGAGATGATGTATTCCAGCCGCCCGCAGCGCCTCGCGCACGGCGCTCTCGTTGAGCTGGTTCTCGTTCTCCGCCGAGAGCTGAACGATCACGCGGACAATCGCGCCTTTTAGATCGTGGCCGCGGATGTCCTGCAGCAGCGCCCGCGTCGGATCGGCGCTCTGGCGCAGGTCGGCGCGCAGCGTCACGAACGGGCGCGCCTTGACCGGTACGAACTGCCAGGCTGCTGCGCCGCGCGCCAGCTCCACCCAGCAGAAGCCCTTCGCATCACCCTCCTCGCCGAAGTCAATCCGTTCCATGCTGCCGCTGTACACCACCGGCGGCGCGTCAGTGCGGCCCCGCGTCAGGTTCTGGTGCTTGTGGATGTGGCCCAGCGCCACGTAGTCCCAACGCGGATCGGCCACGGCCGACAGCGCCACCTGCACATCGCGCCCCAGCATGATGCCGCGCTCGCTGCCCAGCAGCGCCCCGCTGACCGAGAAGTGGCCCGCCAGCAGGCGCGGGATCGGCCCGTGCGCGTCAGCCTCGCCCGCCAGAGCGTCCAGGACGTCGGTTAGCTTTTCGGCCAGCAGGGCATCCGTCTCGGCGATAGTCATGCCAGCGGTTTTCTCGTCCTCCAGCAGGCGCGACCGGAAGGGATACGGCGCGCTGCCCACCACCACTGGCCCGCGCTGGGTTTCCAGGCGGCGCACCTCATAGCTGTCGGCCACCCACACGTTGGGCACGTCCAGCGTGCTGTAAATTTCAACGCTGGAGGCTTTCTCGCGGCTGGGCTGCATGTCGTGGTTGCCCAGCACCATCACCAGCGGGGCCATGCCGGCCAGGTCGCGCACGCGCCAGGCGAACTCGCGCTGAAACGTGGGGTTAGGCGCGCGCGTCTTGAAGGCGTCGCCGGCAAACACCGTCAGGTCTACGCCGTTGGCGCGCGCGTAGTCCACCATTTCGTCCATGCGCCTCAGAAAGTCGGTCACGCGGCTGCTAACGCCCGTGACCGGGTCTGACGAGCCGTAGTTTTCCATGCCGATGTGAACGTCAGCAAAATGCAGTATCCGCAGGGGTTCGCTCATGCTGCCTGCCTCTGTATTCGACCGCGACACGCAGGCCGGCCCTGCGCGTCCTGGCTTTTCGGGCCGCGGCCTATCGGTTATAATCGGAATGCGTTAAGCCAGCAAGAGAGGAATCCAGTTTTGGACATTACTTGGTATGGGCACAGCTGCTTTCGCCTCTCCGAGCGCGGGCAGGTGAGCATTGTTACCGACCCGTATTCGGAGCAGATTGGTCTGCCCGCGCCGCGCCTCAAAGGCGATATCGTCACAATCAGCCACGACGAACCAGGCCACAACAACGCGGCCGCGGTCAAGGGCGACCCGCTGATCATCAGAGGGCCAGGCGAGTATGAGGTGGGCGGCGTCTTCGTGCTGGGGCTGGCCATGCACGCTGTGTCCGCCGAGCCGCCGCGCTGGAATGTGGCTTACCTGTTCCAGTATGACAGCCTGACAGTGCTGCACCTGGGCAACCTGTCGCACGTGCCCGACCAGTCTACCATCGAGGGCCTGGGGGAGGTCAACGTGGCGTTGGTTCCGGTGGGCGGCGGCAGCGCGCTGCGGGCAGCCCAGGCCGCCGAGGTCATCGCGCTCATCGAGCCGCACTACGTTGTGCCCATGCACTACGCCCAGCCGGGTCTGCGCATCGAGCTGGAGCCGCTCGATCGCTTTCTCAAAGCCATGGGCGTCAGCAAAGTGCAGGAAGAAGATATGCTCCGGCTGACGCTCGGCACGCTGCCAGAACAGCCGCAGGTCGTCGTGCTCAGGCCGCGCCTGGGCCAGGAATAGCGCGCGAAGGAGCTGCAAAGGGCATGAAGGTCAAGCTGATTATGAACTGGGACATTAAGCCAGGGCGTGACCAGGAGTACTTTGAGTTCATGGTGCGCGAATGGGTGCCAGTGACCACTGGCCTGGGTCTGAAGCCCTCCGGCGCGTGGTTCACTATGTACAGCCGCACGAAAACGCCGCAGATCATGACCGAAGGCGTCGCCAAAGACCTGCCCACCATGCGCGAGATTCTCAACAGTGAGGACTGGCGCCGCCTCCAGAATGGCCTGATGGAGTACGTCTCCAACTACGAGCAGAAGATCGTGCGCGTCACCGGCGGCTTCCAGCTTTAGCCGCCGTTCGCGCCGGCGTTGCCAACACTACGACCACGGGCAGCCTACTGCGCGGGCTGCCCCTGTTTGTGCCTATGCAGCGCCTGTGCTGGCGCACGGCCAGCTAATGGTGCACAGCCCAACGGGTGTGAGCGCCGCCGCTGGTGGCATAGGCTGCTGTGCTTGTTCTGTTCGTGTGCCGCTTGTCAGCTCTCGGCTGCCATCAGGCTGGCCGCTACCCGCGCCAGCTTCTCGCGTGCCTCGCGCGCCACCGGCTCCAGCGCCGGGCTGCCGACAAACGCCATCATCCCCAACGGGTCAACCAGTCCGACATCAATCGCGCCGTCGTCAGCCTGCTGCACGGTTACGTTGCACGGCAGCAGCAGGCCAATCTCTGGCGCCAGCGTGAGCGCGCGGTGCGCCAGCGGCGGATTGCACGCCCCTAGGATGCGGTACGGGCGGAAGTCCACGTCCAGCTTCTGCTTCATGGTGGCCTTCACGTCAATCTCGGTAAGCACGCCGAAGCCTTCGGCCCTGAGCGCCTCGGTCACGCGGGTCAGCGCCGTCTCGAAATCGGTGTGCAGGCGGACGAAAAGACCCAGTTGCGGTGTTGCGCTGTCTGTCATTTTCTTTGCCTCCCTATGCAGCAAATCAGCACAGTTGTCAAGCGATGGCCAGCGCCAAGGTCAAGCGGCGCCTCGCCCAGGGGACCCAGCGAACCGGTAGCGCTGTTGAGGGCAGTGATCGCCGTTTGCTTTCGCGCAGCTTACGCAAGGTTTACACAAGTTAGAGTAGATAATGCCACAGCGCCGCGGCCCAGTGCAAAGCAAATGGCTAATAGCTGGTATAAGCCTTAGCTGATAGCTAATGCTGTTAGAGGGTGTAGAAGCGGCTGAGCGCCGTCTTGATGGCGTAGTAGTCGAACGGCTTTGGCACAAAACCGCTGGCCCCGCTGTCGCTGGCGGCTTGCAGCGCCTTAGACGATTGCTCAGCGCTAATAACCACCATCGGTATCCGCGCCCAGCGGTCGTTGTCGCGCACCTGCCGCATGAAATCCAGGCCGTTCATGTAGGGCATGCGCAGGTTGGTGATGATCAGGTCTGGCGGCTGCTCCGCTTCCAGCAGCGCCATTCCCTCCACACCGTTGCGCGCGCTCATGATCTGGCACGGTTCCGAGCCAAGCGCGCGCCGGATCATCATCGCCAGCAGCATGAGGATGTCGGGGTTGTCGTCCAGCAGCAGAATGCGCATCGCGGTTTCCACCAGATTTCCCTTGTCGCCAACCGTGCATACTACAGCTCAAGCGATATCTACGACCTTACAACTCAAGCAGTATGTATGTTCGCCCCTTGTTTTCACAAAAAATTCACACAGCCGGCGCGCGCTTGAGGCGGCCAGCCCCCGCGTACCTTACCGCCTGGACACACGCCCCGCGAACGGCTACACTCGCGGCAGTCTGTTCGGTTTGCTTGCATCTATGAGTGTGTCCTATGCTGCCCCTGCGCCTTAAAATGGTGAACTTTCTCGCCTATACAGACGCGACCCTCGACTTCACAGGCATGCACCTGGCCTGCCTTACCGGCCCCAACGGCGCGGGCAAGTCGTCCATTCTGGACGCGATCACCTGGGCGCTGTGGGGTCAGGCCCGCGCCCGCCGCGACGAGGAGCTGATTCATCAGGGCCAGCATGATATGCACGTCCAGCTCGATTTTGAGCAGGAGGGGGTTATCTACCGTGTGCTCCGCCGCCGCACGCGCAAGCAGGGCGGCACAGGGGTGCTTGACCTGCTGGCGCAGGTCAACGGCGAGTGGAAAACGCTCACCGCCGCCACCATGCGCGAGACTCAAAAACACATCAACCAACTGCTGCGCCTGGATTACGACACCTTCGTCAGCTCGGCCTTTCTCCAGCAGGGCCGTGCCGACGCCTTCACCACCAAACAGCCGCGCGAGCGCAAGCAGCTCCTCAGCGAGATTCTGGGCCTGGAGCAGTGGGACGAATACGCCAAAACCGCCAGAGATCGCCAGAAGGAGATCAGCGGCGAGATAGCGCGCATCCAAGACGAGATCAAGCGCATTGACGCCGACCTGCTGCGCGAGCCGGCGCTGCGCCAGGCGCTGGCCGACGCCGAGGCCGCCTACGAGGCCGCTCGCGATGCGCTGGAAAAAGCCGACAGCGCCGCTAAGGAGCTGGCCGAAACCCCAATCAACCTGCGCAACGCGCGCGCCAGACTGACCGAAAGCGAGCGGCGCAGCCAGGTGCTGGCCCGCGACCTGGCCGACGCGCAGGCCGCGCTCCAGCGCCAGCAGGCGCGCGTAGACGGCTACGAGGCCCTGATCGCGCAGCAGGCTGAGATCGAAGCCGGTTACGTCGCGCTGCAGCAGGCCCGCGCCGAAGATCAGGCCCTGGCCGACAAACTGCGCCAGCTCCGCGCCCTAGACGAGCAGCAGCGGAATCTGGAGCGCGAAGTCGCCAACGCGCGCGCAGCGCTCGCCAACGATATCCGCGCCGAGGACACCCGCATCGAGGAGCTGATGCGCACCGTCCGACAGGCCGATTACGAAGCCTACACCAAAGCGCAGGAAGAAGCTGCCGCGCTGCGCGCGCTGGCGGCCGAGCGCGACGCGCTGCGCGAGGCGCTCAGCGCCCTCGATGAAAATCGCACTAAGCTCGCCGAGACAAACCGGGGCCTGCGCGAGAAAATGAACGACCTCAAAGACCGTCTCAGCCGGCTGGAGAGCGCCCCCGCCGACGCCGCTGCCTGCCCGCTGTGCGGCCAGCCGCTGCCGCCAGAGCGCCGCGCTGCCCTCATCGAGGACCTGCGCCGCGAAGGCACGCAGCACGGCGACGCTTTCCGCGCCAACGCCGCCCGTCTCGAAGCCTTGGAAGCCGAAGCCGACAGCGGCCGCAAGCGCTTGAAGGAGATGGAGCGCAGCCTCAAACACCTCCAGCCGTTGGAACAGCGCATCGGCGCGCTGGAGAGCCAGTTCGCCGCCGCCGTTGAGGCCGAGACCCGCATCGCTGACGCCCAGGCGCGCCGCGCCGCGCTGCAGGCAGCGCTTGACGCCGAGGATTACGCCCACGAGGCGCGCGCCTGCATTGCCGCATTGGATGCTGAGCGCGCCGCTGTGGGCTATGACCGCGCCAGCCACGACAGCGCCCGCCAGCAGCTGGACACGTTCCGCGCTTTCGAACGGCGCTACGCCGAACTGGAGATTGCGCGCGGCGCGCTGCCCAGCGCGCAGGACGAACTTGAACAGGCCCGCCAGCGTCAGACTGAGGCGCAGGCCCGCCTGGACGAGGCGCGGCACGAGCGGGACGCCCTGGCGGCGGAAATCGAGCGGCTGGCGGCGCTGGACGAAGAATACCGCCGGCGCGAGGCCGAGGCCGAAATCCTGCGCGCTGCAGAGCGCCGGGCCTACGACCAGCTCAAAGACGCGCGCCAAGAGGTCAAGGCGCTGGACGACCAGCGGGCGCGCCGAGCCGATCTACAAAACCAGGCAGAGAAGAAACGCCACGAGGAAGGGCTGTACAAAGAACTGACGCAGGCTTTTGGCCGCAACGGCGTCCCGGCGATGGTGATCGAAACCGCCATCCCGGAGCTGGAGAGCGCCGCCAACGATTTGCTGCGCCGCATGAGCAGCGGGCGCATGAACCTGCGTATTGACACGCAGAGAGAGAAGATCACCGGCGGCGTGGCTGAGACGCTCGACATCCACATCGCCGACGAGCTGGGCACGCGCCCCTACGAACTGTTCAGCGGCGGCGAGGCTTTCCGCATCAACTTCGCCATCCGCGTGGCGCTGTCGCAGCTGCTGGCGCGCCGTGCCGGGGCGCATTTGCGCACGCTGTTTCTCGACGAGGGCTTCGGCACGCAGGACGCCGAAGGGCGCGAGCGGCTGGTGGAAGCCATCACTGTCGTGCAGGACAGCTTCGACCTGATCCTAGTGATCACCCACATTGATGAGCTGCGCGATTCGTTCCCCGTGCACCTGGTGGTGGAGAAGACTAGGGGCGGCAGCCGCGTTGCTGTGCGCTGACCGCCAGCCGCCAACCCTCACGCGCGTGATAAAGAATTGTCTACGTTCACGCACTGCTTACACAGGTCGTGCTACACTAACAGCAGGTAGGGATGTGACGATAAAGCGAGGACAAGCTGCGTGAAACACCCTGTGGTGGGCGGCCGATCGCCCACACAGCAGCGCGCGCTGGTCATCGGCGCTGGCCTGGCTGGCCTGCTGGCGGCCCGCGTGCTGCTCGATCACTTCGCCAGCGTGGCCGTCATCGGGCGCTGCCGCCCGTCAGATAACCGCCCGCCCGGCCATGTGCTGGCTGTGGGCGCGTTTCGCGCGCTGGAACGGCTCTTCCCCGGCATCGGCGCAGAACTGGCGCTGATCGGCGCCCCGTCAGTGGACTGGACCGCTGACTGCCCGGCGCTGCTGCCAGCCGGCTGGGCGCCGCGCTTTCCCTCCGGTCTGTTAACCCGCGCCGTCTCTGGCGACGGCCTAGCCCAGACTGTGCGCCGCCGCCTGACCGAGTACGGCGGCGACCGCCTTGAGCTGCGCGACGGCGTGCGCGCCGCTGGCCTGCTGTGGCAGGACGGCCGCGTAACCGGCGCGCGTCTGGTCGTGGAGACAGCGGACGACGACAGCCCGACGCTCATCGCAGTCAGCGCTGATTTTGTTGTTTTCGCTGGCGGCCAATCTTCACAACTGGCAGACTGGCTGGCGCAGGCCGGCTGCCCTGCCCCGGCCCAAACGGTTATCAGCGCGCCGCAGGCGTACAGTGTGGGCCTTTTTCGCCGCCCCGCCAGCGCCGATCCGGCCTGGCGCGCCCTGCTGATTGTGCCTGCGGCAGGCCGGCCTGGGGCGCTGCTGCACCCCCTGGAGGGCCAGCGCTGGGCCATAACGCTCGCGCCGCCGGCTGGCGCGACCCCGCCCGCCGATCTCGACGCGCTGCTGACCCTGGTTCGTGACCTGCCCACGCCGGCAGTCTATGACGCGCTGCGCGCCGCCGAACCGCTGGAGCCGGTCTGCGTGTGGGCGCACGCCGGCAGCCGTGCTGCTGCTTACCATCGCGTCGGAAACTGGCCAGACGGCCTGGCCATCACCGGAGATGCCGTCTGCGCGCTCAACCCGGCCTATGGTCACGGCCTGGCGGCTGCTGCGCTGTCTGCCCTAGCGTTTGCCGCGGCGCTGAGCGAGCAGCGCCGCGCCTTTCCCAATGGCGCCCTGGACGGGCTGGGCCAGCGCGCGCAGAGCGCACAGGCTGCTGCGCTGCGCGCGCCGATGCGAACCGCCGCCGCCGTCGAGGCCTGGCATGCCGGCTCACTGGGCGCTGCAGCCGCCCGCTGTGGGGCGGCGCTGCTGGCCGCCGCCGCTGATCAGCCGTCTGCCCACCGTGCCTTGCTGGAAGTCGTTACGCTCACACGCCCGCCGGCGGCGCTGCTGCGCCCGGCGGTGGCGCTGCAAACGCTGCGCGGCGCGCCGCCGTTGGCCGTCCCCAGCCCGATCCCGCCCGCGCCTGACCCCAGCGCTGTCCGCTCCACCCAGGAACTCACGGTTCTATCGTGAATTCGTCATGCGCCTCTTCGTCGCCGTTGACCTGCCCGACGCCGTGAAAAACCGCCTGGAAACGCTGCGCGCCCCTGTGCCCGGCGCGCGTTGGGTCAGCCGCGACCAGATGCACCTGACGCTGTTCTTCATCGGCGAGACCGAGCGCCTCTCGGACGTCAAAGCCGCGCTGCAGCCGGTTCGCGCCGCGCCCTTCGACCTGCTGCTCAGCGGCGTTGGGCGCTTTCCGCCCGGCAGCCGGCGGCCGCCGCGTGTGCTCTGGGCCGGTTTCGCGCCCCAGCCGGCGCTGCTGGCGCTGCAAGCGCAGGTGGCGGCGGCGCTGACGGCGCTGGGTTTCCCGCCAGAGAACCGCCCCTACAGCCCGCACCTCACGCTGGCGCGCGTCAAAGCTGAGAATACGCTGCCTGCAGCGGAACGCTTCTTAGAGGCGCATGCTGGTTTCCGCGCCGGCCCAGTTCGCGTCGAGGCGTTCGCACTCTACGCCAGCGACCTCACGCCGCAGGGCGCGCGCTATACACAGCAGGCGGTCTACCCTCTCCGCGGTTAAACGCCATCGCTCAGCATACCCAGCATAGGCAGGCTGCTGACTTGCCAGTAAACTGGCGCATCTGCGCGCTGCACCGCTTTCGGAGTCTGTCGCTATGCCCGCTGGATTACATCGCTGGCCGCTGCCCGCCCTGCTGGGCGCAGGTCTGATCGGGGCCGCTTTGCTCTACTACGCTGGCTGGGTTGAGCCGCGCTGGCTGCATGTGCGCCATGTAAAAGTGCGCCTGCCGCGGCTGGCCCCGGCCTTTCACGGCTACCGCATTGCTCACCTCAGCGATATCCACATGGGCGGCGGTATGACGCCAGCCCGCCTGCGCGCCGCTGTGAGCCTGGTTAACGCGCTCAAACCCGATCTGGTGGCGCTCACTGGCGATTTCATCGAGGCAGACGGGCGGGCTGCCGCCGCTGTCGCCGACGCGCTGGGCGCGCTGCGGGCGCGCGACGGCGCAGTAGCCGTGTTGGGCAACCACGACTACCGCCGCGCGCCCGATGCAGTGCGGCAGGCCCTGGCCCAGGCCGGCGTCGTCGAGCTGTCGAACGCCGTTCACACCCTGCGGCGCGGCGTGGACAGCCTGCACATTGCCGGCCTGGACGACGTCGCCGCCGGGCGGGCCTGCCTCGACGCCGTGTTGGATGCGCTGCCCCCCGAAGGGGCTGCCGTGCTGCTGGCGCACGAACCCGACTTCGCCGACGTCACTGCGGCCACCGGCCGCTTCGACCTCCAGCTTTCCGGCCACACCCACGCCGGCCAGGTGCGCCTGCCGCTGCTGGGCGCGCTGGTGCTGCCCTCCTACGGCAGGTTCTACCCGGCTGGCCGCTACCAGGTGGGCGGCATGACCCAGTATACCAACAGCGGCCTCGGCACGATATGGCCGCACCTGCGCTTCAACGCGCGCCCAGAGGTAGCTCTGCTGACCCTGCACAGCGCTGATGACGGGGCCGCTCCCGCGCCTTGAGCGCCAGATCGCTGCCCGCTGCGCCGCAGTTTGCGCTAAAATCAGATGCCAGCAGCGTTTTTATCCGCCAAGGAATGAGAACCATGCCCAGGGAACCCCACACTGGCATGTGGTACGCCGATCACCGTGACCCGACCGTTCATCGCACGCCAACGGTGATGATTCACGGGGCAGGCGGCTCTCACCTAGACTGGCCCGCCGAGCTGCGCCGCCTGGCCGAGGCCAACGCCATCGCGCCCGACCTGCCCGGTCACGGCCGCAGCGCTGGGCCGGGCCGCACTGCTCTCGGGGCTTACGCCGCTGACGTCGTCGCTTTGCTGGATCAGCTTAAAGTGGCACAGGCTGTCGTGCTCGGCTTCAGCATGGGCGGGGCCATCGCTCAGCTTATCGCTCTCCATTACCCGGATCGCGTGGCCGGCCTGGTGCTGGTGGGCACGGGCGCGCAGTTAAACGTCAACCCGGCCATTCTCACCGGCCTGCGCGCCGATTTCGCCGCCACAGTGGAGCGAGTCGTTGGCTGGCAGTGGGCCGCCGGGCACGAGCAGCAGCAGCGCCTCAGCCTGCGCCGCCAATTAGAGACCGATCCCGACGTGTATTACAGAGATTTCCACGCCTGCGCCAGCTTCGACGTGCGCGACCAGCTCAGCCGCGTGCGCGCCCCCACACTCGTCATCGGCGGCACGGCAGACCGCATGACGCCCTACCGTCAGAGCGAGGAGCTGCGCGACCTGATCCCCGGCGCAGCACTAGCGACAATTGAGGGCGGCGGCCACATGATGCTGCTGGAGCAGCCGCAGGTGGCCGCGGACATCGTGCGCGGCTGGCTGCTGACGGTTGAGCCGTGAGGAGCGCATCTGTGCCGCGCCTGACCACGCTGTGGCAGACAGTGAGCGCCGTCGCCGAGCTGAGCGAGATAGCCCGCAGCCGCCAGACGTATTACTTCTCAACGCTGGGGCCAATCACGTTCTTTCTTAAAGCGGAGCAGGCCGAGGTGCGCGTGCGGCGCTGGGCGCAGCCGCGCGTCGAGGTGACGGTGACGCTGCAGGCCGCCTTCGGCTGGCGCGTGGCCACCGATCAGGACGAGGCCGGCGTTTATGTGGTGGCCAAGCGCCGCCCGCTAGTGGGCGGTCTGGCACGCGCCGCGTTCGACGTGCTTGTGCCGCACGATGCATATCTTGACCTGCGCCTGGACGATGGCCGCGTTGTGCTGGAGGGCGTGCGCGGCGCGCTGCAGGTCCCCCCGCCGAGCGCCGAGGGCACGCTGCTGCACACAGGCAGCGTAGAATGAACCCGCTGGCGTTAATCCTCATCATGTTCTTCGCCAACTTCACGCAGAGCGTGGCCGGCTTCGGCATGGCGCTGGTGGCCGTGCCCCTGCTCACCGACATGATCGGCCCCCAGGCGACCGCGCCGCTGATCCCGCTGGCGGCGCTTGTCACCCAAACCGTGCTGCTGCTGCGCTACCGCGCGGCCATCAATTTGCGCACGGTGGGGCGGCTGGCGGCGGCCGCCGTGGTTGCCATACCGGCCGGTGTGTTCGTTCTGACGCGCGCCGATGAAGACGTCGTGCGCGCCGTTCTGGGCGTGGTGCTAATCCTGTACGCCTTGTACGCCCTGTTCAACTTACGCTTGCCGCCGCTGCGCAGCCCGCGCTGGGCCTACGGCTTCGGCTTCGCCAGTGGGCTGCTGAGCGGTGCGTATAACATCCCCGGCCCGCCGGTGGTCATCTACGGCAGCTGCCGCGGCTGGCCGCCGGATGAGTTCCGCAGCAACCTGCAGGGCTTCTTCATGCTCAGCAGCGTGACCGTGCTGGGCACACACGCGCTGGCGCAGCACTACACGCCGGACGTGTTCCAGGCATTTTTGATCGCCCTGCCTGGCATTCTGCTGGGGCTGGGGGCAGGCATTGTGCTGGATCGTTACATCAACCCTGTGCTGTTCCGGCGCATCGTGCTGCTGCTGCTGATCGTCTTGGGGCTGAATCTGATCTTCTAGCGGGGCGGCGGACGTAGCGCGTACACGACGAAGCGCGGCAGTCGCAGGTCCACCTCGACGGTGAAACCGACGGCCCGCAGCGCCTCCAGCCACTCCTCCACTGGCTGATCCGCCGGCACGGGAAAGTAGCGCGTGCCCTGTTCGGGCAGGGCCAGCGCGCCGGCTGCCAGCAGTTCCGGCGTTGGGTAGTAGACGCGCCGCTTGTCGTTCCACTGGCCCAAGTAGTAACCCAGCTCCCAACCCAACCAGCGGTCGTATATCACAGTAGCGACCGGCTTGCTGTTGAGGTGCGCCGCCAGCGCCTCAATGCCGTCGCAGCGCGCCCGTTCTGTGTCGAGCGGCGACTGACCAGCGGCAGCGCCCAGCGCGGCAGGCAGCAGCGCCAGCGTCAGCGCGCCGGCGCCGGCCAGCCGGGCCAGTGCCGATAGGCCCCCACTGGGGGGCGGCAGGCGCACGGCGTTTGCCGCCCCGTCCAGCCCGCGCGCTGCCAGCAGACCGACCGGCGGCAGCAGCAGCAGCAGGTAGCGCTCGTAAATGTTGAAGGCCACCAGCCAGTGCACCAGCGCATACGCCAGCGCAAACGCCAGCAGTGCCGCGTCAGCCCGCGCTGTAGGGGCGCGCCGCCGCACAAGGCCGCGCACGCCCGCGGCCAGCGCCAGCGGGATCAACAGCGCGCCAACTGGCCCAAAGAGCTGCTCCGCGTGGCTGCCCCACGCCGCCAACCGCGGCGCGAGTTCAACCAGGTCGGCCAGCCGCGCGGGATCGTTGTTGACAGCCGCCAGCGCGAACGTGCTTGTGCCGCCGCGCGCCGCGTCCCACAGCAGCAGGCCGGCTAGCGCCGCTCCCAGTCCTGCGGCAAAGCGCACCAGGCCGCGTCTGTCCAACCGACCGACCGACCACCCCAGCGCTAGGCACAGCGGCAGATAATAAAGCGCCTGGTGTTTGCTGGCAAAGGCCAGCCCCAGCAGCGCCCCGCTCGCCAGCCAGCGCCCGCTGGCCCCCGCTGCCAGCGCCAGCGCGCCCAGCGCCAGCATCGGCATGTCCGTGAACGCTGACGCGCTGTAGCTAACCGCCAGCGGCGACAGCGCCGCCAAGAGCGCCGCCAGCAGCGGCACGCCTGAGCCGCCGCAGAGCTGCCGCGCCAGCCGGTACACTGCCGCAGCCAGCACGACGCCGGCCAGCGCGCCCGGCAGCCGCGCTGCCAGCGTGCCCTGGCCGATGAACACCTGCGCCAGCGCGTTGGCATACAGGGCCAGCGGCGGCTTGTCCAGCGGGCCGGGCAGCAGCCAGTCGCCGTTAACGGCCGCCGCCCGCGCAAACGTGCTGAACAGCGCCTCGTCCGGGTGCAGCGTGACGGGCTGCGCCAGGGCGCTCAGCCGCAGCGCAGCCCCCAGCAGCAGGACTGCCGCCGCTGCCCACAATCGCGCTGTCTGTGCTCCCAGGTGTTCGCCCGCCTTCATCGTTTGCGTGTCTATCGTCAGCAGGTCGCCGCTGTACTCGCGCCAGATTTGGATTACAATGGGCGCATTTCGCATATCCCAATTTTTATTGGGATATTTGGGATACTCTCACGCCGGAACGGAGCTGATGGCCGCCTTAGACGACTTGTACCGCATTGACAACTTCATTGACACCTTTGCTCTCGGCCACTACGCCCGCGTGCTGGAGGCGCTGGACCGGCGCACCGGCCACTCGGTCGCCTTCAAGGTGCTGCGCCCGGAACACCTGACGCCAAACGGCGACACGCGCTGGGAATACCGCGCTTTCGCCAACGAAGCCGGCCTGCTGATGAGGCTGGCCGACACGCCCCAAGTGGTCAACCTGCTGGACTGCGGCTATGTGTCCAGCCCGGCCGAAGTGCCGGCCGGCGGCGAGATCGAGTCCTTTCAGCAGGACGTGCTCGGTTTCGTGCAGGCCATGCCGCGCTTCGCCGGGCTGAACTGGCGTCCGTACCTGGCGCTCGAAAACCTGCCGCGCACCCGCAACCTGTTCTACCTGATGAAGACCAACAAACCAGGCGTGCGCTGGCGGCTGCCCAGCGAGGAAGGGCTGGCGCTGGCGCTCCAGTTCGGCACGATGCTTAAGATCGCCCACGAGCGGGGCGTCGTCTACCTGGATCACAAGCTGGAACACGTCTACTGGGACGGCACGCACCTCCAGATCATTGACTTCAACAGCTCGCGCCAGCTCGAAGGCGACCCGCTCAGCGCTGACAACGCCCAGCTCCGCCGCATGGACGTGCACAACCTGTGCGTCGGCATCCTCTATCCGGTGTTCACCGGCCTCTCGCCGCGCATGACCAGCCTGCGGCCGCAGCCCGGCACATTGGCCGACGTGGACGCCCGCTACCGCGACATCACGACGCTGGATTTCGGCGTCGAGCCGACGCTCAGCGCCAGCATCAAAGACCTGCTGCAGCGCGGCGCCGCCCACGAGCTGGCAGCGCCGGATGACTTCCTGGGGGGGCTGCGCGCCGCCGCTGCCCACCACGGGTGGGATTTCCCCGACCACTACACCAGCCCTGCCAGCCGTGATGCCCGCACCCAACTGCGCGCCGGCCTGACGCGCATCCGCAAAGGCCAGGAGCTGCTGCGC
>Ga0308417_1001593_pt1 | contig 15485 bp, 5 predicted proteins | sample HotsprSampleOS65_FD_203528 | JGI IMG/M metagenome (GOLD analysis project Ga0308417, IMG submission 203528) | Hot spring phototrophic mat microbial communities from Octopus Spring, Yellowstone National Park, Wyoming, United States - 20090730_OS65 ... | reverse complement strand
CCGACTCCCGTGAGACAAAACGATACCTCACGGCGTGTGGACTCACGCAGCGCACCCGTCGCGATTTCCTCGCTCGCCGCTCTACAACTCCACACCGGAGAACGGACCGGACGATCCTGGGTAAACCCGTCCGACACAGCGCGCACCACATGCAGCCGACCGTTCGGCGTATCACGCCGGAGACTCACTCACCGTACCATCGCCACCCGCGTCCGACCGTCTACACCGCCGCCTTTGACGGTGATGGTGTAGATCCCGCTGCCCACCCGCTCGCCGGATTGATTGGTACCATTCCACGTCCACACCATGTGCGCCCCCCCGCTCACCGCAGCAGTACGGCGGTAGATGAGACGACCCTGGAGCGAATACACTGACATCTCCACATCCCCCGCACGCGTTGTACTGAACGAGATTCGGGCGACATCCCCACGTTCCACCCTGACGTACCCCGCACTTCCGCCGCTCACCCGGACGTCTCCGGGAGTTTGCGGGTATACCGTGTACCACCCTTCTTTCAAAGTCACCACCACCGCTTCGCGACCCGGCGGAGAAGTATTGCCCTCCGGATCGCCTGCGACTACGCTGTAGCGGTACGTCGTTTCCGCCGCCAGACCGGTATCGATGAATGATACGCCCGTCATTGAGCCGATGCAGAGCCCATCCCGATACACAGCGTACGTCACCGCACCCCTTTCAGGATCCGATGCCGCGGTCCATGTGATCGTTACAGAAAACGACGATACCGTCTGCACGTACACATCCGGCGGAGGACCGGGAGGCATGTTGCACAGGGGCGTTTCCGCCCGGCGCAGACGCCACACCGTCGTCAGTGGATGAGCTGCGACAGGTGTCTCGTTGAAAAACACCCACACTCTCGTTCTGCCGACCAACGGTTCCGGCTCCGAGAAAGCGACTTCCGGCTGCAGCGCGGCGAGCAACCACTGCCGCTGCGGTGTCTGGAAGAGTGTGGTAAGCCAGATCTCTCCAGGCTGTCCGAACGTCGTCCCCATGAAAGAGCTGGACGCCCGATTCACCTGATACACGGAAAAAGCCTGGTTCTCAAAGACAATCCGCTCGTGCGATTGCGCCAGGGCGGGGCTCGACAGCATCGTTTGGTAGGGGAATACCGTTTCTTCCACGGTGAACACGACGGCATCCGCGGGACGCGTGTATATGTAGCTGGTGGCGGACGCATCAATGCCGGCCATGAGAACGTGTCGGTCGTTGAATACCCACGGGTATGGATCAACTTTATTGTGCGGGTCGTCGGTAACGAATACCGTCGGTGAACTGGGGAAGGCGGCGTTGTACTGGCGCACCTGAGTGTAACTGCTGCTATCGAGGGATCCGTACGTCAATACCGGTACACCCCTGAACCACCGCGCAAAGGCGGCATCCATCGGTGCGAAACCCCGGGTAGGTTTGTACTGACGTTCAATGACACGCACGACCGTTGGATCCGCCAGATCAATGCACTGCAGTTCGAACCACTCATTGCCCGGAGTGCCCCCGCCGCCGGGGATTCGTTCGTTTTTGATCCAGAACACGTAGCCCCCGTCGCTGTCCGGTAGATCCGTCGGGTAGATGGCTCGCCGGGTGATGTCCGGCGGTGTCGCGAGTGTCTCCACCCGACCCGAGAACGGACCGGTCGGATAGACGATGCGGAGGGAGCCAGACCGGTCCATCCCCACGTAATACACGCCGTTCCTGTCCCTACCGGGGTTCGCTCTGCCCAGAACGGTGCTTTCAAATGCACGAAACCCTTTGCCGTCGGGTGGGATCAGATCCCCGGTTACGGTGTCCACACCGCAGTGCCACGCGACACCGTTCGACGTTCCGTCGGTATTGCTCTCGAACCACACCATGTACCGGTGATCCGCGGTGAACTCGACGTTCGCGTAGCTCACCGTCGGACTGCCGACATACACACTGGAACTGCTGAACGCATCCACGATGACCGCTTCCACTGTCGTACACACCGTTCCGGAAAGCACTAAAAACACCGCCGATCGAAGCATGTGCGCAGTCGCCGACATACCCGCTGGCCTCCCGTACTGTTTATCGCGGTAGAATTGCCGAACCTCCCTGTGTTAGATGACGATGTGCCGCATGGTATTACCGGTATTCTCCGCGGCATCCAGTGCCAGTCAACCGCTGCAGGGCACCTGTCCGTTGCGGCGGCACCGGAGGTACCCCGACATACAACGTTGACTTCACGGGCTTGATTTTGTACAAAACTACGCGCGGCTGATGGACGGGCGCGTGGCGGAATGGCAGACGCGCGGGACTTAGGATCCCTTGGGGTCATCCCCGTGGAGGTTCAACTCCTCTCGCGCCCATGTTGACCTGCCGTCGCGATCACCCGGATGCCCGCAGCAACCGACCGGACTCCGTCACCATCCATACCCTGAAAAGGATCTACGCATCTATGGAACATGTCGCCGCAGAAGTGACCCGCCTGGCCCCGTGCCGCCAGAAAGTGCGCCTGAGTGTAGCCAAGCCCCTGGTGGACCGCTTGACCGAAGAGGTCTACGCGGAGCTGCGCAAAAACGCCCGAGTGCCGGGATTCCGACGCGGAGCGGTTCCGATGGAAGTAGTCCGGGCGCGGTACGCGGATGTGGCGCGGGAACGGATCCTGAACCGCACCCTGGAAGAGACGCTGTTCCCGACCCTCCGTGAAAAGAATATCGCCGTGGTCGAGGAGACCATGAAGCTGGAGTCAGTGGATTTCGGGGATCACGGCTGCGTGTACGAGCTGACGCTGGAGACTGAGCCCGAGTTCAAGCTCAAACAGTACAAGGGGCTCAAGCTGCGGCGTGAAATAAAGACCGTCACCGACAAAGACGTGGACGACGCGGTGCAGTCGCTGCGCGAACGGGCCGCACGTTTGGAGGTGTCGCCGGCAGAGACGGTCTCCGCAGATGACCTGGGTACGGAGAGCCGGGTGTACGCCGTGGTGGACTATGCCGCAACTGCCGATGGCGTTCCCATCCGCGACATGACCGGCACCAACGTGCTCATCGAACTGGCGTCCAACCGCCTGCCCGCCGGACTCAAGGAAGGGCTGGTCGGCATGAAGCGCGGCGAGCGGAAAGTCGTTCCCATCACCCTGCCGGCCAACTTCCCCAAGATAGAGTACGCGGCGCGCGAGGTGCAGCTTTCCCTGACCCTGAAGGAAATCAAGCACCGGGAGCTGCCGGAAGCGGACGACGCGTTCGCCAAGGACATGGGCGCTCCGTCACTGGCGGAGCTGCGCGCGAACGTGGCACAATCGCTTCAGCAACGTGCGCTGGAAGACGCCCGCGAGCGCCTGCGCAACCACCTCTTCGATCTGTTGGTCCGCGAGCACGACTTCGCCCTGCCGGAGACGGAACTGGCCAGCGTCGAGAAGAGTTTTACGGACGACTGGCGCAAGGAGTTCGTCGCGGGGGGCGGCAAGGAGGCGGATTTCATTCTGACGGAAGAGCAAACCCGCGAGCTGCGCGCCCAAGCTGAGCGCACCCTGAAACTGAGCTACATCCTCAAGCGCATCGTCGCGGAGGAAAAGCTGACCGTCACCGAAGAGGAGCTGGCGAAGGAACGCGGCCGGCTGCGCGCGCTCTACCCCGGCAAGGAGGCCGCCGTGGACGAGTACGTGCGCAAACACCACGCGCGCATCGTATCGCGGCTGCTGGAGGAGAAACTGGTGTCGCTCATGCTGGATACCGCGAAAATCAAGGATGTGGAACTGAAGTAACGCCCTAGAGGAGACGATTATGCCTGCGATCATCCCGACCATCATCGAGCGCTGGAACCAGGGGGCCGCTGTCGGCTACGACATCTTTTCGCGTCTGCTGAAAGACCGCATCATCTTCGTGGGTGGCTACGGCGGATCCATCAACACCGACATCGCCGACATGGTCATCGCGCAGCTGCTGTACCTGGACGGCGAAGATCCCGACAAGGACATCTACCTGTACATCAACTCGCCCGGCGGTATGGTGACGGCTGGTCTGGCGGTGTACGACACCATGCAGTACCTGCGATGTCCCATCACGACGGTGTGCGTAGGTATGGCGATGAGTTTCGGCGCGCTGCTCCTGGCGGCGGGGACCAAAGGCAAACGCTTCGCCCTGCCGCACGCACGCATCATGATCCACCAACCGCTGATCTACGGCGAAGGTCTGTCGGGGTCGGTCACCGACATAGACATCGAAGCGCGCGAACTGGTGCACACCAAACAGAAACTCGTGGAGATTCTGGCGCGCCACACCGGGCGGGACGTCGAACGCATCCGCGCCGACACCGAGCGCAACTTCTACATGTCCGCCGCCGAAGCCAAGGAGTACGGTATCATCGACGATATCATCAGCAGCAAGAAGAACCTGGGACGGGAGTCCGCCTGATAAACCGGCGCCGCGAAACCATGCAGGATCCACGGGCATCTAAAACATAATGTGCCGCACAGGTGTGCCACCACACTCCGGCGAGAAAACACCATGAACGAACAGAATCCCGACGTACAGATACTGCGCAACGGCCAGCGGGTCCTGCCGTTCATCCCGCTGCGTGACACGGTCATCTTCCCCCATGCCGTCGTGCCGCTGAACCTGGGTCGCGCGGAGTCCATTAAGGCGGCGGAGATGGCCATCCTGGGGCCTGACAAGCAGGTGCTGGTCAGCTGCCAGCGCAAACCGCAGACCGAGCAGCCGACGTTCGACGATGTGTACCCCGTGGGCACCATCGTCCGGATCCTGCAGTCCCTGAAACTTTCCGACGGGTCTTTCAAGATCCTGGTGGAGGGCGTGGTCCGCGCCCGCATCGACTCGTTTTCGCCCCCGCAGGAGGGCGACCGGGGATTCACCGAGGTGGCGTACACCCGCTTGGACACGCTCGCGGGCACGACCACCCCGGTAGAGCTGGAGGCGCTGCAGCGCGAGGTGAAAGCGGAGTTCGAGGAGTACGTCAAGATCAACCGCAAGCTCCCCCCCGAGCTGCTGATGAGCATCCAGGGCATCACCGATTTAGACAAGCTGGCCGATACCATTGCATCATTCCTGCCGGCCAAGATTCCCGAAAAGCAGCAGATCCTGGAAACGGTGGTGCTTAAGGATCGGTTCGAGCGAATCGCCAAACTCATCGTCGCCGAGAAGGAGATCGCCCGGCTGGAGGAGAAGCTGCACCTGCGGGTCAAATCGCAGATCGAGAAGGCACAGAAAGAGTACTACCTCAACGAGCAGATGAAGGCCATCCAGAAGGAACTGCGCCAGAAAGACGACTTTGCGCAGGAGATCGAGGAGCTGCGCCGCAAGATCAAGGAGGCGCGGATGCCCCGGGAGACGGAGGAGGCAGCCTTCAAGGAGCTCCAGCGCCTGGAGAAGATGATGCCGTTCTCCCCCGAGGCGACCGTGGTGCGCACCTACATCGACTGGCTCATCGCGCTGCCGTGGCACGTCCGTACGCAGGATCGGTTCGACATTCGCAAAGCCCGGCAGATACTGGACGAAGACCACTACGGTCTGGACAAGGTGAAAGACCGGGTGCTTGAGTACCTCGCGGTACTCAAACGCGTCAAGAAAGTCAAGGGCCCCATTCTGTGCTTTGTCGGGCCTCCGGGCGTGGGTAAAACCTCGATCGCCAAGTCCATCGCCCGGTCCCTGGGCCGCAACTTTGTATCGGCGTCGCTGGGCGGGGTACGGGACGAATCCGAGATCCGCGGCCACCGGCGCACCTACATCGGGTCGCTGCCGGGGCGCATCATCCAGTGGATGCGCAAGTCCAAGTCGCGCAACCCGGTGTTCCTCCTCGATGAGATCGACAAGATGGGCATGGACTGGCGGGGCGACCCATCGGCCGCCCTGCTGGAAGTGCTGGATCCGGAGCAGAACTACCGCTTCGTGGACCACTACCTGGATGTGGAGTACGACCTCTCTGATGTCATGTTCATCTGCACGGCCAACACCACGCACACCATCACCCCCACACTGCTGGATCGTATGGAAATCATCAACTTCTCAGGGTATACCTGGGAGGAGAAACTGCAGATCGCCCGCAAGTACCTGATTCCCAAACAGCTGAAGAACCACGGGGTCAAAGAAACCGAAGTGACCATACAGGACGACGCGGTGCACACGATCATCGACCAGTACACCCGTGAGGCCGGCGTACGCAACCTGGAACGCGAGATCGCCAACGTGGTCAGGAAGTCGCTCAAGGAAATCACGGTCGCCGAGGAATCTCAAAAGAAGGGGGTCCGTGTTTCCGTGACCCCCGCGAACGTGCACACCTACCTTGGTCCGCCAAAGTTCATCCGTGAGACGGTGTCGCCCAACAACGTGGGCGTGGTCACCGGGCTGGCATGGACCGAGCACGGAGGCGAGACGCTGACCATCGAGGTGGTGCGGTTCAAGGGCAAGGGGATGTTCGTGCTGACCGGGAAACTGGGCGAGATCATGCAGGAGTCCGCACGGGCTGCACTGTCCTACGTACGGTCCATCGTACACCGGTTCGGCATGAAGAGCGAGCAGTTCAAGGACTGCGATTTCCACATCCACATTCCGGAGGGTGCAATCCCCAAGGACGGCCCCTCCGCGGGCATCGCCATCACCACGGCGCTGGCATCAATCGTGAGCGGCCGTAAGGTAAAGCCGGACATCGCCATGACCGGCGAGGTGACGTTGCAGGGGCGGATACTCGCCGTGGGCGGCCTCAAAGAAAAATTGATCGCCGCGTATCGCGAAAACATCAAGACGGTATTCTACCCGGCGGCGAACACCAAGGACCTGGACGAAGTTCCGGAGTATGTTCGCAAGAAAATTACGCTGGTGCCGGTGAAGCACATGGACGAGGTCCTGCCGAAAGTACTGGAATCCACCGGATCAAGGCATGCGGACAGCTGCTCCGCACCCGCCCGCACGAAAAAGCGCACCGCATCACGCTCCTTGCTGCATCGCGGCCGTCGCCCCTGAATCGCCCTCTCCCCCGCTAAAAAAACCGGTCGGCACCGGAGCATGGAGCTCCGATACCGACCGGCGGCCTTTCCCCGCTCCCCGCCGAACACCCCGGATCCGTCAGCGCATCACGGCAATCCGTTTGGTGATGTTGTATCCCGCAACGCGGTCACGGCATTGACGATGGCCGCGAGCGAATCGCGGCAATCCGTTTGGTGATGTTGTATCCCGCGCCCTTGAGGTACATGAGGTACACCCCCGACGGAATCACCGCCGACCTACCGCCGGCCAGGTCACACTCCAGCCGCTGTGGGTCGTTCGCCGTCACCGTGAATCTCTTCTGCCACACCAGCCGCCCGCGCAGGTCGTACACCAGAACATCCAGGTTCCCGCCAGTCTTCGGGTTGATCCACACCACCACTTTCTCCCCGTATTCCAGGTTGATATACCCGTCCACACCACCCGTGATCTGCAACCGGTTGCTGGCAATCGCCGGCTCTCCCACAAAGTTCTGGTTCTGCCACGTGCGGTTGAGCGGTGTGTAGTTCAACACCTCCGGCACGAACCGCCACCCTTCTTTCACCGGCCGCACCATGTAGTTGCCGCTCGCCAGGTCGGTGAATACGTACCGCCCGTCCACACCCGTCACCACGGTACCGCTGGACACCCCCGTCAGCGTCACCGTCACCCCGGTGATCCCCTGCCCCGCAGCGCTCGTCACGTACCCCTCGATCGTGTACAGCGCCGTGGACTGCACCACCGTCACGTTCACCACACTGGACGTACTCGCCAACCCCTGCACGTCGTACGCCACCGCGGTCAGCTGGTACGACCCGGGACCCACGTTCATCCATGTGTGACTGTAGGGCGGAGTCGGGTCCGACACTATCAGCGTCCCGTTCCCGTAGAACTCCACCTTCTGCATCTGGCCCTCGGGATCCGTCGCCGTCGCCGCGATCATGATGCTCACCACCGGCGATGCCGTGTACGTCGCCCCGTCCTGAGGACTCGTCATACTCACCACCGGCGCCTGGTTCGGCGCCGTCCCGCTCGCCACCGTCACCGTCACCGGCGTACTCGTGGATGTTCCACCACGGTTGTCCGTCGCCGTTGCCGTCAGCTGGTATACGCCGAGCCCCACCCCCGCCCACGTGTACGTGTACGGCGCCGCGCTCACCGTCCCAATCAGCGTGCCGTTCCCGTAGAACCGTACCGCCGCAATGCTCCCGTCCGGATCCGTCGCCGTCGCCGCCAGCGGCACGGAAACTGTGTTCGGGGTCGTATACGTCGTCCCGTCAGCCGGACTCGTCAACGATACCACCGGCAGCTGGTTCGGCGCGGCTACGCTGATGCTCACCACCGCACTCGTGCTGATCCCGCCCAGGTCGTCCTCCGCCGTCGCGTACACGCTGTACTGCCCCGCACCGCCCGTGGACCATACCACCTCATACGGCACCGCCGTCGCGCTCCCCACCTGCACCCCGTCCACATAGAACCGCACCGCCGCAATACTCCCGTCCGGATCCGTCGCCGTCGCCGCCAGCGGCACGGCATCTCCCGCCGCAAACGTCGCGCCGTCAGCCGGACTCGTCAGCGTCACATCCGGCGGACGGTTGGCGATGATGTGCACCGGTGACGACATCGGCGATATCAGCCCCAGGTCGTTGTGCGCCTGCGCCGTGATCGTGTGCCGCCCCGCGGGAATCAGCGTCCAGACGTACTGGTACGGCGCTACCGGCGTGGTCCCCACCGACGTGCCGTTGATGAAAAACTCCACCTGCGTAATGGTACCCCCGGAATCCTGCGCGTCCGCCTCAATGAGCATGTCCGAACCCGGGTCCACCTGCGTCCCGTCCGCCGGCGCGACAATGGTGCAGCTCGGCCCAGTGATCACACTGATATTGACCGACGATGCGGACCCCTGGTCCCCGTAATCGTCCATCGCCACCGCCACCAACTCATAGTTGCCCTGCCCCACCCCGGACCACACGTAACTGAACGGACTGCTCGTATCGGTCCCCAGCAGGTTGCCGTTCTGGAAGAACGTCACCGACACCACCGAACCGTCCGGGTCGGATGCTTCCGCCGTGATGGTGACCGTCGCCGGCGCGCTGAACATCGCGCCCTGCGTCGGCGCTGTGATGCTCACCACCGGCCCTTGGTTGACGCTGATCGGCGTCCCCGTGGTAACCGCCGTCATCCCCAGGTTGTCCTGCGCCTCAACCCGAATGACGTAACTTCCGGGCATCACTCCCATCCACGTAAACGTATACGGACTTGCACCGGCGGACCCCAGCAGCGTGGTACCGTCGTAGAACCGCACCGCCGTGACGCTGCCGTCCGGATCGGACGCCTGCGCACTCAGCGTGATGTCACTTCCCGCACCGAACTTCGCGCCCGCCGTCGGCGTGGTCAGCACCACCATCGGCGGCACGGTGACCGCGATAGTAACCACCGCAGACGTGCTCACGCTCCCCCGGTTGTCCGTCGCCCGCGCCGTCAGCGCGTACGAACCCGACGACACCCCCGTCCACGTGTACGCGTAGGGACTGGCGCTCACCGCGCCGCCCAGCTGTGTCGTCCCCGCGTAGAAACTCACCGACGCAATGCTGCCGTCGCTGTCCGAGGCACTCGCCGTGATGGTCACGTTCGCGGGCGCGGCGAACCCCTGACCGTCCACTGGAGACGTGATGGTGACGACCGGCTTTGCGTTGACGATGATGTTGACGACGCTGGAGGTGCTGACAGTGCCACGATTGTCGGTCGCCGCAGCGGTCAGTTGGTACGCACCGGCAGCGACCGTGTTCCACGTGTACGTGTACGGACTCGCGCTGGCGCTCCCGATCAGCGCCGTACCGCCGTGGTAGAAACGTACGACGGCGATAGTCCCGTCGGTATCGGACGCGTTCGCCCTCAGTTCGATGGCGGCGGGTGCATCCACGAGATATCCGTCGGTCGGGCTGCTGAGCGCCACGCTCGGCGGCGTATTGACGATGAAAGTGACGGCGCTTGATGTTGAATACGCCATGGTGTCATCCTGGGCCGCCGCGACGAGCGCATACGTGCCCGCCGCCACGTTGGCCCAGGTGAAACCGTACGGGCTGGAACTGTCTTCGCTGATGAGCGTTCCGTTGGTATAAAACAACACCCGAACCAGTGAACCGTCCGGGTCGGAAGCCGTCGCCGCGACGGTCACCGTCGCCGGCACAACGAACAGCTGATTGTTGGCAGGCTGCGTGATGCTCACCGTCGGCGGGATATTCCCCGCATAAGCCGCCGCCGCATTGGAAATATCCGAGGTGTTGTTATCCTGATCCTGCGTCCACAGGCGGAAGTAGAACGTCACACCCGGCGGGAGTCCGGTCACCTGGTACGCCTGCGGTGATCCCGGGTTCACCGCCGAAGTGGCGATTGCTATTTGTGCCGTCGCAGTGGACCACGCCGTGCCTGGATTTGTTGAACGTTGGATGAGGTACCTGCCATTGAGGACATCCAACATCCCGTTGTTGCCCGGCGCGCTCCACGTCAACCGGACGTGCCCGGGGTTCGAGGTCGCCGCCAGATCCGAAACGGCAGCCGGGGCGGTCGTGTCGGCCACATAGAAAATTGTGAGGCGCGGACGTCGTGCAACATCCGCATGATCAGAGAGCGGCAGATGTATCCAAAACCCACCTCCAGAAACATTCGTGAAGTTGAGCCGCGCCCCGTGGTTTGAAGATATCCACGCACTCACCTGCGCGGTGGACAGGGGAATCTGTATCCACGTCGTCGCCGAGGATATGCCGACAACGCTCCCCATGGCCGGGGTGAGATAGTCGGTACCGGCGGTGGCGCAGCCGGCGCTCCCCGCCCAGTTGACCGTATTGTGTTGCCGGAAGTTCCAGCAGCTCGCGCCGGACACCACTGCACCATTTGCGGTTCCTTCCACCCAGTTGTTGTTCACCGGCGCTACACGCCATACGGTCAGGTCCCAAATATTTGCCGTAGAAATATCAACGATCCCGTTCGCGAAAGTCATCGTCGCGGATAAAATAGTGGCGAATGAGGGTATTGATGAAAGATCGAATCTGATCAACAGCGGCCGGTAATCCCTCGTCGTTGACCACTCGGGTGCTGTTCCGTAGTTGTTGTTCGGAGCGTCACTCGCCAGAAACGCATCTATTCCCGCGGTAGGATCCGGTTGGGAATCGAACGTCGGATCGATGTACACCGGGTACTGTGCCGAATATAGCCAGGCCGCAGGGACCCGAATCACGGCCACCACGGATTTCCCGTCCGCTGAAGGCTCAATCGTATACTCCGCGTCACCCGCGTAGCGCTTGCCGGAAACAGGATCTGGATTCGCAGAATCGTAGTATCGCGGTGCCTGCCAGTAGAAGATCGTCCGGCCGTTTTTCTTGAAACGAACGTCGCCGTTCATTGGACCGTTGCCGGGAACCCAACGGCCCTCCCCCACCCACAGCTCCAGACCGTCGCTGTACCTGAAATTAAACGCAAGTTCCAGAGTCGCATCCATCCCCGGGATGTGCAAAGTGTCCCGCGAGGCCACCACCAGTTCTTTCTGTATCTTCTCGGGCAACAGGGTGAACTTCATGTCCAGAGAGTCGCCATAGGCGGCCGGGTAGACGGCTTCGTTGCCCCGCACCTGAACCGACGCCCGACGGGGAGCTGCAAACGTCCGGCGGCGCCCGTTCACGACCCAGGTCAATGCCGCCGCAGTCAAAGCAACGGATTCTCCGTCCTGCTGGTACAGCAGGGTGTCCGTTTCATCAAAGTACCGTCGAAACTTCGCTTCCCAGGCGTTTTCAGCGATTGTGTAGGGGTACTGAACGTCCCCTGTCTGTACCACAGCGGTGTCTATTTCCCGCCATGCCCCCGATGCGTCACGATAGTGCACCGGTTTGAGTCCGGCGACGAAAAGCCTCCTGCCGGAATCCGCAACGAATGTCTTTGAACACTGCGTTCTCAACGCGGTATCTTCGATAAGCCCTATGCGCTGTTCCGGCGGCAAAAGAGCTTCGCCCGCATTGGTGGTTGCAGCAGCATCAACGAAACATGCGGATGTCAGCAACAGAAGAGCACTGTTGCGCAAGAGGTTTTTCATCACAACCGGCAGGTGTTTCATCGGTCTCCCCTTTCCCTGTACATCATGCGTTAACGTCAAACCGCACACAACTGCGGTGTCAATCGCTTAATTATACTCAATTATGCAGGAGGCGTCAAGCGCTTTCTCCGGGATTTCCGTTCCGTTTTCAAGCGTGATTCACGTCACAACGCATAACCACGCTGCTATACCTTGCGTCTTTTTGGAAATCGCACTTCGCGTTTTCCGGTTCATCAGGGATTACCCGCATTTACTACGGAGACCGCCGTACCGCGATCTTCCCGAGTGCGTTGATACCCTGCCCGACCGCCTTGACCAAGTATACTCCCGACGGAACCGGATCGCCCTGTTCCGTCCGTCCGTTCCAGACGATATTATACTCGTTGCCAATCGTAACGTTGAGAGTATACGCCTTCAGCAGCCTCCCGCGCAGGTCATAGATCACAATGGTCACCTTGCCTGCATCAGGCGAACGGAACCGCACCCGCACCCGCTCGTCCCGCGAGAAATCCACGTAGCCGTATCCCCCGCCGTGGATGCGCAATTCTCCCGCCTTGAGCGGTGTCTCCCCCGGTTCGGGTTCCGGGTCAGGGTCCGGCGGCGGCACGTCCGGAGCAACGATGATGACGTGCACGTCAGCCGATACAGCAACCGCACCGCCGTCGTCCACGGCACGTGCGCTGAGTGTGAATGTCCCGGTGGAAGACGCTACCCACGCGGCGGTATACGGAGAAGACGTATCGGTGCCGATGGAAACCACACCGACAAAGAACTCCACCAGCGCAACGTTCCCGTCTGCGTCCGACGCCGACGCCGTTACCGTGACGGTGTCGCCGACCACGAACCGCGCGCCGGGCGGGGGTGCGGTGATGCGGATCGTCGGCGGGTCGTTGCCCGGCGGGTTGACCGTGACGACCACGTGCGGCGACTGGGTCCATGCGCCGGCGTTGTCGTAGGCGCGGACTGCGAGGGTGTGCACTCCGGTGGACACGTTGTTCCACGTGAACGCATACGGACTGGCGGTGTCGGTGACCAGCAGCGTGGAACCCCGCCAGAATTCCACGCGCACCACCGTCCCGTCGGCATCCGACGCCGATGCGGTTATCGGAATGTTGACCGGCGCGACGAACACCGCACCTGGTGTCGGTGAGGTGATGACCACCGTCGGCGAGCTGTTCATGGGCAGCACGGTCACCGTCGCGGAAGACCCGCCGAGCCCCGGAGACGATCCCGTCACGACAGCAAGCCCGCTGGAGGTATCGGTTCGATACACGATCCGTGCGATGCCGCCGGACGCCGCCACGGGGTTGGAACCGACGAGCGTCCCGGGGCCGCTCAGGGTGAATGTGATCGCTGCTGTGGAATTGACCGCGAGTGTGCCGTTGACATCTTCCACCCGCGCGGTGATAGTGGAAGTGGCGACGCCGTTTGCGTACAACAACGTCGGATGCGCCGACAGTGACAGGCGTGCAGGGATGACGACCCGGTACAGCGTGATGGTCGTTGAACTGCCGATGAGTCCCGGTGAGGTCGCCGTGATGCGCGCGGTGCCGCTGGAGGTGCCCGCGCGGTACTGGATAGGAGCGACTCCTGCAACCGCCGCGACGGGGTTGGCGCCGACGAGTGTCCCCGGTCCGCTCAGGGCGAACGTGATGGTCGCGGTGGAACCGATGGCGACCTCACCACCGGAGTCACGCACCGTCGCGGTGATCTGCGCGGTGCTCACTCCGTCCGCGCCGAGGGTATCGGGATCTGCAGCGACCGAGACACTCACCGGCATGCCGGGGGGCGCCGGGGTCAGCACCGACGCCTCGTTGGACCAGCCGGAGTACCCCTGTTGGTTGTACGACCGTACGCGGTAGGAGTAGGTGGTCAGCGGTGCGCACCCGGTATCGGCCCACGACGTTGCATTGGCGGGCGCGGATGCGAGAAACACGTACGTGCCCGCGGCGCCGACTTTGCGCTCCAGGGCGAAACCAGTCTCGGTGGCTGCGGTGTCCGTCCACCCCAGGTTCACCCGGGTGGACGATACTGCCACCGCGGTCAGGCCGGACGGCGTACTCGGCGCGCCGCCGGTGCGGGCGAGCCGCGCCGCGGTGTCGCTGCTGAGGTTGACCACGGACAGCGTCACCTGGCCTGAGGAGTTCGCGGTCGCCTGGGTGGTTCCCGTCGGAAGACCGGAGCGGGTGTTGTACCAGGTGACATCGTACACCGCGCTCGGAGCGCCCATGGAAAAGGTGATGTCCGCTGAAGCCGGCGTCGCTGACGGGCTTGACCAGGTGTTGTCGCTGTTGTCAATCCAGAGATACGCCCGGCCGTCCTGCAAATCCTTCTGACCGAGTACCCGGATGAGGTTGCTTGAGGATGTCGCGCCGATGATGACGTAACGGCCGTTGGTCAGCGGGATCCCCTGCATGAACCGGTTGAAGTTGCCGTAGAGACCGTGCAGGTTGCGTTGGAATATCCGCTGGGTGTGCCAGTTCCAGAGAATTGGGTACGTCCGGCCGTCGTTGCAGCGCGCCCATATGTACTTGTGCAGCCACAGACCGGCGGCGTCATCGGTGTTCCCGTTATTAATGCCGCACTCGCCCCAGACGGTGGGCTTGCCGAAGTCGGCCCTGCGGACTTCATTTTCGTAGTCGTAGAAGCATCGGGCGGTGTCGTTATACCGGTCGCTGGAAGGCTGAAGCCAGTCGGTGCCCGGCACGTAGCAGTGGAAGTCGGTGTGATGTATGGGAACGCTGACGGGGTCCTTCCATGAATTGATCTGGAGATCCGCCCAGATGGAGGTGCTGCCCATGTGCGGGTTGCCGTCGTCCTGCGCCTTCCTGGCCAGGTGAGCGGCAAGACTCATGTGCCAGTCGGTTTCGTGGGAACCTTCATTGATCAGCTCCCAGGAATGGATGCTCCGGAACCCCCCGAACCGCGCGGACAGGTGACGCCAGTAGTACTCATGGATGCGCCGCACGTAGGTCCCTTCCTGAGCGAGGTAGTTGTGGCAGAACATGTCGAACTCGTCCCATGAAGGATCCGGTTCGCCGTTCGGCCTGATGCGGTTGAGGATCTCCTCGTTGCGCTCCCCGATGACCAGCCGGAACGCCATGCCGCGTTCTTGTGCCGCGGCGAAAACTGCCTCCATCGCCGCCGCGCGTTGTTGGTCGTAGTGGAGATGCGCGTTGAACTTTGCCGAACGCGCGAGGTTGGGCCCCAAACCGCCGCCCGCGAGCACCTCATGCACCGCACATTCGTCCACGTAGCCGTCACCGGACCCTTCGAAGCAGATGCAGATGTTGGGCGCGAAGTTGCCGGTTGCGGTGAAATCGCCGGTCGCCACGTGCCACGGCGTGGTCCCGCGGATGTGCGGCACAACTATCTGATACGACCCGATGGAGCCCGCAGAGGGGAAGTTGCTGGTCGTGCGGATACTCATGCCGTTGCCGGTGGCGTTGACG
>Ga0308417_1001589_pt1 | contig 15500 bp, 15 predicted proteins | sample HotsprSampleOS65_FD_203528 | JGI IMG/M metagenome (GOLD analysis project Ga0308417, IMG submission 203528) | Hot spring phototrophic mat microbial communities from Octopus Spring, Yellowstone National Park, Wyoming, United States - 20090730_OS65 ... | reverse complement strand
GGGGCAGCCCGCCTCGGGGCGGGCGACCGTCCCCGCGCGCAGCCTCGCGCGCGAGGGGCTGCCGCGGCTGATCGGCGAGGCGCTACGCTTCGGCGTGGTCGGCGTGGTCGGCTTCGTGGTCGACACCGCGACCGTCTACGGCGCGCACTTTCTCGCCGGGCTCGACCTCTACACCTCAGGCGCCCTCGCCTATCTCGCTGCCGCAACAACAACTTGGGCGCTCAACCGCGCCTGGACCTTCGCCGACGCCCCGCGCGATCGGCCGGGGCGACAATGGGCGGTCTTCGTCGCCGTGCAGCTTGCCGGGTTCGCACTCAACCGCGGCACCTACGCCGCGCTTGTCACCTTCCTGCCGCTCGCTGCTGCGCATCCCGTCCTCGCGGTTGCCGCCGGGTCGATCGCCGGGATGAGCGTGAACTTCCTCACCGCGAAGCGGATCGTGTTCCGCTGACATGATCGTTCCGACGACGTGATCGACGCCTCGCCGCAAGCACGCCCCCTTCCAGCCCAGCGAGAGGGCGACGACCCAGCAGGCGGCCTCTCGGTCGCCGTGCTCATCCCCTGCTTCAACGAGGCGGTGGCGATCGGCAAAGTGGTGCGGGACTTCCGCGCCGCCCTGCCCGGAGCGGCGATCTACGTCTATGACAACAACAGCCGCGACGGCACCGCCGAGGCGGCGCGCTCTGCCGGCGCAACGGTCCGCAGCGAACCGCTGCAGGGCAAGGGCAACGTGGTGCGGCGTATGTTCGCCGACGTCGAGGCCGACATCTACGTCCTCGTGGACGGCGACGACACCTACGATGCCGCAGCGTCTCCCGCGATGGTGAAGCTCCTGGTCGAGAACCGGCTCGACATGGTCAACGGCGCCCGCGCGAGCATGGTCGCCGCCGCCTACCGCCCGGGGCACCGCTTCGGCAACGCCATGCTCACCGGCATCGTCGCGCGCATCTTCGGCAACCGGGTCTCCGACATGCTCTCGGGCTACCGGGTGTTCTCGCGCCGCTTCGTCAAGAGCTTCCCCGCGCTCGCCGCCGGCTTCGAGACCGAGACAGAGTTCACCGTGCACGCGCTCGAACTGAAGATGCCGATCGGCGAGGTGCAGACCGCCTACAAGGAACGCCCCGCCGGCAGCACGAGCAAGCTCAGCACCTGGCGAGACGGGTTCCGGATCCTGCGGACGATCCTCGTGCTCGTGAAGGAGGAACGGCCGCTTCCCTTCTTCGCGCTCATTGGCACTGCGCTGCTCGTGCTCGGCGTCGGGCTCTCCATACCCGTCGTGATCGACTATCTTCGCACCGGGCTCGTGCCGCGGCTGCCGACCGCCCTGCTCTCCACCGGTCTCGTGCTGCTTTCTTTCCTCTCCTTCGCCTGCGGCCTAATCCTCGACACGGTGACGCGCGGGCGGAAGGAGGCCAAGCGCATGGCCTATCTCGCGATCCCCGCCCCGGGCGAGGGGCGGCAGGGCGGATGACGCTGCGCCGGCCCCGGCCGAGGCACGGCATGGCCGGGGCGGTCGTGCCGCGCCTTCGAAGGGCCGTGATGTTCGGGCCTGGAGCGGACGGTGCCGAGGCGGCTTCCGCTGCCGATCCGGCTGGTCGGAGCGGCGAGCGCCGCCCTCTCTGGAGGGCGACCGGCCAGCGCCTCATTGGGCATCGGCGCCGTAGCACGGCCGGGCACGCAGCATCGCGCAGTCCATCGCCCGGGGGCTGCGCGACGGGTTCGCCGGCGCCTTCGGCGAGCGGAAGCAGGCGCCGGTCGTCGTTCCGCCACGCGTATCTCACGACAAGGAGATAAAAGTGAGCGACCGCCTCCCCGCCACCTTCTGCGACGGCATCTTGGAAGCCAACGTGATGCACGGCGTCGTCCGGATCACCCTCGGCCAAGCGGGGGCCGACGGCAAGCCCCTCCCCTGCGGCCAGCTGATCCTGCCGCTCACCCAGCTTCCGGCAGTGGCCAACGCCTTCGTCCAGCTCGTCAAGCAGGTTCAGGAGAAGCTCAAGGAGGCTCAGCCGAAACCCGCCGAACGCCAGCCTGGGCAGGGCGAGACTCCCCCTGCCTTCAGGTTCTCCTGAGCCGACGCCCGAGGGGCTCAGCGATAGCCCTCCGGGTTGCGCCGCCGCCAGGCCCAGGCATGGGCGACGATTGTCTCGAGCCGGGGAAACTTCGGCTGCCAACCGAGGTCGTTGCGTATCCGGTCGCTTGCCGCCACGAGCACCGCCGGGTCACCCTCACGCCTCGGCCCAATCGTGTACGGCACGGCAAGCCCCGTGACCGCCTCGGCAGTGGCGATCACCTCGCGCACGGAATGGCCCTGGCCGGTGCCAAGATTGTAGCGCACGCTCCGCCTCCGCAGCGGCTCGAGCACCGCAAGATGCGCGGTCGCGAGGTCGGCGACGTGGATGTAGTCGCGGATGCAGGTCCCGTCGGGTGTGGGATAGTCGTCGCCGAACACGGTGAGCGGCGGCCGCCGGCCGGCCGCGGCGTCGAGCACGAGCGGGATGAGATGAGTCTCCGGCCGGTGGTCCTCGCCTGCCTCGCCGTCAGGGTCGGCACCGGCAGCGTTGAAATAGCGCAGGCAGGCGGAGCGCAGACCGTGGATCCTGTCCGCCCAGAACAGCAGGCGTTCGAGCATCGCCTTGCTCTCGCCGTAGGGCGAGCCAGGGACGATCGCCTCGTCCTCGTCGATCGGCATGCGCGCAGGCTCGGCGAACAGGTTGGCGGTCGAGGAGAGGACGATCCGCGTCACGCCGTGGCGTAGGCAGGCGTCAACAAGCGCCGCGCCGCCGGCAAGGTTGGTGGCGATGTAGCGCACCGGCTCGCGCATCGATTCGCCGACAAGGGTGAGCGAGGCGAAGTGGAAGGCCGCCTCGAAGGGGCCGGTGGCGAAGGCGCGCTCGAGCGCCTCCGGGTCGGCGACCGAGCCGCGGACGAGCCGTGCTCCCTTCGGCACCGCTGCTTCGTGGCCGGTGGAGAGGTCGTCGAGTACCGTGACGGCGGCACCGCCGCGCAGGAGCGCGAGTACGACATGGCTGCCCACGAAGCCGGCACCTCCTGTGACAAGATAACGGCCCGACATCCGCGCCCTCTCCTCTCACGACCGCACGTTCCCCCGACTGCCGGCGCCGCAAGCCGGCAAGGCGGCGACGGCGGCCGGTGAAGCGCATACCCGCTACCGTCGCACCGGACCGGTGTTGCGGTGAACACAGGGTTCAGCCGACAGTCCCCGCCCGCGGGAGATCGCGCGCGACAGCGCCCCGACAAGGGTAACCGACGGCCGGGCGGTCGCCGGAGTGGCCGCGAGGAACGCTTTCGGAGCACGCGGCTGCCTCGGCATGACGCAGCGGTGGCAGGGAGTCTCGGGGACCATGCAGCGGCAGAGTGTCGCAAGGTTCAGCGAGCCGCAACGACCTTGCCTGCGCTGGCAGCATCCCTGAGGGCGTCCTGACTGCGGCGTGGGCAGGCGACACCGCCTGCTCGGCTGAACGGATGGCTGCCCTCGTGGCGCGAGGCTTGCAAAGCAGCATACAATGATTGAGCCACATACGGTGATCCGGCCACCCGGAGCCTCGCCGCTGGAGAGACAGGATGAAGACACGCTACGTGATCAAACCCCCGAGCCTCAGCCGGCGCAGAGCACTGGGCCTTGCCGCCGGGTCTCTTCTGGTCGCCGTGCCGCATGCGCGCGGCATACGCGCGCAGACCCTCGATCGCGTCTCCTTCCAGACCAACTGGCGCGCCCAGGCAGAGCACGGCGGCTACTACCAGGCGGTCGCGGCCGGGATCTACCGCCGCTATGGCATCGAGTGCGATCTCAGGATGGGCGGGCCGCAGCAGAACCCTGCGCAGCTCCTGCTCGCCGGTCGGGTCGACATGATCATGTCGAACGGCTTCCAGGCGCTGAACTACGTGCGCGAGAACCTGCCCTTCCTCGCCATCGCCGCGATCATGCAGAAGGACCCGCAGATCCTGATGACGCACGAGGGCAACGGCATCAACCGCTTCGAGGACATGCGCGGGCGGCCGATCCTGATCGGTGCCGGCGGCCGGGTGACGTTCTGGCCGTTCCTGCGCGCGAAGTTCGGCTTCACCGACGAGCAGATCCGTCCCTACACTTTCAATCTCGGCCCGTTCCTGCAGGACCGGATGACGATCCAGCAGGGCTTCCTCTCCTCCGAACCCTTCGCCGCGCGCGAGGCCGGCGCCAATCCGCGGGTGTTCCTGATCGCCGATGCCGGCTACGAGAACTACCAGACGACGATCGACATCTCGCGCCGGATGATGACCGACCGGCGCGACCTCGTGCAGCGCTTCGTCGACGCAACCATCGAGGGCTGGTCGCAGTACATGCGGAGACAGGACATCGCTGCGGCGAATGCGCTGATCATGCGCGACAACCCAGAGATGACGCAGGCCAAGATCGATTACGCGATCGAGTCGATGAACCGCAACGGCATCGTCCTCTCAGGCGACGCCGAGCGCCTCGGCATCGGCGCGATGACGGCCGAGCGCTGGAAGAGCTTCTACGACACGATGGTCGCAGCCGGCGTCTACCCGGCCGGCCTCGCCTGGCAGAACGCCTTCAGCCTCGACTTCGTCAACAAGCGGGTCGGGCTCTGATGGAGGGTGGCGGCGCGGCGCCGGGCCTGCTCGCGCCCGCGCCGCGCCCGCTCGTCCGCCTGCGCGGCGTTGGCAAGCGCTACGGCGCCGGCACGCTCGCTCTCCACGGGGTCGATCTCGACATCGGCCGCGGCGACTTCCTCTCCCTGCTCGGCCCCTCGGGTTGCGGCAAGTCGACGCTTCTGCGGATCCTCGCGGGGCTGACCAGCGCCTCCTCGGGCACGCTCGACTGGCCGTCTGCGGCGAACGACGCTCGGGGCGTCCAAGCACCTCGGCTCGGCTTCGTGTTCCAGGAGCCGACGCTGATGCCCTGGGCGACCGCGCTCGCCAACGCGGCACTGCCGCTCCGGCTCGAAGGCGTGGCACGGTCGGAGCGCGAGGCGCGCGCAGCAGAGGCGCTTGCCCGCGTCGGACTCGCGGGCTTCGAGCGCGCCTATCCCCGCGCCCTGTCCGGGGGGATGAGGATGCGCGTCTCGATCGCGCGCGCGCTCGTCACCCGCCCCGACATACTGCTGATGGACGAGCCCTTCGCCGCGCTCGATGAGATCACACGGTTCCGCCTCAACAACGATCTGCTCGAGATCTGGCACGAGGCCGGGTTCACGGTCGTGTTCGTCACCCACTCCGTGTTCGAGAGCGTCTATCTCTCGCGCAGGATCGCGGTGATGGCTTCCCGGCCCGGCCGGATCGAGGCCGAGATCGCCGTCCCAAGCCCCTATCCGCGCGGCGAGGCCTTCCGCACCTCGGCAGAATATGCCGCGATCTGCCGCACCGTCAGCCTCGCGCTCGCCGAGGCGATCGCGGCGTGAGGCGACGATGATGCTCGCCCCCGACGAAGCCCCCCGCCCCGTTACCGTCCGCCGCGTGCGCGGGCTTGCCGCCGAGGCCTGGCTGCGCATCCTCATGCCGCTTCTGATCGGCGCTCTCTCGCTCTCGGCCTGGGAGTGGGCGGTGCGGGTGAACGAGGTGCCCCCCTACATCCTGCCCGCGCCCTCGGTGATCTGGGCGACGCTCGTGCGCGACTGGCCATCGCTCTCGATCTCGCTTTGGATCACGCTGCAGATCACCTTTGCCGCACTCGCTGTCGCCGCAGCGCTCGGGCTGCTGCTTGCGGTGCTGTTCGCGCAGTCGAAGTGGATCGAGCTCTCGCTCTTCCCCTATGCCGTGGTGCTGCAGGTGACGCCGATCGTCGCGATCGCGCCGCTGATCATCATCTGGGTCGACGACATCCGGCTCGCGCTGCTGATCTGCGCCTGGATCGTCGCGTTCTTCCCGATCCTCTCCAACACCACGTTCGGCCTCAACAGCGTCGACCACAACCTCGCCGACCTGTTCCGGCTCTATCGCGCGAGCCGGCTGCAGGCCCTGCTCTTCCTCAGGCTTCCGGCCGCCATGCCGTTCTTCCTTGCCGGCCTGCGAATCTCAGGCGGGCTTGCGCTGATCGGCGCGATCGTCGCCGAGTTCGTCGCAGGAACGGGCGGGCGGGCCTCCGGCCTCGCCTACCGCATCCTCGAAGCCGGATACCAGCTGCAGATCCCGCGCATGTTCGCAGCGCTCCTGCTGATCTGCATCGCAGGAATCGCGATCTTCCTCGCGCTCGGCCTCGTGCAGCACATCGCTCTGCGCCGCTGGCACGAGAGCGCCATGCGCCGCGAGGGCTGACCCGATGTGGGCCGGCATCCCCGACACGCCGGACTTCTGGCTCCGCAACGCGACGCTTGCCGACGGCGCGCGCGCCGACCTTCGGATCAGCCGCGGCACGGTCGCCGCGATCACCCCTGCCGGCACGGCGGAGGCAGGCGCGGATCTCCGCGGCGGCATGGTGCTGCCCTGTTTCGTGGACGTGCACGCCCATCTCGACAAGGGCCACATCTGGCCGCGCAGCCCGAACCCCGACGGCAGCTTCATGGGCGCCCTCGCCGCCGTGGCGTCGGACAGGGAGCGGCACTGGTCGGCCGACGACATGGAGAAGCGCTTCACTTTCGGCCTCCGCTGCGCCTACGCGCACGGCACGAGCGCGATCCGCACCCATCTCGACACCTACCTGCCGCATGCGCACGAGACCTGGGCACTGTTCTCCCGCCTGAGAGACGAGTGGGCCGGGAAGATCGCTCTCCAGGGCGCCTCGATCTGCCCGATCGACCTGTTCGCGGGCGAGAAGGGCAGCGAGATCGCCGACCTCGTGGCGCGCCACGGCGGCATCCTCGGCTTCGTGACGCGCTTCTCGGGCTCGGGCCACGACGCGATCCCGCCCGGGTTCCAGGACCTGCTCGACCACTGCTTCTCGCTCGCCGAGGAGCGCGGGCTCGACCTCGACCTGCACGTCGACGAGAGCGGCGAGACGGAAGCCGCGACCCTGCCGATCATCGCCCGCACCGCGATCAGGCGCAGGTTCCGGGGGAGGATCCAGGTCGGGCACATCTGCTCGCTCTCGCTGCAGAGGGAGGAGGTAATCGCCGAGACAATACGCCTCGTGCGCGAGGCCGGGATCACGGTGGTCTCATTGCCGATGTGCAACATGTACCTGCAGGGGCGTGCTCCCGGACGCACCCCGCGCTGGCGCGGCGTGACTCTGCTGCGCGAGCTCGCGGAAGCCGGGGTGCCGGTCTCGGTCGCCTCCGACAACTGCCGCGACCCGTTCTACGCCTGGGGCGACCATGACATGCTCGAGGTGTTCCGCGAGGCGGTGCGGATCGCCCATCTCGACCATCCGGTCGCGCCCTGGTTCGACGCCGTCTCCGCGACGCCGGCGAGCGTCATGGGGCGTGCTGCCGCCGTGCGCGAGGGCGCTCCGGCCAACCTCGTGCTCCTGCGCGCGCGCGCTTGGCACGAGGCCCTCTCCCGCCCGCAGGCGGACCGTATCGTGCTCCGCCTTGGCCGCGCGATCGACACCACGCTTCCCGACTATGCCGAGCTCGACCCTCTCGTCACCAACGGCTGAAATGCGCGCGCACGCGTTCCCGGAACGCCTCCAGCGTCGCGCGCGGCACCCGGTCCATGCGCGTCTGCGACAGCCACTCGAGCGTGCAGCCCCTGGCGCAGAGACGCCTCAGCCCGCGGCCGAGCAGCTTCCGGTCGGGGTGGCCGATCGCCCAGAGCAGCCAGCGCGGCGAGCCGTAGGTCGTTACCACCGCAAGGCGGCGGATCTTGGCGAGCAGCGGCTCGATCGCTCCGGGTCCGAGACGGAACGCCACGCCCGGAAGCCACACACGGTCGAACCAGCCCTTCAGCATCGCCGGCATGCCGTACCACCAGGTCGGGTAGACGAGCACGATCGCCTCGGCCGCGCGCAGCCGCGCGACATGGTCCTCGACGCCGCGAAGGTTCTCCCCCTCCGTGTGGTAGCGCGCACGCTCCTCCGCGGTCAGCGCCGGGGAGAAGCCCAAGGCGTAGAGGTCGAGCAGGTCGGCCTCGTGGCCGGCGCGCGCAAGACCCTCAAGCACCGCCTCGCGCAGGCTTGCGCAGAAACTGTCCGGCCGCGGGTGGCAGTGGACGACGAGAACCCTCATCGGAGGCACCCATGATCATCGCGCGTCATGTCGACGAGCTGCGTGGCTACAGGATCAGCGCGGGCGACACGAACTGGTTCGCCTGCCTGCTCGATCCGACAGACGGCGTCTCCTTCACGCTGGTCGTGGAGATCTTCGCGCCTGGGGGAGCGACGCCGCCGAACAGTCACAGCCGCGCCTCGGAGGCCTTCATCGTGCTGCGGGGCGAAGGCGAGGCGCGCGTCGGCGGGACGGTGGTGAGGCTTCGCCCGGGCAGCGTGCTCTGCGTGCCGCCAGGCACCGAGCATGTCATCGCCAACACCGGGCCGGGCCGCCTCTACTGCCTGACGCTGATGCAGCCGGACGAGGATTTCGCCGCGCTGATCCGGCGCGGCGTTCCGGTCGCGCTCGATGCGGAGGACATCGCCGTGCTCGCGGGCAGGGCCTGAACCGTGCGGCTGATGGTCGTCACCGCCCATCCGGTCGAGACCTCCTACAACGCCGCAATCCATGCTGCGGCGATCGCCGCTCCGAAGGAGTCGGGCCACGAGGTCGACCATTGCGATCTCTACGCGGAAGGGTTCGACCCTGTGCTCTCGCGCGCGGCGAGGCTCGACTACCACGACCCAGCCCGCAACCGCCGCGGCGTCGAGGGGCGCGTGCTCGGCTTCCCTGCCTGGTGCCTCGGCCCTCCGGCGATCCTGAAGGGGTTCTTCGACCGCCTCATTCTCCCGGGCTTCGCCTTCTCCATCGAAGGCGGTCGGGTGACGCCGAGCCTGCGCCACATCCGCGCCGTGGCAGGGGTCGTCACCTACGGCCGGCCCCGCCACATGGCGTGGTGGATGGGGGATCCGCCGCGGAAGCTCGTCACCCGCTATCTGCGCTGGTTCGTCCACCCCAGGGCGTCGATACGCTTCCACGCGCACTATCATCTCAACGTCGCAACAGCTGAGGAGCGGGCGCGTTCCATCGCGCGCGTCGCCGAAGCGATGCACCGGCTCCAGAAGCGATGCGCCGCTGCCGGCAGCCTCGCGGGCCGGTGCGACCGCTGCGCAACGATCGGGGGGCGCCTCGCGCGGGCAATCTCGCACGGGCCTGTGCGGCCATGCTGCCCGGCACGATGGCTGCGTCACGGCGCCAGCTCCGACAGGCCGCTAGCCGGCGCTCTCGTAGAGGTGCACAGACTGCGTCGGCGTCCAGTTCGGGTCGTCCCAGGCGAGCATCTTGCCGGGATTGAGAAGCCCATGCGGATCGGCCTCCCGCTTGAAGGCGAGCTGCAGCCTATCGATCTGCTTCATGCCCCCTTCCTCAAGCGTGAAGGCGTGCGGGTTGAAGATCGGGCAGCCGGCCGCCTCGTGCACGGCGATGATCTCGGCAAGCCGCGCCTCGGTGGTGAAGCGGACGAGCTGCAGCCCGAAGCAGCACACCTCGCCGTCGAGCTTGACGAACTCGAGGTGCATCGGCACCTCGTCGCCGAAGCGTTCGGCCATCTCAGACACTTTCGCGAGATGGCCCGGCGCGGGGAACAGCGTCTGCAGGTAGGTCACGGAGCGGTCGGTCTTCAGCACCTGCAGTGTCGTGTGGTTCCAGGAGTGCTCGTAGAGGGGAACCTCGGCCTCCTCGGTTGGGCAGCGGTAGAGCTCGGTTCCGCCGCCTGCAGCAATGAGGCTCGGCAAGAGCCCGAGGAACGGCTCCGCGACCATCAGCAGCGCCACGGCCATGCCCTCGGGGATCAGTCCCTCGAACGCCCTGAAGTGCCGCTGTGGCACCGGCGCGGCGATCACCGAGACGAGCTTCTTGACGATCCCGTCCCGGCGGGTGAAGGCATCGGCGAAGCGGGCGGCCTGCTCGAGCGTCGCGAAGCCCGCGAGCACGTCCACCCACGGCCAGGCGGGGGCGAGCGGCATCTCGACCTCGGTGATGATGCCGTTCGTTCCGTAGGCGTGATTGGCCTTCTGGATGTCGGGGCCGCGCAGCTCGAGCAAGCGCGGCGTCTCCTCCATCGTCATCAGTCTCAGCCCGAGGATGTTGCCGGGCTCGCGCAGGATGCCCCAGGTGCAGGAGCCGATGCCCGAGGAGCCGCCGGCGATGAAGCCGCCGATCGTCGCCGTGCGGCGCGTCGAGGGGTGGAAGCGGAGCTCGCCGCCGACGGCTGCGCGCGTCGCCGCGTCGATGTCGGCGAGCTTCGCGCCGCACTGGGCGCGCACCTGCCAAGGCCGTGACCAGAGCACGCGATCCATCGCCGAGAGATCGAGCACGATCCCGCCGCGGAGCGGCATGGCCTGGCCGTAATTCCCTGTCCCCGCCCCGCGCGGCGTCACGGGGATGCGCCGTCTGACGCAGGCGGAGAGCACGCGCGCGAGCTCCGCCTCGTCCCTCGGCCTCACCACCGCCTCTGCCGTGAGCTTGTCGAGCTGCCGCTTCAGCACCGGCGAGTACCAGAAGAAGTCGCGGCTCTTCTGCCGCACCAGCGCCCGGTCGGTCTCCACCGGGATGTCGCCGAGCTCGCCGACGAGCGCCGCGATGTCGCTCATTCCGCTGCCTCCTGGCCATCGAGCGGGGTGAAACTCGCCATCTTTCCCGGATTGAGCAGCCCGAGCGGATCGACCTCCCGCTTGAAGGCGAGCCGGTCGGCGCCGACGAGCTTCCAGCGCGCCCCCTCCTCGAGCGTCTGGACGTGCGGATTGGCCACCGCGACACCCTCCTCCTCGCAGCCGGCGATGATCTCCCACAGCCGCTCACGCGTCGTCCAACGCACGAGGGGCAGAGCGCTCATCGTCACCTTCCCGCCAAAGCGGACGACCTCGGCGTGCATCACGAGCTCGCCCGCGAAACGCGCACGCATGCGCATCACCGCCTCGAGCGTGCGGCCAGGGGGGAACAGGCACTGGAGGTAAGTCAATCCCCTGTCGCGCCGCAGCACATGCAGGGTCGTGTGGTTCCAGGTGAACTCGTAGAACGGCGTGAGCTCGGGGGCCGCCTCGGCCGCGGCGAAGTCCTGCTCGGCCTCGATCGTGCCGTCATGCGCGGCGACGAGATCGGCAACCGCGCCCATCGCGCAGGGGCCGACCATCGCGAGCGCGACTGGGCGAGCCTGGGGCAGGAGCTCTGCGAGGCCCTTGAAGAACGACGGCAGCGGCCAGTCGATCACCGCGCACATTTTCTTGGCGATTCCGTCCGCGTGGCCGAGGGCAAGCCCAAACGCGGCGGCGCGGTCGAAGTCGGGAAAGCTCGCGGCGATGTCGCGCCAGGCCATCGCGGGAGCAAGCGGCAGGCGGACGCGGGTGATCACGCCCGTCGTCCCAAAGCAGTGGTTCACGGCGGCCGTGCGCCCCCAGGCGAGGTCGATCAGCCGCGGCGGGGTCTGCATCGTCGCAATCGTAACGCCAGCGAGATTTCCAGGCTCGCGCAGCGTCCCGTGCGCGAGCCCGCCGACGCCCGCGCCGCCGCCGCCGACGAAGCCGCCGACAGTCGCTGTGCGCTTGGTCGACGGCCAGAGCCGGAGCTCCCAGCCCTGCTGCCGCGCCCAGGCGTCCACCTGCATCAGGGTCGCGCCTGCCTCGACCTCGGCGATGCCCCTGTCGAGGCCGAGGATCCTGCCCATGCGCGTCATGTCGAGCACCACGCCGCCCTCAAGCGGCACGGCCTGGCCGTAGTTGCCTGTGCCTCCACCACGCGGCACGACCGGCACGCGGTGGCGCAAGCAGGCGGCGAGCACGGCAAGCACCTGCACCTCGTCTGCGGGGCGGATCACCACCTCGCCGCGCTTGCCGTCCAACAGCGGCCTAAGCACGGGGCTGAACCAGTAGAAGTCGCGGCTCTTGAGCCGCACGAGCACAGGGTCGGTTTCCGCCTCGATGCCTGGAAGTTCCGCGAGCAGGCCAGCGATTCGCGTCGAGGGAGGCTCAGACATCGGGGTGATCCTTCAGCCACGCCTCGACATCGAGCGCGGAGATCTCGCACAGAAGCTGCGCGAGCGCTTTGGCGGCACCCGCAAGCACCGCCTCGCCGAGCGCAGCGGTCGCCGCGGCAGCGTTGCCGACGGCGCCTGCCGGGTTCAGGTCCTGCGCCTGCCAGCCGAAGGCGACGGCGCCACCCGCGCGCAGCCGCTCGTTGCCCTCCCACGCCGCCGTGCTGTTGCCGAAGTCCCGCACTTTCTCCGGCCGCACGCGGTCGGGCGCAAGCGCGAGCATCAGCGCCGTCTCCACCGCGCCAGCATGGATGCCGAAGCGAAGCTCGTCACTGGGCACGAGGCCCGCCGGCGGCGCGAGCCGGCTCCACAGGCAGGTGGCGGCGAACATGCCGTGGCGGATGCGCAAGCGCCGGCAGACGATCTCCGCCGCTTGCGGCTGCCCGCCATGCGCATTGAGCAGAAGCAGCTTGCGCAGGCCGGAGGCGGCGACGGCGAAGCCGATCTCGGTCCAGGCGGCGATGGCCGTCTCAGGCGAGAGGTGGAGGGAGCCCGGGAACCGGGCATGCTCGACCGAGACGCCGATCGCCTGAGTCGGCAGCACGAGCACGGGAACCTCCTCGGGCAGGAGCGCCAGCGCGCGCCCGACCACGCCCTCGCAGATCGTCGTGTCGACGGAGACGGCAAGGTGCGGACCGTGCTGCTCGGTCGCGCCGAGCGGCAGCACTGCGACCGTGCGCGCGGCATCGAGCGCGCGGAACTCCTGCCAGGTCAGCTCGTGCCAGAATCGTTTCGGTGCGGACACTGCTTAGCCGCCCGCGGCATAGGCTGGATCGACGCCACGCGTGGCCCAGAAGGTCATCCGCCGCTCGAGGATCGCAAACAGGAAGTACATCGCGATCCCCATCGCCGCGACCACGACCAGGGCCGCAAACACAAGCGGGATCTGGAAACGCGAGGAGGCTTGGATCATCAGGTAGCCGACGCCCTCGTTCGACCCGACGGTCTCGGAGATGATCGAGCCGACGAAGGCAAGCGTGATCGCAACCTTGAGCGAGGCGAAGAAGTAGGGCGCGGCGCGGGGCAGCCCGACCTTGCGGAGTATGTCGGTGCGGGTGGCGCCGAGGCTGCGCAGCACGTCGCGCAGCTCCGGCTCCAGCGTGGCGATGCCGGTGGCGACATTCACCGTGATCGGGAAGAAGCTGATCAGGCAGGCGGTGATGATCGCGGGCACGGCGCCGATGCCGAACCAGATGATCAGCACAGGAACGATCGCCACCTTGGGGATCGAGTTGAAGCCGATCAGCACCGGAAACAGCGCGCGGTAGGCAGCCGCCGAGGACCCGACCGCAACGCCGAGCGCCACACCGCCAGCAACCGAGAGCGCGAAGCCAGCGAGCGTCGTCCCCAGCGTGTGCAGCGCATGGTGCGCGATCGGGCCGGAGAACTCGGCAAGCGCGGCGAACACCGTCGTCGGCGCTGGCAGCACAAAGGGTGGGAGGCGCGCGGCGACGACGAGGAGCTCCCACAGGAGGAACAGGCCCGCGACGACGAGCCACGGCATGATGGCAGCCTGCGCACGCGGGCTCAGCATGACGACGCCCTCGCCTCGGCGATCCGGTCACGCAGCGCGTGCACGATCTCGACGAATTCCGGCGCGAAGCTGCGCGCGAGGTCGCGCGGACGCGGCAAGTCGACGCGGCGCGTCTCGATCACCCGCCCGGGGCGGGCGCTCATCACATGCACCGTGTCGGCGAGATAGACCGCCTCGCGCAGGTCGTGTGTGACGAGGATGCAGGTGAAGCGGCGTTCCATCCAAAGCGCCTGCAGCACCGACCAGAGCTCCTCGCGCGTGAAGGCGTCGAGCGCCGCGAAGGGCTCGTCGAGCATCAGGAGAGCGGGCTCGTGGATCAGCGCCCGGCACAGGCTCGCCCGCTGCTGCATCCCGCCGGAGAGCTGCCAGGGATACTTCTCCTCGAAGCCCGCAAGCCCGACGGTTGCGAGCAGCGCCCGCGCGCGCGCGACATGCTTCTCCCGCTCGCGCCGGAACGTCGCCTTGTAGGGAGCGACGATCTCGAGCGGCAGGAGCACGTTGTCGAGGGTTGTCCGCCACGGCAGGAGCGTCGGGTTCTGGAATGCCATGCCGACGATCTTCAGCGGCCCCGAGACCTCGGCGCCGGCGACGATCACCGCGCCCGCCGAGGGCGTGGCAAGCCCGGTGACAAGCTTCATCAGCGTCGACTTGCCGCAGCCCGAAGGCCCGACCACGGCGGCGAACTCGCCCTTGCCGATCGCGAGATTGAGCCCGGAGACGGCAAGCGTCCCTCCCCCCTCGCCGCCGTAGCGTAACGCCACGCCCTCGAGCGAGACGAAGCGCGCCCCCGCCTTGGCCATAGGGGTAAGGCCGTGCACGCGAACCTACTGCGCGACGGCGAGCAGAGTGGGCTCGGGCAGGAATTTCGGGTCGTAGATCTCTGAGGCAGCGAGCGTCCTTGCGATGTTGAACGCCTGCCGCGTGATCTCGATCGACCGCTGCAGCCGCGCCATGTCAACCTTGCCGAAGCCGTTGGCCAGCACATGCGGGGTGAAGGTGAGCTCGCGGAAGCCGAGCTCCATGCGCTCGCGCTCGACCGCCTCGTTGATCAGCGGGTCGCGACGCTTCAGCGCCGCGATCGCCGCTGCCGGGTCGCGACGCGCCTCGTTCTGGCCGCGCACGATCCCGATGATCAGCCCAGTGACCGCGCGCGGGTTCGACTCCGCCCAGCGCCGGGTAACGATCAGGCTGGTCGAGTAGAGATCAACGCCGTAGTCGGAATACTTGAAGGTGACGATCTCCTCGGCCGGGACCCCGCCCGCGCGCAGCGACAGGATGCCCGAGGTGATGAAGCCGGTGATCGCGTTCGCCTGGCCCTGGATCAGCATGGTCTCGCGCAGCTGCGGCGAGACGGTCTGCCAGCGTATGGAATTGAGGTCGAGCCCGACCGCGCGGGCAAAAGCCGGGAAGAGCTGGCGGCCGCTGTCGGTCTCGGGGGCGGCGAGGATCTTGCCGGCGAGGTCCTTCGGCGTGGCGATGTTCTGCCGCCTGAGCGTCATCACGGCAAGCGCGGTCGCGTCGTAGATGATGAACGGCGTGAACAGGGTGCTGTCTGGGTTCTCAAGCCTCAGCCGGATGGTCGGGTTGATGTCGGCGATGCCGACATCGTAGGCCCCGGCCGCCACCTTCACGGGCACATCGCCGGAGCCGAAGCCGCGGTCCATCGTCACGTTCAGCCCCTGGTCGCGGAAGTAGCCGCGCTCGAGAGCCAAAAGGAACGGTGCCTGTGGCCCCTGGAAGGCCCAGTCGAGGCTGAACTTGACGTCGGTCGCGCCGGCCTGGCCGGCGGCCAGCGCCACACCGACCGCGAAGCCCGTGGCGATTCTGCGAAGCAAGGCCATGACGCTCTGTCTCCCCGTGTTCGTCCATCAGGGCAACGGAAGTCCCCGAA
>Ga0308417_1001587_pt1 | contig 15511 bp, 16 predicted proteins | sample HotsprSampleOS65_FD_203528 | JGI IMG/M metagenome (GOLD analysis project Ga0308417, IMG submission 203528) | Hot spring phototrophic mat microbial communities from Octopus Spring, Yellowstone National Park, Wyoming, United States - 20090730_OS65 ... | reverse complement strand
TGCCAAAGTCCCATCCCTCGCCGTACAGGTAGATCGTCGGCTCGACGGCTTGCAGCGCGTTCCTGAGCGTGAGCATGTTGGAGATGGTGTGCAGGTTCATCAGGTCGAACCGAAAGGCATCTACCTTGTAGTCCTGGGCAAAGCGGATCAGCGTGTCGCGCATCAGCTTCTCCATCATTGCGTATTCGCTGGCCGTGTCCGGACAACATGAGGAGGTCTGCACGGCGCCGCTCAGGTTCATGCGGTGGTAATAGCCGGGCACGATCTGGTCGAGCACGCTCTTGTCCTGCTGGCCGAAGGCCAGGGTGTGGTTGTAGACCACGTCCATCGCCACGCGCAGGCCCTCCTCGTGCAACGCCTTCACCATCTCGCGAAACTCGCGCACACGGGCGGCGCCGTTCGGGTCGCTGGCATAGCTGCCGTCGGGCGCGCCGAAGTGCATCGGGTCGTAGCCCCAGTTGAAGCCGTCGGCCTGGCGGGTGGCGCTGATGATCGCCTGCGGTTGTGTGCTGTCAGCCGGATAGCCGGTCGGGTTCGGCGTCGGTGTGCGCGGCACGGCATCCTCCGGCACACTGCCGAAGTCGAAGGCCGGCAGAAGCTGGACATGCGTCAGGCCGGCCTGTTGCAGTTGCTTCAAGTGATTCATGCCGGCTGAGAGCGGGCGCAGGTTGCCATCGTAGGTGAAGGCCAGGTACGTGCCGCGATGTGCCTGGGTCACCACCGTCGGATCGTTGATGCTGAAGTCGCGGATGTGCACCTCGTAGATGCTGATGTCCTCCGGCGCGGCCAGCGCCGGGCGGGCGTGCGCATCCCAGCCGGCCGGCTTCAGGTCGGCGTCGTCCAGGTTGACGAACTGGGCGCGCGGGTCGTCAATTGCGGCGCTGTCAGCCGAGAGCGAGACGGCATACGGGTCGCTGACCACGCCGGTCACCACCGCGTCGGCTTCGGGGCGATAGACCTCCACCTCGAACAGGTAGAACTGGCGATCCCAGCCCGGGTCGCCGGCGACGCTCCAGACGCCGCTGGCGGGATCGAGCGTCATAGTGTGGGTGACATAGCTAGCGGCATTGGCCGTAGCGTAGCGGCGCAGCGTCACCTGCCTGGCTGTAGGCGCCCAGACGCGCACGGTCGGCGCGCCGCCGCTGTAGCTCACGCCCAGCGTCTGCGTCGAGGCTGCCGAAGCGTAGAGGTCATCGAGCACGCCCTGAATCTGCGGCGCGCTGGCGTCCACAATCGCGTTGCTGCTGTTCAGCGCGGCGACGATCACCTGCCCCTTGAGCAGGGTCGGGACGCTCACCACGTCGCCGGCGCTCAGCGTGAGCTGGATCAGCCCATGCGCGTTCGGGTTCTTCGGATACAGCGCGCCGTTCACCGTCCCGGCGGTGGTGAGCGCCAGGTAGGGCGAGCCGGTCGTCGCGCCGCCATCGGGTTCGTAATACAGCCGGTAGCTCGCGCCCGGCGCGCCGTTCCAGGCGATGGTGTCGGCGTCCAGCCAGATCGCCCGCCGGCCCGACCAGCTCAGACCACCCCCGCCGCTCCCCACGGTGTAGCTGAAGTAGGCGTTGTCGCTCTCATTCCAGCTCGTCTGATACTGGCTTACCGATCGGTCAGCCGGCGTGCCGGAGATGCGCCCCCAGGCCGCGGCCAGCGTTCCATCGCTGGCGTAGATCACGTAGTTCACCATGGTGCTGGCCGGCTGCGGCGGGATCGCCCCTACCCAGGTGCGGTTGGGGTGCCAGTATTTGGAGAAGATGGCCGTCGTCACGCTGCCGTTGGTCTTGTTCGGCGCGCTGCCATCGGTGGTGTAGACGATGTAAATGGTCTTGCCGGTGGTGTCGAAGTCGAAATTCATGTAGATGTCGGCGTGGTCGGCGGCGGTGATGGCTGACTGGCCGGCGTTCAGGCTGGTGGACGCCTGGCGGAAGTGCGGCGCGGCGGTGTAGCTGCGCAGGTGAACGCCATCAGTGTAGCCGATGGACTGCGCCACGAAGTGGCCAACGCCCGACCACTGTGGCGCGCTCTGGCTGGGTAAAGCCGGGAAAACGGCGCTTAAGAGCACACTGACCGCCAGCGCCAATGGGAAACTGAATCGACACATCACAGCCCTGTTCATTCTCTTGCCCTCCAACAAATACTGATCTTGCGACGAGTGATGACGGATTGTATGGTTGCACATGCTTTCGTCAAACACCGCGCCAGGCTGGCCATCCACGCCTTGCGCCGGCGCAAACGCGAATCGTCAGCGGATCGTCAGTCGCCGGTTTGGCAGACGCTCATCCACAGGGTAAAGTGGACATGCCGGACAAAACCCGGCCAACAACGTTCGCAAAAGGAGAACCAGTGATGAATCTTTCAAGAGTAACAATACGTGGAATGGCGCATCTGTTTGCTGCGCTGGCAGTGTTGCTGAGCGCGTGCAGCGTCAGTTTCAGCACTGCCAACATCGGCGATGCCTGGCTGGCTACGGATGAAGAAGGGAATAACCGCGTCACAACATTCCGCCAGGATGAGACAGTGTTCTACGCCAAAGTCAGGTTGCAGAACGCTCCCGACGGCACGCGAACCAAAGGAGTCTGGCGGGCTGTCGAGGTGCAGGGCGTGGAGCCTGATTTCAAAATTGGCGAGACCACACTCGAATCCAGCAGCGCCATTCTGACCTTCAAACTGAGCAATGAAGGATTCTGGCCGATTGGCCGCTATCAGCTTGAACTGTATCTGAACGACAACACCGAGCCGGCGCGCACGTTGACATTCGAAGTGCGCTGATTCGGCCGCTTGCTGCATAAAGGCGCTGACAAACCTGTCTGCGCCGCGCAGAGTAAACCTCGGAAACGTCTGAAGCGCAGGGTTCCACGTCGCATGTGGCGCCGCTGCGCATCCGGTGTTTCACCGGATGGGGGGATGTAATCGCCCTCGCCTGTGAACGCCCCTGGGCGCCACCCGTCTGTGGCATCCTATGACCCATGAATACTCTCATCTCGATTGTGCAAAGCGACTTTGGAAACGACGAGGTCGAACGGCCGGTCATCACCTCGCGCGGGTTTGAATGCCAGTGGCACAATGCCCAGACCACCGAGGCCATCATTGCAGCCGGCCAGGGCGCAGCCGGCATTCTGGTCGAATGGGTTGACATCACCGATGAGATTCTGGCAGCCTGGCCGGAGTGCAGGGTGGTCTGCCGCTATGGCGTGGGCTACGACAATGTCGATCATGAGGCGGCAGCCAGGCGCGGCATCGCCGTGATGAATGTGCCGGATTACTGCTTGGACGAGGTGGCCGAGCACGCCATCGCGCTGATGTTCAGCGTGTCGCGCAACATCGTGCGCAACAACGACGAAGTGCGACGGGGCGAGTGGCGGTCGAGCTTCTCCGGCTTCCGCGCGCTCACGGGCAAGACCTTCGGCATCGTCGGCTTTGGGCGCATCGGCAAAGCGACCGCCCGGCGCGCCGCCGGCCTGGGCATGCGTGTCATGGCCTACGACATCAACCCTGTGCCGCTGCCGGGGCTGGATGTGACGTTCACCAACAGCCTGGAGGAATTGCTGCCCCAGGCGGATGTGCTCAGCCTGCATGTGCCGCTCACACCGCTGACGCGGCGCATGATCGACGCGAGCAAACTGGCCCTGATGAAGAGAGACGCCATCCTGGTGAACACGGCGCGCGGGCCGGTGGTGGTTCAGCAGGATCTGGCCGACGCGCTGATGCAGGGGCGGCTGGCCGGCGCCGGCCTGGACGTGCACGAAACGGAGCCGCTGCCGATGGACGCGCCCATTCGCCAGTGTCCGAACATCGTTTTGACCTCGCACATGGCGTTCTACTCGCCCGATTCGCTGATTCGCATGCGCAGTTGGACGGCTCAAAACGCCGTGGACTTTTTGAACGGCATCGACAACGGGCGCATCGTGAACGGCGTCAGGCCAGGCGCCCGATAACCACATACATGCCATGTATAATGTTTGGCATGGCCATGATCCAGCGCCACATCCTGTTTGATGAGCAGGACATCAAAGCGATCGAAACCGTGCAGCGCCGCTACGGGCTGGACACGTTTTCGCAGGCCGTCCGGCTGGCCGCGCGTCTGGCCGCCCAAATGCCGCGCGCCGACGCGCCGCTGCCGCCTTCGCCCAAACATGCGCCCAAGCGCGCCTTGCGCAGTCTGCGCGGCATCATTCAGGGGCGTGACATCAGCGACGAAGCGTTCAAGGCGATGCGCGACCGTTGGGCGCAGGAACGACGCAACAAGCTGCTTGCCCGGCTGCGCAAAGCTTCGCGTCAAAATGCGTCTGAAGACTAGCGGCAGTGTCGGCATGAACGCCTACACCACAGACACACACTCCTTCTATCGCTATCTCACTAACCAGCGCAGACGCCTGTCAAAGGCGGCGCTGCGCGCCTTCGAGGAAGCTGATCTGGGCCGGGCCATCATCTACGTGCCGGTGATCGTCCTGTGCGAAATGTGGATGGTCAACCATGCAGAGGGGCGCCGGTTTGAGTTTAGCCAGCTTATGCGCGCTATTCAGAGCGCCGCTCAGTTCGTTGTTGTCCCTCTGGAGTTCGAGGACGCGGCAATGTTCGACGAATTTGCCGCCATTCCAAACGACCATGACCGCATCATCGCCATCACCGCGCGCCGGATGGATGCGCCATTGATCACATCTGACGCGCAAATCATTGCCAGCCGGCTGGTCAAGGTGGTGCGCTGATGCCCTCCACGCTGATCGACTCGATCTTCTTCAAGGACCTGTACGGCACGGACGAGATGCGCGCCGTGTTCAGCGACCTGAGCCTGCTGCAGAAGTGGCTGGACGCGGAAGTGGCGCTGGCGCAGGCCGAAGCCGAGCTGGGGCTGATTCCCGCCTGGGCTGCCGACGAGATCGCGCGCAAAGGTCGGGCCGAATTGCTGGACACAGCCGCCATCAAGCGCGGCATTGACCAGACTGTGCACCCCATCGTGCCGATGATTCGCGCCTTCGACGCGGTGTGCGAGAACGGCGCCGGCGAGTTCATCCACTGGGGCGCGACAACGCAGGACATCATGGATACGGCGAGCGTCCTGCAGGTCAAAGAGGCCATCGACATCCTGGAGCCGCGCCTGAGCCGGCTGGCCGACGCGCTGGCAGACCTGGCGGCGCAACACCGCGACACCGCCATGCCGGGCCGCACCCACGGCCAGCACGCCCTGCCCATCACGTTTGGCTTCAAGCTGGCGCAATGGCTGGCCGAGGTCATGCGCCACCAGGAGCGGCTGACGCAACTGAAGCCGCGCGCGCTGGTGGGGCAGTTCGCCGGCGCCGCCGGCACGCTGGCTTCGGTGGCCGAACACGGCTTCGAGATCCAGCGCCGCATGATGGCGCGCCTGGGCCTGGGCGTCCCGCTCATCACCTGGCACACCGCACGCGACGGCATGGCCGAGTTCGCCGGCTGGCTGGGCCTGATCGCGGCGACGATGGGCAAGATCGCCCACGAAGTCATCCTGCTGCAAAAGACCGAAGTCTGGGAAGTCGAAGAGCCGTTCAACGCCGGCAAGGTGGGCAGCAGCACCATGCCGCACAAGCGCAACCCGATGATCTGCGAGGCGCTGCTGGCTTTGGCGCGCATGGTGATGAACGCCGCGCCGCTCGGCCTGGACGCCATGATTCACGAACACGAGCGCGACTGGACCAACGAACACATCGAGTGGGCCTTCATCCCGGAGGCGTGCATCATGACGGACGGCGCGCTGGCGCTGACGATACGGGTCGTCGAGGGGCTGCATATCCACCCGGATCGCATGGCCGCCAACCTCGACGCGACGCGCGGGCTGTGGCTGTCCGAGGCAGTCATGCTGGCGCTGGCGCAGAAAGTGGGCCGCCAGACCGCGCACGACGCGGTCTATCAGTGCGCCATGCGCGCCGTGGATCAAGGCATCGACTTTCGCCAGGCGCTGGCCGAAGCGGACATCGTGGCGCGCCATTTGTCCGAGGCAGAGATCGAGCGCCTGCTCGACCCGCGCCGCTACACCGGCCTGGCTGGCGCATTCGTCGATCGCGCGCTTCGGCATCACCAGGAGCGGGGGAGCGCAGCAGCGGAGGCGCAAGGGACAGCGGGTGATCGGTGATCGGTGATCGACAAAAAGGAGACGCGATGTTGCTGAAGGATCGTGTGGCTATCGTGACGGGCGCGGGGCGCGGCATCGGCTACGGCATCGCCGAGACCTTTGCCCGCGAAGGCGCTGTGGTGGTGATCGGCGAACTGGTCGAAGATCGCGGGCGCGCAGCCGCCGACAGGCTGAAGGCGCAGGGCTATCGCGCGCAGGCCATCGGGCTGGATGTCACTCAGCCAGAATCATGCCGGCTGCTGTGCGAACAGGTCATGGCTGAGCATGGCCGGATCGACACGCTGGTCAACAATGCCGGCCTGTTCATCCTGCGCAAGAGCGAGGACATGCCGGAAGCCGACTGGCGCATCCAGATCGATGTGATGCTGAACGGCGTGTTCTTCATGACGCAGGCCGTGGCGCGCGCGGCCATGATCCCGCAGCGGCGCGGCAGCGTGGTCAACATCGCATCCATCGGCGGGATGGGCGGCTGGCCGATGCGCTCGGCGTACAACGCGGCCAAGGCCGGCGTGATCGTGCTGACCGAAGTGCTGGCGACCGAGTGGGCGCAATACAACATCCGGTTGAACTGCGTGTCGCCGGGCGTCACGCGCACCGAGATGATGGACGTGGCGATCAAGCAGGGCGCGGCCAACGTGGCGAAGTATTCCAACCGCACCCCATTGGGCCGGGTGGCTGAGGTGTCGGAGATCGCCAGCGCGGTGTTGTTTCTGGCGTCAGACCGCGCCAGCTATGTGACGGGCGAAAATCTGCGCGTGGACGGCGGATGGACGCCGTGGGCCAATCTGAACGCGGTGGGATTCCCGGAGTAGGAAAGATGGATAACCGAGTCGTCGTCATCACCGGCGCAGGCCAGGGGCTTGGCCTGGCGTTCGCGCGGCGCTTTGCGCGAGCCGGCGCGCACGTCGTCGTTGCAGAGGCCAATCCAACCACCGGCCGCGCGGCCGCCGAGCGCCTGCGCGCCGAAGGCGGCTCCGCCCAGTTCGCGCCGTTGGACGTGCGCAACCCCCACCAGAGTGCGGCGCTGGTGGAGCGCCTGGTCAATGAACATGGCCACATCGATGTGTGGGTCAACAACGCCGGCATCTCGCGCCTGGCGCCGGCAGAAACGATGCCGCTCTCAGACTGGGATGACAGCATCGCCGTCATGCTCTCCGGCGCGTTCTACTGCGCGCAAGCTGTAGGCCGGCACATGCTGGCGCGCGGCACAGGTGTGATCGTGAACATCGCCTCGGTGACCGGCATGGTCCATCACCACGACCGCGCCGCCTACAGTGTGGCCAAGGCCGGCGTCATTGCGCTGACGGAGGCGCTGGGCGTTGAATGGGCCGGGCGGGGCGTGCGCGTCGTCGGCGTCGCGCCGGCGGTCGTGCTGACCGAGATGGTGCGGGCGACCGTCGAAGCAGGCCAGGGCGCGCTGGACGTGTTCGAGCGCCGCACGCCGATGCGCCGGCTGGGAACGCCGGAGGAAATCGCCGAGGCCGTGTTCTTCCTGGCCGGCGACGAGGCGTCTTACATCACCGCCGAAACGATGCGCGTCGATGGCGGCTGGGTGGCCTACCAACTATTTTAGATTTTGGATTTGGGATTTTGGATTGACACAAGCCGGCCAGGCAAGCCGCAGCCCATCTCAGCGCTTGATGCACCGCATAACCCGCATCTGACAAATCATCCCCCAGGTCCGCTCCTCACATCGGTCGAGTGCGCCTGCGCATCTTGCGTGAGGGCGCCGTTTGATGAGCCTGTCGAGAGCGATTCAGCCGCGCTCCGACAGGCTCAACCATCGAGGCCAACAGCGCCCGGCTACTGCCGTGCGCAATGCAATCATTTTGGCCGCAGGCCCATCTAAATAGTTGACTTTTCACAATTTTCAACTAAAATACTGGTTGAAACAAGGCTTGTTTCAACTTATACGATGGTCGGCAGGAGATCGCGCACGGCCACACCGGCGACAAACGAGCAGACCATCCGACACAAAACACAAGGGACACCATGAAAATCGCAGCAATTACCGACGACGGCAAGACCATCAGCCGCCACTTTGGGCGCGCGCAATACTACCTGGTTGCCACAGTGGAGAATGGCGCAATCACCCATCGTGAAATGCGCCCCAAGCTGGGGCACGCCCAGTTCGCCGATCAGCCGCATGAGGACGCGCCGGGCCAAGAGCATGGCTTCGGGCCGGCCGCGCATGGCCGCCACTATCAAATGGCGCAGGCAATCAGCGATTGCCAGGCCGTATTGTGCGGCGGCATGGGGACCGGGGCGTATCAGAACATGGAGCAACTCGGCATCAAACCTATCCTCACCAGGATCGCCTCGATTGATGAGGCCGTGCAGGCATATGCAGCCGGCCAGTTGGTCAACCAGACGGAGCTGCTGCACTGAGCGCGCGCTGGGCGCGCATCGTTAACGTGTAGATGGCGCCGCGCATTGCCCGCTACTAATGGCGCACGATGGCGCGGCGTGTTGGGCGGCGTCATGCGCCGTCCTTGTTGGAGGTAAATCAAATGCCAGGAGAAGATCGAACCGGCCCACTGGGAACAGGGCCAATGACAGGTCGCGGCGCGGGCTTCTGCGCCGGCGCTCGCACACCCGGCTTTTTCGGACGGGCCTTTGGGCGCGGCTTGATGCGCGGGCCAGGCCGGGGCGGCGGGCGCGGCTGGCGCAACATGTTCTACGCCAGCCGTCTGCCGTTCTGGGCGCGCGGCGCGTCTGAACCCACCGCCGCGGAAGAGAAAGCGCTGCTTAAGAAACAGGCTGACTGGTTGCAGGAGCAGCGCGAAGCCATTCAGAAACGAATCGACGAACTGGACAAGTCATCATCCGGCTGACTTCATAACACTCTGCCGCTCCACGCCACGGTTCTGTCCTCTTTCGACTGGCGCGACAACACTGGGGCCATAAACAAGCCGCTGTTTCGCGCCGGGAAGCAGCTATGCTCAAAATCGACATTCCTTCTTACAAGACGCTCGAACTGCAATATCTGGCGCTCGACATGAACGGCACGTTGGCGCTGGACGGGCAGTTGTTGCCCGGCGTGATCGAACGCATCGAGCGCCTGCGCGAGACGCTGGTCGTCATCCTGATCAGCGCCGACACGCATGGCGGGCTGGCCGAGAATGCGGCGCAGCTCGGCGCGCAGGCGGTGCGACTCCAGCCGGGAAACGAGGCCGCGCAAAAAGCGGCCTGGGTCGCCTCACTGGGCGCCAGCATGGTTGTCGCTGTGGGCAACGGCGCGAACGATGTGGAGATGCTGCGCGCTGCTGCGCTGGGCATTGCCGTGCTCGGGGAAGAAGGGCTGGCAACCGAATGCCTGCGCGCTGCGGACGTGGTCGCGCCTTCGATCACCGCCGCGCTGGACCTGTTGATCCATCCGCGCCGGCTCGTTGCCACGTTGAGGAGGTGAGGAGGGCGCCGCGCCAGAAAATGAGGATCAGAACCAATCGCAATGAACGCCCCGCCATGCGCCGTCGGCGCTACCGGGGTGGATCGGCAAGCTCAAACCTGTCCCTCGCCGAATCGCCGGCAGGGCAGAGCCTGGATGTGGGCCGGCGGCTGACCGAGCTGCGGGCCGAGCGCGGCCTGTCTATTCGCGCGCTTGCCGAGATGAGCGGTCTGGCTGTCAACACCCTGAGCCTGATCGAGAACGGCAAGTCTTCGCCCAGCGTCAGCACGCTGCAACAAATCGCCAATGCGCTGGGCATTTCCATTCGCGCGTTCTTCGAGACCGGCGCGCGCAGCAGCGTGACGCACATCCGGGCCGGGCAACGCCCGCGCGCCGCATTCGAGCACGGCATGCTGGAAGACCTGGGCGCCGGCATGACCGAGCGCGGCGTCCAGCCTTTTCTCATCACGCTCGAACCCAACAGCGGCAGCGGCAGGCAACCCATCGTGCACACGGGCTATGAGTTCGTGTTCTGCCTGGAAGGTCGGCTGACCTATACGGTCGAGGACAAGGTTTATCTGCTCGAACCCGGCGATAGCCTGCTGTTCGAGTCGCACCTGCCGCATCAATGGCACAATGTGCATGCCACGCCCTCCAAAGCGCTGCTGGTGTTGTGCCCGGCCGACCGCAACGATCAACCCGCCATGCGCCACTTTGCCGCGCTGGAGACCGGGACGGCGCGCGAAGGATAACGAAACAGACATGCCATTCGACCATTTCGATTTCATCGCGCCGTTCTACGAGCGCGTCATTCCGCCTGTTGTCGTGTCCCGGCTGGTGGAACTGGCCGGCTTGCCCGTCGCCGGCCGCCTGCTGGACGCTGGCGGCGGCACGGGCCGCGTTGCTCAAGTCCTGCGCGGGCAGGCCGGGCAGGTGATCGTGGCCGACGCATCCGCCGGCATGGTGCGTCAGGCGGCGGCCAAGGGCGGATTGCGCGCGGCGCTGGCGCATGCCGAGCGGCTGCCTTTTCCCAGCGCCAGTTTCGAGCGTATCCTCATGATCGACGCGCTGCATCATGTCGCCGATCAACGGCAAACCGCAGCCGAGATGTGGCGCGCGCTGGCGCCGGGTGGGCGCATTGTGATCGGGGAGCCGGACATTCGCCGCTGGCCGGTGAAGCTGATTGCGCTGGCCGAGAAAGTCGCGCTGATGCGCAGTCATTTCCTGGCGCCGGATGGCATCCTTCGCCTTTTCCAGCACTGGCCGGCGCGCGCGCGCATCGTTGAAGAAGGCTTCCAGGCATGGATCATCCTCGAAAAGTGACGCAGGCGATCACACAACCCATTTGCGCAGATGCGGGCGCATTCGCTGTCTGCTTGACCATATCCCCATTCAGGCATAATATCAGCCACATATTTTTGAGGAGGTTTATCGATACATGTTCGTTCATCGTCGAATCGAGTTGGCTGTTTGCGCCTTGTTCGGCGTCGTTGCGCTGGCTGCCTGTGGCGGAGAGGCTGAAGCCCCCACCCCGACTGCGGCGCCGGCGGCGCCCGCAGAGCCAACCGCTGCGCCGGCGAGCGTCATTGCTCGCGGCAAGGAAGTGTTCGTTGAACAGGCCTGCAACACCTGTCACAAGATCACGGGATTCGACAAAGCCATCGGCGTAGTAGGGCCGGAGCTGACCAGGATTTACTCGGACGCCCCAAAGATCATCGCGTCAGACGCCTACAAAGCCAGTCAGGGAACCGCCAAAACGGCCGAGGCATACATCCGCGAATCCATTCTCAATCCGAACGCCTTTATCTACCCGGATTGCCCAACCGGCCCCTGCCAGCCTAACCTGATGATCCAGAACTTTAAAGATGTTATCAGTCAGGCTGACCTCGACGCTCTCATTGCGTATCTGGTGACACTCAGGTAGGTTAATCTGCTGCGCGCGCCAACAGCGCCGCAACACAAGGAGTTTGCATGTCTGCCATCAAAACAATCACCCTCTCAGCGCGACAGGTTTCGGGCTACAAAATCGAAGCCAAAGCCCGCAACCACGTGATGTACATCGATCAGCCCGAGGCGTCCGGAGGCACAGACAGCGGCCCAACACCGCTGGAGTATCAGTTCGCGTCGCTGGCGTCGTGCATCATCACCATCAGCCACATCATCGCCCGGCAAAAGCACATCGAACTGCGCGGCATCAACGTGGAGGTGGAAGGGCCGCTCGACACCGAGTACTTTCAGGGCAAAACCACCGAAGGGCGGGCCGGCTTCATCAGCATATGCGTGAAAGTGCACTATGACGCCGATCTGAAACAGGAAGAGAAAGAGCAGCTTTTGGCCGAGGTCGATCGGCGCTGCCCTATCTCCGACAATCTGCACCACGCCACGCCGATTTCGTTCATCGTCGATTAGGCGTGATCTCAAGGTGTCGGACTCCTCAAAGGAGTCCGACACCTTGGCCTGCACCTGGGCCAACAACAACAGCCCGGCGCTTTTTGTGCGCCGGGCTGTTGTTGATCTGGCGCGGTTCTTTGCAGGCTGTTCAGGCAGCGATGGCTTTCAGGCGCTCCCTGCCGGCATCGGTCAACGCGTACGCGCTGTCCTGTTCAGTCACCAGGCCGGCCTGAACCAGCTCGCGCATGCTGCTGCGCACGCGAAACAGCGGCAGGCCGGCCTGCTGCGCCAGCGTCTCTGCTTTGGCCGGCCCGCCGCGAAGCGCCGCCAGAATCGATTGCGCCGATGGGGCCAGAGTGCCGTCAGGATTAATGCACGCCATGGCAGCCCCTACACGCTCTTCTTAGCCAGATACCAATCCACCACCTCGTAACCGGCCTTGAGGTTCTGCTCGACCATCTCCATCGTCTTGGGCGCCGGCACGATCACCTTGTCGCCCGGCTGCCAGTTGGCCGGCGTGGCCACATGATGCTTGTCGCTGGTTTGCAGCGCGTCGATCAGGCGCAGGATCTCCTGCATGTTGCGCCCTGTGGTGAGGGGATAGTAGAGCATCGCGCGCAGAACACCGTCCGGGTCGATGATGAACACGCAGCGCACCGTTTCGGTCGAGCTGGCGCCCGGCATAACCATGCCATAGGCGGAGGCCACCTTGCGATCCAGGTCGGCAATGATGGGGAATGGAATGTGAACTCCCGTCTTCTCCTCGACATTGCGCACCCAGGCGATGTGGGAATACACGCTGTCGATGCTCAGGCCGAGCAATTCCACATTGCGCTTTTGCAGTTCGGGGTAAATCTCAGCAAAGGCGATGAACTCGGTCGTGCAGACCGGCGTGAAGTCGGCCGGGTGAGAGAACAAGATCAGCCAGCTTCCCTTGTAGTCAGACAGACGGATCGTGCCATGCGTTGTCACCGCTTCGAACGCGGGGGCCGGCTCGTTCAAGCGCGGCAGACCATTAACAGGTGTTGTGACAGATGCTGCGTCAGACATTTGGTTTTCCTCCATCAGATGTGATCCAGTGGTGCAGCCCAGGCGCGGACTGCAACGGCGTCTCTTTATAACCCGGTTGTGTTTGAAAAACGTTATCAGAATTGGGCAGACCAGCCGCCAGACATGCGTCGGTCCTTCCACAAACGAGGCAGACGGCTGCGAGACATCTTTACTTTGGATGCGACAGGCGCGCAAAAGTGACAGGCCGAGACACGCTCTGTAAGCGCGCACGATGGACGGTGAGGCGGAAAAGCAGACGCCCGACGCTGTCGGCGCCGGGCGTCTTGCGACACCACTCTGGCGTTCGATGCGAAGAGGTTAGCGGTCCCCACCACGGCGCGGGCCGCGATCGCCGCTGCGTGAGCCGCCGCGGTCTCCGCCACGGTCTCCGCCACGGTCTCCGCCGTCGCGGCGCGGGCCGCGATCGCCGCTGCGCGGGCCGCCGCGGTCTCCGCCACGGTTTCCGCCATCACGGCGCGGGCCGCGATCGCCGCCGCGCGAGCCGCCGCGCCGGTCGGCGTCGATAGCCTCTTCGACCGTCATGCCTTCCAGCACTGCCCGCCGGCTCAAGCGAATCTTGCCGCCCTCATCGACAGCGATGACCATGACGGTTACTTCCTGGCCCAGCGAGACCTCGTCGGACACAGCGCGCACCGGGTGATCGGCCAGTTGCGACACATGCACCATGCCGTCGGTTTTGGGCGCGATCTCAATGAATGCGCCGAAGTCAGTGATACGCACAACCTTGCCAGTGTAGATATTGCCCACCTTTACCGGAGTCGTCAGCGACTCCACCATCTCGCGGGCGCGCTCAGCCGCCAGGCCGTCGGACGACGAGATGAAGATGCGCCCATCGTCCTCAATGTCGATCTTGGCGCCGGTCTGCTCCTGGATGCCGCGCACCGTCTTGCCGCTCGGTCCGATGACCGTGCCAATCTTTTCAGGGTCAACCTGAACCACTAACATGCGCGGGGCGTGCGGTTTGATGGAAGGGCGCGGCTCGGCGATTGTCTCCAGCATGCGGTCGAGGATGGCCAGGCGGGCCTCACGGGCCTGCTCCAGCGCCTCTTCCAGAATCTGCGCGGAGAGGCCGGAGATCTTGATATCCATCTGCAAAGCAGTGATGCCGTCGCGGGTTCCGGCCACTTTGAAGTCCATGTCGCCGATATGGTCTTCGAGGCCCTGGATGTCGGTCAGCACAACGTAGCGGCCATTGTCGCCGGTGATCAAACCCATGGCAATGCCGGCCACCGGCGCCTTGATCGGAACGCCCGCATCCATGAGCGCCAGCGTGCTGCCGCACACGCTTGCCATCGACGTGCTGCCATTGGACGACAAGACCTCGCTCACCACACGAATGGTGTATGGGAAAGAATCTTCATCGGGGATAACGGCGACCAGCGCGCGCTCAGCCAATGCGCCATGGCCGACCTCGCGCCGGCTGCTGCCGCGCAACACCTTGGCCTCGCCGGTGGAATACGGCGGCATATTGTAGTTGTGCATATAGCGCTTCTCGTCCACCGGGAACAGGCCGTCGAGCTTTTGGGCGTCGCCTTTGCTGCCCAGGGTGACCACGCTCATGACCTGCGTCTCGCCGCGCGTGAACAGACCCACGCCGTGCGCGCGCGGGGACAGGTGGTCGCCAACTTCGCACCAGACCGGCCGGATCTGCTTTGGCGTGCGGCCGTCCGGGCGCACGCCATCGCGCAAGATGCGATTGCGAACTGCTTCCGCCGTCATATCCTTGACGACCGCGTGCAACTCATCGGCGTCCACGTCGCCGATCGCCTGCATCTGCGCCAGCACTTCGCCTTCGATCGTGTCGAGGAACGCGCTGCGCTCAGCCTTTTCGGTTGTGGTGTCGATGACATTGGTGATCCGGCTGCCCACCGCCATGCGCACCTGCTGGTTGAAGGCCTCATTCTTGCCAAACCGGGGATAGTCAGCTTTGGGTTTGCCGATCTCGGCGCGCATCTTTTCCTGGACAGCGATGATCTCCTGGATGGCTTCGTGCCCGGCGCGCAGCGCCCGGATCATCGTCGCCTCATCCACCTCGTTGGCGCCGCACTCGACCATGACGATGGCGTCCTTCGTGCCGGCGATGCGCAGGTCGAGGTCGCTGTACTCCATTTCGGGAATGGTGGGGTTGAAGACCAGCTCGCCCCCGATCAAACCAACGCGCACAGCGCCCACCGGCGTTGTGAACGGCACATCCGAGATGATCAATGCGGCAGACGCGGCGTTGACGGCCAGCACGTCAATGTCATTGACCTGGTCGTGCGACAGGGCCGTGATGATGACCTGCACATCGTTGCGCAGGTCGTCAGGGAAGAGCGGCCGCAGGGGGCGATCCACCAGACGACAGACCAGGATGCCGGCTTCAGCGGGCCGGCCCTCGCGGCGGAAGAACGAGCCGGGAATGCGACCGGCGGCGTATAGGCGCTCCTCGTACTCAACGCTGAGCGGAAAGAAATCGACGCCGGTGCGCACCTGCGATGCCATCGTTGCCGTGGCCAGCGCCACGGTCTCGCCCATTTTGACTGTCACCGCGCCGCCGGCGAATTTGGCCAGCCGGCCGGTCTCGA
>Ga0308417_1001585_pt1 | contig 15512 bp, 12 predicted proteins | sample HotsprSampleOS65_FD_203528 | JGI IMG/M metagenome (GOLD analysis project Ga0308417, IMG submission 203528) | Hot spring phototrophic mat microbial communities from Octopus Spring, Yellowstone National Park, Wyoming, United States - 20090730_OS65 ... | reverse complement strand
CCGCCTCGAACGTCCAGGAGGTGCATGCCCGCGGCGGGCGGGTGATCCTCGTCTCCGACCGGGCTGGCTGCGAGCGCCTCAAGCCGCTCTGCGCGCATACCATCGCCCTGCCGTCCGTGCATCCCTTCGTCGCGCCAATCCTCTACGCCATCCCCGCGCAGATGCTCGCCTACCACGTCGCCGTGCTCAAGGGAACGGACGTCGATCAGCCACGCAACCTGGCCAAGAGCGTTACGGTCGAGTAGACCGGTCGCTGCCGGCACGCTGATAGAGGTTGAGCGGCGGCCTGCGCGCTGGCAAAGTGCGCGCAGCCAGGGACCACGCGCACGCATGCTTCGCCGCCGCTCCTTGCTTGGCTCCGCCTTCGCCGGGGTCGCCCTCGGCCTTGCCCGTTTCGGCCACGCGAGCGACTGGCGTGTCCTGCCGGACAGGATCGATACCGACCGTCCGGGGCGGTCCCTGCCCTACAACGTGTTCCTCCCCGCCGGCTACGACCCAGCGAAGGGCCCCTACCCGTTGCTCGTTCTCCTGCACGGCGCCGGCAGCGACGAGCAGTTCTGGGCCGGACAGATACGCCTGTGGCGCGCCGTCGAGGCCGGGGAGCGTGCGGGGTGGCTGCCGAAGCTGATTGCGGTGATGCCAGGCAGCCGCAACTCCTGGTGGCTCGACCGGCCGAACCAGGCAGCGGAGAGCGCGGTCGTCGAGGACCTGCTCGCAGACGTCGCCAGGAAATATCCGGTGATGGGCACGCGCGACGGACGCGCCATCGCCGGCTATTCCGCAGGCGCCTACGGGGCGCTCAGGATCGTGCTCAAGCACCCGGGCCTGTTCGGCGCAGCGGCGCTCTGGGCGCCCGCGATCTATGCCGATCTTCCGCCGCCGCTCTCCGCGGCAAGGCGCAGCCAGGTCTTCGCCGGGTCCGACGGCAGTTTCAGCCCCGCCGCGTGGCGGGCGGAGGCGTGGCCGACGCTCCTGCCCGCCTATCTCGCACAGCCCCTGCGCGTGCCGATGTTCATCGCCGCCGGCGACCATGACAGGCTCGAGACGGCGTTCGAAGCCGCGCTGCTCGCCAAGACCCTTACCCCCCATCAGGAGGATCAGATCGAGTTGCGCGTGGTCGATGGCGGACACACGATGCGCGTCTGGGAGGCGACGATCGACGAGGCGCTTGCTTTCATGTTCGCGCATCTGACGAGGCTGCAGCTCGCCCAGCGCCACGACTGACGGCAGGCGAACGACCGCAACGCGCTCGGCAGGCGTGCCGCCGGCAGCGCTTTCCCGCTACCGGATTCCCCGGTAGAGGAATCCCCCAGCAAGCCCTATCAGCAGCACCGAGATCATCGCGACTGCGCCGACGGCGATGCCGTGGCCGAGCACGTGGCGGCCGATCCGGCGCGTCAGCAGGCTCGCCGGCAGAAGCGCGGCGATGAAGGACAGCGCGACCGCCCAGTGGGTGAGCCGCTGCACTGGTTCGGGCCCAAGCCAGAGGCGGAACTCCGTCGGCGACGAGACGGCAGCCGCGACCGACAACAGGGCGATCGGCGAAAGCGCGAGCCCGATCACCGCCACCGGGCCTGCGAGGACGGCGAGAAGCGTCGTCGCCGCCCCCGTCCTGCCGAGCCTGTGCAGGACGATGCCACCCGCGATCACGCCCCAGAAGAGGCCGAGCGCCGCAGCCCAGGCGAGGCGCTCGAGCCCCTCCGGCACGGACCCGGTCGCCAGGCGCAGCGCCAGCACGAAGCTCAGAGCGAGCGCCGTCGCGAGATCGACCCCGAGCGCGAGATCGAAGCGCCTCAGGTCGGACGCAGCCCGCACAGCGTGCCGCAGGAATGGCCCGGGAGATCGCCCTCGTGCTTGCGCCGCACGGATCGTGCCCGATCCCGCCGCGGGCCTCGACGCCCTGTCCTCCACGATGCGATCCCCGATCATGCGATCCTGCCAGAGCCGGTCTGATAATGCATTCTTGAGATGGTGCCTTGGGTGGCAGAGGCGAAGGGGCGATCACGCCTTGCCGGTTGCCCCTCTCGGGCCGCCCGGCGAGGCGTGCGTGCCACCCCGAAGCGACCTCGTGCCCAAGGCCCCCGCCGGCGGTCCGCAACGGCAGGCGGGACCAGAGCTTGGCTGCGCAGGCAGGACGGGGCCCTCCCAGCGATCGCCAAGGCCACGTCCGGGCCGGCGCCGGCGCATCAGGGCTGCGTCTCCGCCCCCGCGTTCGACCCGGAGACCGGGCGGGTGTAGGCTTCGGCGACGAAACCAGAAGGAAGGACCGCCATGCTGAACCCCGCCGCGCCTATTCCGCTCAAGGACCCGTCTCTGTTCCGCCAGGCCTGTCTCGTCGGCGGCGCCTGGGTGGAGGCAGAGAACGGCCGCACCATGCCGGTGCGCAACCCAGCGACCGGCGAGGTGATCGGCGAGGTTCCGGCCTTCGGCCGCGCCGAGACCCGACGGGCGATCGAGGCCGCTTCCGCTGCCTTCCCGGCCTGGCGGGCGATGCTCGCCAAGGAGCGCAGCGCCATCCTGCGCAGGCTGCACGACCTCATGCTCAGCCACGCCGACGATCTCGCCCTGATCATGACGACCGAGCAGGGCAAGCCGCTCGCCGAGGCGAAGGGCGAGGTGGCCTACGCCGCCTCCTTCATCGAGTGGTTCGCCGAGGAGGGCAAGCGCGCCTACGGCGACATGATCCCGCAGAACGCGAGGGGCCGGCGGATCCTCGTGATGAAGGAGCCCGTCGGCGTGTTCGCCGCGATCACGCCTTGGAACTTCCCCGCAGCTATGATCACCCGCAAGATGGGCCCTGGCCTTGCGGTGGGCTGCACCGGCATCGTCCGCCCTGCCTCGCAGACGCCCTTCACCGCGCTCGCGATCGGCGTGCTTGCCGAGCGCGCAGGCCTGCCGCCAGGGGTGCTGAACATCATCACCGGCCCCGCAGCGGAGACCGGCGCGGAGCTGACCGGGAACCCGACCGTCCGCAAGCTCTCTTTCACCGGCTCGACCGAGGTGGGCAAGGTGCTGCTCGAGCAGTGCGCGAGGACGGTGAAGAAGGTCTCGATGGAGCTTGGCGGCAACGCCCCCTTCATCGTCTTCGACGACGCCGATCTCGACGCTGCGGTGGCGGGTGCGATGGCGTCGAAGTTCCGCAACACCGGCCAGACCTGCGTCTGCGCCAACCGGATCCTCGTCCAGGACGGGGTCTTCGAGGCCTTCGCCAAGCGGCTTGCCGAGGCGGCGGCGGCGCTGAAGGTCGGGCCCGGCACCGAGCCTGGCGTGACCCAGGGGCCGCTGATCAACGCGGAAGCCTTGGCCAAGGTCGAGGAGCACATTGCCGACGCGGTCGCGAGGGGGGCGAGGGTCGTCACCGGCGGCAAGCGCCATGCCCGCGGCGGCACCTTCTTCGAGCCGACCGTGCTCGCCGATGTGCCGCGCGAGGCGCGGATCTTCTCCGAGGAGACCTTCGGGCCCGTGGCGCCTCTGTTCCGCTTCCGCACCGAAGAGGAGGCGATTGCGCTCGCCAACGACACGCCGTTCGGGCTTGCGGCCTATTTCTATGCGCGCGACGTCGGGCGCATCTTCCGCGTCGCCGAGGCGCTCGAATACGGCATCGTCGGCGTCAACGAGGGCATCATCTCGACCGAGGTCGCCCCCTTCGGCGGCTTCAAGGAGAGCGGGCTCGGCCGCGAGGGCTCGCGTTACGGCCTCGAGGAATATCTCGAGGTGAAGTACGTCGCGGTCGGCGGCATCGGCACCTGATGCAGGCGATGGACGTCGACCTCTTCGTCATCGGCGGCGGCTCGGCAGGCGTGCGCTGCGGCCGGATCGCCGCCGGGTACGGCGCCAAGGTTGCGGTCGCGGAACGGCGCTTCTGGGGCGGCACCTGCGTCAATGTCGGCTGCGTGCCGAAGAAGCTGATGGTCCAGGCCGCCGAATACGGCGCCTGGGCGGAGGATTCGCGCGGCTTCGGCTGGGACGTCGAGGTCCGCGGCCACGACTGGGCGAAGCTCCAGGCAGCCATCGCCGCCGAGACGCGGCGGCTCTCCGGCATCTACCGGCGGCTGCTCGAAGGCGCGGGCGTGCGCCTGTTCGATGCCGAGGCGAGGCTTCTCGATCCCCACACCGTCGAGGTCGGCGGGGAGCGGGTCAGCGCACGCCACATCGTGATCGCGACAGGCGGCGAGCCCGTGCACCCCGACTTCCCCGGTGCGGAGCACTGCCTTGCGAGTGACTCGCTGTTCGCGATGCCGAAACGGCCGCGCCGGGCGGTGGTGCTGGGGGGCGGCTACATCGCCTGCGAGTTCGCCTCGCTGCTCGCGGGCTTGGGCGTTGCGACCACGCAGCTCTACCGCGGCCGGCTCATCCTCCGCGGCTTCGACGACGACATACGCGAGGCGCTCGTGCCGGAGCTCCGCGCGAGCGGCGTCGACCTCCGGCTCGAGACCGCGATCGCGCGCGTCGAACGCGCCGGCGACGGGCTCCTGATCCACTGCACCGATGCCGAGATCATCGAGGCAGACGCCGTGTTCGCGGCGATCGGCCGAAGGCCTGCGACGGGCGGGCTCGGCCTCGACCGCGCAGGGGTGGCGACGCGGCCCGATGGTGCGGTGATCGTCGATTCCTGGAACCGCACCTCTGTGCCGCACATCTTCGCCCTCGGCGACGTGACAGACCAGGTGAACCTCACCCCGGTCGCGACCGGCCAGGGCCACGCTCTCGCCGATACGCTGTTCGGCGGCACCCCGCGTAGGATCGCCCTCGAGAACATCCCCACCGCCGTGTTCACTGCCCCCCCGATCGCGACCGTCGGGCTGACCGAGGATGAAGCGGCGCGGCGCGGCGAGATCGATGTCTACCTCTCCCGCTTCAGGCCGCTGCGCCACAGCCTCTCCGGCCGCGACCGGAGGACGCTGATGAAGCTCGTGGTCGAGCGCGCCAGCCAGCGCGTGGTCGGCGTGCACATGCTCGGCGAGGACGCGCCGGAGATCCTGCAGGGCTTCGCGGTGGCGGTGGTGATGGGCGCAACGAAGCAGGATCTCGACCGCACGATCGGCATCCACCCCACTGCGGCTGAGGAGTTCGTGACGATGCGCGCGCGCCGGCCCGAACCGGTCGCCAAGGCGGCGGAGTAGCCCCCGCCCCGCGCGCCGCAGAGTGGCGGCGCGTCCGGGTTTGTGCATAACTGCCGGCCTCTGCGGCAACGAAGACCGAGGACGAGACGCCATGACAGCGCCCTGGACCCCCGATTCCTGGAGGGGCAAGCCGGCGAAGCAGCTTCCCCTCTACCCGGACGCTGCCGCCCTTGCCGCCGTCGAGGAGCGGGTCAGGCGATTTCCCCCGCTCGTGTTCGCGGGTGAGGCACGCCGGCTGAAGGCCGGGCTCGCCTCCGCCGCCGAAGGGCAAGCCTTTGTGCTGCAGGGCGGCGACTGCGCCGAGGCCTTCTCCGATCTGACGGCCAACCTCATCCGCGACACCTTCCGCGTCCTGCTGCAGATGGCCGTCGTGCTCACCTACGGGGCAGCCTTGCCGGTCGTGAAGATTGGCCGCATGGCCGGGCAGTTCGCCAAGCCACGCTCTTCCGACACCGAGACGATCGACGGCGTGACCCTGCCCTCGTACCGCGGCGACATCATCAACGGCCCGGAGTTCACGGCGGAAGCGCGCACGCCCGACCCGAAGCGTATGGAGCAGGGGTATTTCCACTCTGCCTCGACCCTGAACCTCTTGCGCGCCTTTGCCCAAGGCGGCTATGCCGACCTGCACGAGGTGCATCGCTGGAACCTCGGCTTCGTCGAGCGCAGCCCTGCCGCCGCCCGCTACCGGGACCTCGCCTCGCGAATCGACGAGACGCTCGCCTTCATGGCCGCCTGCGGCATGACCAGCGAGACAACGCCGCAGATCCGCGAGACCGACTTCTACATCAGCCACGAGGCGCTGCTTCTGCCCTACGAGCAGGCGCTGACCAGAATCGATTCCACCTCCGGGGACTGGTATGCCTGCTCCGCCCACCTGCTCTGGATCGGCGATCGCACCCGCCAGGTGGATGGCGCCCATGTCGAGTTCCTGCGGGGGGTGAAGAACCCGGTGGGGCTCAAGTGCGGCCCCTCGCTCGAGCCGGACGAGCTGCTCCGTCTCTGCGACGCGCTCAACCCGGAGAATGAGCCAGGGCGGCTCACTCTGATCGCCCGCATGGGCGCGGACAGGGTCGAGGCGAAGCTCCCCCCGCTCGTGCGCGCAATCCGTCGCGAGGGGCGCAAGGTGGTCTGGCTCTGCGACCCGATGCACGGCAACACGGTGAAGGCGTCGAACGGCTACAAGACGCGCAGCTTCGACGCGATCCTCTCCGAGGTTCGACAGTTCTTCGATGTGCACGAGGCCGAAGGCACCTGGGCGGGCGGCGTGCATGTCGAGATGACGGGCCAGGACGTGACGGAATGCCTCGGCGGCTCGCGCAGCGTCACCGAGGCGGCGCTGTCCTCGCGCTACCACACTTTCTGCGACCCGCGGCTGAACGCTGAGCAAAGCCTCGAACTCGCCTTCCTGGTCGCGGCCGAGCTCAAGGAGAGGCGCGCACCGGCCGAACACCGGCGCGTCGCGGCACAGTAGGGCGCGCTGCCTCGGCGATGGACCGGCCGGCGCCGCACGACGACGAGATCGCGGCGAGGACGGACGTCTACTTCTCCCGCACGCGCGCGATCGTCGAGCGGTTCGGCGACGTGCGCGTGACCTACGCCGTGTTCCTTCGCCGCCCGGTGTTGATGGCCGCGCGGCTGGCAATGGATTGGCTCAAGGCGGTGCGCGGCGAGGCGGTGACCATCGAGCCGATGTACGAGGAGGGGGAGGAGGTGGGGGCCGGCGAGCCGCTGCTCTACATCACCGGCAGCCTCGCCGCGCTTGCCGAGACGGAGACGCTGCTCCTGCAGAAGCTCGGGGCCCCGTGCGTCGCGGCCTGGAACGCGCGCGAGATGTGCCTCGCCCTTCCCGGCACCGCCTTCCTCGCGATGGATGCGCGCCATTGCGCGGGAGCGGAGATGGCGGAGCTCATGGCCTATGCCGCCTCGGTCGGGTCGCGTGCGGCGCAGGCGAGGGGGGCGCGCGGCTTCATCGGCAACGCGACCGATGCGACGGCGCATTATTTCGGCCGCGAGAGAGGCATGGGCACCATGCCGCACGCGCTGATCGGCTACGCGGGCTCGACGCTGCGTGCGGCCGAGATGTTCGTCGAGACCTTTCCAGACGAGCCGCTCACCGTGCTCGTCGACTATTTCGGTGCCGAGATCACAGACGCGCTCGCCGTCTGCCGACGCTTCCCGGCGATGGCGGCAGAGGGAAGGCTCGCCTTCCGGCTTGACACCCATGGCGGCCGGTACATGGAGACGCTCGACCCGGCCGCTTCCTATGCCGTGCTCGAGCGGCACGCGCCCGAGGCGATCCGCCGCTACCGCTCCGAGGAGGAGCTGCGCTGGCTCGTCGGCACCGGCGTCTCCGCCGCTGCGGTGTGGCGGCTGCGGGAGGTGCTCGACGAAGCCGGCTTTCCGGCAGCGCGCATCGTCGGCTCCTCCGGCTTCTCTGTGGCGAAGTGCCGAATCATGGCCGAATGTCGCGCGCCGCTCGACGTCGTCGGCACGGGCTCGTTCCTGCCAGAGGCGTGGAGCGAGACCTACGCCACCGCCGACATCGTCGCCTATGACGGCATCCCGCGCGTGAAGGTCGGGCGCGAGTTTCTGCTCCGGCGCGCGGCGCGCTGAGCCGTGTCGGAGGCAGCGCGGGCGCGCGAGGTGAGGATCGGCTTCGCCTGCGCCTTCCTCGTGCTGTTCATCTGGTCAGGCTTTGTGCTCGCAAGCCGCGCAGGCGCCACAGGCGTGCTCACGGCCTGGGATCTCGCTGCGCTGCGCCACGCCGTCGCCTTTGCCGTGCTCGCTCCCTTCGCCGCCAGGGGAGCGCTCGCGGGCCTGCCATGGCCGCGCACCCTGGCGCTTGCTGCCTTCGCCGGCTTCGGCTTCCCGCTCTGCGCTTATGCCGGGTTCTCGCTCGCGCCCGCAGCGCATGGGGCGGTGCTCCTGCCCGGCGCGCTTCCCTTCGCGACCGCGCTCGTCGCCAGGGTCTGGCTCGGCGAGCGCATCGGCAGGGAGCGGGCGGTTTCGCTCGCCATCGTGCTTGCGGGGATCGCGCTGCTTGCGGGCGGCGGGTTCCTCGACACGCCGGGTGCATGGCGCGGTGATCTTCTGTTCCTCGCGGGCACGACCTCCTGGGCCGTGTTCACGCTCCTCGTCCGCCGCTTTGGCGTCAGCGCTGTGGCCGCGACGGTCGCGGTCGGCACCGTCTGCGCGCCGCTCTACCTGCCGGTCTGGGCGCTCGCTCTGCCCTCGCGTCTCGGCGATGCGCCCTGCGGCGAGATCGCGTTCCAGGCCGCCTATCAGGGCGGCCTTGCGATGGTGGTCGCCTCGCTTCTCTACACGCGCGCACTCGTCGCGCTCGGGCCGGCGCGGCTTGCGATCTTCACCTCGGTCGTGCCTGCGCTTGCCGCCGTCGCGGCCTGGCCGATGCTCGGCGAGGCGGTCGGGCCCGCTGCGCTCGCCGGCGTCGTCCTTGTAACTGCTGGGATGGTGTTCGGCGTGATCCGCGGCTCCGGCCCCGCGCCTGCGCGCGTTGACGCTGCGAAACCCGGCACCTAGCTTCCCCCCATGCCGGACACGCTGAAGATCGCGCTCGCGCAGATCAACCCGCACGAAGGCGAGGTGGAGAAGAACGCTGCGCGCATCCGCGCAGCGCGCGCCGAGGCGGCGGCGAAGGGGGCGGATCTCGTCGTCACGCCTGAGCTCTCGATCGCCGGCTACCCGCCTGAGGATCTGATCCTCAAGCCGGCCTTCCTCGATGCCTGCGACGCGCGCATCGCCGCGCTCGCTGCCGAGACGTCGGATGGCGGGCCCGGGCTGATCGTCGGCGGGCCGTGGCGGAGCGAGGGGAAGCTGCACAACGCAGCCTTCCTGCTCGAGGGCGGGCGCATCGTCACAGCGCGCGCCAAGCACGAGCTGCCGAACTACGGAGTGTTCGACGACAAGCGACATTTCGTTCCCGGGCCTGCGCCTGGGCCTGTGGTGTTCCGCGGCTTCCGCATCGGGCTGATGATCTGCGAGGACTGGTGGTTCCCGGCCGTCTCGGAGACGCTCGCCGAGAGCGGGGCTGAGATTCTGCTCTCGATCAACGGCAGCCCCTTCGAGGCGGGCAAGCAGCATCTGCGCGAGTCGCTCGCGGTTGCCCGCGTGGTCGAGACGGGGCTTCCCTTCGTGTTCCTGAACCAGGTCTGCGGCCAGGACGAGCTCGTGTTTGAGGGCGCCTCCTTCGTGCTGAACGCCGACCGTTCGCCCGCGCTGCGGCTGCCCTCCTTCCGCGAGGCCGTTACCGTGACGGAATGGCGGCGCGAAGGCGCGCGGCTTGCGTGCGTGCCGCAGCCGCTGCCTCCCGAGGAGAGCCGCGAGGAGAGCATCTACCGCGCGATGATGCTCGGGCTTGCCGACTACGTGGACAAGAACCGCTTCCCGGGCGTCGTGCTCGGCCTCTCAGGTGGGATCGACAGCGCCCTCACCGCAGCCGTCGCCGTCGATGCGCTCGGGGCGGAGCGGGTGCGGGCGGTGATGCTGCCTTCGCCCTACACCTCCCGCGAGAGCCTCGAGGACGCGGCCGAGGCCGCGCGGCTGCTCGGCATACGCTACGACATCGTGCCGATCACCGGCGCGATGGAGGCGTTCCACCAAGCGCTCGCTCCGGTGTTCGGCAACCGCGCCCCGGACATCACCGAGGAGAACATCCAGTCGCGCTCGCGCGCGCTGATCCTGATGGCGATGTCGAACAAGTTCGGCGACATGCTGCTGACCACCGGCAACAAGAGCGAGATGTCGGTCGGCTATGCGACGCTCTACGGCGACATGTGCGGCGGCTTCTCCGTGCTGAAGGACGTGTACAAGACCACTGTCTTCACCCTTGCGCGCTGGCGCAACACCAACCTGCCGGCTGGCGCGCGCGGCCCTGCCGGGCCGGTGATGCCCGAGCGTGTCATCACCAAGCCCCCCTCAGCCGAGCTCAAGCCGAACCAGACCGACCAGGACACGCTGCCGCCCTACGAGGTGCTCGATTCGATCCTGGAAGGGCTCGTCGAGGACGAGGCGAGCGTCGAGGAACTGGTTGCGCGCGGGCATGACCGCGCGACGGTGCTGCGGGTGTGGCGCATGCTCGACCGCGCCGAGTACAAGCGCCGCCAGGCGCCGCCAGGCGTCAAGATCACGCGCCGCGCCTTCGGCCGCGACCGGCGCTACCCCATCACCAACGGGTTCACGGGGCTCGTCACGTGACGGCGGGGCTGTTCGCGCCGGAGGTTGGCTGGGTGGTGCGGATCCGCGATCTCTCTGCGGAAGACCCCGCCGCTCCCGGGGCGGTCGAAGAGGTGGCCGGCTTCGCCACCCTCATGCACGCCAACGCCTTCGCCAGGCGCTATGTTCGCGACAGCGTCGAGCGCTGCCGCGTGCCGGGCGCGTTGCCGGAGCAGGTGGCAGCCGACTGGCACGCTTTCGGCGAGGACGCGGAGGTGGCCGATGCCGGGCCTGCCGCCTGGTCGAGTGCGGCAGAGCTCGCCTTCTTCGCCGCCCACCCCGTGCCCTCAGGCAGCGAGGAGCGCGACTGGCGCAGCCTCGACCCGCGGCGGCATGCGGACGACGGGAACGACGACGAGGACGCCTCCGGCGCGGTGGGGGAATGACGCTTCGCGTCCGCTTCGCTCCCTCGCCCACCGGCTGGCTGCACGTCGGCAATGCCCGCATCGCCATCGCCAACGCCCTGTTCGCGGCTCGCCACGAGGGCACGTTCCTGCTCCGGCTCGACGACACCGACACCGCCCGCTGCCGGCCCGAATACGAGGCAGGAATCGTTGAGGATCTGCGCTGGCTCGGCCTCGCCTGGAACGAGGGGCCGATCCGCCAGCGCGACCGGCTTGATCGTTATGCTGCCGCAGCAGAGCGGCTGAAGGCATCGGGCCGCCTCTATCCTGCCTGGGAGACGGAAGAGGAGCTCGCCTTCAAGCGTCGCGAGCGGCTGAGGCGCGGCCTTGCTCCGATCTACGACCGCGCCGCGCTCGCCATGACCGCGGAGCAAAAGGCCAGGGCCTTCGCCTCCGGCCGGCAGCCGCACTGGCGCTTCCGCCTCTCGGACGGCGTCTCCGCCTGGGACGATCTCGTGCTCGGCCATCGCACGGTGAAGCTCGGCTCGGTCTCCGACCCGGTTCTCGTGCGGGCGGACGGCACGCCCCTCTACACCTTCGCCTCGGTGGTTGACGACCTCGAGCTCGGCGTGACCCACGTGATCCGCGGCGAGGATCATGTCACCAACACGGGCGTGCAGCGCGACATCCTCGAGGCCCTCGGCGGCGACCCCGGCGCGATACGCTTCGCCCATCTGCCGCTGCTCGTCTGCGCGGACGGCGAGCCGCTGTCGAAGCGCCTCGGCGCCTTGTCCCTGCGCGCGCTGCGCAGCGACGGCATCGAGCCGGCGGCGCTGGTCGCGTATCTCGCGCGACTTGGCACCTCGGCGGACATCGCTCCGGCAGGCTGGGACGAACTCGTCAGCGGCTTCGACCTTGCCACGATCAGCCGCGCGCCGGCGCGTTTCGATCCGGCGCAGCTTCTCGCGCTCAACCGCCGCGTGCTGCAGGCGCTGCCCTTCGCCGCCGTGCGAGACCGGCTGCCGGAGGGCGCTACGGAGACGTTCTGGTGCGCTGTGCGTGGCAACCTCGACATGCTGTCTGAAGCGCGCCACTGGTGGGACGTGGTGGCGGGCTCGATCGTGCCGCCGCCGATCGAGTCGGAGAAGGACCGCGAATTCCTCGCCCTCGCTGCCTCGATCCTGCCCGAGGGCGCCTGGGACGGGGCGACCTTCAGAGCCTGGACGGAGGCGCTGCGGCAGGCCACGGGCCGAAGCGGCCGGGCTCTCTGGCGGCCGCTCAGGCTCGCGCTCACAGGAGAGGAGAGCGGGCCTGAGCTCAAGGACCTGCTTCCCCTGATGGGCCGTGATCGGGCATTGTTGCGACTGTCCATGGCAGCAGGAGACGCCGCGTGACCGCCCGGATCTGTCGCCGCGATTGACCCAAAGACGCGCGTGACCCAAGGAGGGCCAGCCCGCGGGCCCTGGCATGATGGGCGCCGAGCGCCCGACCGGACGGACAGATGACCGAACTCAACCTCTACAACTCCGCCACACGGCGGAAGGAACGCTTCCAGCCGATCGATCCGGACCATGTCCGCCTCTATGTGTGCGGCCCGACAGTCTACGACCGCGCGCATCTCGGCAACGCGCGACCTGTGGTGGTGTTCGACGTGCTCGTCCGGCTTTTGCGCCGCCTCTATCCGCGCGTGACCTACGTGCGGAACATCACAGACGTCGAGGACAAGATCATCGCCGCCGCACGCGAACGCGGCGAAACGATCGAGGCGGTGACGGAGCGCACCACGCGCTGGTTCCACGAGGACATGGCCGCGCTTGGCGCTCTGCCGCCCGATGTCGAGCCGCGCGCGACCGAGACGATCGCCGAGATGGTGGCGCTGATCGAGCGGCTGATCGACAACGGCCATGCTTACGTGGCAGAGGGGCATGTGCTGTTCCATGTCCCTTCCTTTCCGCGCTACGGCGCTCTCTCTAACCGCACGCCGGAGGAGATGGAGGCGGGCGCGCGCGTCGAGGTCGCCCCCTACAAGCGGTCGCCATTCGATTTCGTGCTCTGGAAACCCTCAGCCGGCGATCAGCCAGGCTGGCAGAGCCCGTGGGGCCGCGGCCGCCCCGGCTGGCACATCGAGTGCTCGGCGATGAGCTGGAAGCATATCGGTGCCGATTTCGACATCCATGGCGGCGGGCTCGACCTGATCTTCCCCCACCACGAGAACGAGCGTGCCCAGTCGCTCTGCGCTTTCCCGGGCTCGGGCTTCGCGCGGCTGTGGATGCACAACGGCATGCTGCTTGTGGGCGGCGAGAAGATGTCGAAGAGCTTGGGCAACTTCCTCACCGTTGCCGACATCCTTGCGGAGGGGCCGTGGGCGGGGGAAGCGTTTCGGCTCGTCCTGCTCAAGACGCACTACCGCATGCCGCTCGACTACACGCGCGTCCGTCTGCTCGAGGCCAAGGCCGAGCTCGACGACTTCTACACGCCGCTCTTCGCAAGCGGCGGAAGGGATGTCGAGAGCGCAACGGTACACGCGCTTGCGGACTGGGCGGTCGCGCCGCTCTGTGACGACCTGAACACGCCGCTTGCGATCTCCCGCCTGCACGATCTCCGCACTCTCGCCAACATAGACCAGGCCGGCGGCTCGGCGACGGCGTTGCGCGCGCGCCTTCCCCCAGGCCTCGAGCCTGGGCCGGGAGAGGCGGTCTCCGCGCTGCGCCGCGCCGCCTCCGTCCTCGGCATCCTCGGCGCTGACCCGAAGGCTTGGCGTCAGAGCGGCGCGGGTGACGTCGCCGAAATCGAGGCCGCCATCGCCGCACGCCTCGCCGCACGCAAAGCGCGCGACTTCGCCGAGGCAGACCGGATTCGCGCCGAACTGCTTGCCCGCGGCATCGTGCTTGAGGACACGAAGGATGGCACGACCTGGAGGCGGGCCTCGTGAGCCGGCGGATCCACATCTACGACTGCACGCTGCGCGACGGGCAGCAGATGCAGGGGGTCGACTGGGGCGTTGCCGACAAGCAGGCGATCGCGCGCGCGCTCGACGCGTTCGGGGTCGACACGATCGAGGGAGGCTGGCCCGGCGCCAACCCGATCGACGACGCCTTCTTCGCTTCGCCGCCGCCGCTGCGGCGCGCAAAGCTCGCAGCCTTCGGCATGACCAGGCGGGCAGGGCGAAGCGCCGCAAACGACCCGGGCCTTGCGGCGGTCTTCGGCGCCAAGACGCCGGTCGTCACCCTGGTCGGCAAGACCTGGGACTATCACGCAGAGGTCGCGCTCGGGGTCACGCTCGAGGAGAATCTCGCGATGATCGCCGACAGCGTTGCCGAGGCCGCGCGCCGGGCCGAGACGGTGATGTTCGACGCCGAGCATTTTTTCGACGGCTTCAAGCGCAATCGCGACTACGCGCTGCGCGCGGTCACCGCGGCGCACGAGGCGGGCGCCCGCTGGATCGTGCTCTGCGACACCAATGGCGGCACGCTGCCGCACGAGGTCGAGGCGATCGTCGCCGAGGTCACCCGCCACATCCCGGGCGAGTGCCTCGGCTTCCACGGCCACAACGACACGGAGAACGGGGTCGCCAACACGCTCGCCGCGGTGCGCGCCGGCGTGCGGCAGGTGCAAGGCACGATCAACGGCATCGGCGAGCGCTGCGGCAACGCCAACCTGATCTCCATCATCCCGACGCTCATGCTAAAGATGGGCTACGAGACGGGCATCACGGAGGAGGGGCTGCGCGGCCTCACCAAGCTCTCCCGCCTGCTGGATGAGCGGCTGAACCGCGCGCCCGCGCGCGGCGCCGCCTATGTCGGCGAGAGCGCCTTCGCCCACAAGGGAGGGCTGCATGTCAGCGCGGTCGAGCGCGACCCCGCGACCTATGAGCACATCGCGCCAGAGCGCGTCGGCAACCGCCGCCACATCGTCGTCTCAGACCAGGCGGGAAGGTCGAACATCCTCGCGAGGCTGCGCGATGTCGGCATCGACATCGACCCGGAGGACAGGCGCGTCAGGCGAATCCTCGACGAGGTGAAGGCGCGCGAGTTCCAGGGCTACGCCTATGACGGCGCGGAGGCCTCCTTCGAGCTGCTCGCGCGCCGGATCATCGGAACGGTGCCGGACTATTTCCAGCTCGAATCCTTCCGCACCCTCGTCGAGCGCCGCGGCGGCAGCGAGGAGCCGCTCTCCGAGGCCACGCTGAAGATCGTCATCCGAGGCGAGCGCATCCTCACCGTCGCCGAGGGCAACGGCCCGGTGAACGCGCTCGACGCGGCGCTGCGGAAGGCGCTCCTGCCGCACTACCCCGAGGTCGAGTCCCTGAAGCTCGTCGACTACAAAGTGCGAATCCTCGCGCCGGACCGGGCGACGGCTGCGGTGACGCGGGTGATGATCGAGAGCGAGGACGCGGCAGGCAACCGCTGGTCCACGGTCGGCGTCTCTGGCAATGTCATCGAGGCCTCCTTCGGCGCGCTCGCCGATGCCGTCACCTATTTCTTGATGCGCGAGGGCGCGGCGGGGGGCTGATCCTCCCCCCTCGACCGATCCTCCCCGGGAGCATAGCGTCCTCAGCATGCGGTCAGGGATACGCCACGCCGCACATGGCGATGTCGCACGCCGGCTCAGGCGCGCCGAGGGGCACCTACGCGGCGTCATCGCCATGCTCGAGGCGGGGCGCCCCTGCGTCGAACTCGCGCTGCAGCTCGCTGCGATCGAGGCGGCGATCGCGCGGGCCAAGCGCAAGCTGGTAAAGACGCATATCGACCACTGCCTCGACCGAGCGGTGGAGGAGGGGCGTGCCGACCAGGCGCTCGCGGAGCTGCGC
>Ga0308417_1001583_pt1 | contig 15519 bp, 13 predicted proteins | sample HotsprSampleOS65_FD_203528 | JGI IMG/M metagenome (GOLD analysis project Ga0308417, IMG submission 203528) | Hot spring phototrophic mat microbial communities from Octopus Spring, Yellowstone National Park, Wyoming, United States - 20090730_OS65 ... | reverse complement strand
ACACGGTTGGCGGATGTGCTACTCTTGCTCACGGCGTTGCTCGCCTCCTTTGGATTCGACACCCAGAGCCTATCGGCTCAAGGTGGGCAACGCCGCCCCCCCTTTTTCAACAGAGATCGGGACAACCTCTCGTCGGCTCGCAGGTGCCGGCGGGGTCGCTCGGCGAATTCGTTGCGTTCGTTAGGCAGCAACCGGGCGAGGTCACGGTTGCTGCTGTCAATCGCGGCAACTCGGTGCATCTCGCCGCCCAGATGTTCGCCACCCTGGTCGGCGCGCCCGTTCGCCATGTCTTCTATTCGGCCGGGCCAGCCGCGCTCGCCGACCTTTTAGGCGCCCGAATTCACGCGATGTTCCCTGGTCTACCAGCGGTCCTCGGCCTAATTCGGGCCGGCAAACTGCGGCCTTTGGCCGCACTCTCGCGCGAACGCCTGCCCCAGCTGCCGGAGGTTCCGACAGCGGCCGAGCAAGGCCTGCCTGACCTCGTGTTTGAAACGTGGTTCGGCCTGCTCGCCCCAAAGGGCACCCCACAGCCAATCATCGCCCGCCTCAATCAGGAGATCAACGCGTCGCTCGACGACCCCGCCTCCGCCGCGCGCTGGCTGGAGAGCGGCATCCTCCCTGCCGGCGGCATGCCGCAGGCCCTTGCCGACCTCATTCGCCGCGAGCGCGCCGTGCACGCGGAGCTTGTGCGGGACGCCGGTTTCGGTCTCGACTGAGCCATTAGGGTCCGGCGTTCTTGCTCGGAACGCTGCGGGGCGCTTGGCGGCGCTGCCCTCTCCCTCGCGTCCGCAGCCGCCTATCGCTCCTCCTCGTCGCTGCCGGGCTCGACCTCGATGTCGGCGCCAAGGTCCTCCGCCCCCTCCAGGTCTTCGGTGTCCTCGATCACCGCCTCATCCGCCTCCTCGACCACCACCTCGAGATCAGCATCCTCGAGCACGGGCTCTATGGCGGCGACACGCTTCAGCTTCGCTCTGTCGTCCACGCTGCCCCCGCCGCGGCGCAGCCTCGGCTGCTCGGCCGGCTGTTCGGCGCCGCATTTCGGGCACACAACCGGCGTGCGCCGCAGGTCGTAGAACTTCGCCCCGCAGGCCACGCAGATCCGTTTCGTTCCGAGTTCGGGCTTGACCATGTGTTCCGCTCCGCGCGCGAGAGGCTGGGGCTTCTCCCGCAAAGCCCCCGCCCTGTCAAACCCCGTGCGGCATGCTAGAGCGCGCCCGCAAGCCCTTTCCCGGACGCCGCGATGCCGGAACCGCATGCTGCCCCGAACCCGCTCCGCGCCACCCGCCCCGGCGGGCCACTCGCAGGGACCGCCCGCGTGCCAGGAGACAAGTCGATCAGCCACCGCGCGCTGATGTTCGGCGCGCTCTCAGTCGGCGAGACGCGAATTGAGCGCCTGCTCGAGGGCGAGGACGTGCGGCGCACGGCGGCGGCGATGCAGGCGCTCGGGGCGGACGTGGTGCGGCTCGGCGAGGGGTGCTGGAGCGTTTTCGGCCGCGGCATTGGTGGGCTCGTTGAGCCGGAGGACGTGCTCGATCTCGGCAATTCCGGCACCTCTGCCCGGCTGATCGCCGGCATCCTGGCCGGGCATGACCTGTTCGCGGTGCTGACCGGGGATGCAAGCCTCAGGCGGCGGCCCATGGGACGGGTGATCGACCCCCTCTCCCAATGCGGTGCGGCGTTCCAGACGCGGGCGGGGGAACGACTGCCGATGGCGGTTCGCGGTGCCGTCGACCCGCGCCCAATTGACTATACTCTTCCCGTCGCCTCGGCGCAGGTGAAGTCGGCTATCCTGCTCGCAGGGCTCTGTGCCCGTGGCGAGACGCGCGTCGTCGAGCCCCAGCCGACGCGCGATCACACCGAGACTATGCTCAGGGGCTTCGGCGCCGAGCTCTCCGTCTCCGTCCTGCCCAGCGGCGGTCGGGAGATCCGCCTGCTTGGCCAGCCCGAACTCTCCGCCCGCCCCGTGCGCGTGCCCGGCGACCCGTCCTCGGCCGCCTTTCCCGCCGTGGCCGCGCTGATCGTTCCGGGCTCCAAGGTCATGCTCCAGGGGGTCGGGATCAACCCGCTGCGGGCGGGTCTGTACGAGACCCTGCGCGAGATGGGAGCCGACATCACAGTGGCGAACGCGCGCGAGGAGGCGGGGGAACCGGTGGCTGACCTCACCGTGGTCTCCTCTAACCTGCGCGGCGTCGACGTTTCTCCCGCCCGCGCGCCGACGATGATCGACGAATACCCCGTCCTTGCCGTTGCCGCGGCCTGCGCGGCAGGAGAGACCCGGATGCGCGGCCTCGCCGAGTTGCGGGTCAAGGAGTCCGACCGTCTTGCCGCCATCGCCGAGGGCCTCGCCGCCTGCGGAGCGGAGGTCGCGATCGAGGGCGACGATCTGATCGTGCGCGGCCGCGGCGCCCCGCCTCGGGGCGGGGCGAGGATCGCGACCCGCATGGACCATCGCATCGCTATGAGCTTCCTCGTGCTCGGCCAGGCGACGGCCGAGGCGGTGGAGATCGACGACGGCACCGTCATCGACACCTCGTTCCCCGGCTTCGCTGAGCTGATGCGCTCGCTCGGGGCCGCGATTTCCGCCCCATGACGACGGGGCGAAGCAGACGAGGCGGGCCTGTGATCGCGATCGACGGGCCGGCAGGGGCCGGCAAGGGTACGCTCGCGCGCCGTCTTGCCGCAGCACTCGGCCTGCCGCATCTCGACACGGGGCTGCTCTACCGCGCGGTTGGGCGGCGAGTGTTGGATGCGGGCGGAGATCCTGCCGACGAGGCCGCGGCGACCGAGGCGGCCCGCGCGCTGAGCGCACAGGACCTGGCCCGGCCCGATCTGCGCGGACCGCAGGTTGATCTCGCCGCCTCCCAGGTCGCTGCCATCGCGGCCGTTCGCGGCGCCCTGCTCGACTTCCAGCGACGGTTCGGCGAAGCGCGGGGAGCTGTGCTGGATGGGCGCGACATCGGCTCCGTGGTGTTCACCGATGCCGAGGTGAAGCTGTTCGTCACCGCCTCCGAAGAGGAGCGAACGCGCCGGCGCTGGCGCGAACTGCAGGGCCGCGGCGAGAAGGTGAGCCTCGAGGCCGTGCGCGCCGACCTCCGTTCGCGCGATTCCCGCGACGCCGCTCGGGCCGTGGCGCCGTTGCGCCCCGCACCAGATGCGATCGTGCTCGACACCACCGGCCTGGATGCCGATGCGGTGTTCGCGCGCGCCCTCGCCCTCGTGCGGGAGAAGCTCGGCCCCGCGCTTGACTTCCGCTGCCCAGACTGCGACAGACATGGCTGATGGGCAGGCGGCCGTGCGGGCGCCTGCCTGGGGTCGTTTCCGGACGACCCATTTCCGCCAACCTGCCCGGCCGGCCCATGCGCGGCCGGGACGACGTGTCCGCCCCATCGGGGGCGGAGGCGCAACCCCGGTCGCCAGCGCGACCCGAAACAAAGGACAGACGTCGCCGCATGTCACGAACCGCCACCGCTTCGGCCGAGACTGAGGATTTCGCCGCCCTGCTCGATGCCACCCTTGGCAGCGACACAGGGTTCGACGGCAGCGTGATCACCGGCCGTGTGGTGCGGATCGAGGGCGACACGGTGGTCGTCGATGTCGGGCTGAAGTCGGAAGGCCGGGTACCGCTGAAGGAGTTCGCCGCCCCGGGTCAGAAGCCGGAGGTCAAGCCCGGCGATTCTGTCGATGTCTATATCGAGCGCTACGAGGACCGCGACGGGTCGATCATTCTGTCGCGCGAGAAGGCGCGCCGGGAGGAGGCCTGGACCGCTCTGGAGAAGGCCTATCACAGCCAGAGCCGTGTCACCGGCGTGATCTACGGCCGGGTCAAGGGCGGCTTCACGGTCGATCTCGGCGGCGCGGTCGCGTTCCTGCCCGGCAGCCAGGTGGACATCCGGCCGGTGCGCGACGTCGGCCCGCTCATGAGCACGCCGCAGCCCTTCATGATCCTGAAAATGGACCGCGCGCGGGGGAACATCGTCGTCTCCCGCCGCGCAGTGCTGGAGGAAACCCGCGCCGAACAGCGTGCCGAACTGGTTCAGGGCCTGAAGGAAGGCCAGGTGCTCGAGGGGGTGGTGAAGAACATCACCGACTACGGCGCCTTCGTCGACCTCGGCGGCGTGGACGGCCTGCTGCACGTCACGGATATCGCTTGGCGCCGGATCAACCACCCCTCGGAGGCGCTGCAGGTCGGCCAGACCGTGAAGGTGCAGGTGATCCGCTTCAACCCTGACACTCAGCGCATCAGCCTCGGTATGAAACAGCTGATGGCCGATCCGTGGGACGGTGTCGCTGCCAAATACCCCGTTGGCGCCAAGTTCACCGGCCGGGTGACCAACATCACCGACTATGGCGCCTTTGTCGAACTCGAGCCGGGCGTGGAAGGCCTGGTCCACGTCTCCGAGATGTCGTGGACGAAGAAGAACGTCCACCCCGGCAAGATCGTCTCCACCAGCCAGGAGGTCGAGGTGATGATCCTCGACGTCGACGGCGCGAAGCGCCGGATCTCGCTCGGGCTGAAGCAGTGCCTGCGCAACCCCTGGGAAGAGTTCCTTGAGAAGCACCCGGTCGGCTCGACTGTCAAGGGCGAGGTGAAGAACATCACTGAGTTCGGGCTGTTCCTTGGCCTGCCCGGTGACATCGACGGCATGGTTCACCTCTCCGATCTCGCCTGGGACGTTCCGGGCGAGGTCGCCATCCAGCGCTATGGCAAGGGCGACGTGGTCGAGGCCAAGGTGCTCGACGTCGATGTCGAGAAGGAACGCATCTCGCTCGGCATCAAGCAGCTGACGAACGACCCCGCCGCCACCGTTCTCGAGCGCCTGCACAAGGGTGCGGTCGTCACCTGCGTCGTTACCGCCGTGCAGCCGGGCGGCATCGAGGTGAAAATCGACGATGCAGTCGCTGGCTTCATCCGCAAGGCTGACCTCGCGCGAGACCGGCAGGACCAACGCCCCGATCGCTTCGGCGTCGGCGACAGGGTTGATGCCAAGATCATCGCCGTCGAGCGCGCCGCCCGGCGGGTTCAGCTCTCGATTAAGGCGAAGGAGGTCGAAGAGGAGCGGCAGGCGATGGGCGAGTTCGGCTCAACCGACTCGGGAGCGTCGCTCGGCGACATTCTTGGTGCGGCGATCCGCCGCCGCAACCAGCAGATCGCGAGTGAAGGCAAGGAGTGACGACATCGGGGCCGGCGCCCGGGCCGGCAACGTCAGGGAAAGGCGCAGCGTTCGGCTGAGACCTGGATGAAGCCGCGCAGTTCGCTCGCCGAGACGACGAATCGGTGTTCGGTTGCGCCGCGCACCACCGAAAAGGCGAGCGGCAACTGCCCTTGCGCTTCGGTTCTCGCCCCGCCGGGCTGGACGGCCACGATCGTCACCGGCTGCACCGGGTCGAACCAGGCGTGCGGCGCCCCATCCGGCGCGCGCGCTGAAACCCCCTCGCCGGTGATCACGATCCCGCCGGAGAAGGTTGCGGAGGTGGTGCCGCCGCGTGTGATCGGGGTCGGTAGCAGGAAACGCCGGGTTTCGATCTCGGCTTCGCACTTCGTGCCAGCGGTGGCGTTGCGCAGCACGAGGGCTAGGCGCTCGGCGGGAAGCCCTTCGGCCAGCCTCTGCTGGATCAGGGCGTACAAGTCGCGCCCTGCCCCCGAAGGCACGTCGCGCGCATAGGCCGCCTCCCTTTCGCGCAGCCGCGCGTCCGCCTCGCGCAGCCGTGTCTCGGTCGCCGCGTGCGCCTGCTCGAGGGCGGCGATCGTGCGGCGCAAGGAGTCGATCTCGGCGCGCAAGCGATCGGTTTCCGCCTGGGCGAGCCTGCTGCCCGTCTCGTAGGCGAGCGCGCCAAGGCCGATCAGGCCGGCCAGTATGACGAGGGCGAGCAGCGTGCGTTGACGGCGTCGACGCCGGTCCGCCCGGCGAGCTTCGCGCAGTCCGAGGGTCATCCTCTGCGTCCGATCGTGGCGTGGCGCGAGGTCGTTTTAGCATCGCTCGGGGTCGGAGAATCGCCTGCGCCGTCGGGAGAGCGAACGCCGCGCTCTGGTCGCAGATCAGCCCCTTCGGCGAAGGGCTTTCCTTTGGGGGGGGCATCGGGTGTATAGCGCCCCGCCGTGAACGCGCCCGCACAGAGCACGGCCCTGCCTGCCGTTGCCGCAACCGGCTCGGGCTCCCCTTTCCTCGCCCTCGCTCTCGCCGCTCTCGGCGTCGTGTTCGGCGACATTGGCACCTCGCCCCTCTATGCGATGCGCGCCGCCCTGACCCAGACATCTGGGGTGGAGCCCGTTCCGGGCGACATCCTCGGCGTGCTCAGCCTGGTGACCTGGGCGCTGATCCTCGTCGTCACCATCAAATACGTCGTCGTCCTGTTGCGGGCGGACAATCGTGGCGAGGGCGGCATCTTGGCCTTGATGGCGCTCGCGGTGCGCGCACTGCCTGAGGGCAGGCTGAAACGGGCCGCGAGCCTTGCGGGGATCTTCGGCGCCAGTCTGTTCTTCGGCGAGTGCACAATCACGCCTGCGATCTCGGTGCTGTCGGCGATCGAGGGGCTCGCCGTCGTCGACCCGAGGTTGGAGCGGGCCGTGGTGCCCCTCTCCGTGCTCGTTCTCGCCGCCCTGTTCGCCATCCAGCGCCGTGGCACGGGGCGGGTCGGAGCGGTCTTCGGCCCGATCACCTTGGTCTGGTTTTTCGCCATCGCTGCCCTTGGCGCAGCAGAGATCGCGGTTCGGCCCGATATCCTGTTCGCGCTTAGCCCGCACCACGCCGCGCGTTTCGCGTTTGAGCACGGCTTCGCTGCCTTCGCGGTCCTCGGCGCGGTGGTCCTGGTGGTGACGGGGGCGGAGGCGCTGTTCGCTGATATGGGGCACTTTGGCCGCCGCCCGATCCGCTTTGCTTGGCTGGCCGTCGTCCTGCCCGCGCTGCTCCTGAACTACTTCGGCCAGGGCGCGCTCTTGCTTGACGACGCCGAGGCCATCGCCAACCCCTTCTACTTGCTCGCACCTGAATGGTTCCGCCTGCCCCTGGTGTTCCTCGCCACCGCTGCCACGATCATCGCCAGCCAGGCGGTGATCTCGGGCGCGTTCTCGATCGCGCGCCAGACGATGCTGCTTGGTTTTAGCCCGAGGCTTACCGTCCGCCACACCTCGCGTGACGAGCGCGGCCAAATCTACCTGCCGCAGGTGAATGCGGCGCTGTTCGTCGCTGTTGTGCTGCTCGTGCTCTCCTTCCGCTCGGCCGATGGCTTGGCCGCCGCCTACGGGCTTGCCGTCACCGGCACGTTCGTCTGCGGCACCCTGCTCGGGGCGGCGGTCGCGCTCAGGGTCTGGGGCTGGCCGGTGTGGTCCGCCGCAGCCGCGTTCGGCCCGTTCCTCGTCGTCGATCTCTCCTTCCTCCTCTCCACGCTGTTGAAGATCCCGGAAGGCGCGTGGTTCCCCTTGCTTCTAGGGCTTGCGCTGTTCGCCTTGATGACGTCGTGGAAGCGCGGGCGGGACCTGATGTTCGAGCGCTGGCGCACCGACAGCCTGCCGCTTGCGTCCTTTCTCGCGCGTCTGCCGGAGAGCCGCCACATCATCCGCGTTCCCGGCATCGCCGCCTTCATGACGGGTAACCCCGACTTCGTGCCGAACGCGTTGCTGCACAACCTCAAGCACAACCGCGTTTTGCACGAACGCGTCCTGTTCATCACCGTGGTCAACGAGGACGTGCCGACGGTTGCGCCGGAGAAGCGCGCGGAGGTGGACGCACTCGGCCCTGGCATCGTGCGCATCATCCTGCACTACGGCTTTATGGAGACGCCGAACGTCCCTCGCGCGCTGGCCGAATTGCGTCCGTTCGGCGAGGAGATCGACGCGATGCAAGTGAGCTTCTTTCTTGGCCGCGAGACGGTGGTGCCCGCCCAGGTGCCGAAGATGCCGCTTTGGCGGCACTGGCTGTTTCTCGTCATGGCCCGCAACGCCGTGCCGGCCACCGAGTTCTTCCGGATTCCCTCGGACCGCGTGGTCGAACTCGGCGTGAGGGTCGCGATCTGAACCGTTCGGCCGCCGGCGCTTGACGCGCCCGGCCGAAGCGCGGCAAGGGCAAGGCCAGTTCGCTCCGGCAGGGGGCTTGAATGTCGCGCCTGTACACCGTGCGCATGCTTCTCGCCCGCAACCCCGGTTTCCCCGAGGGCTCAAACGAACGCGGCTACGAACTCCATGTTCCGCTGACGGCGGACGGGCATCTCGACGTCGAGACTTGGCGTCAGCGCCGGCGCGCCTGCACGGTGCGGCGGTTCTGGCATGGCGAGCCGGACAAGGTCGGCGAGTTGATCCACGGCCGGCACGGCTGGGCCTTTTCCTACCAGCCGGGCGAGGCAGACGACGAGCCTCTCTACCGCCTCGACGGCCACGTGTTCCGCCCGGGCGAGTACGTCACCGTGCGGGAGACAAGCGGCGACAGCCTGGTCTTCCGAATCGTTTCGGTCCGCTGAGGAGACGGTGGGGGTCAGGGCGGCCCGCCGGCCGAAAGGAAGGCAAGCTCCGCCCCCTCCGAGACGAGGCTGCCGGCCTCGGCGCCGAGGCGGAGCACTATGCCGTCGCAGGGTGCTGCGAGGCGGATTTCGGTCTTCATCGCCTCGAGCACGAGCAGGGGCTGACCGCGCGCCACGGTCTCGCCTGGTGCGACGAGCACGCTCGCCACGCGGCCGGGAATCGGCGCGATCACTGAACCGTTTGCGGCAGTCGCGCCAGCGCGCGGGCCACGGGGGCCGGACAGTGTCAGCGTGCCGGTCGCGCCGCTGCCAAGCGTAACCGCGAACACATCGCCCAAGCGGCGCACCCTGGCCCGGCCGACCACGCCGTCGATCTCCAGTCGGAGCAGGTCGGGCGCGGCATCGCGCATCGCCCGCAGGAGGATCTCGACTCGCGTTCCGTCCATCGCCTCGAAGCCGAAGCGCCAGCACCCATCGCCCCAGGCCGCCCGTACCGTTCGCCGCTGCCCCTCCTGTTCGAACGTCACCTCTGACACGGCCGCGCCGTGCAGCCGCCACCCGCGTAGGAACAGCCACGGCGAGTGCGGGTCGGAGGAGGTGCGAGCCGTGCGTTCCGCGCGCTCCGTCTCGTCCAGGAGTAGGGCGGCCGCAGCCGCGACCAAGACGCGATCGGGCGCGGCCCGGCAGGACGCGAGCAGGCTTTTGCCGTGTTCGGCGAGGAAGCGGGTCGAGACCTCGGCCCGGGCAAATGCGTCGTGCGCGACGATGCGTCGAAGCAGATCGAGATTGGTCGCGACCCCGTCAACCACAGTCGCCTCGAGCGCGGCAGCGAGGCGGCGAAGCGCGGTGGCGCGGTCCGGCCCGTGCGCGACGATCTTGGCCAGAAGCGAGTCGTAGAACGGTGTGACGACATCACCCTCGCGCACGCCGCTGTCGACACGGACCCCCTCGCGGTCGGGAAAGGCGAGGCGGAGGATCCGCCCCGTCGCTGGGCGCCACTCAGCCAGCGGGTCCTCCGCGCAGAGGCGGACTTCGACCGCGTGGCCTGCGCAGACGGGGGGGAAGGATGCCGGTAAGGCTTCGCCGGCTGCGATGCGGAACTGCCATTCGACGAGATCGAGGCCCGAGATCATCTCGGTGACGGGATGTTCCACCTGAAGCCGGGTGTTCATCTCCAGGAAGCAGAACGTGTCCCCTTCGACCAGGAACTCGACCGTGCCGGCATTGCGGTAGGCGACGGCGCGGGCGGCGGCGACGGCAGCAGTGGCGAGCGCGCGCCGCATCGCCTCCGGCAGGTCAGGTGCCGGGGCTTCCTCGACGATCTTCTGGTACCGGCGCTGGATGGAGCAGTCGCGGGTGCCGAGCTCGAGCACGGTTCCGTGCGCATCGGCGAGCAGCTGCACCTCGATGTGCCGCGGGCGCGCGAGCCAGCGTTCGAGCAGCACCCGGTCGTCCGCAAAGGCGGAGCGGGCGATGCGCCGCGCAGCGGCAAGCGCATCGGCGAGATCCTCGGCGCGTTCGACGAGGTGCATGCCCCGCCCACCGCCGCCCGCCGCCGCCTTGACCAGGAGCGGGAAGCCGATCCGCTCCGCCTCCTCGGCCAGCCTGGCGTCCGCTTGGTGCTCGCCGTCATAGCCCGGCACGACGGGGACGCCCGCTTGCCGCATGAGCGCCTTCGCGCGGGCCTTGTCGCCGAGCGCGCGGATCGCGCTGGGCTGCGGCCCGACGAAGACCAGGCCGGCCCGCGCGCAGGCCTCGGCGAAGGCCGCGTCCTCGGCGAGGAAGCCGTAGCCTGGGTGAACCGCCTCGGCGCCCGACGCCTTCGCCGCTGCGACGAGGCGATCGATCCTGAGGTAGCTCTCGGCCGCGGGCGCGGGCCCGATCGGGTATGCCTCGTCCGCTTCGGCAACGTGCAGCGCATCGCGATCGGCCTCTGCATAGACAGCGATGGCGAAAATCCCCAGTCGGCGCGCGGTGCGGATGATGCGCACCGCAATCTCGCCCCTGTTCGCCACGAGCACGGAGCGGAACACCGCGCTTACATCCGGAATAGGCCGAACCGCGTCGGCGGGATCGGCGCGTTGAGGGCGGCGGAAAGGGCGAGGGCGAGCACCTCGCGCGTGCGGGGCGGCTCGATGATGCCGTCGTCCCAGAGCCGCGCGGTGGCGTAGTAGGGGTCGCCCTCGCGGTCGTACTTGTCGCGGATCGGCGCCTTGAACGCCTCCTCCTCCTCGGCCGGCCAATCGATCCCTTGTCGGGCGAGGGTGTGGCGGCGGATGGTCGCCAGCACGATCGCCGCCTGCTCGCCGCCCATCACCGAAATCCGGCTGTTCGGCCAGGAGAACAGGAAGCGCGGGGAGAAGGCGCGGCCGCACATGGCGTAGTTGCCGGCGCCAAACGACCCGCCCATGATCACGGTGAGCTTCGGCACCGCGGTGGTGGCGACCGCCGTCACCAGCTTCGCACCCTCTTTGGCAATGCCGCGGGTCTCATAGGCCTTGCCGACCATGAAGCCGGCGATGTTCTGCAGGAACACAAGCGGAATGCCGCGCTGGCTGCACAGCTCGACGAAATGCGCGGCCTTCAGCGCGGACTCGGAGAACAGGATGCCGTTGTTGGCGACGATGCCGACGGGATAGCCCCAGAGCCGGGCGAACCCGCAGACGATCGTCGTGCCGTAGCGCGCCTTAAACTCGTCGAACTCCGACCCGTCGACGAGGCGGGCGACCACTTCGCGCACCTCGAAGGGCGTGCGCACATCGGGCGGGATGATGCCGAGGAGCTCCTCCGGGTCGTAGGCCGGGGGGGAAGGGTCACGAAGGTCGAGCCGGGCGCGGTTCGGTGGGCCGAAGCGTGCGACGAGGCGGCGGGCAAGCTCGAGGGCGTGCGCGTCGCTGTCGGCGAAGTGGTCGGCAACGCCGGAAAGGCGGGTATGCACGTCCGCGCCGCCGAGCTCCTCGGCCGTCACCTCCTCGCCGGTCGCCGCCTTCACCAGCGGCGGCCCGCCGAGGAAGATCGAGCCGTGCCCGGCGACGATGATGCACTCGTCGCTCATCGCCGGCACATAGGCTCCGCCCGCGGTGCAGGAGCCCATGACCACCGCGAGCTGCGGGATTCCCATCGCCGACATCCTGGCCTGGTTGCAGAAGATCCGCCCGAAATGGTCGCGATCAGGGAAGATCTCATCCTGGTGCGGGAGATGGGCTCCCCCGGAGTCGACCAGGTAGAGACAGGGCAGCCGGTTCGCCTCGGCGATCTCCTGTGCGCGCAGATGCTTCTTCACTGTTAGCGGGAAATAGGTGCCGCCTTGCACAGTCGCGTCGTTGGCGACGATGACGCAGTCCCGCCCCGACACCCGGCCGATGCCGGTCACAATGCCTGCGGCGTGGATCTCGCCGCCGTACAGGCCCCAGGCCGCGAGCGGGGACAGCTCGAGGAAGGCCGAACCAGGGTCGACCAGACGCTCGATGCGTTCGCGCACGAGGAGCTTGCCGCGGGCGCGGTGGCGTTCGCGCGCAACTGCCGGTCCGCCCTGGGCGGCAAGGGCGAGGCGTTCGCGCAACGTGGCCACGAGCCCGCGATTGTGCTCCGCGTTGGCGCGGAACGCTGCGTCGCGGAGCGAAACGGTAGAGCAGAGGCGAGTCACGCGGTTTCGCGGAACAGTTCGCGACCAATCAGCATGCGGCGAATCTCGGAGGTGCCGGCGCCGATCTCGTACAGCTTGGCATCCCGCAGCAGCCGGCCCGTCGGGTAGTCCGAGATGTAGCCGTTGCCGCCGAGGATCTGGATCGCCTCGAGCGCGGCTTTCGTTGCGGCCTCGGCGGCGAACAGGATCGCCCCGGCCGCGTCCTTGCGCGAGACGCGCCCGCGGTCGCAGGCCTGCGCCACCGCATAGACGTAGGACCGGGCGGCGCTGAACGCGGTGTACATGTCGGCGAGCTTGGCCTGGATCAGCTGGAACTCGCCGATCGGCCGGCCAAACTGCTCGCGCTCGTGCACGTAGGGCAGCACGACGTCGAGGCAGGCCCGCATGATGCCGAGTGGGCCGGCCGCCAGCACGACGCGTTCGTAATCGAGGCCGCGCATCAGCACCCGCACCCCGCCTCCCACGGGCCCGAGCACATTCTCCTGCGGCACCTCGCAGTCCTCGAACACGAGCTCGCCCGTCGGCGAGCCGCGCATGCCGAGCTTGTCCAGCGGCTGGGCCGGCCTGAACCCCGAGAAGCCCCGTTCGACGATGAAGGCGGTGATGCCGTCCTTGCCGCCCGCTGGATCGGTCCTGGCGTAGACCACGAGGACGTCGGCGAAACGGCCATTCGTGATCCACATCTTCGTGCCGTTCAGCACGTAACGGTCGCCGCGGCGGTCGGCGCGAAGCCGCATCGAGACCACGTCCGATCCGGCATTTGGTTCGCTCATCGCGAGCGCGCCGAGATGCTCGCCCGCAACGAGCTTCGGCAGGTATCGGCGCTTCTGCTCGTCCGTGCCGTGAAGGCGGATCTGGTTGATGCACAGGTTCGAGTGCGCGCCGTAGGACAGGCCGACGGAGGCCGAGGCCCGGCTGATCTCCTCCATCGCGACACAGTGCGCGAGGTAGCCCATGTTCGCCCCGCCGTACTCCTCCTCCACCGTGATGCCGTGCAGACCGAGCGCCCCCATTTCTGGCCAGAGGTGGCGGGGAAAGGCGTCGCTGCGGTCGATTTCGGCCGCGATCGGCGCGAGCCGGGCCCGAGCGAAGCGGCGCACAGTGTCGCGCAAGGCGGCGATGTCCTCGCCCTGGTCAAGCTCGAGGAAGGCCGAGGCGTTCGGGATGGTCACGGGCGCTGCTCCTTGGCCGGGGTCGCGGTGTCGCGTCCGGTCCTGTACTGCGCAAGCGAGCGCTCGTCGATCGTCCAGCCGCCCGTCGCCGGCGGGCCGGGCGGCAGGAGCGAGAGGACGGGGCGCAGCCTTCAGAACGCCATCGCCGCGGCTGCGATCGCCTGGCGCATCCGGCTTGCTCGCGCAAGCTCGTCGAGGCTCGCCATCCCGCGCTCTTCAGCGCGGCGCAGCATATCGACGAAGAGGTAGGCGGTGGCGACCGCATCGCCGAGCGCGTCATGGCGCGAGGCGATGACGATGCCGTGCCGGGCGGCGAGCGCATCGAGGCTGTGGTCCTGGTGGTCGGGGTCGAGCCAACGCGACAGCACCATGGTGCAGAGGGCGGGGTTGTCGAAGCGAACCCCGCTTTGCGCCTCTGCGGCGTGCAGGCAGCAGAGGTCGAAGGCGGCGTTGTGCGCGACCAGCAGGTCGTCCCCGGCCCAGGCGTGGAAATCGGCCACCACGTGCGGCCAAGGCCGCGCATGCGCAACCATCGCATCGGTGATGCCGTGGATCGCGGTCGAAGACGACGGGATGGGCCGGCCGGGCTGGCAGAAGGAGTCGAACCGGTCGCGCTCGTCCACTCGCCCGCTTATGACGCGGACGGCGCCGATCGCGATGATCCGGTCGCCGCGCGACGGTTCGAGCCCGGTCGTTTCCAGGTCGAACACCGCGCAGCGAAGGGCGGAGAGCGGGCCCTCGGGCAAACGCAGAGGGTCGGCGAAGCGGCGCCGGCGCTCTTCGCCGTTCGGCACGATCAGCCGGGTGCCAAGGGCGGACAAAAACCGCCCGACTCGTTCCGCCAGGCTCCCCGTCATGGACGTTTCTTCCCGCCCGCATCCTGGCGCGTCGCCGCCCCCGCGCGCAAGGATGTCGAGCCTCGCCACGGCGCGACGCGGGCGAGGGGGTCGGTTGCGCGGCGTCCGCGCCTCGCGCAGTCTTAACCGAAAGAGATCGATGCAGGGAGGAAACGGGGCATGTCATACGCGACGACCTACGCCGCGTGGCAGCGGGACCCTGAAGGCTGGTGGCTCGAGAAGGCGCGCGCGCTGGAGTGGGAGAGGCCGCCCGCGCGCGCCTTCGACGCGAGGGGCGGCGTGTACGGACGATGGTTCCCGGACGGCGTTCTGAACACCTGCCACAACGCGATCGACCGCCACGTCGCCTCCGGGCGAGGTGACGCGCTGGCGCTGATCTGGGACTCGGCGATGACCGGGCGGGTCGAGACGCTGACTTACACCCAGCTTCTCGTCCGCGTGGCCAAGGTGGCGGGCGCGCTCGCCGCGCGCGGCGTGAGGAAGGGCGACAGGGTACTCATCTACATGCCGATGGTGCCGGAAGCGGTGATCGCGATGCTCGCCTGCGCGCGCATCGGCGCCGTCCACTCGGTGGTGTTCGGCGGGTTCGCAGCGGCCGAACTCGCATCGCGGATCGCGGATGCCAAGCCGCGCGCCATCCTCTCCGCCTCCTGCGGTCTCGAACCTGGCCGGGTCGTCGCCTATAAGCCGCTGTTGGATGCCGCGATCGGGCTGTCTCCGCACGCGCCGGAGTTCTGCCTGGTGCTGCAGCGCCCGGAAGCCGAGGCGGAGCTCGTGGCGGGACGGGACGAGGACTGGGCGGAGGCGGAGGCATGCGGCGAGCCGATACCCTGCGTTCCGGTCGCGGCGACGGACCCGCTCTACATCCTCTACACGTCCGGCACGACGGGCCGGCCGAAGGGGGTGGTGCGCGACAACGGCGGTCACGCCGTCGCGGTCGCGAACTCCATGGGCATGCTGTACGGGGTGGGCGCGGGCGACGTGTTCTGGGCTGCCTCGGACGTGGGCTGGGTGGTCGGCCACTCCTACATCGTCTACGGGCCCCTCCTCGCCGGCTGCACCACCATCGTCTACGAAGGCAAGCCCGTTGGCACCCCCGATGCCGGCGCATTCTGGCGCGTATGCGCGCAGCACGGGGTAAAGGCGCTGTTCACCGCGCCGACCGCGATCCGCGCCATCAAGCGCGAAGACCCTGACGGGCGGCTTATCGCCCGCCACGATCTCTCCCGCTTCGAAGCCCTCTTCCTCGCCGGCGAACGCTGTGACCCTGATACCAAATCCCATTGATCAGAACCGATGTGCCCAGTCCCGCAGTCCGATGGACATGATGCGCCCGGGCTGATCGACGAGGCGGTTCCAGGCATGGCAGCAGTGATCGACGATGTCGTCGTGG
>Ga0308417_1001581_pt1 | contig 15535 bp, 26 predicted proteins | sample HotsprSampleOS65_FD_203528 | JGI IMG/M metagenome (GOLD analysis project Ga0308417, IMG submission 203528) | Hot spring phototrophic mat microbial communities from Octopus Spring, Yellowstone National Park, Wyoming, United States - 20090730_OS65 ... | reverse complement strand
GACGCCGCCGTTCTTCCCATCCTCAATCTCCTGAGCCTCCCTTTGCAGAGCAACCCAGATGCAGCACCCCCTCTACGACCTTCCCCGGATTCTTGCCGACGGCCCAGACGCCCTTTCTTTCGTTCGCCGCCGGGCCGCGCACGACCCTCACGGCGGTCCCTACCTCCAGATCGTCCTGCGGACTGATTGCGGTGCCCATCTTGAAGCGATCTTCTACCCCGGACGCGGTCATAGCGGCCTGATCGCGCTGCTCGCCGCCCCAACGTACGCCGACATCGATCTTTCCCGCCAGTTCGGCTTCTGGCACCGCGCGATCCATCTCGGCTCCCTCGATGCTGATCTCTCCGACGCCGCGCCGCTGATGAAGGTCTCCTGGGGACACAAGCCCCTGGATGGCTGGCTCGAGGACGAGCGCGCCCCCGCCGAACGCCTGATTGCCGCCCTCGAAGACGCCCTCGGCCCAAAGGCCCAAGCGCGCGCCAACGCCATGGTCGCTCTCGCCAAGGCAATCGCGATGCGCGAAGGTGTCGAGGAAGGCACGCTACGCCCGTTCCTCGACAGCGGTCCACGCTTCCGCATCGAAGAGAGAAACCACTGCCGCCGCCGCCCTCGCCTCGTCGGCGTCTTCCGCGCCCGCGTCAAGGGCGCAGGCTCTCCTCCAAACCTCGCAGCCTTCGTCGGCCGCGCCCGCCTCTGGCGGATCGAACGCTACTGCTCCAATGGGCAGCCAACCCTCTCAGGCTTCGACCACCTCGACATCAAGATCGAGGCGCACGAAAGCCGCCACGAGCGCCTCGCCTGGCGCCTCCGCGCCATCGAAGCCTTCGCCGCCGAAGGCTACGACATCACACCCTGGCTTCTCGCCTGATGGAGAGACCCATGCCCCAGATCCTCGGTCCCCCCCTGCCTCCGGAGCACTGCCCAGACGCGGCCGAGAATCTGATCCGGCGCCTCACCGGCCTCCTTGCGTTCCGACGCCCCGAGCATCCGCTCGCCGCCCTTCGGATCGAAACCGATCTCCTGTCCCACCTCACCCCCAGTCTTCCCCAGCGCACCTTCCTCCGCCGCCCCGGCGACCCAGAGGCCCCCTTCGCCTTCCCCGCGGACGACTCCTTCTACGCCAATCAGCTCTTCCCCGTTCTCCACGACACACGCCGCTATGTCCTCGACGGCAGCGATGTCCTCGTCCTGTCCGGTCTCGTCCTCGCAACCGGATATGCACCCGCCCGCGCCTGGCAGACCGAGGACAATGCGCCGGCCGCGGACGGAATCCTCGTCCCCGATCGCCCAAACCACTTCCCCTGCCTCGCCCCCGCCCCCGCCGGCCTGGCCAAGCGCCTCCTCTCGGAGACTCTGCCGGACGGTCCGCTCATCACCGGTCCCGAGGCATCGGCCCACCAGCGCGCTGACGCCGCTGCTCGCCTCGCCGATCTCGGCATCGCCACCCTGCGCAGCGCCCAGGCGCGGCGCCTGCGCTCCCTCGACCTCCACACCCTCGGACGCTGGCGGGTCCTCCTCGCCGCTGCCCCTGACACCCTCGGCCGGATCTGCTCCTTCCCCTGGGCCCTCCGACGCCTGCCCGCCTGATCCCAACGAAACCCCCCTCGGCAGCACTGCAGCCCAATCGGCCCCCGCGACGCGTCCGACACCATCAGAAAACGCAGCACAACCTGCGGAGACATGATCTAAGCGCATATCTCGTGTTCGGCCTTATCGCACCTGCGAACACAATTTTGCCCCGAAAAACTGCCACTTCTTCCCCGTGCTCCCAATCCCCGGGGCTTTTGGTCCCTCCTCCAGCAGGATCTTCCTCCATGAGTATCGTCTCACTCCTCAAGACCGTCCTCTACGCCTTGGCCGCCCCGCGCCAGGAGGAGCTCTCCGATCACATACTCCGCGACATCGGCCTGCCCGAGCGCGGCCCACGCGCCCTGCACCCGGAGTTGCGGGTCCCTGTCTATAACGGCTGATTTCCCGATCTCTCCAGAAGGGACCTCTTCCATGCGCTTCCTTCGCACCCTCTTCGACGCCTTCCGAGAGGCGATCGCCATGCGCAACGAGTGGCATCGCAAGCATGGCCCTAGCATTGCCGAGTGACGCGCGCTTCCGAGGGGCCTGGATCCGGCCCCTCGGACCGATAGATCTCCCCGAGATCCGCCAGCACTTCCTCTCCCTCGACGCGGCAGGACGCGCCTGCCGCTTCCACGGCGCGGTTTCCGAGGACACGGTCAGGGCCTACGCGGACCGCCTCGATCCCGACCAAGTCCTTCTCCTCGGTGCGTTCTCCGCCGGCCGCCTCCTTGGCCTCGCCGAGATCCATCCTGTCGGCGCGGACGGCATGGCTGAAGTCGCTCTCTCGGTCCTTCCCGACGCCCGCGGCGCTGGCCTCGGCAGCCGCCTGCTGACCGAAGCGCTCGCCTGGGCTCCTTCCCGCGGGATCAAGACGCTCCTTCTCGAGAGCGAGACCGACAACGCCGCCCTGACCTGCCTCCTCGCGCGCACTGGCGCCCGCGTCTCGCGCGGCCCCGATGGCATCTCGGCCCGCCTGCCGGTGCCCGCGCCCACCGCGGCACAGACGCTCCAGCAGTGGCTGACGCGCTCGGCGATCCTGTTGCATCAGGCGGCCTGCCTGCTGTTACGGCCGATCTGAGGACGGGGTAGGCGCTCCACGCCACGCCCGCCCCGTCCCCGCCAGGGGGGGGCACCCCTGGACCCCCCTTCCCTTCCAGAGACTGACGCGATGGACGCGACCCGCCTGCACGGCACGCTGCAGCTCGACCTGGCCGACGGCGGACACATCGGCACCCTCCAGCCCGACGGCGCGCGCTGGCGCGTCCGCCACTTCCCCACATAGACCAGCCTGTCTTGAGACAGCTTGCGGCAACCCCGTCGAGATCATCGTCCATTTCGACTTCGAGTCGGTCCGCGTCTGGCTCCTCGTCCAACCACGCCCGCCCCCGCTTGACAGCTTCGTCCCGGGCACCGAACGCCTCGCCGGCCTTGTCGTGCCCGGTCTTGTCGTGTGCCACGTCGTCGCCGCCGAATGGCTCCTCGCCATCCAGGTCCTCAGCAGCTTTCCTAACTCAGAGGCCTTCGTCACCTCTCTCCCGCCCGTCGGCAAGCGCGGGATCCCCCCTCCGGCCGGCGACCCGGTCTGCTCCTAGCCGACGCTCCGCCTACCATCGACGGCTCTCAACGCTTCCAGATCCTCCTTGTCTGGGCCGACCACGGCGAGACGGACAACCCCGTCGCCTGGCCGCCCGAGAGTCGCCACCGCGGCGCGCGGCCGCTGCGCGACGCCCTCGTCGAGGCTGGCGCCGTCCATCGCGAGAGCGCGCACGCGCGCCTCGCCTAGCGCACGGCCGTCGACGGCCCCTGGTTCGCCTCGCCCGACTCCAACCCCTTCGACGAGAAGCGCCGATGACGATCCGTCTTGCCCACTGCAGCACGGGCTTCGCTGAGGCCGTTCTCGCCCCGCCCGTTCCTACTGGCGTCTTCACCGACTTCCACGGTGAGCAGATCCCTCTGCTGCGCTTCCACAACCTGCTCCTGCTGTCGGTGGCCGCGCCGCGCGCCCTCCAGATCTCGATCGCCATCTCCTGCCACCCTCCCCCATGCCGGACCGATCCCCACGGATCCAGACGCGCTCGCAGCGCTGACCAGGGATCTTCTGGCGCGTGCCGCGGGGCCGCACGTGTCCCGCCTGCTCGACGCGCTCGAGGGGGCGTTGCTCGCTTTTCTGATCCGGCGCGGCGCGGACCCCAAGGCCGCCGGCGGCCTGTCCTGGACGATCGGGCTGACCCTGGATTGCCGGGCCACAGACGGCGGACGCATCTCCATCGACCTTTCCCGCCCGCGCCTCAAGCGTCGGCTTGCCGCCTTCCGGATCCCGGCCGAAAGCGGGACGCGCCTCTAAGCACCCACGGTGCTGCGGCCCTACGAGGGGCGGGCAACGAGCGCCCTCGAGCGGACGGCCGAGCGCGCGATCCTGTTCAACGCATTCAGCCCCGACGCCGAGATCCTCCTCTCCTGAGCAAAGACGCCAAGATGACCCCCGACTTCTCCCCCGCCGCCGAGTTCCGACTGGCGCGCCTCGCCCGCGTCTCTTTGCGCGGCATCATCGACTGAGGCAGCAGACGTGAGATCCGCCGCCAAGCCACCTCGCTCGCCGCTGTACGCATGGTCGCCCTCTCCCTGCCGCTGCTCGCCCGCGACGACCGCGGCGAGATGACCGCCTAGATCCGCACCGAAGTCTTCCACATCGCCGGCCGCAACACTAGCACTAGCGATTGGACCCTCGAGCTGAAGACCCTCCCCGACTTCCACCGCCGCCTCGAGCGCCAGGTCACCTAGCGCGACGCCCGGTGCGCGGATGAATACGACGACCTCTTCCCCGCCCACGCCCGCCGGGACGGCTGCCGACACGGCGTGGCTGTGCGGTGAGGGACCCGACGTCCTCGACCTACGGACCGCGCACGGACGCCTCGACGCCGAGACCTGCCTCGGCCACGCCCGTGCTCGAGATCCTGCAGGCGCGCGCCGAGGCATGCATCGTCCGCCAGCGCGGCGTCGGTGCCGCGGCGGCGCTCCTGCGCAATCCCGACGGCCACGAGACCCTGCTCGCCGTCGTCTCCACCTGACGAAGCGACGGGCGGGGCCCGGGGACCGCCCGTTCGCTTCCCTCCCTTTCCCTACCAGGGAGATCCCCCCGGACCCCTGGAGACCACCGATGACCGATCCTACCGTCGCAATCCCCTGGAACGCTCTCGAGGCGTTGGCCGAAACGCTCGGGATTCGCAACGGGATCATGCTGGAGATGCGTCCCCCGCTCGGCTTTGACGATTCCCAGCCTTGGCGCCTTCAGGGCCCGCCCGGCAGCCCGCTGCCCAAGGATGGCGTCGCTGCCTTCATGCTCTTTTGCTCCAATGCCTTCGCGCCCGATAGTCCCGCCCGTCAGGCCCTCAAGACTCTACTCGATGCCCTGCCGCCGCCTCCCAGGACCACGGCACAGCGTGTCCAGGCCATGCTGCTTCCCGGACATGCGATCCTGCGCGTCGAGCATGCAGGCGGAACCTCTGTTCCCCTGATCCGCCCCCGCCCCGGCGCGATCCGGCAGGCCCCCTGCCCCACGATCCACCATCTACGTCCCGATGCCGCGCCCGCCTTCGCCCGTTGGGCCAAGCGATCCCCTGACGGCCTCGATGTCGAGACCGATGTCGGATCCCGCCACGAGCGCCTCGCCGCCCTTGCCGCCCTGCCAAAGGCCCTGCGCGACTTGGCCGACCTGTGGCCGGAGGAGACCCGCCCCAGGATCCGCCTGCGCACCTGGCCTGGGATTGCTGCCCTTCTTCTCGTCCGTGGCGACGGGAGCGAACGCGTCGAGCACCCCGTTCTCCTCGCCCGCCGAGAACCCCAATGATCCCTCCGATCTGAACCGAACTCCCCTTCCTCCCGACTAACGACCGGTGGAGCATCATCTATCGCCGCTGCAGTGCGTCGCCGCTGCGCGCCAAACCTGCCGCAGCAGCCCCTTCTCCCTCGACGGCGAAACCCAATGCCGTCTCGCCCAGGCCCTGCCGTCCGGGTCCCGTCTCGTCGTCTGCCGGGCAGCTGTGATCCTGCATGATGACAGGGGGAGCCGCGTCGACGACGGCTTCGACGACACCCCGCTGTCTGAGGGGGAGCCCGACGCGCGGGTCTGCCGGATCTCTTCTGCACGCCCGAGGTCGCCCTCGGCCTGCCAACCAGGGCCTGACCGGTTCGACCAGAATGCCCTCAACGCCCGTGCCTGCATCGCCCCGACCCGTGCCATCGGACCGATCCCCGATGGCCTTGGCGTCACCTGGGGGGCGCGCTACCGCGCGGGGGCCGTCTGGGGACGCGCCGACCCCCGCTTCATCCCTGAGGCCGTCGTCTGGGGATGATACCGACCTAGCGAGAACTCCTCCATGGGACACGACATTTCCTTTCCTATCGATCTGCCCGAAGACCCGTCCGAGTGGACGATCACCGAAACCCCCATCCGCGGCGCCCGGCGCGCCTGGTTGGTGCGTCACCCCCTTGGCACGGATGTCCTGCTGTGCCGTACCCGTAAGGGCGGCTGGAACGCCGGTATCGGGCGCCCCACCCTGATGCCTCATCCCGACGGCGGCAGCGTGCTGCGCAAGACCTTCTGTGAAGACGTCGCTTTCGCAACCCCTCCCGATCTCCGGCGTGGCGACCTACCCGTTGCCCTAGCGCTGCGTCTCCTCTCCGCCCACCACGGCGGACAGGCCCGACGCCTCGTCGCCTTCCTGCGCGCCTGCGTCCGCCTCCACGCGCTCCTGCACAGCGCCTCCATCTCTCATGTTTCCCAGGAACGCGACCCCCGTACCGGCGCTGTTGCCCTGCGCCCGCACGCCATCGACGGCTCGGTGGTGCCTAGGCTTCCGCTCGAGCCCGATCTCGCCGGCGCTCTCAGCCGGGCGCTTTGGAGCGCCCACAACCTACCCACCCCCCTCGAAGCCGGCATTCACGATCCCGTCCCTACGACCGCCCATGGCCGCCTCGCTCGCCGCGCCGCTCTCCTCGCCGAGGCCGAAGCACTCCTTGACCCGACAATCCCAAGCGCTCGCCGCCTCCTCGACCAGCTGTCGGACCTTCGCCCATGACCCTCTGGTACCTTCTCCTCCTCGTCGCCGACCTGCCCGCGCCCGCCTTGGCCCCCCCGGGGCGCTGCCCCGGTGAGACGACCTGCATCGCCGTCTTTGCCGCCGAGCCCGACGGCGCGCCGCGCACCGCCGTCCTCGTGGCCCGGGATCCGGAGGGACGGACGCAGACAACAGCCATGCCCTCGCTGTCCGCCTGCCTCACCCTCGCCGCCGCCTACCAGACAGCCTATCCGAACGCCGCGGAGGACGTCGCATGCGCGATCCACTGAGCCCTGTCCTTACCAGATTCTTCGCCGTGCGCGGGGTAGAGGAGATCCACGCCCTGCGCATCAGCAACGGCCCCAAGGCGGGCTGGACCACGCGGATCCGGATCCTCATCCCCGAGGCCCCCGCCTCCGCCGCTGTCCCGCCCGGCTTCCTCGGGGAAGAGATCGCCGCCGGCCCCGAGGGGGCCGATCTGCGCACCGCCCTCACCCCGCTCCTGCCCGAGGGTCAAGGCGCGGGCACCCGGGCGATCATCGCCTCTCGCGGGGCATGGCTCCTCCTCGATCGACACACCCCGCGCCTCGAGGCCCTCGACCCCGACGCGCCACTGCCGCGCATCGACGCCTCCCCTGCCTTCCAACGCGCCCTCGCCGAGGCCGTCCTGCCCGAGGGCCAATGGCACGCCTCGCCCGACGGCAGCGCGCACGCACGCCTCAACGCCGAAGCTGCGCTCGCCGCGATCCGGGCGTGCCTGCCCGACGGCAGCTCGCTGCCCAAGACAGGAATCCTGCACATCCTGTCCGACGGGCGCGTGCGGGCCCTGCTGCATGCCCCGCCTGGAGGCACCATTCCGCTCTACATCCTCGCGATGACCTACACCGCCTGAAGGCCCCAAAATGGCGACGCCTGTCTGTCCCGTGCGTCCCACTGCCCTCAGCTCGCTTCAGGCCGGCCACGCCAGCGGCGCCCTCGTGCCGTCTCTCGGCCCGCGGAAGTCGCTCGACGATCTCCTGCCCCTCTACCATCCAGAGGCAGGCACGCACTTCCTTCGGGTACACCCTGTCGGACCGCACACGGTTCCCTGTGCCCGTGAAGGCCTCCTCCCTAACACCCCTCTCTTGGCCGCTCGCGGAGCCCTCAAGATCTTGTACGCCGACGAACGAGAGCCAACTTGCGATCTTGTCGTCGATCCCTCCGGCGTCGCCAGGGCCCACCCCGGCGATCCGGAGAATCGCCAAATCTAGGGCATCCTATCCGCCTCGCATCCCTCCTCCCAACCTGCCTTGAACCGTTCCAGCAGAGGCCCATCCCCCAGATGATCCCCGTCCTGCCGCCCGAGGCCGAGACTGAGATCCTGCTGGCCAAGGTCCGCCCCCAGATCGCCGCTCTTGCGATCGCCGTCGATCTTGATCATGTCGGAAGACGGCTCCGGCTGCTATCCCTCCTCCAGATCGCTCTGCTGCTCATCCTGCTGCCCGTCCTGTGCGTCGGCGGCCCGATCCTCCTGGGCGACGCGAACCCCTTCTGGACATGGATCCTCGTCGTTCCCATCCTGCTGCTGCTCGGCAACACCATCCTCAACATGTTCTCCAGCGGCGACTTCCGTCAATCTGTGCATGCCGCCAGCACCCACCTCCAGGCCAACCTCGACGCCCTGCTGGAGGCCGGCCGCGCCATGCCCCAGACGGCGCTGCCAGGTACGGACGACTTCCTCCTTCGATTCGACAACCAGGGCAGGATCCACATCGTCGCCGCCGCTGGCAGCCGCCACGCCCGCCTCCGCCTCTGCGAGACGCTCGTCTCGGACGGCCTGCCCAACCCCTGGGCTGCCTGGGTCCGGCGCGCCCGACCTGCTGCCCTCATACGCCACCAGGGCCATCTCCTCGCCCTGACAGAGGACGGCCTCGCCGCCTTCCGTCCGGACCCGAAGAACCGACCTACATGACCCCTCTTCCTCTCTCGGACGCCAAAACCCGGACGGCCATCGACAACACCCGTGCCCACGGCGCAATCCTCCTCTCCCTCATCGCAACCCTCGACCTTGCGCCAAAAGGCTGGAGCGGTCTCGGAGTGACAGACTCGTGAGGCGGCACCCCGCCCGCTCCCGGAACGGCGGCGGGCCGCAGGAGAGACCAATACCCTAAGCCCTCAACAAAGCCCTCCTCGCAGCTCTGCAGCTCGCTCAGGATCCGGTCCTGCCCCCTGAAGATCCCAGGGCGCGCCCCCATCGCCTCCTGCGTAAACGCCCCCGGACGCTGTGGCGTCGGCTGCCCGCGCCCCTCCCTTCCCCGCTTCCCATGCGACGGCCTGGCGGGCCGCGCATGCCCTCGTCACAGCCGCCTTCCTGCTCCTGCCGGACGAGGACACCCTCATGGCGGCACGCGAGCGAGACCGCTTCGTTCTACACCGGGCCGATGTCCCGAGCGCGCACGGACGTATGATCCTCGAGGCCGCAATCGCCCCCGCCCCCAGGGGCCGCACGTCGTCGAATGGGTCTCCTACGCCCACCGGCGGATCCGCCAGGGCTTCGGATTCATCGGCCCCGCTGGCCTGGCGATCCACGAGCCCGGCGCCCGGCCTGCTTTCTTCATCGAGACACCGCTGCCGTCCGCCGGCGCGGACACGCCCGTCGGCATTCTCGTGCGCGATGCAGTGCTCGCGCTCTTCCTAAGCGGGGAGCTTCCCCTGACCATCGTGTGCCGCTCTGACGCACCCCTGCCGGATCTGGGGTGGTGTCGACCGTCTCGATCTTGACGGCTTCAGCGGCGCGTCCGGGATCTTCGCCCACGCGCTGACCCTCGGCGCGCACGCCGCCGCTTGCCTGCCAGACGGTCCTCCATCCGCTGCTCGCGCCGCCGGAGGATAGCGCGCATCTGCGCATCGCTGCCGTTGAAGCCGCGACCGCGCTGCAGTCCGAGGCCACTCGCGCAGGTCTGGCGGGTCCAGCATCGCGATAAGGAGTGGTGTCCGCCCTATTCGTCGCCGACCGCGCCGCGGTCCTGCGGATGACCTGCTACGCAACATCAAGCCTGTCCGTTCCCGTCGGGGATCCCACGTGATCCCCGAGACCGTCATCCTCCATCTTGAGATCGCCGATTCCGACAACGAATACGAGCCGCCCACCAATGGCTTCTCTCTCTGCGCTCTATCCGACGGGGGCGACCCGGAGCAGACAGCCCGCCGCCTCGAGGCGCTCTACGACGGCCTAGCCACGCACCATGCGGCCTGAAAGGAGGCCTGCGACCGCTGGCGCGCTGCCAACCCCTGGCCAAGCACCCCGCCCGGGACTCAAGCCACAGCCCACCAGCGCGCAGCGCTCCAGACATGGTTCGTCGTCGAGCAAACGGCCAAGCGCGCCTCCTGGATTGCCGTCCTCTGGCGTCCCCTCTCGGGGGCGAGGAGATCCTCGCCGCCGCGACGGCGCCGTGGCCGATCCGGCCCCGCGCCCAGCACATCCTTCGCACCCCAGAGGTCCTGCCCTGTCCGACCTCTGATATCGAGGAGCTGCCATGCCTAAGACCTGCTTCAGATCGAGACACTCGGAGAGGACGGCTACGAGCCGCTGAAGATGTCGATCCCCCTCGCCGTCCTACCAGCGGGACTCGATCCGGACGCCGCCTGCCGCAGGCTCGAAGCCATCGCCGAGGCGCTGACGCGCCACCACGGGCGCCGCCGGGCCTGGATGATGCACTAGCAGCGCGAGCATCCCGAGTCGTTCCGCGGGGAGAGCGCACATGCGTGCGCCGTCTTGCAGGCCTGGCAGGACGGCTACTATGCAGCGGACGGCCAGGCCTCCTGAGAAGAAGATCCCCGAACGGGCGCTGATTTTGGCCGAGCGCTTCCTCATTGACGCCACTGAAATGCGTTCCTGCCCCCTGCGGGTGGTCGCGGAGCTCTTGCCTCTCTTTGCCTCCGCCCCGTTGCTAGACCTGCCCCCCTGGCCGAGGAGATCCAAGCCTGGAGCTCGGCCGCCTCCGAGAGGATTTTTGAGATCGTCTACCTCACGAGCCTGGTGCTTGAGTACATGGCACCCAAGGTACTGGTCGATGGCGCTGCCCTCGGCCCGCTCCAGATCGCGGCGATGACGCTCGCCTCCTCCCGTGCAACCCACGGCCTCGCGACGGCCAATCTCCGGATCTAGATCGCCCGCTGCCTGCCTGCCCTGCGCATCGGCCGCTTTGACGTTCAGGTCCGCCGCGCGCTTTTCGACGGTTGCGGGGAGTTCGGACGGAGACCAGTTCCCTCCCGCTTGTATCGCCCCCCCTCCCAGGCCCACCTCATCGTCATCATGGGTCTCTCCCTCTTACGACGCTGCTTCCAAGCGCCCCTCGCCGTTGTCCCGTCCTTCCCCGTCCGCCGCGCGTGCCCGGGCGAGGGCACGGCGCTGGTCGCAATCCGGCGCGCCGCGATCCTCGACGGGCGGGGGACAGAGCTCACCCCCGAATGTCGCCGCGCCTGGGCCGACACCGCAGATGCCCAAGCTGGGCCCGAGGCCTTTGAGACCTGGATCGCCGATCCCGACCACCTCCTACTCGTACCCGCTGGCGACGTCCCGCTCGCTTATATCCATGCGGACTTGCCACTGGGGCACCTACGCGCCCTCTTCGTCCGACCCGCCGCCGCCGGCCAAGGCCTAGCCACTGGCCTCCTTGCCCAGGCCCTCTCCTATGGCTCGGCCCTCGGTGTCCAGCACTGGCGCGTCGACGCATCGCCGCGCGCCGAAGCCATCTACCGCCGCGCCGGCTTCCGACCCGAGCGCCGGACGGTGGTGCAGCTGCGCGACGGCTTCCTCCTGCCGACGGTGACGATGCGCCTGCCATGACCCCCGAGGAAGCCGATCGCCTGCTTGACCGCGCCGCCGCCTGGCTGGCCGCCCGCGCCAGGACGCCTGGTCTCCTTCCCTTCGTCATCGATGTCGAGCCCGAGGCCGAGCGCGTCCGCCTCCAGACCTGGGCACCGAGCCCGCTCGATCAGGATCTCCGGCGCGCCCCCGACAGTGAGGCGCGCGAGATTGCCCGCCTCTTCCTCCTCCCCGGCCTGCCGCTGCAAATCGCTGATCACGGCGCACGCACCCTTCTCGTTGGTCGCGGGCACGTAGCCGCCGCCTGGGTCGCCCGTCGCCGTCCCCACCTTTCTCTCCCCGTCGTTGCCCTCTCCACCGACGACCGCTTCGCCCTCTCCCAATGGCTCGCCCAGGCAGGCTCCGACGGCCTGCCCGTAGATCTCCAGGACGGCAGCGCCCACAACCGTCTCCGCCGCGCCGCCCTTGTACCGCCTATGCCCGCTGATCTCGAGGCGCGCGTGCGCGCCCGCTTCCCTCGCCTGGCGGTTGTGCCCGGGATCCGCGCTACCGCCTTGGTCTATCTTCCCCACCACGCATCCCCCAAGATTCTCTCCCTGGCCTGAGAGGCCGGACAGCGGCCTCCGTATGACCGCCGTCCGGCCTGCGCCCCACCCAGGGGGCTTTTCTCCTGGCCCCCGAAGTATTCGATGCTCGCGCGTTCAAAGCGCCGAACCGTGAAGAGGCGATCGCCACCCTCGTCTGACGCGAGATCGACGCCGCGAACATAGCCACGCTCGCCCACTTCCCGAACGCGCGCCTGCAGGGGAAAACCTCCGCGTAGATGCAAGAGATGCTCTTCCAAGAGAAGAGCATCAACCTCAACGACCATTTCTCCCGGTTGAAACGCGGAGTTTATCTTCAGCGCCGGACCGTGACGCACAATCTTCCTCCTGAGCAGCTCGTACCTCATTCCCGAAAGCAAGCGCCCAATCGGACCAGTCCTGCGCAGCGAAGTGGTCTGCTTGGATCTACCGTCCATCACTCGGGCGGCCTACTGGGTCGATGTCTTCCTCGACGGAACGGATCCGCAAACGATCTGACCGACGTCCCCCAAGACCAGGAGGGCCAACCTAAGTCGCCATTCCTGCATCAGCGCGTTCCCACCCTTGTCCCCCACCCCAGAGACGCCGATCCGGAGCCGAAGCCGAAGCCATGAGCGCCGCGCTCAACCACCTCCTCAAGACCCTGAAGGTCCGCCGGACGGCTCTGGCCCCCGAGCGGAGCCTGCTGGCCACAATCTTCGCCAATCCCGAGGGGCGGCGTCTCCAGGCCACGCTGCAAACCTTGCCGCCCTACGGCGCGACGTGGGGGGTGGAGGCGATGGACTGCGAGACCTTCTGCGCGGGGCCGCTGACGACCCTCGTCGCGTCGGACCAACCGTCGACCTTCCTCCTCACCCCCGCCCTTGCGGTCCTCTCGTACCCCGAGGGCGACATCCTACGCCGCCTTGATCCCACCCCCCATCCCGGCCCCTCCTTCGTCGGTTGCCTGCCCGGGAGCGCCCTCGACTGGGCCCCGGCCAGCGCAGCCGAGGCGATCCGCCGCCTCGCCCGCGCCGCTGCCCGCCACCTCGACGACGGAACCTGGGACCTCTCCAGGCCGCTCTCGGCCCACCAGCGTCTGGCGCTCGCCGCCCTGCCGTCCACCGGCTTTCACGCACTCGCGCGTATCACCGCGATGGTAGGCGGGCACGCGCGTATCCGCCTCCTGGTCTCCGAGGGCGCTGCCGCAATCGTCTTCCAGCGCCTGCCCCTCTCGGGCTTCCGCACCAGGTGCGCGGCACCAACGAGGGCAGGACACGCCCTCGTGCCCCTCCTGCCCGGTCCTTCCTTGGTTGTTGCCGCCGTCGCCGAAGCGGGCTGCTGACCCTCTTCCGGAGACACCGCACTCGACACTGAGCGCGACGCACTGCTGCCGGAGTGGGACGCGCTCGTCGAGATCCGCCTCCATACCGAACCCTCCAGGGTCAGGCGGAGAACGTCCTCCTCCACCGGCAAGAGACCTCGCCCGGTCCGGCCAGCCCGCACCTGACCGCTCCGCTCTGGGCCCCGGTTCCGATCACGGTCCTGGATTTCCTTCGATCTTTGAGCAACGGCGGCGGCCAGCGTCTCGGCGTGCCGCTGCCCAATTGGAAAGAGCTGACCCCGTGAGCGCGTTCCTCAACGCCGCCCGTGCGGTTCTGGCGCTCTTGCCGCTGCTGCGCGGCCAGGAGGCGGGCGCGAAGGCGCCCTTCCTCGTTGCCGGACACGCCGTCCGGCGATGCGAGCTACGCTGAAGCGAGGCCGAGGACGTGCTTCTCTTGGGTGCCGGACAGAACCCGCTGCGGAATCTGGCAGAGCATCCGATCACCCGAGCCCGGAGCGCCGGGTCCGTCCAGCAAGCGATCCGTGACCAGGAGATCCAGCGCACTGTGGAAGAACCCCCGCCAGAGCGAAATATACAACCTCATCGTCTCCACCGACTTCCACCCCATCTGACTCCGTCTTTGTCTCAAGGGGTCGGTGGCGGCGCGACCGTCCGGCGCCGCCCTTCGACCTGAAAACAGGACTAGAACGACGGCTCCCCTCTCCACACATCCCTCCCCTCGACGGGATCCCCCAGGACCCCTCGGGCGGCGGCCCCGCGCCCGCCCGACGGGCTCTTCCCTCAAGGACAGACGACATGCCCATCAACACCGCCCCGATCTCGCCCGCCGACGCGCTGAAGATCCTCCAGGCCATCTCCCTGATGCCGAACCCCCCGTCGGTCATGCTGCACGGCGCACCGGGCATCGGCAAGTCCGAGATCGTCGCCCAGCTCGCCCGGTGGCGAGCCGAGCGGGCCGGCCTGTCGATCGTGCGCTCGGGCACGGACCTCAAGGAGGGCACCATGCTCTTCTCCGATGTCCGCCTGACCACCATCGAAGCCCAGGACCTGCGTGGCCTGCCCTACCCGAACCGCGCCGAGGGGACGGTCACCTACCTGCGCCCCTCCTTCCTGCCGCCGATGGACGACCTGCCGCATGTCATCTTCACCGACGAGCTGACCGCCGCCGAGCAGCGCCTCCAGGCCTCGGCCTACCAGCTCCTGCTGGACCGCCGCGTCGGCGACCACGCCCTCGGCCCGAACGTGATGGTCGTGGCAGCAGGCAACGGCGCCGAACACGGCGCCATCTCCAACGAGATGGGCACCGCCATCGCCGACCGCCTCATCCACCTCAACATCGTCGCCACGCCCGAGGCGTGGATCCAGTGGGCCAAGGATAACGACATCGCCGCCGAGGTGATGGCCTTCATCCAGACCCGCCCGGACTTCCTCGACATGTGCGAGAAGCGGGTCAAGAACAACCTGACCATCGCCGCCAGCCCGCGCGGCTGGGCCCGCGTGTCCAGGGTGCTTCAAGCCTTCAAGGCCTCCGGCCAGCCGGCGGCGGCGCTTGAGCGTGCGGTGTCGGGCATCGTCGGCCAGGAGGCGGCGGGCGAATTCTTCCTGGTGCTCGAGGAGCTCAAGGACGCGGCCGACGTCAAGCGCCTGATGGAGATGGACGACAAGGAGCGCCGCAAGAACCTGCCCAAGACGCTGACCGCGCTCTACGGCCTGACCTACGCGCTCCTGCCGATGATCCGCGACGCCAAGTCGATAGAGTCGGCCTTCGAGATCCTCCTCGCCATCAAGGAGACGCCCATCAAGGACGTCCCCAACGAAGAGATCGCCACGCTGGGCTTCGAGATGGCCATCGAGCGCGGCGAGAAGCTCGGCCTGATGAAGGACATGATCGCCTCCAAGGCCTACAAGCGCTACGCCGAGATCCGGCGCCAGCAGGGCCTCCAGTAGGCCCCAACACCCCCGGAAGGACGCCCGGAACACGCCCCGAGCGCCCTTCCTCCTCCCCGCCCCGGCATGCCCGGGGCGGGGAGTCTTCTTGCCCCCGTCTCTTTGCCTGTCCGCCCCGCGCCCCTCCCGAAGGATCCTGCGATGACCCAGGCCCAGATCTCCGCCAAGACGTTCTTCCGCCAGGCCGCTAAGGGCAAGAAGACTGCGCACGCCTCCAAGGCTCTTCAGCGCCTCGTCGAGAACT
>Ga0308417_1001580_pt1 | contig 15540 bp, 18 predicted proteins | sample HotsprSampleOS65_FD_203528 | JGI IMG/M metagenome (GOLD analysis project Ga0308417, IMG submission 203528) | Hot spring phototrophic mat microbial communities from Octopus Spring, Yellowstone National Park, Wyoming, United States - 20090730_OS65 ... | reverse complement strand
GCTTCGCTCGCGCTGCTCGGCATGGGGCTGGTCGGCCTCGGCTTCGCCGCACGACGCCGCGTCGCCTGACAGCGGTTGCCGCGGCTTGCAGGGAGTGGGCGGCGGAGAGATCCGCCGCCCGTTCTCCGCAGCGCCACTCTTTTCCGTGCCCCGCTCTCTGCCCTCAGCGGGCAACACGCACTGCGAGCCCCCCTTCTCCCCTTCTTCGCGGGCGCGAAACATGTCTAGACTGCTCCATGGACCAGCGCGTTGACAGGCTTGCTGCGGAAGACGGCGGGCGCAGCGCTGCCCCCGAAGAGGGGGTGGCGGATACGCTTCTTGCCGAACTCGCCGCGCTGCGCACCGCGCCCGACCCGGGCGGGCTCGAGGGCGGGGTGAAGCGCGACCGGGCGCTCGCCCTGTTCCGCCGCCAGCTCGGGCGAATCCAGGCCGACACGAAACAGCGTTTCGAGCAGGGCATGTCCGGCATCGCCGCGGCGCGACACCTCGCCGCCGGCATGGACCAGCTGATCCGCGCCCTGCACCAGTGGACGACGACGACGGTCTTTCCCCCCGGGATCTCCTCCTCCGGCGAGGCGCTGGCTCTTGCCGCGACGGGCGGCTACGGCCGCGGCGTGCTCGCCCCCTTTTCCGACATAGACCTTCTGTTCCTCACGCCCTGGAAGGAGCCGCCGCGCACCGAACAGGTGGTAGAGTTCATGCTCTATTTCCTGTGGGATCTCGGGCTCAAGGTCGGCCATGCCACGCGGTCGCTCGATGAGTGCATCGCCCAGGCGCGGGCGGATGCGACCGTGCGCACCTCCCTGCTCGACGCCCGCTTCCTGGGCGGCGAGCGCAGCCTGTTCGACGAGTTCCGCCAACGCTTCCGACAGGACTGCGCGCAGAACGGCGCCGCCTCCTTCATCGCCGCCAAGCGCGCAGAGCGCGAGGAGCGGCACCGCCGCTTCGGCGACAACGCCTTCCTCGTCGAGCCGAACGTCAAGGACGGCAAAGGGGGCTTGCGCGACCTGCAGACCCTGTTCTGGATGGGCCGCTACGTCACCGGCGCGGAAAGCCCGGACGACCTCGCAGAGGTCGGGCTGATCGGCGAGGACGAGGCGCGCGCCTGGGCCCGCGCCTCTGCCTTCCTGTGGTCGGTGCGGTTCCATCTCCATTACGCGACCGGTCGGGCCGAGGAGCGGCTGACCTTCGACCTGCAGCCGGTGATCGGCGCGGCAATGGGCTACACCCGGCACGGCCCAGTGCAGGGTGTGGAGCGTTTCATGAAGCACTACTTCCTGACTGCGCGCGAGGTGCGCCGCCTGACGCTGACGGTCGAGCCGGTGATCGAGCGCGCAGCGCTCGGCGAGCCGGCGGTGCAGCCAGAGACGACGCCGGCGCTCGAGGCGGCAGGCTTCGCTCTCCTGGACAACCAGGTGGTTCTCGCCCCCGGCAGGAGCTTCGCCGAGGAGCCGATCCTGATGTTCCGCGCGCTCAAGGTCGCGCGCGACTTCGGCAAGGAGCTGCACCCGCTGACACTGCGCGGGCTCGTGCGCCACGCCCGCCTCGCCTCCCGGCTGCGCGGGGACAGGGAGGCGAATGCGATCTTCCTCGACCTGCTCTCCGGCCCTGCAGACCACCCCGAGCGTGCGGATGGCGCGCGTTGGCTCGGCACGATGAACCTCGCCGGGCTCGCGGGTCGTTTCATCCCGGACTGGGGCCGGATCGTCGGGCAGATGCAGTTCGACACCTACCACGTCTTCACCGTCGACGAGCACACGATCGAGGCGATCCGTGTGCTCAACGACCTCGAGCGCGGCGCGCTCGCTGACATCGCCCCGGTCGCCTCCGCCCTGATCGGCCAGGTGCAGTCACGCCGCGCCCTCTACGTCGCGATGCTGCTGCACGACATCGCCAAAGGGCGGGAGGGAGACCATTCCGAGGTCGGCGCCGCCATCGCGCAGGAGCTCGGCCCCCGGCTCGGCCTCTCTGCCGAGGAGACGGAGACCGCGTCCTGGCTTGTGTTGCACCATCTCGTGCTCAGCCAGACCGCGTTTAAGCGCGACATAGACGACCCGAAGACGATCCTCGACCTCGCCGAACTCGTGCAGAGTCCGGAACGACTCAGGCTGCTTGAGATCCTCACGGTCGCCGACATGCGCGCGGTTTCGGCACGCGTGTGGAACAACTGGAAGGCGACGCTCTTGCGCGAGATCTACTGGCGCGTGGCCGAGGTGCTTGCGGGCGGGCTCAATGTGCCTGAGCGCGACGCCCGTGTGGCCCGCGCCCGTGCCGCGGCCGAGGCGGCGCTTGCCGCGGAGGGGCTCGGGCCGGATGAGATCGCCGCCTTCATGGCGCTCGGCTATCCGGCCTATTGGCTCGGCTTCGATCCGGCCACCCATGCCCGCCACGCCCGCATGGTGCGGGAGGCGGGGCAGAGCCCGCTGACGGTGAGGACTCTCGTGCTGGCCGACCGCGGCGTGACGGAGGTGACGGTCTACGCGGCCGACCATCCTGGCCTGTTCTCGAAGGTCGCCGGCGCGATCGCGGTTGCCGGCGCCTCGATCGTCGATGCGCGAATCCACACCATGACCAACGGCATGGCGCTCGATACGTTCTGGATCCAGGACGCCGCCGGCGGGCCGTTCGATGCCCCGCACCGGATCGCGCGCATGTCGGTGCTGATCGAGCAGGCGCTGTCGGGGCGGCTCAGGATTGCAGAGGAGATCCGCAAATCGCGCCCGCCCTCGCCGCGCACACGCGCCATCCACGTGCCGCCGCGCGTGGTGATCGACAACCACGCCTCGGCCACCCATACCGTCGTCGAAGTGAACGGGCGCGACCGCCCGGGCTTTTTGCACGACGTGACGGCGGCGATGAGCGACCAAGGCGTGCAGATCGCCTCGGCTCACGTCACCACCTACGGAGTCCGCGCCGTCGATGTCTTCTACGTCAAGGACGTGTTCGGGCTGAAAATCGAGAACGAGCGCAAGCTCGCGCATCTGAAAGAGGCGCTGCTCGCGGCGATCGAGCCTCCCGCCGCGCCCGCCCTCGCCGCGTCCGCGGGCGCCGGCGCGCCGCGCCGGCGCAGCGCCGCCGGGCCTGCCTGAGACGCGACTCTCCTCTCCGGACCGTTCCGTGTTCAGAAACGTCCTGACCGTCGGCGCCTGGACGGCCGCCTCGCGCGTGCTCGGCTTCCTGCGCGATATCGCCATCGCCGCGCGTCTCGGCGCGGGGTCGGAGGCGGATGCCTTCTTCGTCGCGCTGAAACTGCCGAACTTCTTCCGCCGCCTGTTCGGCGAGGGCGCCTTCGCAGCCGCCTTCGTGCCGCTGTTCGCAAGCGCTCTCGCGTCTGAGGGCAGGGAGGCGGCACGCCGCATCGCCGAAGGCGCGCTCTCGGTGATGGTCGCCGCGCTCGCTGCCCTCACCCTCGCGGCGATCCTGTTCATGCCACAGGCGATGGCGCTGCTTGCGCCGGGATTCGTCGACGAACCGGAACGGTTCGGCCTCGCTGTTGCGCTCACCCGGATCACCTTCCCCTATCTCCTCTTGATCTGCGTTGTCGCCCTGGTCTCGGGCGTGCTGAACGGGCTCGACCGCTTCGGCGCAGCCGCCGCCGCCCCTTCCCTGTTCAACCTCTGCGTGATTGCGGGGCTGTTCGCCGCGCCTGGCTTAGGCCTCGGCGGCGCCGAGGGCCTCGCCTTCGGTGTTGCCGCAGCCGGGGTGGCGCAGCTCGTGCTCGTCGCGGGGGCGGTCGCGCGCGCCGGCATGCCGCTCGCTTTGCCGCCGCCCAGGCTCTCGCCCGAGGTGCGCACGCTTCTCAACCGGATGGTCCCGGGCGCGATCGGCGCCGGGGTCACCCAGATCAACCTGATGATCGACGTGATCATCGCGAGCCTGCTGCCTGAGGGGGCGATCGCCTTCCTCTACTACGCCGACAGGGTGGCGCAGCTGCCGCTCGGGGTGATCGGCACGGCACTGGGCACGGCGCTCCTGCCGACGCTTTCGCGCCAGGTGCGCCTCGGCGAGGGCGCCCGCGCTGGCGAGACGCAGAACCGCGCGATCGAGCTTGCGCTTCTGCTCACCCTGCCGGCGGCAGCAGGGCTGGTCGCCGCCGCGCTGCCGATCGTTTCGGTTCTGTTCGAACGCGGCGCCTTCGGGGCAGAGGCGTCCGACGCCACCGCCCGGGCGCTCGCCGCCTACGGTTTCGGGCTTCCGGCCTTCGTTCTGGTGAAGGTGTTCGCGCCAGGCTTCTTCGCGCGCGGCGACACGAGGACGCCCGTGCAGGTCGCCGTCGCCTGCGTGGCGCTCAATCTCGTGTTCAATCTCGCGCTGATCCGCCCGCTCGGCCATGTTGGGATCGCGGTCGCGACCTCGCTCTCTGCCTGGGCGAACGCGGGCGCGCTCGCCTATCTCCTCCGCCGGCAGGGGCGCTGGCGGGAGGACCGGCGGCTGCTTTCGCGCGGCGCGCGGATCGCGCTGGCCGCTGCCGGCATGGGCCTTGCGCTGTGGGCCGGGCGGGTGGCCCTGTTCGACGACCTGCTCGCGCTCAGGCACTGGCGCTGGGGCGCGCTCGCGGGGCTTCTCGGGCTCGGCGGCGCTGCCTATGCCGCGCTTGCCTTGGCGTCCCGGGCAGCGGATTTGGCCGAGATCATTGGGTATCTGCGGCGGCGGCGCTGAGACGCGCCGCGCCCAAGCACGCAGCGCCCGGGCGGTCCCCCACGCCCGCTCGCCTTGACCAGGCGCGGCAGGCAACGCACACACCCGCTCCCCGTCCCCTCCATCAGGACAGAGTACGCATGACCACGCACACGCTTCCCCGCATCTTCTCGGGCGTCCAGCCCACGGGCAACCTGCACCTCGGCAACTATCTCGGGGCCATACGCAACTGGGTGAAGCTGCAGCACGACCACGCGTGCATCTTCTGCGTGGTCGACCTCCATGCCATCACCGTCTGGCAGGACCCGGCAGAGCTCCGCCGCGCCACGCGCGAGGTCGCAGCGGCGATGGTCGCCTGCGGCATCGACGCGGAGAAGCACATCGTCTTCCACCAGTCAGCCGTGCCCGCGCATGCGCAGCTCGCCTGGGTGTTCAACTGTGTCGCGAGGATCGGCTGGCTCAACCGCATGACGCAGTTCAAGGACAAGGCCGGGAAGGACCGCGAAGCCGCCTCCGCCGGGCTCTACGTCTATCCGAACCTGATGGCAGCCGACATCCTGCTCTACAAGGCGACGCGGGTTCCGGTCGGCGACGACCAGCGCCAGCATCTCGAACTCGCCAACGACATCGCCCAGAAGTTCAACCACGACACCGGCCGGGCGGTGTTCCCAACGATCGAGCCCGTGATCATGGGCCCCGCCGCGCGGGTGATGTCCTTACGCGACGGCACGAAGAAGATGTCGAAGTCCGACGCCTCGGACCAGTCACGAATCAATCTCACCGACGATGCCGATTCGATCGCGCTCAAGATACGCCGTGCGAAGACAGACCCCGAGCCGCTTCCCTTGGAGGAGGCGGGGCTCGAGGGCAGGCCGGAGGCGCGCAACCTGGTCGGCATCTATGCGGCACTTGCCGACCTCCATCCCGCAGCGGTGCTCGCCGAGCACGGCGGCAAGCCGTTCAGCGCCTTCAAGGCGGCTCTGACCGACCTGCTGGTCGCCTCGCTTTCGCCGATCGCCTCGGAGATGCGCAGGCTGCTCGCCGACCCGGGCGCCGTGGAGTCCATGCTCCGCCGCGGCGCCGAGCGCGCCCGCGCGCTTGCCGCGCCAACCCTCGCCGAGGCCGAGGACGCGGTCGGGTTCCTCAGGGTCTAGGGTTCGGCATCCGGGGCTCGGCCGCGGGCCTCGCGGCATGGAGGTCCGCGCCGCCTATCTCGCGGCGGAGGGGTTCGAGGCGCCGCTCGCCGAGGAACTTGCCAGGCGCGGCGCGACCCTCTCGGCCTGGCACGGGCGGCTCGCGCTCTCGCCAGACCCGCCGGTGCCAGCTGCCTGGGCGCTGAATGCCTGGACGGCGCCCGTGACACTCCCGGTCGCCTCGATCGGCGAGGCCGCAAGGTGTCTGCGCGCGATCCAGCGCAACTGGGCTGCCTATGCGCCGCTGCACCACAGGCGGGCGTGCCTGATCGCCGCCCGACTGCCGCATGTCTCTGCAAAACCGCTCGTCTTTCCCGCCGCCGCGCCCACAGCACCGCTCGGGAGCTGGACGCTGATCGAGCCCGGGCTCCTGCTCGCAAGCCCGGCCTGCACGAGCCCCTTCCCGAACGGCGAGGCGCGCTTCGTCGAGGACCGCGAAGGCCCGCCCTCGCGCGCCTATCTCAAGCTCTGGGAGGCGTTCGCGCTCCTTCGCCGCTGGCCCGCCCCCGGCGAGACCTGCCTCGATTTCGGCGCCGCCCCGGGAGGCTGGACCTGGGCGCTCGCCCGCCTCGGCGCGCGCGTCGTCGCGGTCGACAAGGCCCCGCTCGATCCCGCGATCGCCGCCCTGCCCGAGGTGACGGTGCTGCGCCAGAGCGCGTTCGCGATCGACCCAGCGCGCTGGCGCGCAGCCCACGGCGCGGCGGACTGGCTCTGTTCGGATGTGATCGCCTACCCAGAGCGGACGCTGCGCCTCCTGCGCGCCTGGATCGAGGCGGGGGCGGCGCGGCGGATCATCTGCACGATCAAGTTCCAGGGCGCGGAGAGCCACGCTTTGGCGGACGATTTCGCCGCCATCCCGGGAGCCTCGCTGCGCCATCTCTGGCACAACAGGCACGAGCTCACCTTCGCCTGGGCAGAGCCGGATGGCTGAGCGGCCGCTGGCCTCGGTGGAGCGCCCGGCTTGCGCCTCTTCGGCGCCGCCGGCGCCAAAGGGCGCGCGAGCCCTGCGCGCGGCGCGGCCATCCTGCCGCCGTTTTCCGCTTGTTCCCTCGCCGCATCGGCGTTCGACTGGACGACGTCGCCGCCCCGGGATTCCAGCGCCACGGATGCAGGTCTATCTGCCGATTGCCGAGATGTCGGTCGATGCCTCCCTCGTCGTCGGCATCGGGCTCGCCGTCGGCCTGCTGTCGGGGCTGTTCGGGGTGGGCGGCGGGTTTTTGATGACGCCGCTTCTGATCTTCATAGGGATTCCTTCCTCCGTCGCCGTCGCGACCTCGGCGAACCAGACCATGGGCGCCTCTGTGTCCGGCCTGATCGCCCATTGGCGGCGCGGCAATGTCGATTTCAAGATGGGAGCGGTCCTGACCGCGGGCGGGCTCGCCGGCTCGGCGCTCGGCGTGCAGATCTTTGCGCTCGTGCGCCAGCTCGGGCAGGTCGACCTCGTGGTGGCCGTGTTCTACGTGGTCGTGCTCGGCATCGTCGGCGGGCTGATGGTGGGGGAGAGCGCGCGCGCCATCCTGCGCCGGCGCAGGCAGATCAGGCGTCGGCTGCACGAGCATTTCTGGATGCATGGCCTGCCGCTGAAGATGCGGTTTCGGCAGTCGCGCCTCTACATCTCCGTCATCCCCCCTGTCCTGATCGGCTTCGGCATCGGCCTTCTGTCCGCCATCATGGGGGTTGGCGGCGGCTTCGTGCTGGTGCCGGCGATGATCTACCTGCTCGGCATCCCGACGAGCGTCGTGATCGGCACGAGCCTGTTCCAGGTGGTGTTCGTCACTGCCGCCGTGACCATCATGCAGGCGATCTCGACGCAAAGCGTCGACATCATCCTGTCGCTCCTGCTGATGGGCGGTGCGGTGGCGGGGGCGCAGTTCGGCGCCTCTCTCGGCTCCCGCCTGCGGGGGGAGGAGACGCGCGGGCTGCTCGGCCTGCTCGTGCTCGCTGTTGCGGTCGAGCTTGCGGTCGGTCTGCTGCGCCGGCCGGACGCTCTCTACAGCCTCGGCCCGGTGCTGTGAGAGGGGTTCGCGCCTGCCTCGTCGCTCTCGCCTCCCTGGCCGCCACGGAGGCGGCCGGCCAGTCCCTGCTCGCAGAGCTGTCGCAGCGCGAGGTGGCAGTGACGACCGGCTTCGCCGGAGCCGAGCTCCTTGTGTTCGGCACGATCACCGGGGAGGCGGCGCAGCCTGGTGCCGACATCATCGTCAGCCTGCGCGGGCCGAACGCTTCGGTCGTGGTGCGGCGCAAGGTGCGGGTTGCAGGGATCTGGGTGAACGGCCCGTCGGAGCAGTTCGACGCAGCGCCCTCGTTCTACGCAGTCGCCTCCACCCGGCCGATCGAGACCCTGCTCTCGGCTGAAGAGCGCAGGCGGCTTAGGCTTGGGCTTGCGTCGCTGCCGCTCTCCTTGCGCGGGCGGATCGAGGACCCCGCCTTCCGCCAGGCGCTGCTCGAGCTCAAGCAGGAGCGCAGGCTCTACAGCGAGGACCCGGGCGGGGTGCGGCTGGTCGCCGACCGGCTTTTCTTCGCCCGGCTGTTCCTGCCGCCAGCCGTGATCCCGGGGCCATACCGGGTCGATATCCTGCTTGTCCGCGACGGCCGGGTGATGGCAGCGCGCGACCTGCCGCTGACGGTGGTACGCGCCGGCACCTCGGCCGAGATCTGGCGGATCGCGCATGACCAGCCGCTTGCCTACGGCGCAGCGGCAGTGCTGCTCGCAGGCTTCGCAGGCTGGCTCGGCAGCGTGCTGTTCAGGCGCTGATCCGGCGCTAATCTCTCCGCATGAGCACGGAGAGCCCCCCAGCAGCGTCCGACCAAGCCGCGGGCCGACGCGCCCGCACCTTCCTCGTCGTCGTCGACGACAGCCCAGAGCGCGCGGTCGCCCTGCGCTACGCGGCGCTGCGGGCGCTGCGCGGCGGCGGGCGTGTGGCGCTGTTGCGCGTCACCGAGCCGGTGGGCCAGGCAGAGTGGGCCAACATCGCCGAGATGATGCGTCAGGAGCGACGCGCCGAGGCCGAGCAGCTGCTGCAGGGCCTTGCGGCGGAGGTGAACCGCATCACCGGCCAGATGCCTGTGGTCTATGTCCGGGAGGGCGACCCGCGGGAGGAACTGCTCGCCCTGCTCGCCGAGGAACCGGGGATCTCCGTGCTCGTGCTGGCCTCCTCAGGCGCGGCCGAGGGCCCAGGCCCGCTGATCAGCGCGCTTACCGGACGCTACAACCGCCACCTCCGCACCCCGCTCGTCATCGTCCCAGGTACCCTCACCGAGGCGGAGCTCGAGACCGTGGCGTGAGGTGAGGCCGGGCCGCGCAGCGCCAGTGCGGGATCAGCCAGCGAGACCCCCGCCGCGCGCCTGTCGCCGCACCTCCCCGCCCCCCCACCCGCTGCGAGCGCACAGACAATGCCCCCGCCGCAGCTTGCCCCCTCCCCGCCTGCGACCGGGGAGCGCTTGACACAACCGCCCCCGCCGCGCATCCGCCGGCCATGTCCGCCGACCTACAGGCCCTGATCGACCGGGTGGTGGATGCCGCCCTCGCCGCGGAGGAGCAGGACGAGCACGACGCGCTGCGGCTCGAACTCCTGGCGCACGACCTGTTCCGCGCCGCAACCCGCCGCGGGGAGGGCCGCTTCCCCTGGGCGGTGGTTCCTCTGACCGCCTCCTCGGGCGATACGGCCTGGGTCGCGCTCACCGAACGGGCGCGCCTGCCGCTTCCCGTCGTCATCGTCGAGGGCGTGTTCGCCGACGAGACGGAGGCGATCGCTGCAGCCAAAGAGGCATGACCGTCGCGCGGGTTGACCGCGAGCACCTGCGCGCGCACATGTTTGTCACGAAAAGGAACCGCAACGGTGCGGATCGGGCCTCACGCCCCGGCCAAAGCGACAACGGAGCACGCGACAAAGGAGCAAGCCCCGGCCCAAGTGACGACGAAGCAAAGCCCGGCCCGAGCGACTGAGGACGCAAGCCCCGGCCCAGGCGACTACGGAGCAAGGCCCTACACAAGCGACGACTGAGCAGGGCCCGACACAAGCGACGACTGAGCAGGGCCCGACACAAGCGACGACGGATCAAGCCCCGGCCCAAGCGACAACGGAGCACGCCATGTTCATCGAGACAGAGGGCACGCCCAACCCGGCAACCCTCAAGTTCCTCCCAGGCCGCACAGTGATGGGCTCAGGCACGGCCGACTTCCCCTCGGCCGAAGCCGCAGCCCCCAGCCCACTCGCTCGCGCCCTGTTCGCTCTCCCTGGCGTCAGCCGGGTCTTCCTCGGCGCCGATTTCATCACCGTCACCAAGGACTGGGACGCCGACTGGCAGGTCCTCCGGCCACAGGTCCTGGGCGCGATCATGGATCATTTCATGGCCGGCCTACCCGTGATCGAGGCTGAGGCGGAAGCGGAGGGCGGCGAAGACGAGGCCGAGGTCGCACCGCAGGATCGCGAGATCGTCGCCCAGATCCGCGAACTCATCGACACGCGCGTCCGCCCGGCGGTGGCGATGGACGGCGGCGACATCGTCTTCCGCAAGTTCGAGGACGGCATCGTCTATCTCAGGCTCCAGGGCGCCTGCTCCGGCTGCCCCTCCTCGCGCGCGACGCTGAAGCACGGCATCGAGAACATGCTGAAGCACTACGTGCCCGAGGTGGTCGCTGTTCAGGCGGTGGAGTAGCGGCCGCCTGATCCGCAGTGTCTCCCCGCCGCAGGGGGACCGGAGGTGCTCGACGACTGGACGCTGGACCGCCTGTTCCGCGAGGCGCGCACCCCGTCCGCCTGGGCGCCTGCCTTCGTCTCGGACGAGGACCTACGGCGTATCTGGGACCTCGCGAAGATGGGCCCGACCTCGGCCAATTGTTCGCCGGCGCGAATCCTCTTCCTCCGGAGCGCAGAGGCGAAAGCTCGGCTCCGCCCCGCTCTCAGCCCGGGCAATGTCGAAAACGTAATGGCCGCTCCCGTGACCGCGATCATCGGCCATGACACCGCCTTCTACGACCTCTTCCCGAAGCTCTATCCGCACCTGCCCCTGCGCGACTGGTATGCCGGCAACCCGGCGCTCGCCGATGTCACCGCCTTCCGCAACGGCACGCTGCAGGCGGGCTACTTCATCCTCGCCTGCCGCGCTGTCGGGCTCGACGCCTGGCCGATGAGCGGCTTCGACAACGACGCGGTAGACCGGGAGTTCTTCGCCGGCAGCACGATCCGCTCCAACATTCTCGTCGGAATCGGGGTTGGAGACGCGGCGCGGCAGCGGCCGCGCGACCCGCGGCTTTCCTTCGACGAGGCCTGCAATGTCCTCTGAGCCATGCTGCTGCTCTGCCTCGACGCCTCGCTGGCGCGGACCGGCGCGGCACTCTGGCGCGCGGACGGGACGATTCTGGAGGCGGAGGCACCTGGCGGCGAGGCCCAGGCAGCGGCGATCGCCGTGCTCGCCGAGCGCGTGCTTGCGCGGGCGGGGGTGGCGGCTTCCTCGCTCTCTGCGGTCGCGGCAACGGTCGGTCCCGGCGGCTTCACCGGCATACGCGCCGGCCTCGCGCTCGCGCACGGGATTGCCGCCGGCGCTGGCGTGCCGGTCATCGCCGTCGCCACGGGCGAGGCGCTCGCGATCCAGGCCACGGGCGACGGCAGGGTGGCCGTTCTGATCGACAGCCGCCGCGGCCACCGGTTCCTGCAGCTGTTCGACCGAGCCTCAGGCCTGCCGCGCGCCTCCGGCCCTGCGGTGGCGGTTGCGGCAGAGGCGATCGCCTGCGCCGTGCCCGCGGGAACGCTCACGGTCGGGGATGCGCCGGAGGCGGCGATTCTGGCCCTGCCGCGGGCGCGCGACCTCGGCGCTGTCGCCGCAGCACGGCTTGCTGGCGTCCTGCCGCCGCTTGCCGCGCAGCCGCTCTATCTCGACCCGCCGGCGGCGCGCCCCGCCTCCGGCCTCAGGCCCGCCCCGGCGTGACGAGCCTTGCCGTAGACGAGGCAACGGGAGGCTCGGCCGGGCTGCTCGCCGCTCTGCACGCGGCCGGAATCGGCAGCGCTGGCCCTGCCTGGGACGCGGCTGCCTTCGCCGCTCTGCTCGCCCTTCCAGGCCGCTGCGCGCTGATCGCCACCGCAGCGGGCGAGCCGGCGGGGCTTGCCCTGATCGGCATCGCCGCGGACGAGGCCGAGCTGCTCACACTCGCCGTGCTCCCCGGCTTTCGCCGCCGCGGCATCGGCCGCGCCCTCGTGGCTGCGGCCTGCGCCCGCGCATCGGCCTCAGGCGCGACGCGGCTGTTCCTCGAGGTCGGGGAGGCGAACGCGCCGGCGCGGCGGCTCTATGCCGCGTTCGGCTTCAGAGCGGTTGGGCGGCGCCAGCGCTACTACCCGGGCGGGGAGGACGCGCTTGTGCTCGCTCTCGGCCTCAGTGCGCCTTCCTGAGCGTGAGGATCCAGGGGTCAGTCTCGGCGGTCGCATCCGGCCGCTCTGGGGCGAGGGAGAGCACGGCGTGGCCGAGCGCGCGCGCGCTCCGCGGCACGTTGGCGAGCGGCTCGCGGCCCTTGAGACGGATGCGCAGCACAGCGCCCGGGTGCGACCGGTCAAGCAGAAGCCGCGTGCGGACGAAGGTCATCGGGCAGACGTCGCCTGTGATGTCGAGGGCGACATCTGCCGGCCCGGGCGGGTCCATCGCGATCTCGTCAGAATTCGCAGCCATCTCGAGCCCCCCGCGAAAGAGCATTGTTGCAGCCCCGCGATGTGAGGTCTATAGAGCCTCGCACGCAACAACAGAAGGCGCAGTCGTCATGCAGGCCGAGGGGTCGGAGCCCAATCTTCTCGAACTCACCGCCGAGATCGTCTCGGCGCATGTCAGCAACAACAGTGTTTCCGTGTCCGATCTCCCGGCACTGATCCAGCAGGTTTATGCGACCCTCTCTGCGGTCGGCAAGGCGCCGCCACCGGCCGAGAGGCCTCAGCCTGCGGTGCCGATCAAGAAATCCGTCCACCCCGACTACATCATCTGCCTCGAGGACGGGAAGAAGCTGAAGATGCTCAAGCGGCATCTGAAGACGGCCTACAACATGACGCCCGAGCAGTATCGCGAGCGCTGGCAACTTCCGCCCGACTACCCCATGGTCGCGCCGAATTACGCCAAGCACCGGTCCTCGCTTGCCAAGAAGATCGGGCTTGGCACCAAGTCGCGCGCCGCCGCAGCCGGGCGTCGTGGCTGAGCCGCCGCTGGGGCGTGCCCTAGGGACGGGGCGACCTTCTCTGCTATTAGGCTATAGGAGGCAAGGCCGGGCGGGAGACGCGGAGATGCTCGGCGGGTGGGCTCCGGTTTGGCCGTTGCCCGCCGGCGTGACCGAGGAGTGCTGATGGAAAGCCGGATTGAACGGCTCTGCATCGAGAGCGGCTTGAAGATGACGGGCCAGCGCCGGGTTATCGCTCGCGTCCTGTCCGAGGCGACCGATCATCCGAACGTCGAGGAGCTCTACCGCCGCGCCCTCGCGATCGACCCGCGGATCTCGATCGCCACCGTCTACCGCACGGTGCGCCTGCTCGAGGAGAAGGGCATCCTCGAACGGCGCGACTTCGGCGAGGGCCGCGCCCGCTACGACCCGACGGACCGGGGGCATCACCATCACTTGATCGACATCGACACAGGAAAGGTGATCGAGTTCGAGGACGAGGAGCATGAGGCGGTGGTCAAGCGCATCGCCGAACGTCTTGGCTTCACCCTGGTGAGCCAGCGCCTCGAGCTGTTCGCGCGCCGCGCCAAGGCGGAAGCGGGCAAGGAGGAGCAGCCGCGCCCGGACCCGCCTCGGGCGGCTGCGCGCCGTCCCGCACGGCCCGTGCCAGTTGCGCGTGCGCGACGGGGGCTGCCCCCGCGCGGCGCGGGCGAGCGCTGAGCTGCGCGCCGGACGCTCAGGGCCCGGAACGACGGCACAGCGTGCAGCAGGGAAGCCACATGACCAAGGAGATCACGCTGCCGACGAGGGACCAGACGAGGCGAGAAGCCGTGCCGTGCGACAATCGGGGCTTCGGCGAGATCCGCGTCCAGACGATGGGTGTTCGGCTCGCCACAGCGCGGTGGGAGCTCGAGGCGGCGGAGGCGCTGCGCTATCGCGTCTTCTACGAGGAGATGGGCGCGCACGCCACACCGGACATCGCCGCCACCCGCCGCGACCACGACGCCTTCGACGAGGTCGCAGACCACCTGCTCGTCGTCGACCATGCCCGCGGCGAGGGCCCCGAAAGCGTCGTCGGCACCTACAGGCTTCTGCGCCGCGAAGCGGCTGCGCGGCTCGGCCGGTTCTACTCCGCGGGCGAGTACGACATCTCCCGCCTTCTCGCCTTCCAGGGTGAGGTACTCGAGCTCGGCCGGTCCTGCGTCGATGCCGAGTATCGAAGCCGCGGCACGCTGCAGCTGCTCTGGCGCGGCATCGCGGCCTATGTGTTCAAGCACCGGATCGACCTGATGTTCGGCTGCGCCTCCCTGCACGGCACCGATGCCGATGCGCTGGCAGCGCCGCTCACTTGGCTCTGGCACAACCACCTCGCACCACCGGCGCTGCGTCCGCACGCCCTGCCGCATCTCTATGTCGAGATGAACCGCATGCCGATCGAGGCGATCGACACGCGCGCCGTGCTCGCCGCCCTGCCCCCTCTGATCAAGGGCTATCTACGCCTCGGCGGCTTCGTCGGCGACGGAGCGGTGATCGACCACCAGTTCAACACCACCGATGTCTGCGTCGTCGTCAAGACCGATCTCGTCACCGACAAGTACTACCGGCACTATGAACGCCGCCTGCGGGACGCGCTCGACAGCGAGAGCCGCGCCCCGGCCGTCCCTGGCTGAGCTCGCTGAGATGCCGTCGTCCCGGCCAGCGCACACGATGCGGTGCCTCGCCCGATGAGCGACCAGGCGATCCCAGTCTTCGTCATCAACCTCCCCCGCGCCACCGAGCGGCGCGCGGCCGTCGAACGGCAGATGCAGGCGATCGGCCTCGCTTAAGAGATCGTCGAGGCGGTGGACGGCCGCATGCTGAGCCCGGCAGAGCTCGAGGTGCTGTGCGGCCCTAAGCGCCCTTTCAGCCCCGGAGAGGTGGGCTGCTACCTCTCGCACATGAAGGTGTATCGGCTGATCGTCGAGCGCGGCGTCCCGGTCGCCGCCGTGCTCGAGGACGATGCCCATCTCAACCCGATGGTGACCGAGCTCCTCGTGCCGGGCATACGCTCCGACTGGTTCGACCTCTGTTTCCTCGACTGTTGGCAGATCGGCTTCCGCGGCAAGGTCTTCTGCGACCTCGACGACGCCATTCGCCTGTCGCCGCACTTCACTGCCTACCGGCTGGCGCCGCCGCACGGCACGCACGCCTACCTCATCACCCAGGACGCGGCGCGGCTCAGGCTGAGCCATGCAGAGCCGATGCGGGAATCGATCGACTGGTACGAGTCGATCCGCACCACCGCACGCTTCTACGGCCTCAGCCAGCCGAACGGCGCTTGGCTCGACGAGGCCTTCTCGACCTTCTCCTACACCTCGACCAAAGCCTTCCGGAACCGCGAGCCCTGGCACAAGAAGTGGCGTCGCTTCCCGCCTTGGTTCGACTTCCGGAACCTCGCCCACCCGGACATGATCAAGGCGCGGCGGTCGATCCCCAGGCTGCAGCGGGAGGGAATCCTGCCTGCAGCGGGAAACTGGGTGCCGTTGCCGCCGAGCGTTGTCGGGGGCGGGCCGGTTCGGCCGCGCGGCAGGCCGCTCTAGG
>Ga0308417_1001579_pt1 | contig 15542 bp, 17 predicted proteins | sample HotsprSampleOS65_FD_203528 | JGI IMG/M metagenome (GOLD analysis project Ga0308417, IMG submission 203528) | Hot spring phototrophic mat microbial communities from Octopus Spring, Yellowstone National Park, Wyoming, United States - 20090730_OS65 ... | reverse complement strand
ACAAAAAGCAAGTGCTAATAAATATGGAAATTTTGAAAAAAATAAAAGACTATAAAAAAGAAATCATATTAGATTTCCCTAATCCAGTAAAAATTTCAATAGAATACTACTATTATCCGTACTATGAAGAAAAAGCACGTGTTTGGGCTAAATTGTCAGCACTTATTCCAAAAGAACCAAATAAAAACCATATATCACCGTGCTATTTCGGAAATATAGACCGAGAGAAAATTGGATATAATTCTGGTGAAGATAAAGGAAATTTCAAAGAAATTACTCAACATCTTTACGCCGATTCCATAGAAAATATGAATAAAATAATTGAAAATGTCATTGAAAATTACAGAAAACAAGTGCTGTTAAATATAGAAATGCAAAAACACAAAGAAATCATAATAGATTTGCCTGACACACCATACGAATAAACATTAACTCGCCTCGTGCATCAACGCGCGGGGCGGGGTTTTTGGCTTTGGACGTATCTCAACTCGGAACGTTAAAACACATTATCAATACCACAATGCTCTACATACACAAATCCGTATTGCCGAAGAAAGTCCAATCCAAGCTAAAAGAACAACCCGATTGGTTGGAAGGCTCGGTCTTGTTTTTTGGACACAGCGCAAAAGCCGAGTTCCTTGACAAACAAGGAAGGGTATTGTTCACATTTAGCAGACCAGTTGTAACGACGCACACAGAAAACTTCATTCGTTACGCGTCTTCTGTATTCACTGGTATAGACAAAAAGGGCGCAATGATTGGAGAGTTTTGTGAACTTACCTTTCACTTTAATCTGCCAACCAACCTGTTACAAAAATTGTTACAGCAACAAAATTCTTAAACAAATACAACAATGGAATTTTTAGATAGTAAAAAAGCAAAGAAGAAGTTTCCGCTTATATCCATCGGAGAAGGCTCATACATTCATAAAAATGCGGTGATTTACGGGAAAGTAAAGATTGGAAAGAATGTGGCTGTTAGTAAAGATGTGCATATTTACGAAGGCGTTAAATTGCATAACGAGGTGATAATTGCTTATGGAAGTTATGTGAATGCACACACCGTCATCGGCGCATGTTCGAAAATTGGTAGTCTAGTATTTATCGGTGAAAATGTGGTTATTGATAAATACGTCCGTATTCACGCAGGCGTCGATATTCGTGAAGGCACACACATTCAATCATACGCGGAAATTCGTGAAGGTGCAAAAATTAAAAAAGGGGTTGTAATAGGTAAAGGTGTAACAATTTGGCATGGTGCGGTAATTCGTGAAGACGCCGTCATCAAAAAAGGTGGCGAAGGTCTGGTATTGCACGGCTCTTACAAATATCCCGCAGGCGTTTATTTTGACTCAAGAACCGAAAAAATCATTGTGCGATTAGGGTGTCATCACCGCACAGTTGAAGAATGGGAAAATGATTTTGATAACAACATTTTTGAGTTCCCGCTCAGCTCACCTGAACGCGAAGCGCGGTGGCAAACATTTCAGTTTTTGAAAAAATGGAAACCGTGTTTCTAAACGGCAAAGCCTTGTCGCCGCTGAGTGGTATTACAAGATATTGACCTTGCTTGACGAAGTGCATCGGAGTATTTCGCAATAACAACAAACCTAAATCCGAACAATGAAACAATTCATTCAAGACCTCATCGCGCGGTATAACGATTGGCGCAGGCTCAAACAGTTTGAGCGCGAATTTTACGAAGCATTCCCACAACACAACGACGGGGAAGCGCTTGTGATGTATGCCGTTGCGCTCGGTGTGATTCTCGCATTGATTGTTTTGTCAATAATTAAGTCGCTGTGATCAACTTAAACATTTAACTCGTATGATAAGGGACATCAAAAACACGCCATTTCAGTGGCAAGACAAAAACACAATGCGTTTGATTCGGGAAGCGTTCCAAGAAGAACGTGGAAACAAACTTGCTTTCGCCATCGCCGTCTATGTGTGCATGACGGAAATTGCAAGTAACAAACAAAGTGATGTTTTCATATTCACCCAAAGCGAACTTGCGAAGATGACTGGACTTTCGCTCAACACCGTGAGGCAAATCATTGAAGCGTTTGAACGCCTCAAAATCATTAAGAGAAAGAAACACAAAAAGAATGGTTTTTTACTTGCGTACATTTACGAACTTCTTGCACCCCCAAGCAAACCGACTTTGGCGAAAAACACCGCTCAAACACATCATTGCAAAAGTGCCAAATTTGACAAATTTCCCGATGCTCACGGGGTGAGCATCGATGCTCATAATGATTTTCAAAATCAATTTGAGCAACAAATAGAAGAATCTATAGAAGAATCTATAGAAAAATTTATAGAAGAAAATGTTTCTTTTTCGTTTTCTAAAAAAAACGAAACGAAAAATTCAACATCTCAAAACTTTCAGAAATCGTTTATAGAGAGCGAACTTCCCAAAAACAATACAAATGCGCAACCAGCACAAGAAAATGCCTCTAATGCGATTCCTGCAAGCCACAGCCCTATTCCGAAACGAAACCCGAAACAGAAAGCGGAGACGTTCGAAGAGCGAGTTTTTCGTGAAGGCTACTATGCATTTGCCAACCGTGCGATTGAATTTCTTGTAGCGCAAGGTTGTGTGCAGGAAGAACCGTCTCGATACTGGAGATGGGCAAAGCGTCTGAATAAAACCGATAAGCGTATTACCGTAGATGTGTTAAAGCATTGCTTCAACCACTACGTGTCGCAACGAAGTGGTACAGGTTGGCGTTCACGTGCCAAGTCGTTTAAGCAGTTTGTTGCCGCCTTCAATGAAATTTTCCAATCACTTTCAACCTTAACCACTACCAACCATGAATCACATCAAGCAATCATTTCAGACACTAAACTTCAGCGAGATATCGTCCGAAGCGAAGAATGGTTTGCCGTCGCCGCCACCATCGCCGCCCAACGTGCATGCAATCATTGAGTTGTTGATGCACGTTAATAATATCGCCAATCCGATTTCACCGCAACGCGCAGGCGCATTGGCGGCGGAACTTGTGGCGATGAACTTTACGCTTGCTGATATACAAGCAGGCTGTAAGCGATATGCGATGAGTGTCGCAAGTCAGTTCCGTGAGATTCGACTTTCAGACTTCACCAATCCTACAATCAATAGCGAATATGAATTGCGCCGAGCGATCAAAGAATTAGAAGAGCGTGAGAGTGAATTGCAGAAGCGTTATATTGCATTTCGTGATGAAGTTGAGCGTGAAGTTGAGCGCAGATTGAACGATATTACGATTAACTTAAAAAGAGATATTGCAAATTGGTTACCTGATGAGAATGTAATCGCAATTCACGCGCTTTATCGTGCGCGAGAAATCATCAAGAAACAAGAAGAAGAACGAATTATGGCACTTGTGCCGAAAATGGTTGAAATGCTAAATCAAGCGTATGATGATGTTCGTAAAAATATGAGAGAGAACAATGACAAAAACGGACAAAGAGAGGCAATACAGGGCTGGCAATGAAGTTAAGATTGAATTTATTGTACAGCGTTTAAGGCAGGGGTTGTCACGAAAAGATATTTTGGCGCAGTTTCAGTTAACCTGGCAAACGAATGTAAGGAGTTTTGACCGTTTGCTAAAAGAAGCAAAGAAACAGCTACGAGCGGAGTATCAGCTTGCGGCAGAAAAAGCGATTGTTGAAGAAAGCGAGAAGTTGAAAGTGTCTGTGCGGACATCGCTTGAACGTCAGTATGAGATTCAGAGTGCGATTGATATGTTCAATGAAAAGTTAAGGCGCGCGAAGAAAGTGTCTGAAATGGTAAACCTTGCTTTTGCGCTTGTGCGGTTGCATAGCGAGTTAAGTAAAATGCGAGGAGATTATGTTGTAAAGTCTTCACAAATAGTCAATGTAGATGTTAAAACATCTGAAAGCAGTGTTGGCAAATACTTTGAGTTAGTTGACCGACGATTAAAAGAGATGCAGAGTAAAGGCGTGCATAGTGATGCAACAAACGTCACTTGATATTGCGATACGAGAGATTGCGCGGGAACATCGTGTCAACCCCAATCGTGTATTTCTTGATTACGCCATGCACGGTGGGTATCGTATTGCTGTTTTAGAAGGTGGCACGCGGTCAGGCAAGACATATAGCACGTGCGAATATCTAATTGACATGATGTTAGAAGGACATGCGCTTGGTGTGGTAAGCATTGTTCGAGAAACAACCTCTTCGCTATTTAATTCAGTTGAACGTCAGTTCTTTGATATATTGATAAAAAAAAATGCTTACAACGAATCCAAACATAACAAAACCCATCATACGTATAGGCACAAGGATACGCTTATAGAATTTTTTGGAGCGGACAATCCGCAAAAGTTACGTGGTTCAGAGCGAGATATATTGTTTGCAAACGAGATAAACGGGTTCAAATACTATTCTTACAACGAACTTGCATTACGTACACGCTCACGAATTATTGTTGATTACAATCCTACCATTCAACCGACTCACTTCATCTACACAGAAATTGTTACAAGAAATGATGCAATTTTGTTTAGAAGTAATTACCTTGACAATGTTGCGAACTTGACTGAATCACAAGTACGTGAGATAGAGTCGATGCGATTGACAAACCCTGAACGTTATCGCACGTTGGGGCTTGGTGAGCGTGGTAATGTGCAAGGATTGATATATACAAATTGGATAATTGGTGATTACGTGCAGAGCGAGAACGAGATATACGTCATGGACTTGGGTTACAATGATGCGACTACAATCAGTCGAATGTCTCGTGCATATTCACATGAGTATCAGCGTGAAGTGATTTATGTTGAGAACTTGATGTATGAACGATTTTTAGATGTGAATCAAGTGTTGGATAGAATGAAATCTCTTGTGCCGATTGACAAGAATATTGTCTGTGATATTGCACCTCAAATCACAAAGGTATTTCGTAATGCAGGGTATCGTATTATTGATGCTGAGAAAGGCAAGAAGGTTGATGCGGTTAAGATGTTGCAAAGTGAGATAGTAATCATGGATAGAAAGAGCAAGCATTTGCACTCGGAGCAAGCGGCTTACACATGGAAGTATGATGAGCGCACGAATCGGTATCTTGATGAACTCAACGATGGGAATGATCATGTTCTTGATGCGATATTATATGGCTATATTACGAAGTTTGCGAACAAAGGCGATGCACAGGTTCAAAAACTTAAACTCTATAAACCAACACTTACATGATAACGAATGAAGTTGCAAAAGAGCGGTTTGCGCAAAACATGTGCCCGAATTGTGAAGCTGACCGAAGGAGGTCGGTTCGGTTAGGTAGTCGGATTTTGTTGCACGAAGGAAATCAAAAGCGAACGGTTGTGTTCTATAAATGCAAAGAGTGTCATCAAACGTATCACGTCTATAAGTCATCATACATAGAGGTTTCGTTTCTCAAATTTGGTCGTGAAGTAAAATCAAAAAAGCATGGCAAGTAAAGAAGACGACTTTTTCAATGCAGAGAAGCGTGCGCAAGAACGGTTGCTTGAACTAGAACGCTTGACGCTTGAACAATTAGACTTTGAGCGTCGGCTGTTATTACGCACATTATTGCGTGATGTGTTTGACCGTATTCAAAGTGGCAAATTGAAAACAAGAGAAGATGTTGCGAGTTATGTTCGTGCGGTTGAGAAAGCGTTTGAGTCGCGGTTTGTGGGACTTGCAACGCAACTTGAATCAGAAATGGAAAAGATTGCGCTTGCACGACAAACCTTTTACGAGAAACATCAAACAATGCTTGACTTGGTTCGGGACATGGAGCGGTTACAAGCAGTTCAACGACGATTCTTCGTAGACTTCAAAAGCGTTCCGCGAGATTTATCCATGCGGTTGCGGTTAGCAATAGTCGATTTAATTGACAAACAAAACATCGTAGGCGTGAATGAAAAGCAGACAGCGAGAGCGATTCAGGACATTGCGCAGATTTCGTTTAACAAAGCGTATTTCATTGCAACGCAATCGCAGGCGTTGTATCTCGGTTGGCATCGGTATCAGCAAATCAAATCGCTTGGTGTAACGCAGTTCAAATACAGAGGCACGATTAAGAACACGACACGAGATTTCTGTCGATTTGCACTAGGGTATCCAAACAAACTCACAACGAAGCGCAAGGATAACATTTGGACAATGAAGGATATTGAGCGTTGGGATAAGAAGACTTGGAAGGGCAAGATTGAAGGTGTGCCGCTCATTGTGCAGGCGGGCGGATATCGATGTCGCCATGCGTTTATTCCGATGTTTGAATGATTACCCAAAAACATCGCGAGCAATTCGTTTTGACAAGACATCAATGCGCTTCTTGCGTTTCTCGTTTATTGCAAAGAAGTTGTAACGCTTCCGATTCCAACGCTCACGTTTCCATGCTTCTGTGTCCTTTGCGATTACTAATGAAGCCTCACCATTTCTTTCTTGTTGAACTTGCATACCTTGCACAACCGTTTGTCCCGTGTCAATCATATCCACAAACCTTGTCTGTAAGCCTTGCTTATCACGCACGCGTTTTCTGCTTTTGCTGTATTGAAACTTACTTCCGTTCGCAAAGATACCTTGCATTGTTTCATCAATAATCAAATCTTGTGTGCTTGATGCAACGGCAAGCAGAAATCGTTCTTTCATTGCACGAGAAACAATCTCGCCCTTAACATCAAGTCTGACTATTACTTTCATGGATCGATTCAAGTGGTGATTCAGGCAAGATACGGTTCGGTGAAGCAAGCACTTGTGTTTCAAATTCTTTTGGTGTTTCGTAGCCAAGTCGCTCATCAAATTCCTTTCGTATCATTGTACCGCCGTAATCAAAGAAGGTGCGCAACACGTTAAGTTCAGTGTCTTTGTCCTTTTCAACTTCAATTGTTGTCTCCGCATACGGCAAAAATGTAAAATCTTCGCCGAAGTTTTCTTTCATCAATAGCGGTATGATATGCTTGTTTAGGAGCGAATCAATCCAACGCACAACAGCTTTATCTCGCTGAATCATTTTATTAAAGCCCTGCACGCTCGATGCACGATTAGAACTGTTTTCAATGCCAAGGTTGTCGCCGTTAATCGCTTTGGCGATTTCAGCATTGCACTGCTCGATGCGTTCTTTCATATTTGCCGACACAGTGCTATCGTGTGCAGAGAGAAATTCAACTTTCAACTTTTCGGTGTGTCGTATCGCGCGGAAGCGTCCGCCATTTGCGTATGCGTCGTAAATGACTTTTGCATCACTTTCCGCTTGCTTATCATCTTCGTAACTCAAATTCAAAACAGGGTCGCTAAACAAGTCGTCAAACTTCCGTCGTGCGAGATACGCATAAATCTTATCTACGACAGGTCGCAATACTTGCTTGTGTAAGCCGATCTCATCAAAAGGGATTGGTTTTTTCAGCAAGTAACGCACATCGCTTGGTTTGATAGCAACAATGAACTTATTAGGATAATCGCTAAACACAATCGGTGTTGTGTCTTGCATATAGGCTAATTGTCCATTATCGTCATAGAGAAACAAGTTCGGCAAAGGTTGAAGCACAAAGTCGATAGGTGTCGCATTTGCATTTGCTTCTTTAATGCGTGCTTCAAGAAACTTGTCTTTGAGTGGCACAAGTGTAATCTCTGTAACCGCAATACCCCAAAACAACGCTTCCACAAGACTATATTTCAGTTCATACAATTTGTCGTAAAGCAGTTCATTCATCACATTGGCGTACATAACCGATTTCTCGTTTGTCATCTCTCGTGCTTTGACAATCGTTTTGTGCGAGCAAATGCGGTCATACATTGCATATAATAGTCCCGCCGTGTGTGCGTCGGTAAGTATCAATTTGTCAATGATGCGATAATAGTCAAGCGGTGCACCAAGATGCGCGCGTTGTTTTGCTACACGAATAGCGTCATCGTCAATATCATCGACTAACTTCTCTTTGATAATTCGTTGTGTCGTGAGATAACTGCGCCCAAGATTCTTCGCATTAACACTCGATTCAGTTGGCTGAATCAGATTTCCGTATTGGTCGACTAACATATCGTTATACTAATTGAACGTTATCGATGCTGAACTGAAATACTGCAACACAAGCATTTGCTTGGTTTATGACTTGAATGCCTTTTTCAGCTACAAGTCTTGCTTGAAACTTGGCTACGGCTGGCATAGCAACGCCATCTACAACAACCGCGATTTCATTTGTTGTTTTGTAGAGCGAGATAAATCGCTGACATGTTTTCCAAAACTTCACAGCAAACTCTTTGCGATTCACTTTTGCACGAGGTACGACAATAGCAATTTCTAATAACGCTGTGCCAAATACGCCAGTACTGTGTTCGCTGAACTTTTTGTTAATTTGATAACTCACATTAAAGAATGCTCCACCTCGTTGCGCCGCAATACTATCTTGTAAATCATCATCAGTCGCAATGCACACGACGTCTTGAAACAACTTCGTTTCGTTCTCGCTTGTCATTTCAAGTAGCCACTTTTCAACGCTCTCAATAAGAGCGGACATCGTGCGTTTCGGTGTGGTCATAAAAAGAACTCCCTTTTGCTTGTTCTAATTGTTTCAATCAATGCATTGCTTCTCTCTATATCATGCGAAGATGCAACTGAAATAACATCGCTAAAATCAAATGCTTTTGCGTTTGCACTGGTGTAAGCGTCGATTTCCGCCTCAACTTCCTTCGCAAGTTGCGCTAACTTATTGCGCTCTTCGCTATTCACGAGCGGCTGTAATTCACGCATAATTAAACGATAGCCTGTTTTGATTACACACCACTTGCGCAAGATTGCCTTTGCACCACACTCACGAGAAAAGCGCAACGGATATTGAAATTGTGGATAGTATCTGCGCAATTTGCCATCGATGCTTTCTGTTTCTTCGATTAGAATTTGTCGCGTCAATTCTTGTTTCTGCCTTGACTGCATTAACACAGCTACGACTTTGCCGTTCTCGATAATTGCGCTCGCTTCTGCACCTGTGCCGTCGCCTGTAATCACAACACGAGGAGGTTCGCTGTAATGATTGCCTTCATTTGTTATTACAATATCCACGATGCGCCCATCAGCAATAACGACATTGCCTGTTGCACCATTGCCTGCGGTTACATCTGCGCTTGCTGTCGTGTAGCCATCTCCTTCATCAACAATAATTGCATGCGCAAGTCTACCATCGTTTGTAATTGTAACCGCAACTTTGGCATTGATACCATCGCCTGCAACCACTACACTTGGTGGGCTTGTATAGCCACTGCCTCGATTTGTGATTCTTGCTTCAACAAGCTTCCCATTGCTCAATTCAAGTTCAATCGCTCCGCCACTACCATTTGTTTGAAACAACACGCTTGCGAATGTGTAACCGTTGCCGCCTGAATAAATCGAATCAAACAACTGCAATGAGTTGCGTTGCGAAGACGTGTTTGCAGGAATATCAATATCATTCTCTATTTGTGTTGTTCTACGTGTAAGTGAAGCAAAGTAATTGTAAGAGAAGACTTGCTGTAAATCTCTTGGCTCTGCGTATGTGAACTGTGTGTGATGCATGGTTGTGTAATTTCGTTCAAACAAACATAAGTAGTTACTTTGCGGGCTGTAAAAAGAAAAGTTCAAAACGGAACTTAATTCAGGCTCACTCTTACACCCACTCAATAATTTAGTCGCTAAAAATTGAATTCAACATGGCGAGTTACACGATTGACATAAACGACGTGCCGATTAGTGCGACAGGCAATTATCCGCAAGGCGAATTGACACGAGAGACGCTTGCAGAGTTAGCTCGTTCTTACAATCCTACAATTCACAAAGCACGGGTTCGTATTGGACATGCAAGCGAGTATCAATCTCGCAACATTCCCGAAGCCCCTGTGTTTGCGTATGTGGAAAAGTTGAAAGTTGTCGATAAAGGCAATCGTTCATTCTTGCTTGCTGACTTCAAAGCACACGAAGCATTTACCAAATACAATCCGCTATATCCTGAATACTCGATTGAAATCTACGACAAGGACAACCCAAACAATCCAACCGTTCAGCCTCACGTCAATAATCCGCAATTTTATCTCAAAGGCGTTGCAATGCTTGGTGCAACGCCGCCTGCTGTGAAGGGTTTGGATAGCGTTGTGGTTGAAGCAACATACAGCGAGTATCGATTTAATACACGAGAGTTTTTAGATAACCTAAACTCAAATACGCAAATGGACACGATTAAACGGTTGAAAGAAATGCTCAACGCAAGTGATGAGCTAGATGTCGTGAAGAAAGTTGAAACGATGCTTGCAAAGTCGCTTGATTACGAGAAGATGTATAGCGAGGCAAAAGCCACAAAGAATGATTTAGAGAACAAAGTCGCGACACTTGAAAAACAATTTGCCGAAGCGCAGAAGCAACTTGCTCGCAAGGAGTTTGAAGCAAAACTCACAGCTTATGATGAGAAAGTGCGTGCCAAAGCCCTTGAAGCGTTTGATGCGCAAGGCAAAGAGTTTGCAAATAAGTTGATTGATGTGATTGCTGTTTTACCCACACAACACAAGCCCATTATTGCGCCGCAATCTGACGACAAAGCAACGTCAGGACTTGCCTTTAAGAGTTACCAAGAATGGATTGATGCGACGATTTCATACGACGATAACAAAAAGAGGAAGGCGAATGAGTTTGCTAAAAAGCATGGTGATGTGATTCGCAAATGGGCAGAAGCAAAGTCTAACAATTAAACTAATGGGAGATAAACAATGGCGATTGGTCAAGGTGGAATTGCGACAGCAATCGGTGTAACCGTAACGAATCAGCAGATTTTGACGGCGTATGCAGAATCGCCTGTATTGCGCACGTTTAATCAAGATGTGGCGGGTTCGCTCGGCTTAAATGCAGGTCAAATCAAAGCAGGTTCGGTGCGCGTGCCTCGTCTTGGTTCGATTGCAACATCAGACATCTATGACAAGTCTGCGCTTGCGCTTTCAAACAATACTAGCAATCAAACGCCGATTGTGCAAAACAACACAGAGTTGGTGTTGCGTGTGAAGCGCATCGCTACAAAGCCTCGTCTTGTGAGCGACTTTGAAGAGCGCATAAACAATGTGAGCGGGTTTTTGAGTGCGGCAGAAGTGCGACATCAAGTCGAGCAACTCCAACAACAAGTATTACGTGATGTGTTTTGTTCGATTCACAATTCAGGAAAAGATGCAACAGGCAGTGTGGCGTTTGGTGGTGCAACAGTGCCTGCGGCGAATAAGGTCGCTTGGACAGATACATCGTCAAACAACAAATTTGGCTACAACGATTACTTGCTTGCGAAGCAACGTCTTGATGAGGCTCGTGTGCCACAGCAAGAACGATATGTCTACATCTTCCCTGCGATGTATCGTGATATTGCAAGTGATACGATCGTGTTGGGCTTTCTGCAAAATCAGCCTATCAATGCGAATTTCAACAATGATGGTCGCATTCCACCGATTGTTGGCTTTGAGACGTTTATCACGACTTGGAATCCGCTGACGAATACATCAGGCTCAATTCCGCCAAGTTCTCCCGCGTTCTTTTTGGGTTCAAGCGACGCAAACTTTAACAAGTATAACGCCATCTTTTATCAACGCGATGCGATTGTGTTGGCGCATGGTGAGCCTGAAATCATCATCAGCGAGCCGAAACCTGAGTATGGTGGTGACGCGATGTACTCAACGGCGGTTGATTATGTATTCGGTGTGATTCGCCCTGAATCTATAATTATTTCTTACGATGCAAACTAATATGCGTAAGCGAGTTGTGAAATCAGACGAGAGCGAGAGCAATGACACATTGCTCTCGCTTGTCAAGAAGGTAAGTAATGTAGTAGGCGAAACGCTTGCATATACAATTTGTGAAGTGTTGCAATGCACTCGTGATGAGTTAGCCATGCAAACGCTAACAAACGAAGATTTACACAAGTGGTATCAAATAATGCTGTATCGCTTGCAACGGTATCATTGGCGGTATGCGAAGGAAATACAAGTATTGCAAGCGATTGTTGCCGAGAATAGTAGTATTGAAACGATTAAAAAAGGAGAATAGCGATGCCGAGCATTCAAGCGAATATTTCATCGGTGTGGTATGCGGCGATTAAGCGCAGTTTTACATTGCAGTTATCGGAATTGGGCGGTAGTGCGGGAACTGTGGCGAAGATGCGATTTCGATTAAGTGATACGTATACATCGCCTAATTCGACGGATATTCAAGTTCGTGCGGTCGCCAAAGATGGTGCATATATTGCTTCGCCAACAACAGTCGGTGTTGTAAATCCTACAAACCCTCAAACAGGCGTAACAATTACATCAATTGGTTCTGATACAATAAGTGCGCTTACCACAACAGAGGCGACGATTGTTGGTGTGATAGATAATATCACTGGGCTTAATGGACGTGATTTAATTGTGGAGTTGCTGACGTCGAGTGATGTGGTGTTGGATAGTGTGGTGATACCGATTCGGAGTGCGACGTCGTTAGCACAACCTCGTGGGTTGCGTGCAGGTGTGAATGAAGCGACAGCGATTAGCAATTACGTAACAACAGCGCAAGATGCGCTTGATAGACTTACTGCAAGTCAAAAAGGGTCGATTCGTGTGTTTATCACAAAGGATAGCGCGCCTTTGATTATACAATACACTGACCCGATTAGTGTTGAGGGAGAGTTTGCGGCACGTGCTTTGTCAGCGACAGAGATCTCGCAACCATTGCAACTTGAAGTCTCGTTTAGAGCAAGTGTGCTGACACAAGCATTTGCGGACTTACTGCGGTCATTAGAGCGAGATTCAATTCGACGTGGTGAGCCGTTGCATGAAGTTCAACTCGTTGGTAATCGTTCACTCCAAGTGTTGCGTAATTGCACATTCACGTTGCAAGTTGGGTTGAATTACAATGCAGGTGAGCCAAACGCCGATTCAAACTTTATGGGCGGGAGGTTCAAATGCAACTTGACATCAAACGAGTTTCTTCTCGGTTTTTACGAAGAATAGAGTTGTTGCTTGCGTGATTGTTCTTTATTGTTAGTTTAAGTTGAAGTGCCTCGCTGTCAAGCGAGGCATTTAATTATCGATACTACAATGTTTTACGCACGAGCGGATTACGATAATTTCTTGCGTAACTTGAAAGCACGACGCTTTAAGTTGAGCATTAGTCGTAACGGAATTACTGACTTCAAAGAGATTGGATTGATTGCAGTTGATTCTGTTGCGATTGATGATTTGCGTAGTGAGAATGTTGTGCAAGGCGGCTCGGTGATGGGCTACGAGTTTCGTATGGTATTTACCGTGCCAAACATGAGCGTGTTTGCCGATAATCAATATGTGACTGATAGAGAGGATATTAGTAAAGGACGTTGGTATGTGTCACTGTTGGATATCGAAACGAATTGGGTTCGAGTTACGCCGATTCCTGTTGCGATTGATGCGATTGAATCAGATTTTAACGGCACACAATACTCGTTTCAACTTCGTACATCGGATTTAGAATGGATAAAACATAAATCTGCCACTGCGCCTGTTGTTATCAATCCAATTATCCTGCCTAATGACAATGCAGTTCCCACTACACATACGCAATCAAATCCCATGACATTTGCATTTCGTTTGAGCAACCCTTCAATTGCGCAGTCAATCGAAGACAATGTTTTGTATGATATACTTATCTATTTAGATAGCGCACGCATGAATTTAGTTGCGCAGGCGTTGAACAAAACAAAAGCGCAGATTATCGATGTTGCAATGTCGCAATTACAAGTGATTGATGTGGTTACAGCATTGCCTTATACATTTGAGCGTGGACGAATTTACTACTGTATTGCACGATGTAAGTATTTAAATACCAATGCAGATACGTTGTTTGCTTTTACGACACAACTTACTGCGCCGACTTTTGTTTCACCGCCTACAAGCGTTGAATATCCGACACAACTCTCATTTCAAGTTACGACACAGCGCAACACGGCGAATGCAAACAATGCAAACGCGAATCAGGTAGAATTTGAGTGGCGTATTGGAGTAGATGTTCAAGGTATTGTTTCTGCGGTGTATAATAACGCAGGACAAGCAACGGGAATATTTCAGATACCGAGTGGTTTAAATTCAGGTAATACGATATTTGTTAAGGCGCGGTCAAAGAATAGTGTTGTTATTGGTGAGTGGAGTGATGAAATTGAGATTTCGTTGACACTGTTTAGACCTGTGCCGAATGTTTTATCGTTTACGGCAAGTTCGGAAAGAGTGGCGTTACAAGCGTCTCCTACTGAAACTGTCAGGCTATCATTTATCGCGTTTTATGAAGATTTATTTGGCGGTAAGTGTAGTTGGCACATTGAGCGCACGGACACACTTGTCGTGATAGGTTCTGGTGTGCAGGCGTCGCCGACCTTTTCAGGTTCTGCCGATTTTAATATTGGGAACAATGTTGCATCTCACAATCCGATTTCTTTTCGCTTGGTTATTAAGAGACCTGATGATGTTGAGTTTGAAAGTTCGCTTATTACGGTAACATTTGTTAGTCGCCCTGATGTGTCAAAGGCGAGAGTTTTCTTTAATCCGAATGAGAATGTGTTTAGCAATGATGATGCGACCGAGTATGCAGTAGCCGGCGGTGCGGTTGCGGTTTGGAGAACGACTAATCCTAATCCCGTATATCTACCACGCACTTTGAAGCAACCCAATTCAGGTAATAGACCGATATATCGTATCGTTCCTGCTACGCAAACGCTTCCGACAAAGCGTTATTACATTGATTCATTTAGTTTCAAATCCTTACATGGTATCGATAATGAATCGTATTTGCCAGCGTTAAATGCGCCAGAACGTAACAAAATTACAATGATGGTATTTGGCTTTACGAACAGTGGTAATGGCGAACTTGTGATAGCAGTCAATAATAGTCCTTTTTATCGCTTGACATTTGCAGCTGGTAGCGGTAATCTTTGGGAATTTACTAATGCGAATGACTTATCAAGATTAATAATAACCTACAATGCAAATAACGCATTTACATTATTCGTAATGACATTTACGCGGAATACGGCAAACGGCACGAAACTATTTCGAGGCGATATTACAAATCCTACGACACCTGTTGCGATGGTAGACTCGCACGCATCTGATTTTGCAAATGGTGTATCACAGCCGCATTTGAACACCGTTGCGAATACGTTAAGCGGCGGCATTAGGCGAGTTGGACACATTATTATTTTTGAGGACACTGATATTTCAGAAAATACGGCTGAATTGCAACGGTGGTATGATTGGTTTAAGGCAATTTACAAAGTGTAAAACGATGATGGTGATATATTCAAGCATAGAGGTTTTGCGAGACATCAATAGAGCAATTGGTGCGAAGATAAACGGCAATGATTATTTCAACGAAGAATTGTTAAATCAAATTGGATATTTGCCGATACACGAATCTTATTACGACACGATTATTAGTGTGTTAAAGGAATTTGACGGTGAGTTTGAAGTGAAAGAATTGGTTGAGGTGAAAACAAACGAAGATGGTAGCGAAGAACTTGTGTTTCGCAATGTGGATAAGAGCCAACTTTTTACGGAATAAGTTTATTTATTTT
>Ga0308417_1001578_pt1 | contig 15566 bp, 10 predicted proteins | sample HotsprSampleOS65_FD_203528 | JGI IMG/M metagenome (GOLD analysis project Ga0308417, IMG submission 203528) | Hot spring phototrophic mat microbial communities from Octopus Spring, Yellowstone National Park, Wyoming, United States - 20090730_OS65 ... | reverse complement strand
CCGCGGACCACCTTGGTTTTCGGCTTGCCGTTCTTGAGCTTGCCGACGGCGACCTCCTTCTTGTAGACCACGCAGTAGAGCTGGTGGCCCATGCGGCCGGCCTGCGCCTGGCGCTTGATGTCCTCGGCTGGAATTTCGCGGCCGCAATCGGGGAACGGGCACTTGCCGGTGCCGTTGTTCACCGTGCCGGGCGACTGCTCGCTCGCCGTGTGCACGATCTCGAAGCGGATGCGGCGGCCTTCGGGGACGAGCCGCACGCCCGTGCCCTCGCCGTCCAGCCGCCAGTTGGGCGACAGCGGCACCAGCCCGCCGCAATACGGGCAGGTGACCGTCCGCGCCCAGAGGTAGCCGTCGCAAATGAAGTCATCCGGCTCGTCGGGATAGAGCTCGGCGAGTCGGTCGCAGAGGCGCTTGCGGAAACACGCGGCAATCTCGCCGTACCGCTCGAGCAAGCGCCGTCCAAACACCGCCGGCAATTCCACGGTGGCCCTTAGGATCAGGCCGGCGACTGGATTGAGGTCGTTGGCGATCGCGTTGCACCCGAGCCGGACTGCCTCAAAAGGGATGCTTCCGCCCCCTGCGGTCGGGTCAAGCAGTGCGGCGCCTTCGGGTGCACGCAGATCCTCGGGCCCGGGCGTGTAGGTGAAACCTCGCGGGTAGCCGTAAGCGTCCGCGCCCAAGCGCTCGCCTTGCGCCGTGGCCTTTGCAATTCTGAGCTTGGCCTTGACCGGATCCCCGTGAATCCCGAGCGTCCATAGGAACTTGGCGCGGTCGGCATCGGCCGGCAGGAGGCTGGCCAGAATCGCCGCCCGGCTGGCCACCAGCGGCCGGCGCGCAAACCAGACGTGGAGGTAGTACGTAGGCGGGAGCGCCGTCATCGAGCGCCGCTCACGGATGCACTCCTCGCTGATCTCGGCAATCGGCAGCCATTGCTCAATCAACCGGCGGTCGGGCATGGCTTCTCCTCCCTGTTCGCAATCACTTTTACTTTGCTCCAAGGATAAACCTGGCGCGTTCGCGACGCAACATCTCAAAAGGGTTCATGTGGCGGATCCCCAGCCCGATGGCTACGTTCGGGATCTTGACTCGCTTTAGGCCGTCACTCGGTACTTCGTGGGTCACAATGATGTCACGCCGGGCGTGCGCTTGCGCCACGAGGTAGTAGTCCGCCCCGTCCAGGAAGGACGTGATGGCCGCCGCTTGATAAGCTTGCTTACGAACCCATTCCGCAACGTCCGCCAGACTCTTCAGCACAGAGGCGTCCGGCGGGAGGAAGAATTTCGCGCCAAGTTGTGTCGCCCACTTCCCCAGCTCATCGCTGCCGGCTTGTAGCTCGTCGCCCACTTTCTCGATGCTGAACACCTTGCCGGCGGCATGCCCTTCCTTCGGCCAATCCCAGAAAGCGGGGCAGAAGTCAAACCCGTAATGGCGGTTCTTGGCCTCGATGAAGACATTCGCGTCGAGGAGGTACGCCATCAGAGTTCGAACCCCAGTTTCACGGCGGCCTTCTGAAACGTGGACTCTTTCTTGATTCCCATCAGGCGATAGGCGTCGCGAAAGAGCGTATGCCCTTCAAGGGCGCTGGCCACCACCGCCCGGGCGAATCGCCGGCCGAGGCGTGCGCCCAAGGTGGCATAGAAGTCTCCACCCTCTTGCGACCTCTCCGCCAGCCGCTTGAGCCGGTCCACCTCGGCGCGATAAGCCTCCTCGAACTCGTTTCGCGTCAGCGCCCGGGTGTCGAACATCCGCCTGAGAACCACCAACGTGCTCACCTTGAAGACGTGCGCCAGACGCTGTACCTCGTCGCTCCACGCTGCGCCGATCCGGTACTCGGCCCGAAACGCCTCCAGTGGAACTAGCAGCTCGGCCGCGACCTGATTGCACCAGCGCTCCACGTCGTGAGCCGGTTCCGAGCGCGCCTCGGCGTCCGAAAGCGCGGATCTGCCCAGCCAGACATGGGCCAGCTCGTGCGCCAAGGTGAACATCTGCGCCGCCTTGCTGTCCGCCGCGTTAATGAAGATGAGCGGCGCAATAGGATCGGCGAGAGTAAAGCCCCGGAACTCCCGAGGGTCCAAGACGCGGCGGGTATTGCTGCCCACGATCCCGCTCGCCATTACGAGAATCCCGGCCTCGTCCGCCTGGATCATGAACGTGCGCAACGCCTCAGACCACGTCCGCATCTGGCGGCGCTCCTCGACGTTGAAGCGGAGCGCACGCCGGATGCGCGCCGCCGATTCCGGCACGCTATCCGTCAGCCTCGAGGACCCGACGAAGTCGAGCGCCCGCTCTCCGTTTGCCCGTGCGAAGTCGCGGTACCAATCCTGCCGCAACTGGCAGGTGTAAACAGTTTCAAGCAGGTCCGCGCTTGGCCGGCCGAGCTCGCTGTCGGCGATGGTACGGAAATCCGGCAGCGGCAGGGTCTCCTGCGGCGGTTGGGACAGGAAGAGATAACCGACCGGCGCATGCACACTCCGTGCGAAGCTTTCCAACTGCTTCAGCGTTGGTTTCGCCTCACCCCGCAGCCATTCGGGCAGCTTGGGGAACTTCCCTCCAAAGGCGGAGACGGGACGCCGCGAACGCTCGATGGCCCACTGCAAAATTTTCGGCGAAACTTCTACGTGTGTCATCCTGGCCTCGCACTCACTAGTGAGACGTCAGCAGCAGGCGCAGCGCCGCCAGCACCCGCCGCGGATTCGGCCGGTGCAGGGCCATGCTCATCCAGTAGCCGGCTTCCTCCTTGCCCATCGCCTCGACGCCGTCGGCCACCTCGCGGATGCGGTCCGTGTTCTTCATCGGCGCCAGCACGCGGAACATCAGACCCAGGTGCAGCGCCGTCTCCTCCTCGAGCGGCCACCTGCGCGCCTTGCCCGGCTTCAAAGCGCCCAACTGGATCTTCTCCTTGAGCAGCCGCTTGAGCACGCGGACCTCAATCAGCCGCAGCGCCGCCCCCTTCAGCGTGCCGACATGTTCGGGCGCCTTGAGCCGCGGCGTGGCGGGCGAGGGCAACTGGTAGATGGAAAGACTCCAGTTCATCGAGCTACGCACCTTCAGGCGCAGCTCGTAGACGGGTTTGGGAGAATAAGCCATGGCGGCGGATCCTCTCATCGGGGCTCCTCCTTCAGGCGGCGGGTCCGGCTTGCGCTTCCACATACGCCTCGCCGCCGCCGTAGCGCGTGATCTCTTTGGCGAAACGCTCCGGCGCGTCGCCGTCGAGGGGCAGCGCCGGTTCGAAGATGACCACATAGTCGACCTCGAAGGCGCTATCGGTGGCCGCGCGCAGTTGGGTCTCGAGGAAGCCTTTCACGGCGTTGGCCTTCTCCACGGCGCCCTGGTAGGAGACCTCCAGCTTCTGGACGCCTTCGGCCTCAAGCTCTGCCTTGATTTTGGCGGACACCTTGCCGCCGGTCAGCGTCGCCATGGCTTGATGCACCCTCCATGCCGCGCTTGCATCGAACATGCGAATGACGAGCCGCTGAATGGTGGCGCACTTGGCCTTGCGGGTCTTCTCCCACAGATCGCTCAGCGCGACGGCGAGCGGCCCTTCGGCGGTGTAGTCGGCGGGCGGCGGAGCGGGCGGCTTGGGCGCAGGGTCCAAAGGGGTGATGACGCCGCCCTCGCGCACGGCCACCATGGCGGTGGCCTGCTGGCGCGCGCCGCGGCTGTCGGTGACCTCGACCTGATAGGTGGTGGTCGCCTCCGGGCTCACCTTCGCCGAACGCTGGGTTTCGTTGGTCGCCGCGGCATTGAGGCGCGGGTCGCTCGAAGTGTAGGTGTATGGCGGCACGCCGCCCGAGACCGTGACGGTGATCTCGGCCGATTCCCCCTTGCCGATCGTGGTGGGGTGAGCGAGGAAGCTCAGGCGCAGCGGCTCGGCGCGCGGCCAGAGCCGTTTCGCCTTGGCGTCCTCCATGGTGTGCAGGAAGGTGTTGTCGGAGATCCGGATGACGGGGCTGGGGTCCCCGGGGCCCCACACCTGATTGCCCTCGCGGTAGACGAAGCGGCCCTGCTGGATGCCTGCGCGGACGCATTCAAGCAGCGGCGTGTCGTGCAACAACATCGAGAGCTTGGGCGCTTTGCGGTATTCTAGCCGCAACTGCTGGAGCGTCATTTCGCCCCGCCCGGTCAAACCGGTTTCCTTCGCCACGAAGGCGGGCGCATCCGGCGCGTCACGCGCCGTGAGGAGTTTCTTTTGCTCGTAGAGCACGCGCTCGACGTGCATCTGGCCGTTGCCCGGGTTGTCCGGGTTGGTCAGCTCGAGAATCGTGTGGCCGAGCGGCAGCTTGGTTCCAGCCATGGGCGAGGCCGAGGGATAAAAGATGTGCCGGTAGCACTGGAGGACGGCCTGGGCAATCTTGAGGTCGAGCTCGTGGTATTCGGCGTTGACCTTCTGGATCTGGTAGTCGGCCAGTTCCTGCTGGTTGGAGGGCTTTCGCAGTTCCGCGAGCGCCAGCTTGCGCCGGGCGAGCGTCTGCATGTTGGCGATGCCGTTTTCGGCCGCCGCCACGAAGACCAGATTGTTCTTGAGTTCGCGGTGGTTGCGCTCGGCGCCCTTGAACTCAAAGATGTCTTGGACTTCGGCGGGCGGTTGGTGCAACTCGGCCGGGATGGCCGTGGCTTCGTAGTTCAGCACGACAAGCAACGGTCGGGGGTCGGCCAGATCGTCGGGCACCTCCCAGGGCCCGGCGGGAAACAGGATGGCGTTGAATTCGCCGCGCGGCAGGTTGAAGAGCTTGTCGATGCGGTCGCGCAGGTAGGCGCGGATCTCGCCGGCCTCGACATCCCGCATGTAGCGGCCGATCACCTGGTTGAGGTTGGCCTCGGCCATGAAGCGCAGGGGCGCGCCGGGGCGGTCGTCCAGATAGAGCGCCTCGGCCTGAAACGTCTTGCGAGCCTGATCGACGAAGGCAGGCTCGAGCGCCGGCGAGCAGACGGCCAGGCGGAGCTGTTCGCTCGAGACGCCGCGCGCCGCGTCGCCGAAGGCCAGCGTGTGCCAGAAGATGGTGCGGGCGGCGTAGGAGGTGACGGGCGGCAGCCCGGGAAACCTCTGCGCGTCGAGGCGCTGGGCCAGGGCGGGCTCATCGCCGGGCACGGCGGCGACGTCGGCTTTGATCGCCGCAGCGTACTGGCGCATGCCGATCTTTTCCAGAATCTCGGTGCGGATCGGCTCGAAGCCCGGATCCATGTGATGGATGTGGATCGAGAAGGCGTCCGCCGGCTGAGTCCGCCAGAGCAGATGGACGGTGCGGGCCAGCAGCCGGAGCATGCCGCGCGTGCGCTGGAAGGTGGCGAGCGAGGCGGTCTTCTCGGTGAGCAGCTCGAGCAGCTTGGGGTGCAGCGGATAGGTGCGCAGGAACTGGTCTTTGAGCTCCGGCGAGGTCGCTTCGCTCGGGAGCGCCTCTTTGTTGCTGTTCCACAACCGGGCGTAGGCTTCGATGACTTCGGCGGCCTTGGATCGGTCCACGCCCTCGAACAGGCGCACCCGCAGCACGTCGGCGGTTTCATCGTCGGCCGTGGGATTCAGCGCGGTGGAAGAACGCACGGCGACGGCTTCGGCTTCGGCCAGGGCGGCGGCGGCGTGTTCGGTCTCCTCTTTGTAGGCGTCGTACGCCTTTTCGTCCTTGCCGATGGCGAGCGTGTAGACAAGCGCCACCTGCGGCGTCGAGGCGACCGCTTTGAACAGGGCGTGAACGAAGGCCGCAAACTGGCGGCCGGCGTCGGGGAAGGCGCGCTCGACCTTGCGGAGGTAGACCGAAACCTCATCGAGCATGATCAGCGTGGGCTGATTGCCGAAGAGCTCGCGCAGGAGTTCCGCTCCCGGGGCGATGTGTCTCTCGTCGGATCGGCGCAGGCGTTCGTAGGCTGCGGCCCCGCCCATTTGATAGGCCAGTTCGCCCCAGAGGCTGAAGGCGCGCAGGCCGGGCTCGAGCTGGCGGCCGTTGGCGGGGTCGGTGTTTTCGCCGTCGAGCGCTGCGATGCGGACGTCGCCCGTGGGCAGCAAGGCGGGATCGATGAAGTCGGCGACGTTGGCCACGCCCTTCATGCCGCGGGCGGCATGCGTGAGGGCGATCAGACCGTGCGTCTTGCCGCCGCCGTACTGCGTGCCCAGGCGGATGATGGGCGAAACCTCGCCGCCTTTGCCCGACAGGCGCAGGCAGACGGCCTTCATCAGTTCGCGCAGACCGCGCGTGGGGTAGCTGTTGCGAAAGAAGAGGACGGGATCGAGATAGTCCGGCAGAGCCGTGCCGTTGACGACCTGCGAGAGGTCGGCCATGAACTGCTCGTCGCGGGTGGCGCCGCTCAGCACATCCGGGCGCGGCCGGCAGGTATCGAAAATGGTTGGCGTGCTCAAGCTGTGAGCCCTCCCGGAAAAACCTCTCCCCTATTTAACTACGGTTGCCGCCCGGCGCGAAGGTCGGGTTGCCGGCGGCGGGACCCTGCACCGATTGCGGCGCCCCGCCGATTAGTTTCTTAAGAGAGACGAATGCCTGACCGGGACGGTGCCGAGGCCGCCTGGCAAAACCAGCAGGAGCTGGCCTGGACCGAGGCGCGCCGACTGGCCGATCAGTTCCTGGCTTGCTTGAACCACGGCATCCGCACGCCGCTCAGCGGCATTATCGGCATGGTGGACCTGCTGGCGGAGACGCCGCTCAGCCCGGAACAATCCGAGTATGTCGAAACGCTGCGCCTGTGCGCCGCCGAGCTGCTCGAGATGCTCAACTCGGCGCTCGACTATACGGCTCTCCAGGCCGGCGAGCTCAAGCTGGAGAAGGCCGAATTCAACCTGCCGGAGGCATTGGCTGCCTTCGCCGCCGAGTTTCGCCCGAGAGCGGCGGCCAAGGGGCTGTCGTTGACCTGCCGGCTCGACGAGCGGCTCCCTGCGGTAGCCATGGGCGATGCGCGCCGCATCCGGCAGTTGCTCGCGCCTTTGCTCTCCAACGCGATCAAGTTCACTCACCAGGGCGGCATCGAGGTCTTGGCGACCCTCGAGGAGACGGCCCCGGACGGCGGCCGTCTCCTGATCCGGATCGCCGACACGGGAATAGGCATCCCCGAGGAGAGTCTCGAGACGATCTTCGAAGCCTTCCGCACGCTCGAAGGCGGCCTGGCGCGCCCGCACAACGGACTGGGCTTGGGTCTGGCGATTGCCCGGCGGCTGGCGGAGCTGATGGGCGGCGAGATTCGCGTCGCCAGCCGGCCCGGTCGCGGAAGCACCTTCGAGGTCAGCCTGCCGCTTGAGCGGCCCGGGGCAGAGCCGCGCGCCCGGGGCGAAGCGGCGCAGGCCGGACCGGCGCGGATCCTGCTGGTCGAAGACAACGAGGTGGCGCGCCGCATTCTCACGCATATGTTGCGGCGGGGCGGCTACCAGGTGGACTGCGCCACCGGAGGCCGACAGGGCATCGAGGCGGCGGCGGCCCACCGCTACGACCTCATCCTGATGGACATCCAGATGCCCGAGGTCGACGGGCTGGCGGCCACCCTCGCCATACGCGAGCTCGAAGGCTACGCCGAGACGCCCATCGTCGCGGTCACGGCCAACTATTCGGAAAAGTTCAAGCGCGCCTGCCGGCAGGCGGGTTTTGCCGACTTTCTGGCCAAACCGGTCGAGTCCCAACAACTGCTGGCGACGGTCAATCGCCTGCTGCGATAGAAGAGGCAGAACCTCAAACCGTCTCGCCGGTTGGCGGCGACTGCTGGCGTACAATAAAGATACGCCGCTCTATGCTGGACTTCATCCTCGCCAAGATTTTCGGGACGAAGAACGAGCGCGAACTCAAGAAGCTTCGCCCGATCGTGGCCGCCATCAACGATCTGGAGCCCGCCATTGAGCGCCTGTCCGACGAAGAGCTGGCCCGCAAGACCCAGGAGTTCAAGCAAAAGATCGCCCAGGGCGCCACCCTGGACGACCTGCTCATCGAGGCGTTCGCGGTCGTCCGAGAGGTGGCGCGGCGCACACTCAACATGCGCCATTTCGACGTCCAGTTGATCGGCGGCATCGTCCTGCATCAGGGCAAGATCGCCGAGATGAAGACCGGCGAGGGCAAGACGCTGGTGGCCACCTTGCCCGTCTATCTGAACGCGCTGCTTGGTCGCGGCGTGCATGTGGTTACGGTGAACGATTACCTGGCCCGGCGTGACGCCGAGTGGATGGGCAAGATCTATCGCTTCCTCGGCATGAGCGTCGGCGTGATCGTGCATGGCTTGACCGACGCCGAGCGGCGGCAGGCCTACGCAAGCGACGTCACCTACGGCACCAACAACGAGTTCGGCTTCGACTACCTGCGCGACAACATGAAGTATCGGCTGGAGGACTGCGTCCAGCGCGGCCACTACTACGCCATCGTCGACGAGGTGGACTCGATCCTCATCGACGAGGCGCGCACGCCGCTGATCATCTCCGGCCCCAGCGAGGAGTCCACCGACAAGTACTACCGCATCAACGCCATCATTCCGAAGCTGGTGCGCGGCGAGGAGATCCGCGGCAAGGAGCCGGGCGAGAAGTACACCACGGGCGATTACACGGTCGATGAGAAGCACCGCACCGTCGCTCTGACCGAAGAGGGCATGGCGAAGGTGGAGAAGCTGCTCAATCGGCCGGGCATCTATGAGGGCGGCGATTGGGAGTCGCTCACCATCCGCCACCATGTCGAGCAGGCGCTCAAGGCCCACGTCCTGTTCCAGCGCGACCGCGACTATCTGGTCAAGGACGGCCAGGTGATCATCATCGACGAGTTCACGGGACGGCTGATGCCCGGGCGGCGCTGGAGCGACGGGCTGCACCAGGCGATCGAGGCCAAGGAAGGCGTCAAGATCGAGCGCGAGAATCAGACGCTGGCCACCATTACCTTCCAGAACTACTTCCGGATGTATGAAAAGCTGGCGGGCATGACCGGCACGGCCGAGACCGAGGCCGCAGAGTTCTCCAAGATCTACAACCTGGACGTAGTGGTCATCCCGACCAATCGGCCCTTGATCCGCATCGAGTACCCGGACATCGTCTACCGCACCGAAGAGGAGAAGTTTCGCAACGCCGCCAAGGAGATCGCCGCCATGCACGCCACCGGCCGGCCTGTGCTGGTGGGCACGATCTCGGTGGAGAAGTCCGAGAAGCTGTCGAAGATTTTGAAGCGGATGGGCATCAAGCACGAGGTGCTCAACGCCAAGAACCACGCCCGCGAGGCGATGATCGTGGCGCAGGCGGGCCGCAAAGGCGCCGTCACCGTCTCGACGAACATGGCCGGGCGCGGCACCGACATTCTGCTCGGGGGCAATCCGGAGTATCTGGCGAAGGAGAAGCTGCGCAGCCAGGGCAAGGACCCGGAGACCGTCTCGCGCGAGGAGTGGGAGCAGGTCTATCGCGAGATGAAGGCGATCACCGACAAGGAGCACGAGGAGGTGGTCGCTTTGGGCGGCCTGCACATCGTGGGCACCGAGCGCCATGAGGCGCGCCGCATCGACAATCAGCTTCGCGGCCGCGCCGGGCGCCAGGGCGACCCCGGCAGCTCGCGCTTCTACCTATCGCTACAGGACGACCTGCTGCGCATTTTCGGCGGCGAGCGGATTCAGAATCTGATGCTGCGGCTGGGCATGGAAGAGGATGTGCCCATCGAGTCCAAGCTCATCACACGCCGGATCGCCGCAGCGCAGAAGGCGGTCGAGGCGCAGCACTTCGCCGCGCGCAAGCACCTGCTCCAGTACGACGACGTCATGAACAAGCAGCGCAAGGCAGTCTACTCGATGCGCCGTGAGCTGCTTGAGGGCAAGGACCAGCGCGAGCGGATCCTCGAGATGGTGCGCGGCATCCTGATCTCATTCCTGGATGTGCGCTGCCCGGCCGACGCCCGGCCCTACAACTACGATCTGGCGGGGCTTCAAACCGACATCCTGACGCAGTTCGGCGTGCGGATCGTCCCCGAGGAGCTGGCCGACCGAGAGCGGGACGAGATCGAGGAGATCGTCTACGAGAAGCTGGTCAAGCGCTACGAAGAGAAAGAGGCGCTGATTCCGCCGGAGGTTCTGCGCGAGACCGAGCGGATGGTGATGCTGAACGTCATCGACAGCCAGTGGAAGGACCATCTGCTGTCGATGGATCATCTCAAGGAAGGCATCGGCCTGCGCGGCTACGGCCAGAAGGATCCCCTGGTCGAGTACAAGAAGGAGTCGTTCATCCTTTTCCAGGAGATGATGGACCGCATCGAGGACGAGACGGTGCGGATCCTCTATTTCCTGCAACCGGTCGAGCCGGCGCGGCCCGCCGCCGGCGCACGCGAGTGGCCCGAGGAGGAAAGCGACGAGCTGGTGGCGGCCACCGCCCCCAAGCCGGCGCGCACGGCTTCGACCACGCTGACCGACTTTACGCGCAACATTCAGCGCAAAAAGCAGCGGGAGCTTGACGAGCTCCAGTACGTCGGCTCGGGCGCCGAGGTCGGCCAGCAGCCGGTCGTCAAAGGCAAGAAGGTCGGCAGGAACGATCCCTGCCCCTGCGGGAGCGGAAAGAAATACAAGAAATGTTGCGGCGCTTGATCGTCCTGGGGGCGGGCGGCCTCGTCGGCCTGGCGCCCGCGCAGGCGGCCATCTGGCCGGAGGAGTTCTACGGGCTGAAACGTGTCGCTCTGGAGGCGGTAAAGCCCGATGCGGACCCGATCTGGCAAGAGTACGGCTTCGAGCAAGGCGAGGTGGCCGACTACCGCGGCGAAGGGGTGCGGCTGAAGGCGACGGCCTGGCGGTTCGTCGACTCCACCTCGGCGCTGGCCTTCTACCAATGGCAACGGCCGGCGGGCTATCGGCCGGCCGAGATCGTGCCGCTGTCGGTGGAATCGCCCACGGCGCTCTTTTTGGCGCACGGCAACTATGTTTTTCATTTCGAAGGCAGGAAGCCGACGCTCGAGGAGCTGGCGGGTCTGTATTTGGTGCTTCCGATGGTGGAGACTTCGGCGTTGCCCAACCTGCCCTCGTATTTGCCTGAGGGCGCACGGGTGGAACGCTCCGAGCGGTTCGTGATTGGACCGGAGAGCCTGCGCAAGTTCGAGCCGCGGATCCCTGCCTCCGTGGCGGGATTTCAGTATTCCCCTGAAGCTCAACTAGCTAAATATAGGACGGATTTGGGAGAAATCTCACTGGCCATCTTTTCCTACCCGACTCCTCATATTGCGCGGGAGCGGCTGGCCGAGTTCCGGATGCTGCCGGGCGCCATCGTCAAACGCAGCGGCCCTCTGCTGGTGGTTCTCTTCGACGGGGCAGACGCCGAGGCGGCCCAAGAGTTGCTCGCGAAGGTCAACTATCGGGCGACAATCGTCTGGGAGGAGTCCGCCGGCTCGGAAGCGGCGAAGCTGGCAGATCTATTGCTAACGGTGGGGGCCTTGGTCGGCTTGCTGGTGCTGACTGCTTTGGCGGTGGGGTTGGCGATCGGCGGCGGCCGCTTCCTCTATTTCGGGCGCAAGGGGGCCGAAAAGCGCGACCCGATGATCCTGCTTCATCTGGAGGACCGATAACTGGAGCACTATCTCCGCCTTAGAGTCAAAACGCGGCTGGAGGCGACGGGGGCGGAGTGGTTTTCCACATGGTGTGGAAAACCAGGTTGCACGCTAACTTGTTGATTCTACGCGCTCTTCGTATTCCGGTTTTCGGCTTCTTTTCCTCTTGACTTCCGCGCCCACTCACCATAAACTCCAAATCACATACAGGTTTCGGCGGTTGCGTTTCCGTCGGATCTGATTCTCCCAATGAACATCACCCTGTTTCAGGCAGGGGCGAAAGAGATGCTCACCTCCCCCGGAAGGTGAGCATTTCTTTTTGTAGATGTACGGTTTCCACCCGCTGTGTTAGGCTGTGGGGTGATGGCCCACCGGAAGTTGCAAGTCATCCCGCTTGGGGGTCTGGGCGAGTTCGGCATGAACTCGCTGGCGCTTCGTTACGGCGATGACATCGTGGTGATCGATGCGGGGATGATGTTTCCGGAGGCCGAGCTTCTGGGTGTGGACATCGTCACCCCTGATTTCGCGTATCTAAAAGAAAACAGGGAAAATGTCCGTGCGCTGATCCTCACCCACGGCCATGAGGACCACATCGGCGCCGTGCCGTTCTTTCTTTCCGAGTTCGATGTGCCCGTTTACGGGACGGCCTTCACGCTGGCGCTGGTGGAGCGGCGGCTCGAGGAACACGATCTGGCGGGGCAGGTCCGTCTGAACATTGTCAAGCCGGGCGACAAGATCGAGATCGGTCCGTTCCTCGTGGAATTCATCCAAGTGACCCACTCGATCGTGAGCGCGGTGGCGCTGGCCATAACGACGCCGCTCGGCGTAATCATTCACACTGGCGACTTCAAGGTGGACCCGACGCCGACCGACAATCGGCTTTTCGACCTGCATGCGATCGCCGACTACGGCAAGAGAGGCGTTTTGCTGTTGTTGTCGGATTCGACGAACGTCGAGCGGCCGGGCTATACCGAAAGCGAGCGGGCCGTGCGGCCGCGCCTGGAGGAGACGCTCAGCCGAGCCACGGGGCGACTGGTGATCTCCTGCTTTGCCTCTTCGGTGCACCGGCTCCAGCAGATCATCGATCTGGCGTCGGAATACGGGCGGCGAGTGGGGCTGCTGGGGCGGAGCATGCTTCAGGTGACGGAGATCGCCCATGATCAAGGATTGCTTGAGATTCCAGACGGTATTCTGTTGCGTCCGCAGGACATCATGCAGGTTCCGCGCAGTCAGGTTCTGGTGGTGGCCTCAGGCAGCCAGGGCGAGCCGATGTCGGCGATGGCGCGCATCGCCGTCGACAATCACCGGCACCTGTCGCTTGAGCCCGGCGATACCGTTTTGCTGAGCGCCAGGATCATTCCTGGCAACGAGAAGGCGATCTCGAGGATGCTCGATCACATCTGCCGCCGCGGCGCGGAGGTGTTGTACGGGTCGATGAATCCGCCCTTGCATGTCTCCGGGCATGCCAGCGTCGAGGAGCTCAAGCTGATTCTGAACCTGGTGCGCCCGCGTTATTTCGTGCCCATACACGGCGAATACCGGCAACTGGCGCGCCACGCGGCCCTGGCGCGCCAGATGGGACATGCGGGCTTGGAAGAAGTTTTTGTGCTCGAGACCGGCGAAACGCTCGAGATCGACCCGCTGGGCGCCCGGCGGGGCGAGAAGGTGCCGGTCGGCAGGCTATGCATCGACTCCGGGACCCTGGACGAGGTGGTTGAGGATCTGGTGATCCGCGACCGGCGGCATCTGTCCGAGGACGGCTTCGTGGTGCCGATCATTGCGATCAACAAGTTGACGGGCAAAAGCGAAGCGCCGCCGGAGATCGTCAGCCGGGGCTTTGTCTCCGACAAGGACGGCTCGGAGCTGCTGGCGCGCGCCAAGGAGGTGGTGGCGCGAACCCTGAACCAGTCCACTCCGGAGGAGCGGGCCGACTGGGGCCTGATGCAGGAGAAGATCCGCTCCGATTTGAAGCGTTTCTTGGCGCGCGAGGGCTCGCGCCGCCCGCTCATCTTGCCTGTGATTCTTGAAGTCTGAGAATTTCCGCTATACTAGCAGGTAGAAACTTGACGGCTGGGTACAGGTTTCGCTCAGAGGAGGTTCTGCACCATGAAGAAGTTGGGAATCGCTGCCGGGGCTGCTAGCCTGCTGTTCGCGCTTGCGCTCGCCGCAGGCGAGTGGACCGGACATATTTCGGACTCCAAGTGCGGGGCGGCGCACTCGGACCACTCCGAGGCGTCGATCAAGTGTGTCCGGGCGTGCGTCAAAGCCGGACAGAAGCCGGTCTTCGTCACCGAGGACAAAATGGTGGTCCAGATCGCCAATCCCGACAAGGTGATGGACTATCTCGGCCACAAGGTGAAGGTGACCGGCAAGCTGGAGGGCGACAAGCTGACGATTGACGCCGTCGAAAACATCGCCCCGTAACGATCGAGCGCCGGGCGAGGGGTAAGCTACTGAAGCTTGCCCCTTCCTTCGACCCGCCAAATCTGCTTCACGTGCTCGCCGCGGATCCCGTAAACCACCTCGTGCAGGTTCATTGCCGTGCACACGTGGTTGGGCAGGATTCGCAACTTATCTCCCACGCGAAAGCGGACGCCTGAATCCGCCAGATCGACATAGCCGTGTTCCTCGTTCATCTGGAAGAAGCGCGCTTGCGGCGCCTCCAGAATCTCGCCGAAGCTCGTCTCGCCGGCCGCGAGCAGCAGATCGGAGGAGAAGGTCTTCGATCCGCCGTCAATGATCAAGCCGTTGCGGCGTGAGGTGGAGACCACAGTTACCAGGATGAAGACCGCGCAATCGCGCCGCTCGCAGGCGCCCGCGGCAACGGTGTTGCGGTCATTGAAGATGTATGTGCCGGGGCGGATCTCGTTGAGGCCGGCGACCTCGTGCGAGTGAAACAGCGTCGGCGTCGAGCCCCCGCTGACGACCTCGGTGGAAAGTCCTGCCCGACGGAAATCCTCCACCGCGGCGGCGACCGTCGCCGACAGTTCGGCCAGCGCCCGCCTGGCGCACTCGTCGTCGCCGCGAATATGGCCGGGGTAGAAGGCGATGCCGCGCAACCGCAAGCCGAGCAGGCTGTCGATGGCGCGGCCCAGCTCGAGCAGCTCGGCGCCCGGCTGGACTCCGACGCGACTCATGCCGACATCCATCTCGGCCAGCACGTTCACCGTGAGTCCCGCGGCCTGAGCGGCGTTTGCCAGCTCCGAGGCCGCTTCGCGACTGTCGAGCGCCACGGTTAATTCGGTGCGCCGCGCCACCTCCATGAGGCGTTCGAGCTTGCGTTTGCCGACGACCGGGTAGGCCACCAGCATGTCGGGGGGCTCGGCGCCGAGCATCACCTCGGCCTCGCCCACTTTCGCCACGGTCAGGCCGACGGCGCCGGAATCGAGCTGGCGCCGGCCGAGCGCGGGGATCTTGTGGGTCTTGGTATGAGGCCGAAGCCGAAGCCGGTGCGAGCGCGCGTAATCGGCCACGCGCTGAAGGTTGCGCTCCATGACGTCGAGATCGACGACAAGCGCGGGGGTCTCTAGCTCCGAGATGTGCATCGAGCGGTCTGTCAGGGTTTTCGAAAACGCAAATCGAGAGGGCCGGCCTCGCCCCGATAGTGCAGCTCAAGCTGCTTGACCTTGTGCTTGCCGTCCATCGGAAAGTAGAGCAGTCCGACGGCGGGCGCCGAAAGCTCGCCCTCCTTGAGGACTTTCGCTTTGAGTACGGCGAGCAGGGGGTTGTCGGCATCCTCTCCGGACTGGCTCACCTGAGCCTGGCTGCTTTCCTGGCCCGCGGCGTTGCCGATGCCGCCGGGGGGGCCGGGCATGCGGCGTGGCCGGCTGCCGCCGACGCCGCCCCACACCGGACCCCGGTCCTCGACCAAAACTCCTCCGGCGTCGTAGGTCCGCACCAGGGTAAGGACGCTCGCGCCCGCAATCTGACTTGGATCGAACGGGGTGGATTTTTGCCCGTCCTTGTCCGAGCGCAGCGTGAAGTCCTCGCGCCAGAGTTTGATCGGCGTTGCGCCTTTCGGCGTGAGGCGCACCTCGACGACCACGATGCCCTCGGGGACCTCCTGGCCGAGCAGGGTGCGGATGGCGGCCTTGT
>Ga0308417_1001574_pt1 | contig 15606 bp, 10 predicted proteins | sample HotsprSampleOS65_FD_203528 | JGI IMG/M metagenome (GOLD analysis project Ga0308417, IMG submission 203528) | Hot spring phototrophic mat microbial communities from Octopus Spring, Yellowstone National Park, Wyoming, United States - 20090730_OS65 ... | reverse complement strand
CGCTTCAACGCTCAGGCCGCTTCAACGCTCAGGCCGCTTCAACGCTTGAAAGGAGGGGATATGACAACAGCAACACCTATATCTCGCATCCCGGTCACTATTTTGACCGGATTTCTGGGTGCGGGCAAAACCACATTACTCAACCGCCTGTTGCAAGCCGATCAAGGGCTGCGTATGGCGGTGCTGGTGAATGATTTCGGGCCGATCAATATTGACAGCCGGCTGGTGGTGGGCATTGAGGGTGAGACGATTAGCCTGTCAAATGGGTGCATTTGCTGCACCATCCGTGACGATCTGCAACGAGCGGTGCTACAACTGGCCGAGCGCCCGGATCCGCCTGAAACGATCCTGATTGAAACAAGCGGCGTATCCGATCCCCATGCAGTGATCAACACCTTTATCAGTCGGCGCATGCGCCAGCAGTTTCAGCTCGATAGTGTCATCACGGTTATTGACGCCGAACAAATACATGCACAACCAACGTTTGCCGATCTGATCGGGCGGCAGATTGCGGCGGCAGATATAGTCTTGCTCAACAAGTGCGATCTGGTCAGCGCTCCCCGGCTAGCAGAGGTGCGTGAGTGGGTGCAGTCGGTGGTGCCGCGCACCCGCGTGCTGGAGACGGTGCAGGCGCAGGCACCGCTGGCCTTGCTGACCAGCATTGATCGCGATCACCGGGAGCAGGAATATGCACCGGAGCTACATGCCGATATGCTGGTGTACGATGATCATCACGATCTTGATCATCACAACCATACCCATGATCATAATGATCACGGTACGATATTCCAGACCTGGAGCTATGAGTCCGAACTGTGGCTGGCACGACACCAGGTCTGGGATGCACTGACGTTGCTGCCGCCCGGCGTCTTTCGGGCCAAGGGCATTCTGGCACTGGCCGAATCACCGCGCCGGCAGGTGATTATGCATCTGGTCGGTCGCCGCCTGACGCTCACACCGGGTAAGCCATGGGGCGATACCGTACCGCGCAATCAAATTGTGCTGATTGGTCTACCTGGTAGCCTTGACCAGGCTGCGCTTGCGCCTTACTTCGATGCCTGTGTTGCCCAGAATCCGCTGCACGAGACGTTGACGATTATCACTGAACTGACGCGCCGCGCCTGGCATGGCCTGACCCGACGCAACCAACGATGAAGCTGATTGTATTGACCGGCACGGCAGTGGCTGCCAAAACCCGCCTGACGACCGAGCTTGCCGCCGCGCTGATGGCCGATGGCTACAGCCTGGCCGTGCTGGACAATAACGACCGCCCACTCCGGCTCGATACTCCTGCCACCATACGGCTCCCGCCCGGCTGTGCCTGTTGCAGCGTAGCGGGGCCGCTCCTGCGGGCTATGCGCAGCATGACAACCGATATGGTGCTGCTGCCGGTGTCGGCCCAGGCCAATCCCGAAACCCTGGATCTCCTGCTCAGTCGGCTGCCCGGCTCTGACTGGACGGTGGTGACGCTGGCGATAGTCGATGAACCGACCCGCCAGCGCCTGCCATACCTGGCAGCCAGCCTCAGCCACTACGCCGATGCGGTGCTTGACCCGGCCTGTTGTGTTGTGGAGGCGTTGCAAGCGGTGTATGCCGCTAGCGAATGAACAGTGTTCCTACCATACCCCACGCACTCAAGATGATCACACAACCCAGTGCGGCCAGCGTCAGCAGCGTAAAGTAGCTCCGTTTCACGGTCGACCAGGAGCGCGTAAGCCAGGCCTGTACGCTGCTGATCAGCATAATGATCGTCAGGAAGGCACTGATCAGCGGGAGCGCGAACAGACCAGACCATTCTGTGGGTACCCCCAGGAGCAAAATTGTCCCCAGATCCTGGGCATTGGTGAGCAATAATATGGTCAGAATGAGCATAAAGCCCAACAGCAGCACTCCGTTGAGCGCCGCTACCCAGGGTGCAAAATGGGCCAGCGTTGGCAGGGGAGCAGACGGACGATTGTGTAACAAGCGGAGCACCCAGGTGATCGGCCAGATCAGCAGCACCGACAACAGGATCAGCAAGCAGATCCCATAGAGGATCAACTCCACCATCGAATTGCCTTCCAGGTTGCTCAGTCGTAGCAGCACAGGCAGCGTCAACACCTGGTCGGGTGTAATAAAATTGGGTGGAGACAAGGCCGCCAGGCAACTGGCATCTGGCTCGACCGTGGGATTGTCCAGGAAGTCTACGATGATTTGGTTCACACAGTCGCCCGTTAATGCGGCACCATGCCCCACGTTGGGAAAAGTATAGACATAGCTCTGCGCAAGTGTCTGTGCCGCAATATCGCCATACTCGGGTGGTGTGATCGGATCAAACTCGCCGGACAAGATCAGGGTAGGAATGTCACTCACGACCGGCTCGTTGACCGCCGGGTCAAGCGGCTCAACATTCCACAGGTCGCATATCTCCAACATACTCCGGGCGCTATGCTCGCCACTCTCGGCAATCGACGGTCGGATGTCTTCCAGCGCGAGATCGTCCAGGGTGAACTCGGCTCGTTGTGCGCATTCCACTGAGTAATACATGCCATGGCTGAGGGTTTGATCCAGAATCAGAATGCTCAGGATATGCGAAAGAGCGTCATAGGTACCGTTGTACGCATCATAGATAATCTTCGGCAATGCGGGCAGAATCTCGGTGGCATAGAGCATCATGAACAGGCCACTTTCCAGCGAGTCGCCATCGAGCAGCGCATCGTAGCTCGTCCCAGTCTTCGGTTCGATCATACGGATACGGGCGGGGTTTGCATTCAGGTGCTCGACCGTGGCATAAAACACCTGTTCCAGTTTCGGATAGGCTGCATTACATCTCCGATCATTCGCACAGGTTTCAAACAGGACAGTGAAGGCTCGATCCTGGGAGCGGGGCGCTTCGAGCTGAAAATTCACCTGCGGCGGTACGACCGCATCCAGGATCACGCTGCGGATGCCCTGCGGGTGATTACGCATGGCGATCAGTGCCAGGTTGGTACCATAGGAAACACCATACAGGTTGATCTGTTCGTAACCTAGTGTCACACGCAAGGCGTCGATGTCGGCTGCATTTTCCACCGTATCAAAGGCCGACAGATTGACGCCTTCGGCCACCAGGCGGTCGCGGCAATCCAGAGCGGCTGCTTTGGATAGTTGCAACTCTTCCTCAAAGGTCAAGATCTGATCCAGGGTTTCGATCGTCAGATCAAGAAATTCCGAGCAGGTCAGCGCTGGCTCGGAATAGAGTGTGCCGCGCTGGTCAAACAAGATAATATCGCGGTCGGTCGGCAGGCCGGGGCCGAGCAACAGCAACGGCGCGTAGGTATCAATCGTCGAACCTCCTGGCCCGCCCTGGAGCATGACCAGTGGATCGGGTGGCGGATTGGGGGCATTGCTGCGGATAATTGCCACCGCCAGACGAATGGTCGGGCCAGTGGGACGGGCGTGCTGCTCCGGCACGGTGAGATAGCCGCACTCAACGTTGTCAGGCACAATGCCAGACGGCAGATCAAACATACATGGGGCCGCCTCGAACGCGGGCGAGCGTCGCTGCGAAGCGGGTGTGGCAGAGAGCGGCGTAGCGGGCATCAACGTGATCAGGATACAAACGACGAGCGCGAGCAAGCCCGAACGGTAATAAAGATGGCGTGGTTGCAAAGACATAACCATACTTTCTAATAGAGCATAACCTGAAAGAGACCACATTTGCAGCAGACTGTGTCTGGCTGACAGCCTATACAGATTGCATTCCGCTGTCCTCATTCATTGTAGCATGGGGCAACCAGAGGTGGCTGAGGGTGGTATGAGGACTTATTTACAGGACACGTACGCGGTCGCGTGAACACCCCGTCTTTTGCGCCTGCGGCCGCGTGGTTCGTCGAAGCGTTGCAGCGTTGCAGCGTTGCAGCGTTGCAGCGTTGCAGCGTTGCAGCGTTGCAGAACCGCGCTGCCGAAGGCGAAAAGGCTATCTGACCAGAAACAATCTGCGTCATCTGCGGACAATAACCGTCGCCTCGCTCCCCGCTCCCCCGCTCCCCCGCTGCAACCGGTTATCCACAAACGAGGTGCGTGTCCCTGGCCATTCACCTTCTTTTTAATGAATAATCTGCGTAATCTGCGTAATCTGGAGTGAGAGGAGTGAGGGGAGAGGAGTGAGCGTTGAGATCGAGCGGCTCTCTCTCTTCTCGCTGCTCTCCTCTCTCTTCTCGTTATGCGGACGATAAACGCCAAAGTTACCTATGTACAAATGTTTGTCAATCCTGTATACTATGCAAGAAGGCATTAGAGTGCCATAGTCACCCATGCCTACGTCGTTTTGGGTTTACAGTCTTTTTGTGCGAAACATATATGCAACCGATCGCTGTCATTGGCTCACCCAATAGCACCACCACCTTCACCGTGGACATCCTGGAAACAGCGCGTGACCGTGCGCTCGATCACGCATGGGTGACGTTCGAGGTCGTCGAGCGCTTCAACGGGCGGGCCTACCGCAAGCGAGCGTTATGTCAACTCGGCGGGATTATCACCCGCAACCGCTGGCACGAAGACCCGATCATCCGGGCAGTGATCAAGCATCAGGGAGCGCTGCCAGCACTGAGTGGCGAGAGCGACCTGACCAGCGCCCAGTTGACCGCGCTGGGCGTATTCCTGCTCGACGATGAGGGCCGTGTGCGCCGCCGCACCACGCTGGCGACACCGCCGCCGAGCGGCACGCCGGTCTTCCCCGCCGATGCGCCCACACTGCAAGAACTGGTGCATACCGAGCCGGGCATCTTCTACGCCGGGCAATCACCCGGCGATGGCCTACCGGTGCCACTGACGCTGCGGCATTTTGGCAGCACCGAGGAGGGCGGCTTTGGCGAGGCGATCATGCTTGGCATCTTCGGTCAGACCCGTAGCGGCAAGAGCATCCTGGCTGCGCAGTTGCTGGCCGGCTTTGCCGCCAATCCATCCATGGGGCTGCTGGTGCTTGATCCACAGGGCGAGTTCGGGCGCGACCGCTTTGCGGCCGGCGACCACCGGGTTGACTTCAGCATTCGCCGCCTGCTGAGCATGCTGAACACCCGCCGCGACGTCGCGGTGATATCAACAGACGAAGTGGCGCTGGAAGGTACCGAGGCATTTACCGAGACGCTGCGGCGGTTGGGCTTTTTCGATAGCCTGGGCTTCAAGGGGGCGAACAAAGAGCGTGAGGCCAGTGAACGCCTGGCCGGTCTGCTGAGTGAACTGATGACCGCCGAAGGCAAGCGACGCCCCATCCGCGATCTGCGGGCAGTCGATATGCCGTTGCTGATTAAAGACCTGGCGCGTTTTGCCGATGTGATCTATGCCAGTCGGCCGGGCACTACACCCGGCGAGGGACAACGAGCGCTAGACGTACTGGCACGCTTCGAGCTTGACGCGGCGCGGCTCAAGCGCGTCTGGGCGCAGGCGCTGACGGCTTTTCGCACCGACGATGGGCGCATGCCTCTCTCGCAGGTGATCCAGCGTGTCCTCAGCGATCGGGCGGTGGTGGTGTTGTCGTTTGCGCAGGAGGGCACGAGCGATGCCGTGCCCTACTTCTTGCTCAACGAGATCTTGACCCGGCTACGTCACGTCATCCATCGTAGCTTCAATCAGGGCCGCACCAGCAACGCGCTGGTGGTGCTCGACGAGGCGCACCTGTTTGCGGGCGAGCATGCCAGCGAGAGCAGCGACGGCACCCGCACCCGCACCCTCCTGTCACAGAGCGTGCGTATGACCGGCAAGTATGGCGTAGGCTGGATGTTTATCACTCAGACGTTGCACGATTTCGACAAAACGATCCTGCGTCAGCTTCAGGTGAAAGTCTTTGGGCAGGGCTTCAAGATCGGAGCCGATCGCGAGTTTGTCGAAACCGAACTGGGGCGCGAAGGCTTTGCCCGCTATTGCTCGCTGCCCGACCCGAAACGTACCGGACGCTACACGTTTATGGTGACAGGGCCAATTGTGGCGCTTGGCTCGCTCGGTACGCCGCTGGTTCTACAGGGCTTCCGCTCCACCGATGACCTGATGCGCGCCAACCCGCATTGCTTCCGGGAGTAGCGTAGCGCGGCACTCGCTGTGATGAGGTGCCCCGCTGAATGGAGGGCAGCACGGCTATGCTGGCCTACTGGTGCATCAGAACAACACAGAACAGGTACGAGGGCCTGCGCCTCTACCGAAAAATCAACACCTGAAAACTCCTATCCCCTACCGGCGCCTCACGCTGCCGAGCGCTGAATGAGCGGCAGGTGAATACGATATGACCGGGTAATCCGCCCCTCCACCGCAAACTGGACATTGGGATTATCGCGGATGTAGTCAGCCACGACATCAGCCAGTGGGAAGAAGGTGTCCACCGCATCACGCGCATTGTCGCGGAACACGGTATAGTTGTCCCCGCCACTGAGCAAGAAGTTGTTGGTGGCAACGATATAGTCGGCAGTGGGATCATATGGCGTATAGGTCGTGTTCGCTAACCGAGTCGCTGCACCGGCTGTCGTTTCAATTTCCAGGCTGATGATGCGACTGCCTGGCGCTGCATTGGGGTTCCACGTAAAGCGCATACCCGCGATCTGTGGGAACCGGCCATCATCGCTCTGCCCGACGCGGCTCACGCCATTCTCCAGCGCTTCCTTGAGCTGTGCCCCGGTCAGAGTGAAGTAGACGATGGTGTTGCCAAAGGGCAGTACCGTCAACACATCACCCAGAGTTACATTGCCAGCAGGAATAGTAGCCCGAATGCCACCGCCATTCATAATCGCAACAATGGGTAACGTACTGTTGGGCAAGATTTCCTGTACCTTTTTGCGCTTCGCCGTGGCAATCAGGTTGCCCAGGTTGGTTTCGCGACTGCGCACATTGTTGCGTGCGCCGTCAAGTTCAACAGCCGTTGTCCCGACCGGGGTGTTACGCAGCTCGTTGATTGGTTCAACAAACTGCCCAATCAAGGCTTCAAATGGCGCATAGGCTGCGATCTCTGGGCCTTCTTCTGGCAACAGCTCACGTGCTGGTGATCCCAGACCATCGGCCCAGACGGGCATCAGCCGCACCTCAATACCATCGGCAATTACATTGCCCGCAGCATCAAAGCCGACCGAAATATCGCCCAGCCACTTGCCCCACTCCCAGGCCGTGACCACCAGCGCTGGGCTACCACCAGGACGTTCGACAAGGGTGGGGTATGGGCCACCGGCCATCACACCGAGCGGGCGGGTATCACCCTGTGGGCGCAATGGTGTGTGGCTGTGTCCACCTACCACAATGTCAATCTCCGGCACCTCCTCGGCCAGTTCCAACTCCTCCTGATAGCCCAGATGGGCCAGAGCGATGATCTTGTTGACGCCCTGGGTCTGCAATGCCGTAACCTGCGCTTTTGCTGCATCAATCGGGTTCGTGAATGTCACCGTCGGGCCAGGACTGCTGAGGAATGCGGTCGAGGGGGTGGTCAGGCCGAAAATACCAACCTGCTCACCCTCCAGCGTTTTGATGATATGCGGCTCAATCTTACCGGTAAGGGGAGATGCAGGCGTAAGCTCAATATTAGCGCTAACCACCGATATATTGCTACCACCCAGAGCAATATCAAACCCATCGACAGTTATTGTACCACCGTTGCGGGCACCATCGATAAAAGTCGCCAGTTTTGCTGGCCCCAGGTTGAACTCGTGATTGCCCAGCGTGATCGCATCGTAGCCCATTTCGCGGTAGAAGGCGAGGTCGGCAATACCCTCGTACCGCGTAAAATACAGCGTACCCTGAAAAATGTCGCCTGCATCGAGCAGCAACTGGTTGCCACCCTCGGCACGGATCTGGTCAATCAAGGTCTTGCGGCGTGAGACGCCGCCAAAACGACGATTAACTGGCGGCTGACCACCAATCCGTTGCACCTGCTCTGGCTCAATCCGGGCGTGGTGATCGTTGGTATGAATAATGCGCAGGCGAAAGGCTTCCGACCCGGCTACCCGTCCCAGGCGAAATCCGGTGAACATCAATCCTAATGCGCCGGCACCTAGCGCCGTCTGCTTCAGAAAAGCTCGCCGCGAAATTTTTGTCATGTCCGAATCCTTTTTCTCCTAACGTCTATTTACGATTACAGATTCCATGGTGCAGATTACCGAATTAAGCAGATGCAAAGCCAGATCGACCGCGAGCGCAGTATACAGGACAATGCCTATGCACGGTACGCAGGCATAGAAAGACAGTGATACCTGTGGCGTTCATGGCCATGCCCTCATCCTGACGTGAGTGATGACGGGCACTGTGATATAGTCTCTCTGCGAAACCCGTATAGAGTAGCAGAGACACGTTAACGGCATGTTTAGAAACATTAAGCACCCGTTAAGTTTGCGAAAAGAGCTAGTAAATATGTGTGCACGGACATGGAAGGTGCTATAATCATAAAGACGAGGAGCTATTGACACGTGGTACGCGGCAGGTTATCTACCGACCGTTTTCGCCTACGGCAGCAGGGAGGTGTGGGAACGTTGGAACCCTGGAACCTTCCAATACTGGAAAATATCGTACTGTCCAGGGCGAGGAAGACGTTGTGTTCAACTGGCTGCCTACGTCTGAATATATTCAGAGGAACATACGTACCAACGTACGAACAAAAAAGTATGCCAGATCCAATTGTCGCGCTTGTAGGCCGACCAAACGTCGGCAAATCAACCTTTTTTAACCGCCTGGTGGGTGAGCGCCGGTCGATTACGGAGGATATCCCCGGTACCACCCGTGATCGGCTCTACGGTTCCAGTAACTGGAATGGGCGCAAGTTTACCGTGATTGATACCGCCGGCCTGTTATTCACCGACGAGCATGTGGAGCGTTCCATGCGTGAGATCGCACACAGAGCACGTGCACAGGCAGAACTGGCGATTGAGGAGGCCGATGTCATTGTCTTTCTGGTCGATGGCCGGGAAGGTATGACCACCGCTGATGCCGAAGTGGCCGAGGTATTGCGCCTGACGAGCAAGCCGGTCATTCTGGCGGTAAACAAGGCCGATAGTCAGGAGCGGCAACTGGATGCCGTGGAGTTCTATGCGCTCAACCTCGGTGAGCCTATCCCCATGAGCGCCTACCATGGTCTGGGAACAGGCGATGTGCTGGATCGTGTGGTTGAGGCGCTGCCACCTACCGAGCCAGAAGAATACGATGGAGAACATGTACGGATTGCCATCGTCGGGCGGCCCAACGTGGGCAAGTCCAGTCTGCTGAACAAGTTGCTCGGCCAGGAGCGGAGCGTCGTGAGCGCCGTACCGGGCACAACCCGCGACACCATCGACACCGAGTTGACCTTTGAGGGAACACGGATCACGTTAATTGACACCGCTGGCATTCGACGCGCCGGGCGCATCGAGCGCGGAGTTGAGCGGTACAGCGTCATTCGTACACTGCGTGCCATCGACCGCTGCGACGTAGCGCTCTTGCTGATCGATGCCGCGGAGGGCATTACTGCCCAGGATACACATATCGCCGGGATGATCCTGGATGCGAAGAAGGGTGTGGCGCTGCTGATCAACAAGTGGGATACGTTGGAAAAAGATAACGATACCTTTAAGCACTATTCTGACAGGGTCAGAGAAGCGTTCAAGTTCATTGACTATGCGCCGATCCTGTTTATCTCGGCTCAGACTGGACAGCGGGTGAACCGGGTGTTACCCACAGCCCGGGAAATTGCCAATGAGCGCCATAAACGGGTTCCGACCAGCCAGTTGAACGACCTGTTGCGCGAGGCGGTGAACCGGCAGCCACCGATGGCAATACGCAAAGGTGCCCACTTGCGCATCTATTACGCCACCCAGCCGCAGGTCTCGCCACCGGTTTTTCTGTTTTTCACCAACGACCGCAACCTGGTACACTGGTCCTATGGGCGCTACCTGGAGAACTGTATTCGTGAGCGCTATGGCTTTGGTGGGACGCCAATCGTCATCGTCTTTCGCGATCGGGATGAAAAGGATTAGGACAATAACAAGATATTCCGCACCGGTCTGGCGAAAGAAGCTTCTGGTCTGTAGAGTACGGTCGTGCCGAGCAACTGCGTGTCCGGTTATTGGCCGGAGCGAACTGGTCTGTTCCGACCAACGATAGGAAGGCCATGAAAACCGATCATCCACTCAAACAATTAGTAACCACGTTTATTGCTGAGTTTGCGGCCTGGTGGCTCCAGGCCGAGGTGCAGTCCGTCACCTCGCGCAGTATCGAACTGCCGGCTGACGCCGAAGCACTCAAATCGGATCAGGTGTTTCACGTGACCCTGGTCGATGGACGTACTGTCATTTTGCACATCGAATTCCAGGGACGCCGCTCGCACAAACCCATGCCCTGGCGTATGCTCGAATATCTGGTGCGTCTGGCAATCCTCTATCGGGCACCCCTGATCCATAGCGTGGTGATGTATGTGGGCCAGGGTGCCGGGCGCACGGATACTGGGCAGTATCACGTTCAGCGACCTGATGGCACGCCCGCATTAGCCTGGAACTACCAGGTGTTGCGACTCTGGGAGATGCACGCCGAAGACTTGCTGGCATTACAACGCCCGGCCCTACTGGCCCTCATCGGCCAGACCCGGATCAACGACCCCACTCGCGTGATCCCGCAAGTGCTGGCCCAGTTCCGCACCGAAGGCGATGCCGAACGACAGCAGCGCCTGTTGACGGCGCTGGTCGCCTTGATTGAAGACGAGGAGCTATTGACGATGGTAGAGCAATTACTTGAAGAAGATGAGTTGTTGCTGGACACGCCGTTTATGCGCCGCATCCGGCTGAAGGCGGAGGAAAAAGGGCGCACCGAAGGCCGCGTCGAAGGCCGCGCCGAAGGCCGCGCCGAAGGCCGCGCCGAAGGCGCAGTGACGGCTTTATGTCAGGCCATCTGCACCATCCTGAGCGCCCGTTTTTCTCTGACAGAGACTGACCGGGACGAACTACAGGCGCGGTTGTCCCGCCTCACCGACGCCGAAGCGCTGCAGCATCTCGTACTGACCGCTATGCAGGTGAGCGATATGGCGGCCTTTCAAGCCACACTCGACACCGCAGGCCAGGCCGCACCACCCGATACAAACGGAGACGTATAATGTAGCTTATCGAAAGCAAGCCTCCAGCAACTACAGGACGTGCCCGATCGCATGAACCAGACATCTTTTGCACCTCCAGTCGTCGGGCAGCGTCCCTCTTCTGATTCCCCCTCTTGCCGAAAGCGAAAAGGGGGAACCAGCAAAAGACAAAGTACCGCTCTGTCGAAGGCGAAACCCAACTGGCGATGAGCCACCGCGTAACTCGTATCTATACAATCAGAATCCAGGTTGAAGCATGGACTCCACAACCGAATTCAGTCTTGTTGCATCAGTAAAGAATGCGGGAGCATGGCTCGCGCTTGTGGTGTTATGGAGAAGAAATCTATGATCCGTGCAGGTATCTATGGTGCAACCGGTTACACTGGCTTTGAACTGATCAAACTGCTGCACCAGCATCCGCAGGTGCAGATTACCTTTGCCACCGCCCGCTCGGCGGCCGGGCAGCGCCTGAGCGATGTGTTTCCAACGCTGCTCGATGTGCCGCTGATCCGCGCCGAAGACGCCGATCTCGCCAGCGTTGATGTGGTCTTTTGCTGCCTGCCGCACGGCACAACCGTGCCCACCGTGCAGCAGGCTCTGGCGGCCGGCACACGCGTGATCGACCTGAGCGCCGACTTTCGGCTGCACCATGCCGAGGATTATGCCCGTTGGTATGGCAAACCGCACACAGCTCCCGAACTGCTGCCGGAGGCAGTCTATGGCTTGCCCGAACTGCACCGCGAACATATTCGTGGCGCATGCCTGGTGGCGAACCCCGGTTGTTATCCGACCAGTGTGATTTTACCGCTGCATCCGCTCGTGCAAGCCGGGTTGCTGGCCGACCGCACCGTCATCGTTGACAGCAAGTCCGGCATATCAGGGGCTGGACGTTCGTTGTCGCTCAAGACGCACTTCGGTGAGACCCACGAAACCTTCAGTGCCTACAATATCGGGCGCGGCCACCGCCACATCGCCGAAATGGAGCAGGAAACCGGTACACAGATAATCTTTTCCCCGCATCTGCTGCCGGTCTATCGTGGTATCCTCTCGACTATTTATGTCAACTTGGTACCCGGTACCGCACCCGATACGGTGCGTGAGGCCTACGATATATTTGCCGATGAGCCGTTCGTCCACCTGCTACCCGCCGGTCGGCTGCCCGAGTTGCGGCATGTCGTTCATACCAATCTGTGCATCATCGGGTTCCATGCGGTTGATATTGCCGCCGGGCGCTACATTCTGGTCGCTGTCGAAGACAACCTGATCAAGGGTGCCTCTGGTCAGGCCGTGCAGAACATGAACCTGATGTTTGGTCTGGATGAAACAACAGGCCTGCGCTGAGGCGGTTTCGGGGAGGCGGAGAGGTGACGAGGCGATGAGGCGATGAGGCGATGAGGCGATGAGGCGATGAGGCCAAACTCCTCGCGTCCCCGCATCCTCGCCTCCCCGCATCCTCGTCTCCCCCCATCTTCGCCTCCCCGCATCCTCGTCTCCCCCCATCTTCGCATCCTCGCATCCTCGTCTCCCCGCATCCTCGTCTCCCCGCATCCTCGTCTCCCCCCATCTTCGCCTCCCCGCATCCTCGTCTCCCCCCATCCCAAATTGCATATTGACAAACTTTTTATATTAGGATATACTGATCCCATTGATAAGGATAGCTTGTAAATATCTTTGGGTGTTCCTTATTACCAGACCAGGGGGCAGTTATGGTTGAGCCGTTGCAAAATGTTCCCGGCCAGGCACGCACCGCGTTTGTACCTGGCGTTGGAGAGGTGTACTTCAATGCCCAGCGCTATTTTCTGACGATTTCGGAAGAACTGCGCAGCACGTTTTCCTTCGACATTGATGGCCGTTTAATGAGCGCCTTTCTCGGCGGTGTGAACTACCGCCGTGGACTGAAGAGCGATATCCTGATGAAATGTTTTGCCGACAGGAACGCCAAAACACGCCGGTTTCTCTCGCTCGACGAGAATCGCGAACTGGTCGATGATATCCTGACGCGCGTCCTGCGCATCCGTGACGGTGTGGATAGCTCGATACAGGCCGATATTGTGCAGTGGCTCGACACTATCCTGACCTGGAATGTGGATCGGTTGCAATCTGAAGGTACCACCTTTCAAAATATCTACAAACCGATTAGCATCTTGCCCCCCGATCAATACCTCTCGGTTGTACTACAGGCCACCGAAGGCTGTAGCTGGAACCAGTGTACCTTCTGTACCTTCTATCGCGACCGCAAGTTTCGCATCAAGTCTCCGCACGATTTTCGGCAGCACGCACGGCAGATCAAAGACTTCCTGGGCCGCTCCATTGGTCTGCGCAAGTCGATCTTTCTGGCCGACGCGAACGCGCTGATCATTCCCCAGCGGCGTCTGGTCGAACTGCTCAAGGTGGTTCATGAGGAATTCCCGATTGAAACGTCCCAGGCTCATGCCGACTATACCCTGAAGGGCATCTACTCGTTCCTGGATATTTTTGGGGCCGAGAAGAAGACCCTGGAGAATTACCGCGAACTACGGGAACTGGGTCTCAAGCGCATCTATATTGGCCTCGAAACCGGCGATAACGAGTTGTTCAAGCTCTTGAACAAACCTGGCTCACCTGACGAGTGCGTGGAGGCGGTACGCACGATCAAGGCTGCTGGCATCAATATCGGCATCATTATTCTGGCCGGTGCCGGGGGCGATCGCTTCTATCATCAGCATGTCCATCAGTCACTCCAGGCGATTGGCGCTATGGGCCTGGGGAGCGGCGATCTGGTGTATATCTCGCCGCTGATGCTTTCCGGGCAGGATGCCTACTCGTGCAGCATGCGCGACCTGGGTGTACGCACACTCTCCCCCGCTGAAGTGACAACGCAGTTTGCCACGATGAAAACCGGGCTGAAAGCGATCTATCCCGAAGGCCCCAAAGTCGCGCTGTATCATATTGAAGAGTTTATTTATTGACAAGAGTGACGCGGTCGCTTGAACACAACTAGGCTGCTGCGCTGCGTCAGCATGACCCAACCCTGGAGCGATTGCCGTCATGTGTACTAGTGATGCGTCCAAGCGGGTGCGCGGCGCGCAACTTCTTGCGCACTGCCAAAGCATATGGCCTACCCCCGCTTCAGCGGCATCAGACTGGTCAGCCGATCAGCGGTTCACTCGCTCTGGTCAGCGCCTCAACGCTTCACCCGTCCCCCGCCACCGAAACACGCCGTCCACGCAAACGAGCTACAGCCTGGTCAGCGGCCTCAGATCAGTCAGCGCCTCAGCGATTCACCACCCCGCCGTGAATTGTGCTGTCCACAAAAGGGCCACGAATGCACGAATTATGAAATTGATCGCTTTACGCGAAATCATACGAGAAATAGAGCGCCACACCCTGCTGCCGTGCATAGCTTTCGACATCGGGGCCACTGGTCATATGGGTGACAAGAATAGGGAATATGTTGGGGAACGTGCCCTTCAGGTGCTGCACCCGCCGCTGGAAGAAGTCATCAATATCGTTGTGCGACAACTGGCTCTTGCTCTCGCCAATGATCGTCACCGTCCGCTCGTCCTGCCGCGCCGTACCGAGAATATTGATCTCAACCGAACGTCCACGGTCATCAGTAACATAGCCCCGCTTGAGCCGACCCTCCACGATCAGGCCGTAATCGTCTGCAAGCAACTGGGGTAACGCTCGATAGGCTATATTTTCCAGGTGATAGCCAAAACTCATTGACAGTCCGCCCAGTTGCCGGCGCGTATCTCGATGTTCCTCAACCAGTTGATCCATACGGATGACAAGTTCACGAACTGTCTGCTCGGTGCGCTGCTGAGCAGCGGCCAGTTGATCCATCCGCTCGGTCAACTGATCCATCCGCTCGGTCAACTGATCCATCCGCTCGGTCAACTGATCCATCCGCCCGACCAACTGATCTATCCGCTCGGTCAACTGATCCATCCGCTCGGTCAACTGATCCATCCGCCCGACCAACTGATCCATCCGCCCGACCAACTGATCCATCCGCTGCTCGGTGCGCTGCTGGGCTACGGCCAGTTCTGCTACCCGCTGCTCGGTGCGCTGCTGCGCCGCGGCCAACTCACCTACCCGCTGCTCGGTGCGCTGCTGCGCCGCGACCAACTCACCTACCCGCTGCTCGGTGCGTTGCTGCGCTACCGCCAGTTCAGCCACAATCGCTTTCAGTTCGCCGAAATCACTGGCTTTGACCAGCGTGTTATAGGCGTCGGTGACCACTTCGGCCAGCATGTCCGCCTGCTGGTCACTAAACGCAGATGCGAGTTTTTGCTTTATGTGATTGGATGTAAACATTTGGTACACTCTTGTGACACAACAAGCAGAGCAACACGACTGATAGGCATGCTACCGTAACATACAACCCCGACCCTATCACCGAAGATCCTCAGAATGCAGCAAGGCGCATTCATTAACCCCACCCAGTCAGGAATCTGCGCAGTTCCAAACGTAACATTGGTGTCCTGGTGCTGATCAGGTCTGTCCTATTATACCTGATTTGTGCCGAGAATGTAACGATACCCCCAATAAAAATACCTTCTGTTCGCCCATCATCACTGCCGCTGTTGCTCCTCGCGCAC
>Ga0308417_1001572_pt1 | contig 15609 bp, 12 predicted proteins | sample HotsprSampleOS65_FD_203528 | JGI IMG/M metagenome (GOLD analysis project Ga0308417, IMG submission 203528) | Hot spring phototrophic mat microbial communities from Octopus Spring, Yellowstone National Park, Wyoming, United States - 20090730_OS65 ... | reverse complement strand
TCTGGCCACGAACTGGCAGGGCACCGGCAAGAACTGGAGCACAGGTGATTTCAACTACTCGCCGGACGGCAAGGTAGACGTGGTGGACCTGGGCATTCTGGCCACGAACTGGCAGAAGGGCGTCGGGTCTCCGCTGGGCCTGAGCTTCGCCGATGCGTTGGCGTCGTTCCCCGAGTTCTCGGGCGTGACAGTGGTGCCCGAGCCGGGCACGCTGGGCCTGCTGGCGCTGGGTGCACTTGGCCTGATGGCCCGGAGGCGCCGTTCGTAGCAAGTGTTCTCAACCCCGACCGATTGAGAGGACCAGGGTCGTTCGTGACCGACCCTGGTCCTCCTTGTTTGTTTATTGACCGTCAGTGCTGATGGTGAACCTCAGGGGAGTCGTGGCGATGGGACAAGGGCCGACGACGTTCTTCAGCGTAGCGGTAAGCTCTCCGCTCACGCCGGCGGGCACAGGCCAGCGCAGGCTGTAGATCAGTTGACCACTGAACGACAGCTTGCCCACAAACAGCGACCTGCCCGCAGCATCGTGCATCTCCAGATCAGGCGCGGCTGCCAGCCCATCGCTGCGGTTGGTCTGCAACGCATCCACGGCACCCCCATCCGCATCGGTAAACGTGACCTGGAACGTCACGGTGCCGCCGGCCTGCCGCGCCGTCAGGTTTGCCGTCAGCGGCGAGCCGACCTTGAGCAGCGTCGTCTGGCCGGGCCTGACCTCGATGATATACGGCCGCCCATCCGTGACGTCGCGATTGCGGCAGGTGATCGAGCCGCTGACGCCCTCGCCGCGAATGTACTGATGAAAGCCCATGACCGCGTATCGACCGGCCGGTATAGCCGGGCCATCGGGCTCGGCGATGCCGATGGCCACAAACGTGCCGTCTTCACCGACGAGCCTCGTCGACCAGGAGTTGTGGTCGGTCTTCAGCCGCCCCGTCGGCAGATCCACGGCCGTCGCGGAAACCCGCGTGCGATCGGGGGAAACGGTGATGCGATACCACTTACCATCGACCCACACAGGCTGGCCGTAGAGCTGCTCGACCAGTCGCCGCCGGGCGCTTCCCGGGGGCGCGACGTCGACGAGGATGGTGTCGCCGGTCAGCGTCCCGTTGGAGACGCGCAGCACGCCGGCCTCATCTTCCGGCCGGATCACCAGCCGACCGTCGATAAGCCTGGCGTTCATGGGATCGGCACAGTCGAGGTTGCCTGTGCCGTCGAGTATGACCAGCCATCGTGCGTTGTCGCCGAACTGGCAGAGTCCCTGGAGCCCTGTGCCGATCTTCACGCCGATCCAACGCGTCTGGCCGCGGTGGGTGTATTCGCCACGGATCTGTGCAGGGATGGTCCTATCAGCGTGGGTGATGGTCACCTCGGCCGGCCCGAATGCGTAATGGTCAGGTCCGATGGCGCGCATCGGGAGCACAGGGGCATCGGCGAACTGACCGCGCCCCGAGAAGTCAAATCGCACGCAGTCGAGGGACTCGCTGGCGGCGTCGCGGGCATCGACGGCCACGTGAAAGCGGAAGTCGCGATAAGCAGGCGTGGCAACAACGGCGCGAGGGCTGACGGTGCCGCAGCCCGCGGGCGCTGCGGCAAAACGATCGTTGGGGCAGTCGAACAGCGCCCCTCCGTCCACGATGGCATCCGAGCGATAGGCTATGGGTTGTAGCTGGCCAACTCCGGCCGCCAGGCCTTCCGTGCACACGACGAACCCCAGGACGATTAAGCCAATCACGATTGTCTTACTTCGCCACATAGGTCTGAGCCTCGCGTGATCCCCCGCTGTCCGCGCGGCGGCCACATGGCGCCCGGCGGGTGACGTGAGCATAACCTCCGGGCGTGGCGGGCACCAAACCTGCTCCCCATGGCAACAGCCCGCCGACGGTGCTCTGCATACAATCGGCGGCGGCCGCCATGCGCGGGAGCCCCGTCAGGAGACGATGTTATGGACACAGCCGACCACGGGGTGCGGTTCACGCGGGCCAATCTGCACTTGCGCATCCTCGGCCAGGATCGAACTGTGAGCGTGGACGTGCCGCAGGGGCCGGCGCGGCTGGGCGATCTGCTGCCGGCCGCGCAGCAGCTCTGCAACGAGGCAACGGCGGCGTCGGTCGAACGGGTGGAGGCCCAAGGTCGGAAGATCACCTGCCGCAAGGGGTGCGGCGCCTGCTGCCGGCAACTGGTGCCGGTGTCGCTGGTGGAGGCGTTGGCGTTGTCGGACCTGGTCGATGCGATGCCGGCCGGGCGACAGGCCCTGGTGCGGCAACGATTCGCCGATGCACTGGCTCGTCTGGAGCAGGCGGGTCTGCTTGATGCGAAGGAGCCCAGGGGACGCCGGGCGCTGCTCTTCCGCGACGGCACCGAGCCGCTGAAGGTATTCGGCGACATCGCCAGGCGGTATTTCATCCAGGGCATCTCCTGTCCGTTCCTTGAGAACGAGTCGTGCAGCATTCACGGCCAGCGGCCGCTGGTCTGCCGGGAATATCACGTCACTTCCCCGGCGGAGTTTTGCGCCACGGCCGACAAGCAGCGCGTGGAGGCCGTGAAGTCGCCATTGCGCATGGCGGATGTGCTGGCGGAAACCGCCGGGCGCGTGCTGGGCATGGTGCCGGGCTGCGTGCCGCTGGTTCTGGCGCTGGAGTGGGCCGATGCGCATCGGGCCCAACTCAACAGCGTGCATGATGGCGAACGGATGTTCCGCGCCATGATGGCGGAAGTGGATCAGCAGTTCGAGCGGCCCTTCGAGCAGCGCGGGCAGTGACGCCGTCCTTCAGCGGAACAGAGCCAGAGCGGGCCCGACGAGATCGGGCATCCTGCTCCGCACCCGCTCGATCACGTCGGCCCCGGCCGCTCCGAGCACCGCCGCATCATCCAGCGACTGGCTGGCCGCGGTGAGATGGAAGCCGACCCTGTGCTGACAGCAGAGCGTATCGGCCGCATGAATGAGGCCCGCTATTCGCTGCCACGCATCGTCGGCCAGCGAGGGGTGATGGTGGTGGGCGGCAGCGACGGCGCAGCTCTCGGGGAAGCCCCACTTGCGGGCCACGGCCGCCCCCAGCTCCTGATGGTCGACGCCGATGATGTCCAGCTCGATGAGGGTGAACGGCGTCGGCTCGCGTTTGGCCCGCTCGCACACCTGTCTGAGCTTGCCGCGGCAAACCTGAAGGCCGGCCAGCAGGCCGACATCATGCACCAGGCCCGCGAGGAAGGCCTCTTCGGCGGCCGGGTCGTCGTTCATTTTCGCCATTTCACGGGCGACGACAGCCACGGCGATGCAGTGGTCCCACAGGTCGCGGGCCGTGAAGCCCTCGCAGATGTGCCCCTTGAACAACTGGCCGAGCGTGGCGGCGATGGCCAGGTTGCGGACGGTGTCGAATCCGAGCAGCACGATGGCTCGCTCGACGGAATCGACCTGACTGCTGCGCGCATAGAATGCGCTGTTCACGACCCGCAGGAGGCGCGAGACCAGGGCCGGATCGTGCGCGATGATGCGATGAAGCGACGCGGCCGTGCTTTTCGGATCGTTGATGGTTTGAGTGATCCGGGCGGTGACCTGGGGCAGCGTGGGGATCGTCTGTAGACTGCCCACCAGCTCCTCGATGCGCTCCTGTGTGCGAAGGACAGTTTGGGTCTGCATGGCGTGCGGCTCCCGGTCGTTGAGGCTGGTCGCGTGCGATGCTCTCGACTTTCGTATCGGCCGCCGGGCGCAGTGGCTTAATCGTCGGACCTGAAATACCGAGAAAACGGGAACCGGCCGCGATGAGCCGCGTCTAACAACTGGACCCCCCTACCGCGGTGTGGTCGTGACATGGCGATGACTATCACGCCAGAGAGCCGGCAGTACGACGGCGGAAAGGAACATCATGAGCTTCAGACTTCATTCGGCGATTGCGGCAGTGGCGATCTGGGGGCTGCTGATCTGGCCTGCACGGGCGGCCGACGCGCCGCCGCAGGCGACGGCCAGTGACGTACCCGTGAGGATGGTGGTGCTGTTTTCCAGCGGCGTGGGCTACTTCGAGCACGCCGGGACGGTCAGCGGCGACGCCACGGCCGAGCTGCGCTTCAAGACACAGCAGATCAACGACATCCTCAAGAGCCTGGTTGTTCAGGACACTGGCGGCACCGTCAGCACCGTGGTCTATCCCTCGCAGGACCCGATCGCCAAGACCCTGCGCAGCTTTCAGGTGGACATCACGGGCAATCCGTCGCTGGCTGAGCTGCTGAATCAGCTTCGCGGCGCCAGAATATCGGTCAGCGCCGGGGGCGAGAGCGTGGCCGGCACGATTCTGGGCGCTGAGAAGCGCCCCAAGGCTGTGGAAAAGGGCCAGATCGAAATCTGGGTACTGAACGTGCTGACGGGCGCCACGATCCGATCCGTCGAGTTGGATACGGTATCGAGTCTGGAGCTGCAGGATCCGCAGCTCCAGCAGGAATTGACCAAGGCTCTGGCGGCGCTGGCGCAGGCCCGGGATCAGGACACCAAGCCGGTGCGCATCCGCTTTCAGGGCACAGGCAGCAGGACGGTGCGCCTGGGCTACGTCGTGGAGACCCCGGTGTGGAAGACCAGCTACCGGCTGATCCTCGACGAGAAGCCCATGCTCCAGGGGTGGGCGATCGTGGCGAACCAGACCGACAACGACTGGAACCAGGTGCAACTGGCACTGGTGAGCGGCCGGCCCATCAGCTTCATACAGGAGCTGTATCAGCCCATGTACATTCCGCGCCCGGTGGTGCAGCCGGAGCTTTTCGCGAGTGTTCGGCCTCAGAATTACGCGGCAGGAATCGACGCGCAGCGCGAGCGACAAGCCGCGGGGCCGGCCCCGGCGCCGGCGGCGCCCCGTGCCGCGCGGGGAGGGGCGGCGATGGCGGCACGCGCCCTGGCCGATCGCGCCGAAGTCGACATGGCGGCGCCTGACGAGATGCAGATGATGAAGGCCTCCGTGCTCGACGCCAGCGCCTCGGTGCAGGCATTGGCGTCGGCCGAGGCCGTCGGCGAGCTGTTTCAGTACGCCGTGGGCAATGTGTCGCTGCCGCGGCAGCGCTCGGCGATGATTCCCATCATCAGCAGTCCGATCGACCTCGAGAAGGTTTCCATCTACAACCAGAACGTCCTGCCCCGCAACCCCCTCAACGGAGCGATCCTGAAGAATTCGACGAAGAACCACCTGCTGGCCGGTCCGCTGACGGTGCTGGAGGGCGGCAGCTATGCCGGCGATGCGCGGCTCGACAACGTGCCGCCGGGCCAGCAGCGGCTGCTGAGTTACGGCGTTGACCTTCAGATGCTCGTCAACGCCGCTCAGAACCGTCAGGAGAACACGATTCAGAGCGGGCGGATCATCAAGGGCGTGCTTCACCTTCAGCGAAAGCACGTCTTCACGCAGGAATACGAGGTTCAGAACAGAGACGAGAAACCGCGCACGCTGATCATCGAGCATCCAATCCGGCGCGGCTGGACGCTGATGGAGCCCAAAGAACCAATGGAAAAGACCGATACGCTGTATCGCTTCCGCATGGAGGTGCCAGCGGGCAGGCCCACCTCGCTGACTGTTCGTGAACAGAACATCGTCGGTGAAACGATCGCCATCCTCCCGGCCGACCTGGGCACGCTCGAGCTGTACAGCAAGACCGGCGAGATCGCCCCGAAGGTTCGCGATGCGCTGGCCCGCGCCGCGGCCATGAAGATGCGCATGGAGGAGACCAACCGCCAGATCGAGCAGCACCGGCGGCAGTTGACCGAGATCACGCAGGAGCAGGGGCGGATCAGGGAGAACCTGCGCGTGACCACGGCGGCCCGCGACTACCAGGCGATGCTGCTCAAGAAGCTGTCCGACCAGGAGGGCGAGATCGAGAAGATTCAGGCGACCATCCGCGAGCTTCAGCAGACGTCAGAGCGGCAGCGCAGGGAACTGGAAGACTACCTGGCGGAGCTGGATATCGAATAGAGAGGATGCGTGTCACCGTGCGCCTGGCCGGAGGGCGCAGCTCACTTGTGTCCCTCGGGCGGATTGCCGCCCAGGTATTTGCGGGCCAGCGCCGAGGCGAGATCGACGTCGTTGATGTTGGCCAGGGTGCAGAGCCAGGCCAGCACGTCGGCGAACTCCTCCTCGAGGTTGGCGCGGTCCTGGCTGTTGAGGGCCGTGGCCAGCTCGCCGACTTCCTCGATGAACCAGAGGAAGGTGCGGGGCGTGCCACGGGCGCGGTCGACCGACTCGTAGCGGTCGCGGATGTGCTGCTGAAACTCGGCGATGCGCAGCGTCTGGGGGTCCATGGGGCGCATTGTCCACGGCGGCGGTCGGCGCGGCAACCGCGCGCCGGCGCGTGGAGGAGGACCCTCGGCCACTGGGCAATGCGTGGTGAGTTAAACGCCGGATGGCCAGCGGCGAAGACGAGAACAGGGCATGCGCCAAGAATCCACCTCTGTCCTGCGATGGCGGAGGTCCGCACCGCGGCGCCTGTGCCGATTACCAGACGTTTGCGGCGCCACAACAGAAAGCTAACCGGCGCCTGTAGACAAGCGACGGCGACGCCGAATAATGATGGGCGGCTCGGCGGTCCCGCCGGTGCGGATCGCAGATGTGCGGAGCGCACCGAACCGCGGCGGAACCGTCCGCGCGCCCATGTCACGGAACGCCTATGATGGCCCTGCTCGCCAGCGAATCGTTTGTGGGGCTGCGGACCTTCACCGCCGACGAGGTCATCTCGCGCTACGTTTTCACCTTTTACGCGGCCTACATCGTTGCCTTCCTGCTCACGCCGCTGATGCGCATGGTGGCTATCCACTATGACATCATTGACAAGCCGGACGGCACTAGAAAGGTGCACACAGCGCCGGTTGCCTACCTCGGCGGCGTGGCCGTGTTCATGGGCTGGCTGGCCGGCCTGACCATCAGCCAGTTCCTGCTGCTGCACCACATCGAACCCGACACCGAGCTGCCGAAGACCCTGGTGGTCAACTTCGGGATCGTGGTCGGAGCCTGCGTCATCGTTCTGCTGGGGATCTGGGACGACGTGATGGGGCTTAATCCCTGGCGGAAGATCGCCGGCCAGGTGTTTGCGGCGGTCTGCCTGCTGGCTACCGGCGTGGGCAGGACGGCCGCCTGGGTCTTCCTCAAGTACATTCTCATGCGGACCAGCCTGTGGCTGGGCTGGCCGGATCCCCAGGCCACAGCCGTGCTTCAGGAGCACTGGATCGTCGAGGTCTTCAGCATCCTCTTCGTCATCGGCATCGTCGTGGTATGCTGCAATGCCGCGAATCTCATGGACGGTCTGGATGGATTGTGCGGCGGGGTTACGGCCTTCGTGGCGGCCGGTTTTCTGTTTCTGGCGGTGAATCTGGCCACGTCGAGCGGCGGGGTGAATGTGAACCTGGATGCGACGCGGGTTGTTCTTGGGCTGGCACTGCTGGGGGCGGTGCTGGCGTTTGTGCCCTTCAACTTCAATCCCGCATCCATTTTCATGGGCGACACGGGGAGCATGTTCCTGGGGTTCTGCTGCGCCACGATGATGATCCTGTTCGCATTGGACCCGGTGCACTTCAAGTGGTTCCTGGCGTCCATGGTGATGTTCGCGCTGCCTCTGCTGGACACGGCCCTGGCGTTCGTGCGGCGATGGGTCAACCGACGTCCGCTCTTCGGGGCTGACCGCCATCACTTCCATCATCAGCTTGTGGCCCGCGGCTTCACCGTCAAGCAGACCGTGCTGATCAGTTACGGACTGGCCCTGGCGTGCGCACTGCTGGGCGCGGCCATCGTGTTCATGCGCACGCGGTATGCCGTCGGAATCTATCTGGTGGTCTTTGGTTCGGTGATCGTGGCGGTGTATAAGATGGGCATGGTCCACGAGCGGGTGCAGGGCGTGCCCCGCCAGCCGCTGGGCGCTGCCGCTGCCCAGGCCGCCGGCGATGTCGCGCCCGCCGGAGCTTTGGACGTCACCGAAGCCCGCCAGGTCGGTCAGGCCAGAGGCCAATAACGAGCGGCCAGCATCAGCCCGGTACCCCAAGCGGACGGGGGACGCGGCCGATAGATGCTCGGGAACAGCGCCGCTTCCCCGGCTTTGTTCCTGCGCGTAGGATCAGGCGCCGCTTCGCCGCGGCGGCCACCTGGAGGAAACAATACCATGGACGTAGCAGTGGTTGGATGTGGCTATGTGGGGCTGGTTACAGCGACGTGTCTGGCGGCTATCGGACACTCTGTGCGCGGCATCGAGAAGGACGCCCGCAAGCTGGCGGCCCTCCAGGACGGACAATGCCCCATTTTCGAACCGGGCCTGGCCGACCTCATGCGCGAGCACTATGCCTCCGGTTCGCTTCAGTTCACCGGTCAGATCAAAGAAGCGCTGCGCGACGTGGAAGTGGTGTTCCTCGCCGTGGGCACGCCGCCCGGCCCCGACGGCGCTGTCGACATGAGCTATCTCAATGCCGCGTCGCGCGAGGTCTGCGACGCCCTGGCGGAGCTTTCGCCACAGTACATGGTCACGCTCGTGGTAAAGTCCACCGTCCCCGCCGGAACCAACCGCCGTATCGCCGCCTATCTGCGCGATCTGAAGCAGGCCTGCGTCCAGGTCGTCTCCAATCCCGAGTTCCTGCGCGAGGGATCGGCCGTCCAGGATTTCCTCGAACCCGACCGCATCGTCATCGGCGGCGAGAGCCCCGAGGCTTTCCGCATCATGCGCCGGCTCTACGATCCCATCATCAAACGGGAGGAAAACTTCCTCACCATGAACTGGGAATCGGCCGAGCTGACCAAGTACGCGGCCAACGCCATGCTGGCGGCCCGGATTTCGTTCATGAATGAGATGACGATCCTCTGCGAGTCCTACGGGGCCGACATCGAGGACATCCGTAAAGGGATCGGCACCGATTTCCGCATCGGACCGGCGTTCCTTCGTGCGGGGTGTGGCTATGGTGGCTCGTGTTTCCCCAAGGACGTGGCTGCTTTGGCTCACATCAGCCGCGCCATCGGCTACGAGAGCCTTTTCGTCAACGCCATCCAGACGGTCAACCGCAACCAGAAGCTGCGATTCGCCCGCAAGATCGTGGAGAAGCTGGGCAGGCCCATTGAAGGAGCCACCATCGCCATCTGGGGATTGGCGTTCAAGGCCGACACCGACGACATCCGAGAGTCCCCCGCCATCGACGTCATCCGCTATCTCCTGGAAAAGGGCGCGCACCTGCGGGCCACCGATCCCAAGGCCATGGAGAACATGCGTCAGATCTTCAGGGACCAGGTACAGTGGGTTGCCGACCCCGTGAGTGCCGCCGCTGGCGCCGACGCCGTGGCGCTGCTCACGGACTGGCCGCAGTACAGCACGCTTCCGTTCCGCAAGATCGCGGCCACCATGAACCAGCCGATCATCTTCGACGGCCGCAATTGTCTGCATCGCGACGTGATGCGCGAGAACGGATTCGTCTATTACCCGATGGGCCGCCCCGCCCTGGAGAGCCCGCTGCGGCTGCGGCAGAAGGCATAATGCTGCGCCGCGGCGCTCCGGCGATGTGGCGGCGCGCGGCGCCGCCGCGGCCGATAAGCCTGGCGCGGCGCATTCGTTGCTCTTTCCCCAGCTTATTAAGTGATCCGCTCGACGCGACGATGAACATGCGCGGCCGATGCCGCGCACGGATATGGACCGCGCCGGAGCACCAACCTCTCCGCCGTTGGCGCCGCCGATGTCTTTCTGGCGCCGATGGGCCATTCCCACCGGCCTTCAGGGCCGGCTGGTGCTCTGCTTCAGTCTCCTGCTGCTGGTCGCCCTCACCGCCAGTTTCTGGTCCTTCGCATCGAGGACGGCCGACACCGTTTCCGACATCCTTGGCGAGCAGGCCCGGCAGATCGCCCAGACGCTGGCCATGGCCTCGGGACCGGCCTGCGAGGTCCAGGACGTCACCCAGCTCCAGCAGCTCGGACGCGAACTGCTCAAGGGCCGCAACATCGTCCTGGTCGTCTACTATGACGCCGCCGGTGAACCCCTGGCCGTCGCCAGCCGCGATCCCGACATGTCGCTGGAAGTCTGGCTGGCCGGCCCGGAACCAAGGGCAAGCACGCCCCAGCTCATGCTGGTCCGTCGCCGGCATCTGCCTTCCCTGGGAGAGTACCTGCAGGTTACTGCGCCTGTGCTCGCACAGCGGCAGTCGCCCGGCTGGGAGGGGCTGATTCAGGATGAGCCGGCCGCGGTGTCGCTCCTGGGCTATCTCACGGTGGGCATCTCGCAGCACAATGAGCAGAAGCAGCTTCAGCGCGTCAGCGCTATCAGCATCCTCGTCGGCTGCATCATCTTTCTGCTGAGCCTCCCCCTGGCCGGCGGAATGGTCCACCGCGTCTTTCTGCCCATCCGGCAGCTCGTCGCGGCCGCCAACCGCATCGCCAGCGGGGAGTATGACGCGCACGTAGCCACAGACCGGCCCGACGAGATCGGCCAGCTTGCCCGGTCGTTCAATGAGATGGTCCGGCGCATTCACCAGCATCAGCAGCAGCTCAAGATCGCCAATGAGCAACTTGCCGAGGCCAACCGTGACCTGGAAGCCAAGGTGCGCCAGCGCACGGCGGAGCTGGAGGCCGCCAACCATAGGCTCTCGGCCGAGATCGCCGAGAAGGAGGACTTCCTGCGCGCCGTCTCGCACGATTTGAACGCTCCGCTGCGCAACATCAGCGGGATGGCCTCGATGCTGCTTCTGAAATGCCGCGACCGCTTCGATGACGACATCATCCACCGTCTGGAGCGCATCCGCCGCAACGTGGAAGTCGAGACCGACCTCATCGCCGAACTTCTGGAACTGTCGCGTATCAAGACGCGGCGGCAACGGATGGAGACGGTGGCGATGGATGCGCTGGTGCACGACGTGGCGGCCCTTTTCGAGTCGGACCTGCGCCAACGGAACATCGCCCTGAAGATCCACAGCCCGCTGCCCGACCTTCATTGCGAGCGGGCGCGCCTCCGCCAGGTCTTTCAGAACCTCATCGACAATGCCATCAAGTACATGGGCGACGGACCGGTTCGCCGCATCGAGATCGGACACCGCATGCGCGATGAGGAGGTGGAGTTTTACGTCGCGGATACGGGCGTCGGGATCCACAGCGAGGACCTGACCCGCATCTTTTACGTATTCCGCCGCGGCCGCAATTCCACGGTGGCCGGCGTGCCCGGACGCGGCGTGGGTCTGGCCAGTGTCAAGAGCATCGTCGAAACGTACAATGGCCGCATCTGGGTGGAGAGCCAGCCGGGTCAGGGCAGCGTCTTCCGTTTCACGATCCATCGCCGGTTTGTGCCTGCCATGCAGGCGGCGATGGGCGAGGCGACCGTGGCGCCGGCGGCGCCGCTCTGAGAGGGCGGCCTCGGCGCTGCCGCTGCGCCCAACGTCTGGAGGAGAAATGTTCAGGCAAGAGGCACCTATGCCGATTCTGCTGGTCGACGATGACGCCGACTGCCGGCTGCTGCTTCGCGATGCTATCAGCGAGTGCGTCCCCAGCCGCATTTTTGAGGTGGCGGACGGCCAGTCGGCTCTCGATTTCGTCTTCCAGCGCGGGGCGTACCGCGATGCGCCTCGCCCGGCTCTGATCTACCTCGACATCGAGATGCCCGGCCTTTCCGGCCACGAGGTGCTGGCCCAGATCAAGAGGTCGCCGGCCCACCGCGACATTCCTGTTGTCATGATGACCGGTCTGGCCGACGAGGAGCACATACGCCGCGCTGCCCGCAACGGGGCCAACAGCTACACGCTTAAGCCTACCGATGCCCAGCAGCTCATGCGCACCGTGGCAGCCAGCACCAACTACTGGACGCGGATCCATCAACATCCGCGCCACTGCTGCGAGGCCGAGCTGTGCGCCTCATGACGGTTGTGACTTCTGCGGAAACTGGGCCGGGTTTTGGATTGCCGCCCGGCATATGTTAAGTCGTGATCGCAGGTGTTGCTCGCGAGTTATCTTGTGAAAGGTCCCAGCCCGTGCCCGCACTAAAGCTGCTCATCATCGAGGATGACGCTGACCAGCTCCAGCTCATGCGCGAGACGCTCGAAGATCACTTCGGCCCCGGCACCGTGACCGGCGCGCTGACTTTCCAGGAGGCGATGGCGCTGGATCCGGCCGCCTTCGACCTGATCCTCTGCGACTATAACCTCCCCGACGGCAATGGCATGGACCTGCTGGACCGGATCGTCAGCCGCTGCGCCACGCCGGTGCTCATGGTCACCGGCGAGAACGTCGCCACCATCGCCGCCGAGGCTGTTCGCCGCGGCGCCAGCGACTACGTCGTCAAGTTCGGCGAATACCTGCTGACCCTCCCGCTGGTCGTTGAGAAGAACCTGAGCCTGGCCAAGATCAAGCGTGAGAACGAATCGCTGCGCCGGGAGCTGGAACAGGCCCTGGAAGCCCTGCGCGAGAAGAACGCCCAGTTGCGGCAGTCGCTGCGCCGGGTCCAGCAGATGGCTGCCACCGATCCGCTGACCGGGCTGTACAACCGGCGGCATTTCAGTCAGCTTCTCGAGCGGCTTTTCGCCGAAACCCAGCGCTACGAGAAGGACCTCTCCTGCGTGATGATCGATCTCGATGCGTACAAACAGATCAACGACAGTCTGGGGCATCAGATCGGCGACAGGCTGCTGGTCCTGGCCGGCAAGGTCATTCTGGCCAACATGCGGCGCATGGACGTGGCCGCCCGCTACGGCGGCGATGAATTCGTCCTGCTTCTGCCACACGCCGACGGCAACGAGGCCGCGGAGGTCGTGAATCGCATCCGCCGGCAGTACGCGCTGGCCTCAGCGCCGGTGATCGGACGGCCCGCGGGCGTGGGCATCTCTGCGGGCGTGGCCTGTTTGCGGGCCCATCGCCCACCCCACGCCGATCAGCTTGTGGCCATGGCGGACGCCGCCCTGTACCGCGCCAAGGCGCAGGGGCGAGGCTGCACCGTGTTGTGGACTCGGCAAAAAGACGGCACCTGTGCCCGGGCCGTGACGGGAACGGACCAGCCCGCCGCCCAGCCGCTGGCCGCGGCCGGCGGGCGTGGTGCATTTCCGGGCCCAAGCCCCGTCTCGGCAGAGCAGGACGAGAGCCGATAGCATGGGCCGCAACGCCCCGCTGTCTTGCACGGGCGCGTGGCACTTTATGCGGCCTGCGGCCCGGAATCACGCCGGCGCACAACGTAGCACGGGCGTCTGGCGCGTCTCGCCCGTGCCCAACGACGTAGCGCTTTCAACCGTAACACGCGCGTCTTCGCCCGTCCCCCCGACTTTTGCAGGCAGCTGGCTTTCGTGCGCGCTTCAGCGTGTGCCACGCCATCCTGGCTCCATCCCACGCAGAAACTGTCACACGCCCTCCTGCACACCTGCACCGGCCACACCGGCCGGCTTGCCATTTGGCGAATCCCGCGTAGACTAAGTCACGGTTGCAGTGCCGATGCGGGCGTAATTCAGTGGCAGAATGCGGCCTTCCCAAGGCCGACGTCGTGGGTTCGAATCCCATCGCCCGCTTTCCCGCAAGTTACTTACGTTGGCGACATGCCTCTCCTATGGCCGCTTGTCGTGCCCCTACCACCGCGCATACCGTCGCCAGGTGGCCGCACTGTCGGTCTCATTGTCAGGAGGCAGGCCGTTCTCAGTCGGTACTTCGTTTCGCACCCGGCCGAGAATATCCATGATCGCCAGCGTGCGCTCGCCACTGTGCTTCGTGATGGCCACCAGCAGGTGCCCGTCGGGCGTCCAGTCGCAGAAGGACACACTCGGAAACTCGGCGCCGAGGATCTCCGGCGGCCGTGTCGATGGATCGCTCAGGTTTTTCCAGGCGACATACTTGGCCGATACCGGCCCCGGCTGGCGCGCGCGTGTCCAGGCCACCCGCTCGCCCATCCAGTCCACGCGCGGGCCGTAGTCGACGATGTTGTTGGCCGGGTCCTCCCAGACCGTCTTCATCTTGTGCCATTCCTTGCCGCGGATGACGATGTCGGCCATCGGAGTCCAGAGCACCTCCGGCTCGGAGAGCAGAAACGCCGCGGGCGCCAGCAGGTGTGGCTCATACTGGGCGGCGATCTGACCATAGGGCACGCCCATGTCGCGCAGGGGCTTCCACCGCTCGGCCACGCCCGTGCGCAGGCTCACCTTCCACATTTCGTTGTACCAGCCGAACCAGCGCGTGCCGACCAGTGTCTCATCGTCGATCCAAATTGGCTCATACACGCCCTCGACGATACGGGTGCGGCGCGTGGCGACGTGGACCACCACGACCTTGCCTGTCGTATCCGCGTATGCCAGGTGCTCGCCCCGCGGCGACCAGCGGACCCAGCCGCCGTAGCCGCGGATGGGGCTGACCAGAAGCTGATGCCGCCCGCTCGGATCGCAAATCCACACCCCGCCGCGCTGGTCCATGTAGGCGATGGGACACACCAGCACCAGGGCGCGCCTCCGTACCTGGCTCAGCGCCGGCAGCAGCAGCGCCATCAGCAGTCCGATGATGGCCAGCACCACCAGCAGCTCCACCAGGCTGAAGGCGCGGCGGTATGGGCGCACATCGGACAACCGCCCGCGGAGTCGACTCATCGGCAACCTCCTTCCACTACCGGTACGTCAGCACCTGCGCTTCCTCGCCCAGGACCAGCAACTCCTGCCGACCATCACCGTCCATGTCCAGGACGTGCACAATCAGCGACTGGTGAGCACGCCACACGGATCCCACGACCTGCTGTGCCAGAACCTTAAACTGCGGCGTGGCCACGATCACGCTGTTGTCGTGAAACAGCACGAGATTTTGTTCGCCGGCCGGATCGCCGTGGTTGTCGCCCGCCACGCGCTGCCGCTGCATTGAACTGAAGATGAGGTCCTGGATCCCATCGCCATCGAGGTCGGCGTGGCCGTGAAATCGAAGCGTTGCCGCATCGTACCTGGGGACCGCAAGCTGCACCTTCGACAGCAGCGTCAGGCGATCGTCGAGCGCGTGCGCCGTGCCCTGCCCGTCGGTTACGATCACCCGCGGCCCGCTGCCCAAATCCACCACCGCCGCGCTGAAGAGCTCAACGCCGGCGTCGTATCGGGCTTCCACAACCCCGCCATCGCCCAGGCGAACCACCTGTCCCACGGCCGCGCCCCCGGCGTGTCCATCAGTTCCGGTGGCAGCTATGCGATCACCCTGAGCCAGACGGGGCTGAACAACATGGTGGCGCAATGGCCCAGCGGCAAGCCTGACGACCTGAACCTGTACGTCTTCGCCAGGGTGTCGATCCCCGACGGTTCGCCGTCCGATCCGGTCTCCAGCAACAACCACGCCCGCACCAGCTCGCCCATCTTCGTGAACGTTGTGTCCAATAGCGCCGACCTGGCGTTAACGAATCTGGTGGTGTCGCCTTCGACCGTGACAAGCAAGGCGTTCACGGCGTGCAGTTTCACCATCGTGAACAACGGCCCGACGGCGTTGTCGAGCGAGAACCTGTTCGTGGAGTACTTCCTGTCGGACGACACCACGTTCGGGGATGCCGACGACTACAAGATTGGGGACACGGGATTCACGGGCGTGTCCATCAGTTCCGGTGGCAGCTATGCGATCACCCTGAGCCAGACGGGGCTGAACAACATGGTGGCGCAATGGCCCAGCGGCAAGCCTGACGACCTGAACCTGTACGTCTTCGCCAGGGTGT
>Ga0308417_1001570_pt1 | contig 15616 bp, 13 predicted proteins | sample HotsprSampleOS65_FD_203528 | JGI IMG/M metagenome (GOLD analysis project Ga0308417, IMG submission 203528) | Hot spring phototrophic mat microbial communities from Octopus Spring, Yellowstone National Park, Wyoming, United States - 20090730_OS65 ... | reverse complement strand
CTTACTGCTCAAACTGCATCTGGAACACATTGACGACTTGAACAACAAGATTAGCCAGTTGAGTGGGGAGATTGACCGGCTGCTGCTCCCTTTCGACCCGACGCAGGCGCTTGAGCGCCTCGATGGCATTCCGGGCGTGAACCAGACCATTGCTCAGGTGATCGTGGCGGAATTGGGTCTGGAGATGAGCCGCTTTCCAACGGCAGCCCATGCCGCGTCGTGGGCAGGACTGGCACCGGGACGGCATGAGAGTGCCGGACGCAATCGTTCCAGTCGCATCCGCCAGGGCAATAAGCATCTCAAAGCGGCACTCGTACAGGCGGCTCATGCCGCTGGCAAACGCAAAGACCATTATCTGGGCGCACAGTATCGTCGTCTGGCGTCCCGACGCGGCAAACAACGGGCAGCGATTGCGGTGGCGCATTCCATCCTGGTCATTGTCTACCACATGCTCCAGCGCGGTACCGAGTATGTCGAGTTAGGCGGTGACTATTTTGACAAACGTACTCAACAGCAGACCCAACAGCGGCTAGTCAAGCGTCTCGAACAACTTGGTTACAAAGTCACGCTTGAACCCACTGTCGCTGCTTAATCTATTTTCAGGAGAGCTGGCGCATGACTATCGGCAAACTGCTGGGGACTGTGGCCTGGTACATCGGCCTGGTGGTCATCGTCGTGCTGGCGCTGGCCCCCATCGCCTGGATGCTGTCCACCTCATTCAAGCCGGAAGGACAGATCACCACCTTTGACCTGGCCTGGATACCGCGCACATTCACGCTGGCCAACTACGAGGCCGTGCTGCAGAAGTACGCCATCCTGCGCTGGATGTTCAACAGCATCTTCGTCGCCGTGGCGGCCACGGCTTTCACTGTGCTCCTGGCCGCGCTGGCCGGCTATGCCCTGGCGCGCATGCAGTTCTTCGGCCGCGCCCTGCTCTTCAGCGTAATCGTCTCCATGCTCTTCGTGCCGGTGCAGATCACGGCCGTGCCCCTGTTCCTGTTCTTTTCGCGCCTGGGCATGACCGACACCTTCGCCGCCCTGATTCTGCCTGTGGGAGCCAACGTGACTGGCGTCTTTCTCATGCGCCAGTTTTTTCTCAGCATCCCCTCTGAGCTGGAGGACGCTGGCCGCGTGGATGGGGCCAGCGCTTTCCGCATCTGGCGCTCAATCATCTTGCCGCTGGCGCGCCCTGCCCTAACCGCCGTCGCCATCATTACCTTTCTTTCCACCTGGAACAGCTTCTTCTGGCCCCTCATCGTCACCCGCAGCGACGCCGTGCGCACGCTGCCGGTCGGCGTAGGGCAGTTCATGGCCCTGGTCCCCGGCCAAAGCCAGGCCGCCCAGGTTTACGGCCAGTCCATGGCCGGCTCGGTCATCGCCGCCCTGCCGCCCATCATCATGTTTCTGCTGCTCCAGCGCAATTTCATCCGCGGCATTTCGCTCACCGGCCTCAAGGGTTGAGGGCACAGCGCCGCCCCCAGGGCCGCCAGCAAAAACCTAAAACGCACAGCGCTCTCTGGTTGTTTCCTTGACGCTGGCGGCGAATGTCGGCTAAGATAGCAGCGGAGCAAAGCGCCGCAGGCGCGTTAGCTGCATCGTAATGTCGTTGACGGGCGGGCCTGCCGGATCAACCGGCTGCACGTGCTGCTTTGAGTGCTGTCGGCTGGGTGAGCGAGAGGTGGAATAGTTATGGGACGTGAGGTGGTCGTGGCGGTGTTTCCATCGCGGGCGATCTTGGCCAAGGCCCTCGACCGTGTAATGGAAATGGATGGGCTGAGAATCACGGATGCGGCCATCGTAGCGCGCGCCAGAGACGGCGAGGTAATCGTCCTAGACGACGAAATCAGCCCGGATGAGGGCGCTATCGCCGGCGGCACGCTGGGCGCGGCCATCAGCGCTCTGGGGCTGGTGCAGCTTGGCGCGCTGGCCCTCCCCGGCGTCGGCCCGATCATTGCGTTGGGCACGGCTCTGCTGGCCGGCGGTCTGGTGGGCGGCGGCATCGGGCGCATCGTCGCCGGTCTGATTGACTTCGACTACAAGAAGTACGCGGTGCAGCCGCTGGCAGCTCACCTGCAGTCGGGCCACCCCGCCCTGGTGTTGGAGATCGAAAGCGAGACGCCGGTGCTGCCGCTGCTCAAGCGCGAGCTGTCTCACTACCGGGCCGAGGTGGTGGAGCACCTCGACCAGGCGCCCTTCTTTGTGGGCAAAGCGGCCAGCAGCAGCGTGGGCAAAGCGGCCAGCAGCGGCTGACTCCACCTCAACAGCGCCGGCCCGATGCGCTACAATCGCCGGCATGCCGAAGCCATTCTTACGCCTGATTATCCGCCGGCGCGGAGCTGCTCTCTGCGCCGGTATTGCGCTTGCCGCCCTCGCCGGCACTGGCTGCCAGCCGCAGCCAGCCCAGACGTTCCGCGCCACCGTCCCGCCGACAGCGCTGGCTGAAGCGCCTGTCTACAGCCCCACGCCAACGCGCACCCCCACGCTCACGCCTACCGCCACGCTCACCGAGACCCCAACGCGCACCCCCACGCTCACGCCCACCCGCACGCCCAGCCCAACGCCTACCGTGCCGCTGCTCACGCCCACGCCGCCCCGGCCTGACGGCGCGCCCGCCGCTTATCGCCATCTGCCGGCTGAACTGGCGCCCACAGCCGGCTGGAGCTGCGACGACTTCCCCTGCGCCGACGACGTCGAAGGCTTTCTGCGCCGCATCCGCGTGCCAATCGGCTACACGCTGACACACGTGGGCCGCTTCCCCGGCCAGCCAATGCAGATCGCCTATGGGCCGGATGGCCGCCTGTATGCCACTGTGATCGAGAACGGCGCGACGCGGGCCGGCGCAGTCTACGCGCTGGACACAGACGGCCGCGCCCGGCGTTACAGCGGCGATTTTGTGTCGCCAGTGGGGCTGGCTTTTCAACCGGGCACGGATGTGCTGTACGTCAGCGCCCGCCTGACAATGACCAGCGGCGGCGGGCTGTGGCGCGTGCCGCCCGGCGGCGGCGCGCCCGAAACGGTGCTCGCCGATCTGCCCTGCTGTTTCAGCCTGATTGACAACCAGCCCAACGGCCTGACCTTTGGCCCCGACGGTTATCTGTATCTAGGGGTTGGCGCGCTTTCCGACCGCGCCGAGCCGCCCAACCCGCAGGCTGCCAGCATGGCCAATCTGCACCCACTGGAGGCGGCCGTGCTGCGGGTTCAGCCGCACACCGGTGAAGTCAGTGTGTACGCCGCCGGCCTGCGCAACCCCTACGACCTGGCTTTTGACGCTGCCGGTCAGCTCTACGCGACCGACCAGGGGCTGGTGTCGGGCATTGGCGACCGGCTGCTGGCCGTTGAGGCGGGCGCGCACTACGGCTGGCCTTTCTGGCGCGAGCGCGGCTGCGCTGAATGCCCCCTCAGGCCCGGCGGCCTGGCCGTCGCCCCTGACCTGCTGCGCTTCCCGCCGTACACCATCCCGCGCGGCCTGACCGTCTACACCGGCACGCAGTTCCCGGTCAACCTGTTCGGCAGCCTGTTTGTCGCCTTGTGGAACGGCGTTGACGGCGGCCAGCGCGTCGTCCGCGTGGACCCGGCCAGCGTGCCCCAGCCCGACGAGAACCAGCCTTACCCGCCGGCCGAGCCGTTCATTACCGGCTTGATCCGCCCTATAGACGTGACCGTAGCGCCGGACGGCGCGCTGGTAGTGGCCGATTACATCTACGGGCATGTGTGGCGCGTGCGCTACCGGCAGTAGCGCGGGCTGTTCTCAAGGCGGCGCACAGCCGCTATAATGCGCGCCATGACTGCGCAACAAATCGCAACCGCGCTCCCGACAGCCCTAGGTATGTTGTTCGTGACCGCGCTGCTGCTGCTGCTGCTGGCCCTGTTCCATCTGCGGCGCGGGCGCACCGGCCCATACTGGCGTCTGCGGCGGCAGGCGAGCGTGATGGGTTTCCGCCTGCTGCTGGCCTCGCTGGGGTTGTTCGCGCTGACAGTGGCGCTGGCGTTCTACAGCGGGCTGGCTGCGCTGGCCTTTCGCGGTTTGGACACTCTGTTTGCCGGCCGTCCGGCTGGCGCGGTGGGCGTGGTCGTCCCCAGCCTGACGCCCACCCTGTCGGTTTCGCCCACGCTTTCGCCAGAGCCAACCCAGCGCCCGACCCGCGTTCCAACCAGCGCGGCCGCTGCAGCCACCACGGCCACCGCCACGCCCACGTTCACACCCACTGCCACAGCCACAGCGACTCTCACGCCAACTGAGACGTTCACACCCACAGCGACGTATGAAACCGTGCTAAATCTGGCCCCGCCGCTGGCGCTGGTCACGGCCCGTCCCGGCGCTCGCATTGAGGTAATCGCCGCCGACGACACGATCTCGGCTAACCTGACGCCAATTCAGCCGCGCACAGTCTTCCCCGCTGGCGTGAAGCGCCTGTATTTTTTCTTCGTTTTCCGCAACATGAGCAACGGCGCAGCCTGGTCCCGCGTGCTGTACCGGGATGGTGCGCCAGTGCAGGGCCAGGCTTATCTGTGGAGCCAGGGCAGCGAAGGGGACAGCTTTTTCTTCTTCGGCAGCGCTGATGGCTACGCGCCCGGCAGCTACGAGGTGCGCTTGTTCCTGGGCAACACCGAGGTCAGCCGCTTTCCGTTTGTCATCGAGCCGTCACGATCGTGAAACAAGCAACGTTTGTAATAGCTTTGCCACGCAAGTTTGACTATCATGAGAATGTGGTGCAGCGCACGACTGTTTACTCTTGCCGCGTCGCAGACAAACCGAAAACATACGCCCAACCAACACAGCTATCACCCAAGGCTGCCCCCAACAGCGGTATACTAATAAGACATATATTAAGCGCGGGTCACCTAGGCGGCTACGCTGATGTGGAAAACTGCTTAACTAGGGGAAGGTGCTTACATGCAGCGGTTTGTTGCGCTGGTTGTAGATGACGAGTCGGCCATGCGCACGCTCTATGAAATGATTTTAGGCGGGGTCGGTTTTGCGGTGCAGCATGCCGCAGACGGCGAACAGGCGCTGGCGCTGCTAGAGCATCAGCCGCCAGATGTAATCTTTCTTGACATTCTGCTGCCTAAACACGACGGGCGCGAGATTCTCGACTACCGCGACGCAAACCCGCGCCTGCGCCACGTGCCAGTTGTAGTGGTCAGCGCCCACAGCCACTTCCGGCGTCTGCTGGCCCTAGGGCCAGAGGACAGTTTCCTGGTCAAACCGGTGCGCCCCAACCAAATACGCGACGCGGCCCTGGCGGCCGTGGGCGACCGCGTGTAGGCCGCCGCGCCCTATCCCTCCACCAGCAGCTTCCTGCGCTTGACCTCCTTCAGGCGGTCGTGATTGTTAAGGATGCGCTTGCGCAGGCGCAGGCTGGCCGGCGTCACTTCCAGCAGCTCGTCCTCGGCCAGAAACTCGATGCAGTCGTCCAGACTCATGATCCGCGCAGGCGGCAGACCGGCGGTAGTCTCGCTCGGCTTCGCGCGGTGGTTGGTCAGGTGTTTGGTCTTGGCCACGTTTACTGCCAGGTCCTCAGCGCGGATGTGCTCGCCCACGATCATGCCTTCGTAGACCTCAGTCCCCGGCTCGATGAAGAATGTGCCGCGCTGCTGTACGCTCAGCAGGGCGTAGGCGGTAGCGACACCGTCTTGGTCGGCGATCAGGCTGCCAAACTGCCGCGCGGGAGCCGGGTAGGGCAGCGCTGGTGCGTAGCCGTGAAACAGCGTGTGAATCTGCCCCAGGCCGCTGGTGGCGCGCATAAACTGCGACTGGAAGCCAATGAGAAAGCGCGTGGGCACACGGTACTGGATGAACGTCGTGCCGTTTTCGCTCTGCATATCCACCAGCGTGCCCCGGCGCGCGCCCATCAGCTCGAACACCGTGCCGGCCATTTCATCGGCTACCTCGATGTGCACCTCTTCTACCGGTTCCAGCGTCTCGCCCGTTTCAGGGTCGCTGCGGTAAATAACCTCCGGCCGGCTGACGTCGAACTCGTAGCCCTCGCGGCGCATCGTCTCGATGAGAATGCCCAAGTGCAGCTCGCCGCGCCCGCTGACGATGAAACGGTCGGCCGTCTCGCCGTCCTGCACGCGCAGGGCGATGTTGCTGCGCGTCTCGTTGAACAGGCGCTCGCGCAGGCGGCGCGATGTGCCCCAGCCAGTGCGCCCCTCGCGCCCCGCAAACGGCGACGTGTTGACGCCGAACGTCATGCGCACTGTCGGCTCTTCAACGCTGATCGGCGGCAGGCCGGCCTCGGCCTCCAGGTCAGCAATCGTGTCGCTGATGCCGATCGTCTCGAAACCAGCAAACGCCAGGATGTCGCCGGCGCGCACTTCGTCTACTTCCTGGCGCGTCAGGTTGTGGTAGGTAAACAAATACTCCAGGCGGCCTGTGTGTTTTTCGCCCTGGGGTGTGATGCGCGCAGCCGGCATACCGCGGCGCAGCACGCCGCTGTGCAGCCGCCCAACGCCGATCTGCCCTTTGTAGTTGTCGTATTCCAGCGTGGTCACCAGCAGGCGCGGCGGCGCAGCGGAGTCCACGCGCGGAGCCGGCACCTCGCGCAGGATCGTCTCGAACAGCGGCGTCAGGTCGTCGGCCAGCGTATCAGCCGTGTAGCCTGCGCGGCCGTCCAGCCCGACGGCGTAAACTACGGGAAAATCGGCCTGTTCGTCGCTGGCCCCCAGCTCAACGAACAAATCGAACGTTTCGTTGAGCGCAGCCTCAACACGGGCGTGTGGGCGATCAACCTTGTTGATGACGACAATCACGCGCAGGCCCAGGTTGAGCGCTTTGCGCAGCACAAAGCGCGTCTGCGGCATCGGGCCTTCGACCGCGTCAATCAGCAGCAGCGCGCCGTCCACCATGTTGAGCACGCGCTCCACCTCGCCGCCGAAATCGGCGTGGCCGGGCGTGTCCACGATGTTAATCTTAACGCCCCCCCAGGTGACAGCCGTGTTCTTGGCCAGAATAGTGATGCCGCGCTCGCGCTCCAGCGCGTTGGAGTCAAGAATGCGCTCGCCAGTGACCTGGCCCTCGCGGAACACTTTGGCTTGCTTCAGCATGCCGTCTACCAACGTTGTCTTGCCGTGATCAACGTGCGCGATAATCGCGATGTTGCGGATGTCGTCCCGTACCTGCACGCCCACACCCTTTTCAACTCTGTATCGAACTGTGCGTGTAATCTCTGAGGAAGTCAGCGTATTGTAGCAGACAGTCCGGGCCGGTGGCCAGCCGCAACTGCCAGCGGCGTCAGCGCAGCGGGGCGCTGTTGATGGCGCGCAGCAGGGCCGCGCGCAGCGCGTCTGGCTCCACCGGCTTAGCCAGAACAGCCGCCACACCCAGCTCGCTCGTCTGATCGTCCAGCGGCAGCAGCGACCACAGGACAACCGGAATCGCGGCCGTGTGAGGGTCGTGCTTAAGACTGCGGACGACATCCCAGCCGCCGCTCCCTGACCAGGCTGCATCAACCAGCACTACAGCCGGTCGTATCTGGCGCGCCAGCTCTGGCACGCTGCGGGGGTCATCTGCGGTAACAACGCGGTAGCCAGCCCCGCTTACAGCCGCCCGCGCCAGCTCCCGCGCAGCCGGGTCGGCGTCCAGCAGCAGGATTACCGGGCGGCGGCGCGGAAACGGCGGCAGGTCGTAAGCACGTTCCGGCGGCAGCGGCAGCATCACAGTGAACACGCTGCCCGCGCCGAGATCGCTTTCCACCCACAGATGGCCGCCGTGCATGTTCACAAGCTGCCGCGAGATGGTCAGGCCCAGGCCCGTGCCGGGGTATTCGCGCACGCTGGAGCCGTCCACCTGGCGGAAAGCGTCGAAGATGTAGGCCTGGTGCTCAGGCGCGATGCCAATGCCGGTGTCAATCACTTCGACCATCAGCCACGCGCCGTCAGCCGCCTCCACCTGCGGCGGCGGCCCCCAGCCATCAGCAGTGCGCCCGCTTTCCAGCCGCACCGCGCCGATGTTGACGGTTACACCGCCGGTGTGCGTGAACTTCACCGCGTTGTCGAGCAGGTTGGTGAGCACCTGGCGGATGCGCTGCGCGTCGCCATCCACCGGCGGAAGCTGCGGGCTGAAGTTCACCGTCAGCGCCAGCCGCTTGGCCTCGGCCTGAGGCGTGACGCTGGCCACCACGTCTGCCAGGATAGCGGCCAGGTTCAGCGGCTCAAGCTTGATGGGCATCTGGCCAGCTTCAATCTTGGATAGGTCGAGCACGTCGTTGATCAGCGTGTGGAGCTGCTCGCCGTTGGCGTTGATGCGCTGCAGGCGATCGCGCTGTTCGGCGTTGAGCGGGCCATAAGCGTTGTCGAGCAGCATCGCGCTGTAGCCGATGATAGCGTTGAGCGGCGTGCGCAGTTCGTGGCTGACGTTGGCGAGAAACTCGCTCTTGAGACGGTTGGCGGCCACCGCCTGCTCGAACAGCTCGGCGTTGCTGACAGCCAGAGCAAGCTGGCCTGCGACGGTGAGCGCTGTTTCGCGGTCCTCCGGGCTGAACACACGGGGCGTCAAGCTGCTGAGCAGGATCATACCGATGAGCCGATCGCGCGCCAGCAGGGGCACGATTAACGCCGAACACGTGGCCACGCTTTTCAGCACCAAGCGCATTGCCTCGTCCAGCACCCCATCCGCGTCCAGGTCCGTAACAGCCACAACGCTTCCCCGCCCCATGTGCGCGAGCAGCGGGCTGTCGGCTGCCAGCGGCAGGCGCAGGTTAAGGTTGGCCGCGAAGGGGTGCTCTGCCACAACGCAGCCCTCGCTGGCGTCAACGAGCGCCACCGCGCAGTAATCCATGTCGAACAGCTCGGCGAGCTGCTGCGCCGCGCCGGTGAGGATCGCGTCGCGCTCGAGCGTTGAGCTGATCATGGTGGCAACGCGGTACAGCAGCGACAGGCGGCGGTTGCGCTCTTCCAGGGCGCGCAGGCTGACCTCGGCGCGGGCGTGCAGGCGCGCGTTCTCAACGGCTACAGCCACCTGCCGGGCAACCGCAAACGCCAGGCTGGCGTCCTTTTCGGTGTAGTAGCCAGGCGTCATCTTGTCCAGCGCAATGATGCCAATGACCTGATCCTGCACCAGCAGCGGCACGCCCAGCCACGAGCGGATGCGGCTGGCTGTCTCGCTGAGATCGCGCGCCAGCCAGCCAGGGTAGTTCTGAACGTCGTCAATCACCAGCGGCTGGCGCGAGCGGTAGATCGTCATGCCGGTGTTCTCTGGCCCGAAGTGCAGCTCGCGCCCGCGCAGAAACGGCTCTAGGCCGTGGGTTGCTGCCAGCACCATGCGCGAACCGTCCTCGCAGTCGGCTGAGACGAGCAGAATCGAGGCGCTGTCGTAGTTGACCACGCGCTGCATCTGTTCAAGCACGCGGTCGAGCACCTCGGCGTAGTCCAGCGTGGAGCTGACATCGCGGCTGACATCCATCAGCGTGCTGGCGATACGGCGCCGTTCCTGCTCGGCTTCGAGCAGGCGGGCGTTGTCCAGCGCCAGCGAGAACTGAGCAGCCACCGTCAGCAGCAGGGACAGGTCACCGTCGCTGTAGTTGTCGGGCAGCAGATTGTGCACGCCCAACACGCCGATCACTTCATTGTGACGGCTGCGCAGCGGCACGCCCAACCATGATCGGGGCACATCGCCCGCCTCATCAGCGGCAGCAGCGTCGCGCCCAGACAGGCCCAGGGCGCTGAGGCGGTCGTCCTCCAGCGTGAGATCGCGGAAGTGAAGCGCCAGCCCATACTTGATCACCGCCTGGCACAGGCCGGGAAAGGCAGGAGCGGTATCTGGCTCTAACAGCGGAAACGACAGACCGCGGCGGTGTGGGTCGGACAGGGCAACAAAAACAGCCGATGACTCGAACAACAGCAGCATCTGGCGGCGCAGGGCGTGCCACATTTCATCGCTGCCCAAATGGCGAGTGAGCGCTTCGCTCAGCTCGTTGACCAGGGCCAGCTCCTGCACACGGCGGACGGCGGCGCTGTGGCGTTCGGTGTTCTCAAAGGCGATGGCGGCGCTGTCGGCCAGAGCCTGTATGATAGGCACGCTGTCCGCCGCAAACGCGCCGGCGCGATCCGCCTCCAGGCACAGCGCGCCCACGGTCTGGCCGCGTGCGCGCATGGGCACGCCCACAAAGGCGGCGGGCAGCGCCAGATTGGCGGGCAGAGCGGCGCGGGCGGCGGCGCGTTCAGCCGGCTCAGACCAGTGCAGCGGCGCTCCCTGAGCGATCACGCGCGAGACAAGGTCCGCGTCGGGGGCCAGCGGTACGCTGACCGACAGCCGGTTCTCGCTGTTGAAGATATCCACCTGGACGATTGCGCGATCCGGGCGGTAGATCGCGAACTGAAAAATATCGGATGGCAGCAGCCGCGTAACAGCCTTATATACCAGCCCGGACAGCTCGTCCGGGCGCAGAGCAGCGTTGATCAGCAGAAAGGCCTCGTTGAGAATGGCAAGGGCCTGGGCAACACTAGCGGGCGTGTCAAATGAGTTCATATCTATTTCGGCGGCAGTCTTGTTCGAGTCGGCCAGATTATGACATGCGCCTATCAAAATTGAAACAACAAGGTTTGCAAAGCAGAGTTAAAAAGAGGCGGCGCAGTTCTTGGCCGGAGCAGTCGGCGTGTGTTATCCTGAAACCGCTAAGTCTGCTGTCAGGAGCGCCAAAGCGTGATCATCAGCGCCAGCCGGCGAACCGACATCCCCGCCTTCTACGCGCAGTGGTTCATCAACCGCGTGCGCGCCGGGTACTGCGCTGTGCCCAACCCATTCAACGCGCAGCAGGTGACACGCGTCTCGCTGCGGCCCGCCGACGTGGACGCAGTCGTATTCTGGACGCGCAGCCCGCGCCCACTGCTGCGCCACCTGGACGAACTCGACGACCGAGGTTACCGCTACTACTTCCAGTTCACACTGCTGCGCAACCCGCGCTGGCTCGACCAAGACGGGCCAGCCTTCTCCGCCGCGCTGGATACGTTCCAGCGGCTGGCGCGCCGCGTCGGGCCGGAGCGGGTCATCTGGCGCTATGACCCGATCGTGTTCACCAGCCAGACGCCCCCCCAATTTCACGCCGACACATTCGGCCAGATCGCGGCGGCGCTGCGCGGCAGCACGCGGCGAGCCGTCATCAGCGTGATGACCCCTTACCGCAAGGTGCAGCGCCGGCTGGATGCGCTGGAGCGCCAATTTGGCGTGCGGCTGGCTTTCTGCAACCGGCTGTCAGACGACTGTCTAGAGCGCTTGGTGCGCCAGCTTCGAGCTGCCGCCGCCGCCAATGACATGGCGCTGACGAGCTGCGCCGATGAAACCGGCTTGGCGCGCTGCGGTGTTGAGGCGGGCAAATGCGTTGACAACCGCCTGCTGGGCGAGCTGTTCGGCTTAGACGCGCCCAGCGCGAAAGACCCCGGCCAGCGGCCCGCCTGCGGCTGCGTTCCCAGCCGCGACATCGGCATGTACGACACCTGCCTGTTCGGCTGTGTCTACTGCTACGCCACCAGCAGCTTTGCGCACGCGCGGGCGAACTACCACCAGCACGACCCGGAGTCGCCCTCGCTGGTGGGGTGGTATGATGTACCCGCTGCGGCCTGCTAAACGTTTTAAGCTGCGGCGCTGGCGCAGTTCGCCAGTTGCCACCGCGCCCAACCTGAGTTATGATGATAGCGATTAGCTTTATTCTTGAGCCAGGGAGAGAGACCCATGAGCGACATCGCCAGCCGGGGGTATGCGCACCCCGATAAACTTGTCTCCACTGACTGGGTCGCCGCCCACCTGGACGACCCCAACGTTCGCATCGTTGAATCCAACGAGGACCCGTTGCTGTACGCTTCCGGTCACATTCCCGGCGCGGTACAGATTGACTGGGTGAGCGACCTCAACGACCCGCTGCGCCGCGATTACCTGGACGCGCCGCGCTTCGAGCAGCTGATGTCCCGTGTTGGCATCGCGCCAGAGACGCTGGTTGTGTTCTACGGCGACAAGAACAACTGGTGGGCCTGCTATGCCCTGTGGGTGTTCCAATTGTTCGGCCACACCAACACGCGCGTGATGGACGGCGGCCGGCTCAAATGGGAGCAGGAGGGCCGCCCGCTGACGCGCGAAGTGCCCACCTACCCGCCCACTGTCTACAAAGCGCAGCCGCGCAACGACAGCGTCATTCGCGCCTTCCGTGACGACGTCATGCGTCACATCAACGCCAACAAACCGCTGGTAGACGTGCGCAGCCCAGCCGAGTACACCGGCGAGAAGCTGCACATGGAGGGCTACCCCAACGAGGGGGCGCTGCGCGGCGGCCACATTCCCGGCGCGAAAAACGTCCCCTGGGGGCGCGCCGTCAACCCGCACGACGGGACGTTCAAAACTGCCGAGGAGCTGCGCGCCATTTACGAGCAGGAACAAGGCCTCAAGCCAGACGACGATGTGATCGCCTACTGCCGCATTGGCGAGCGCAGCAGCCACACTTGGTTTGTGCTGTCGTACCTGTTAGGCTATCCAAACGTGCGCAACTACGACGGCAGCTGGACTGAGTGGGGCAACCTGGTCGGCGTGCCGATTGAGAAGTAAGCGGCATGAGCGCTGTTCCCCCTAAGCTTCAGGCTGTTCTAGACGACTTCGCGCTGATGCCAGACCGTAACGCGCGCGCCGAATATCTCATCGAAATCGCTGACCGCTTCGACGCGGTGCGCGTGCCGCCGGAGGTGGCGCAGCGGCCGTATGACGAGCGCCACCGCGTCCCCGCCTGCGAGAGCGAGGCGTTCGTGTGGGCGCTGGACAACCCGGACGGCACGCTGACGTTCCGCTTCGACGTGCTCAACCCGCAGGGCCTCAGCGCGATGGCGATGGCGGTTGTGCTGGACGAGACCTGCTCCGGCGCGCCGCTGGAGCAGGTGGCCAGCGTGCCCGCCGACATTGTGTTCACGCTGTTCGGCAAAGAGATTTCGATGGGCAAAGGCCAGGGCCTGATGGGGCTGGTCTCGATGGTGCAGCACGCCGCCCGCCAGCGGCTGGCTACGGGCTGAGCCGATCCGCCAGCGGGGCCAGGCGTTGGTCGCTTGCCAGGGCGCGGCGCATCTCGGCGCGCAGCGCGGCGCTGGCGGCCGCGTAAGCTGGCGCGCACAAAGCGGCTGCGCCGGCAGCATCGCCCGCCTGGGCCAGCAGCAGCCCGCGCAGAAACGGAATCAGCGGCTCGGCTGGCGACAGCGCCTCGGCGGCGTCCAGACAGCCAGCAGCGTTGAACGTGTCACCTATCTGGCGGAAAGCCTCCGCCCGCTTGAGCAGCACAGCGGCGCGCAGGCCATTTGCGAACGCATGATCGGCCGGGAACGCCACCTCCAGCTGCGCCAGCGCCAGCCCGTAGCGCGCGGCTGCCGTCGTATAATCGCCAATCTGCCCCAGCACGTCGCCTTCGCGCTCCAGCCAGCGCCAGGTGCGCGGCTGCGCGCGCACCACTTCCAGCGCGCCCAGCAGGTCGCCGCAGGCAGCCAGCAGCCACACGAGCCGCTCCGCCAGCCGCTCATCAGTCGGACGCAGGGCAAGCGCCTCCCGCGCCGTGTCGAGCGCGGCGTCGGTTATTCCCACCCGCTCATAAATGATGGACTGCTGCGCCAGGTCATCGGCGGTGGAAACAGGCAGCGCGGCGAGATCGGCCAGCGCGGCCTGGAGGCTGGCTGGGTCGCCCTGGCGCAGCAGCACGGCAGCGCGCAGGCGCAGCGCGCTGGCGTCGTCCGGCTGCGCGGCCAAGTGCGCGCTCAGCGCATCCAGCGCGTCGGCCAGTTCCCCGGCGCGGATGAACGCCTCAGCAAGCTGCAGCGGGTCGTAGGGCATTACACTTCGTCTCCGGGCAGTCCGAAAACGTAAGCGCGGCGGCGGGCGTCCATGGCCGCGCCCAGCGTCGTCTCGTCGCGTGTGCGCCATGTGGTGAAGATGTCCTTGATGAAACTGGACATCAGGCCATAGGCCAGCATCTTGAAATCGGTCTCCTCAACTGTGGAGGCCTGGCGCGGCCAGCCGTACCCCCAGGCGAACCACGCCCCAGTAGGCAGCACCAGAAAATCGTAGAACGCTGTGCTGTCCTGGTCGCTGCCGATAAACACCGCCACACGCCCCGCCACCTGCTTGAACAGGATGCCGGGTATCTGGGCTTCATCGCGGATGTTGGGGCGGGCCGTGCCCACCAGCGGCACGAACGTCACGTTCCAGTCCTCAATCGGGATGTAGAGAGCGCGCCGCCCGCCGCCCGCCGGGTGCTCGATAAAGCGCGGCTCGCCCAGCTCGGTCAGGCCGCGCTCGCGGCACTCGCTTACGACAGCCTGCAGCGCGTTGAACAGCTCGGTGACAAACTGCGCGGTCTGCTTTAGCACGAACTGGCGCTGCTTGCGCCGCTCCAGCAGCACACGCTCGATGTCTTGCAGCGCCTGCTGTGCCAGCTTCTCGCGGCTATCGGGAAGATCGAACTCATCCACTTACACGCTGCCCCTTTCAAGAAGTCCAATCACGCCACGGGTTAATGGTATGCGGCTGCCGGCAGATGCGCAAGGCAGGGGCTGTACCACGACGCCGTCTCGCGCTGAACGAGCGTTGCCAGCGCGTCCAGCCACAGCGGGTAGTCATTCAGGCAGGGAATCAGCCGCAGCGCGCTTCCGCCGGCCGCCATAAACGCATGCACGCCTTCATTGCCGATCTCGTCCAGTGTCTCCAGGCAGTCCGCCGTAAAACCAGGGCACACTACGGCCACGCGCCGCACGCCCGCCTGCGCCAGCCGCACCAGCGTCTCATCTGTGTAGGGCTGCAGCCACTCCTCTGGGCCAAAACGCGATTGAAACGACACTGTCCACTCTGTAGATGGCAGCTCTAGCGCGTCGGCCAACAGGCGCGCCGTCGTCTCGCAGTGTGTCCGGTATGGATCGCCGTCGCGTGTGTAGCGCGCCGGGTTGCCGTGGAACGTCATCACCAGCATATCCGGCGTCTGTCCCCAGGCGGCCAGGTCCTCGCGCACGCTGGCCGCCAGCGCTGCGATGTAGCCAGGGTAATCGTAGTACGGGCCGACGAAGCGCAGCGTGGGCACGTGCCGCTTGTGCTCGTGAAACAGCGGGCAGCGGCGGCCCGCAGCGGCGGTGTAGGCCGCGTCGTACACCGAAGCGCTGGTGCTGGACGAATACTGCGGGAACATCGGCAGGATCAAAATGCGGTCAATGCCCTCTGCCTGTAAACCGCGCACGGCCGCTGTGATGGACGGCTCGCCGTAAGTCATGCCCACTACGATACGATAATCGCTGCCCAGGCGCGCCTGCAAGCCGTCGGCCTGTTTGCGCGTGTTAACCAGCAAAGGCGAGCCTTCGGCCGTCCAGATGCGCCGGTATAGGCGGGCCGAACGGCGCGGACGCGTGTTAAGGATCACCGCGTTGAGCAGAAGCTGCCAGACCAGCGGGTTGTAATCCACCACCCGCATGTCCGAGAGAAACTGTTTCAGGTAGGGGCGCAAGGCACGCGCAGTGGGCGCAGCCGGCGTGCCCAACTGCGCCACCACCACGCCAATAACGCTGTTCGTCACAGGGCAGCCTTTCGTGCAGCTATAACCACGCGCAGATTATAACCACACTGCAGTAAAATCTATATAATTCTCATATTTCGTATGAGAATGTCGAGATT
>Ga0308417_1001568_pt1 | contig 15629 bp, 12 predicted proteins | sample HotsprSampleOS65_FD_203528 | JGI IMG/M metagenome (GOLD analysis project Ga0308417, IMG submission 203528) | Hot spring phototrophic mat microbial communities from Octopus Spring, Yellowstone National Park, Wyoming, United States - 20090730_OS65 ... | reverse complement strand
CCCCCGCTCGTTGGTGGCAATCAGTCCCGCCTGAAGCAGAATCTCATCGCGTAGACCGGCCCGACGGGCGGCGTCCAGAAGATCCCGCCAGGCGTCGATCGCCAAACCCAGGCCATGTCTTTCGATCGTTTCGGGCGTCAGCCCGCGCCGGGCGGCGTACTCCAACGCGCCGCGGCCCGCCGCCGTCCCGGTCAGGTTGCGCTGGAAGTACGTGCGGGCCCACGCGACGGCGGCCAGCACCTGCTCGCGCATTTGGGCCGCGCGCCGATCCGCCGGCTCGGACCGCAGCTCAATTCCCGCCCGGCGCGCTAACGACGCAAGGGCTTCTCCGAAGCTGGTCCGTTCAATCAGTTGCACAAAGCGAATGACGTCCCCGCCGGCGCCGCAGGACCAACACTTGAAAATCTGCTTCGATTGGCTAACGGACAGCGAGGGCTTGTGGTCCGGGTGGAAGGGGCACAGGCCCACAAAGTCCTTGCCTCGGCGTTCCAAGTGAACGCGCTCGCCGATCACGTCGACGATGTCAACAGCGCCTAAGACTTTTTCTTTCAGAAGGTTATGCATCGAGTACCGGGTGGCTCACGCAACCCGCACCCTGACCAGCAGCCCACCCTGCGCACCGCCGCTGTCTCGGCAGCGCTTTCATGAATCGTTCTAGTATAACTCATAAATGCGGGGCGGTCAATTTACGCACAGGAACACACAGCAAGTTACAGCTTGTTAACTACTGATTGATAAAACGATTACACCCAGGCCCTGCCGACCCCTAACGCCTACGCAAAAGGACACGCTGCCGCTTTCACGCGGAGCCGTTGCCAAACTGAAAAGCCCAAGCTACAACCCGACCCAAACACCGATCCCGCCTACCCAAAGGCGGGCGATCGCGCAAGCGGCTCGGCGGCGCCACATGGACCACGGAGAAAACATTCCTCAGAACGGGCCCGCGGAAGCCACCTCTGTCCAGTCCTCACGTCGCAACCGGAGACTAAATGCCGTAATAGTGCTCGCCTCGCTGCTGACCGGCGTTGCGGTGCGCATCTGCCTGATCATTTCTGCACCCGAGCGAGGCTTTCTGATGGACCACCTGCACTTCATGGCATGGTCTGACTGGGTCGCAGAACACGGAATAACAAGCATTTACGATTTCCCAGAGCACCGTTTGCTGAATGTGCGCCTGCCAGCCACGTGGGGCTACGGCGACCAGCCGACGCCTTTCCCGGTTCCGGAAGTATGCAACTACCCGCCGGCGGCCACCTGCATCTTCTGGGCCCAAGGGAGGCTGTGGCACCTGGTAGATGCGGAAGTCCGCACGCTGCCCGTCGGCCAGGAACTCGCTGCGTACAAGGAGTTTGCGGGGCGACACGCCACTTCGCGCGTCGCGAACACCGTCCGTGCGCGAGCGGTCAACGCGGTCATTCCGATCGTCGCGGATGCTTTGATGGCGTGGGGCGTCCTGCGCCTCGTGCGCGGGCTTGGAGAAGCACGGCCAAGCCGCTGGCTGGCCCCGACGGCGTTTGCGATTACCTTCCTGGCGCCGCCGGTTATCCTCAATACAGGCTTCTGGATGCAGCTCGACTCCTGCCTCACCTGCCTCCTAGTCTGGACGATCTGTTGCATCGTGGAGCGGCGTCCGGTCTGGGCCGGCATTGCTTACGGAGCGGCGCTCCTGCTAAAGGCACAGGCCATCCTGCTGTGTCCAACGCTGGTCATTGTCGCGCTGGGGCTGCTTCTTGGTCCGTGTGTGAAAACGGTGCCCGCCAACGCGAGGCCTAGCGGGCCGCCGGTCGCCCGCGAAGGCCGTTCAGCGGCGACCGCTCGGGGGCCCAGAGACCGGCTGCTTTGGTACGTTCGCCGCTTTCTCCCGGCTTTTGCGGTCACGGTCGCTCTCCTCGTCGTCCCCCACGCAATCGCCAACCGTGATCACCCGGAGGGTGGCTGGCTGCGCTGGTACTGGCGGGGCTACGCGCTCCCGATTGGCGAGCAGTTTCCGCTTACTACGCTCAAGGCATTCAACGTCTGGTGGCTGGACTTCCTGGCGCGCGGCAGCCAGCCTGAAGTGCTGGCGCCCGCGACCGTTGTGTGGCCCGGGCTGACCAAAGGTCAGGTCGGCGCGCTGCTCTACGGCGCGGCCCTGGCCTTGGCCGCGTGGCTGTGCCTGCGTCGTTGGAGCCATGGGCCGTTGGGTTGGGTTGCGTACGCGGGGCTGTCGCTGCTGGCGGCCTTCGTCTTTCCGACGCGCGTGCACGAGCGGTACTTCTCCTACTCGCTGCCGTTTTTAATCGCTGCTGCGCGCAATCTGTGGCGCTGGATGCCGGTGCTTGCGGTCCTCCTGGCCGTCGGCAGCTTCGAGATGACCTGGTATCTGTGGCTGGCACCGGCCGACGCTCCCCCGGAGACGCCGCCGCAGTCCGCGGGTGCGGCCTGGTGGTCGGCTGTGCTTGCCGCCTTGACGCTCGGGAGCTTCGCGTACGCGTGCATCAGTCTCCTGCCGGGTCTCCGACGGCAAGCCTGCGTGTAGGCCTGCCAGCCACCGGCCGTACCATACGCCGGACGGTCGGTTACACTTTCTTCATAAGACCGTCAACAAGAGCTAACAGGCGGGCGGCAGATTCCAGTGGGCGGGCGGCGTGATGATGGCGGACGGCGCATCGATCCTGGTCGTCGAAGACGAAGCAGACCTGGCCGATCTGCTTCGCTACCACTTGGAGCGGGAGGGCTATCGTTGCCGGCGCGTCGAGGACGGTCAGCGGGCGCTGGCCGAAGCTACGCGTCAGCCGCCGGATCTGGTCATCCTCGACCGCATGCTTCCGGGGTTGTCGGGCGACGAAGTGGCCCGGCGTCTGCGACGTGAGCCGCGGACGGCGGCAATTCCCATCATCATGCTGACGGCCAAAGCGGCGGATGAGGACGAGCTGGTCGGTTTCGCGCTCGGAGCCGACGACTACATCCGCAAGCCGTTCTCGGTGAAGCTGCTGCTGGCCCGCGTGTCAGCGGTGCTCCGACGGCGCGAGAGTGCGGGCGTGCCGCGCGAGGTGCTGGCCCTCGGACCGGTGGTGCTCGATCATGGCCGGCACGAGGTCACGGTGGCAGGCCGACCGGTGGAACTGACCGCGACGGAATTCCGGATTCTGGCCGCACTCATGGAAGCCCGCAGCCGAGTCCTGTCACGCGAACAACTGATTGACCGCGTTCTGGGCCAGGGGGCGGCCGTCACCAACCGCGCCATGGACGTACACATCGCGGCGTTGCGCAAAAAGCTCGGCCCGGCGGCGGACTGCATACACACGGTCCGCGGCGTCGGCTACGCGTTCCGGTTGCCCGACCAAACTCCCGAGCTACCATGAACGCGGCATGATCCTCAGCGGGCGGCCGTGGCGATTGTTCCTGACGGGCGGGCTGTTCGTCGTTGCCACGTGCGGCGTCTCCCTGTGGCTGCTGGAGCGGGAAGAGGCGCGCACGCGCAACCCGCAGTTGGCCGGACAATTGCTCGTACAAGCCCAGATGGTGCGCGACGTGTTGCGTGCGCAGTGGCCGGTGCTGCCGCAAGACGCCGTCCCCGTGCTGCTGCAAACCCTGCACGCCGCCGGCGTCCACGTCACTGTGGTGGACGTCGACGGCAACGTGCTGTTGGGCGCGCCGGACGGCACCCGCGATCCGGGACTCCTGCTTCAGCCCGAAGCCCGCCAGGCCCTGCGCACCGGATCGGCCGCAGCCGTCCGAGCGTGGGGACCGGTCAACCGCCTGCACCTGATCGCCGCCGCACGCATCGGACCCGACGAGCACCCTCACGGGCTGGTCTGGCTGACGCGTCCGGCCTGGACGGCCACGCGGGACCCGGGGGCGTTGCCGCGTCTGCTCGCCACCGTGGGGATGGTAGCGGCGGTCGCAACGCTGGTCTTTGTCGTGCTCGTGCTCCAGGTGCGCCGCCGACTTTTTCAGCGGGTGATCGCGACCGCCCGGGCGATGTCTTTCCAAGAGCGCGCCACTTTGCCGCAGTTCGCAGACGACGACGAATTCGGCGACCTGGTAGCAACGCTGCACGACTTGCGGACGCGTGTCGCCTCGCAAGTGGAGCTCATCGACCGGCAGCGCGGCATGTTGCAGACGCTGGTTGAGCAGCTACACGAAGGCGTGATTGTGGCGCGCGCCGATGGACGGGTTGTGCTCGTCAATCCCGCGGCGGTCCGCATGCTGGACCTGCGGCCCGACGACCCGCACGCCTTCGTCGGCCGGCCCGTGGAGGCCTGCTTTCCGCAGCATGCGCTTCAAGTATTGCTCACGGCGCCAGGCGCCACGAACGACAGCGAGTCTTCCGAACCAGTGCGGCTAACGGTGAGCGGCCGAGAAGGCACGACGTACCTGCTCGCCCGCGCATCCGAACTGCTGTTGCCAGACCCGGAGCAAGGCGTGGCGGCTACGATGTCCGGCCGCGTGGTCGTGCTCAGCGATGTCACCGAACTCCAGCGTGCCATCCAAGTGCGGACCGACTTCGTCGCCAATGCTTCCCACGAACTGCGCACCCCCTTGTCCCTGATCCGCGCTGCCGTCGAAACCCTGTTGGCTATGGACCTGACCAGCGAAGCTGAGCCGGCGCGTCAGTTTCTCGGCAAAATCGACCGCCACAGCCAGCGACTCGAACAGATGGTTCAGGACCTGCTGGACCTCTCGCGTCTGGAATCGCCCACCGAGCGGTTCACGCCGGAGGATATCGACCTGCGCCGCTGGCTGGAGGAACTGCACGGCCGCTTCGCCGACGCGCTGGAGCGGAAATCGCAGCACTGGGAGACGCGCATCGAACCGCCGCATTTCGTGACACTCCGCGCCAACCCCCATCTGCTGCGGCTTGTCCTCGACAACCTGGTGGACAACGCCATCCGGTTCACGGACCCCGAGGGCCACATCGGGGTGTACGTCCGCCAGGACGGCGAGTCTGTATTCATCGAAGTGCGTGACGACGGTTGCGGCATACCCGCCGAAGACCAGCAGCGCGTCTTCGAGCGCTTCTACCAGGTGCAGCGCAGCCGTTCGATGCCCGAGCGTGGCACGGGCCTGGGACTCTCGATTGTGCGGCACGCCGTCGGGGCGCTGGGCGGCAGCGTCCGGCTTGAAAGCCAGGTCGGCGTGGGAACCCGCGTCATTGTCACGTTGCCGTACACCCCGGCCAGTGCGGCGCGCTGACGGCGGGCGCGCAACTCCGGCTGACCGCCGACCACGCACTGGCACGGACCTAGCCGCCCCCTATAATCGGCACCTGGAATGTCGCGGCGACGGACCTATCCGCTGATGATTCTCGCGTTCCTGACGGTGGCGGGCCGCCTTCCGCCGGCCTTTGCGCAGGAGCAGAAGTACCGCGAGCGGCAGGTCCTCGACCCGCAGACGGACCGCTGGGTCGATGCGGCCCCGGTGCCGGAAGGCGTTCCGGAAGACCCGCTGGACCGGGCGCGGGCGCTGTTAGCGCAGAGCAAGCCGACCGAAGCGCGGCGTATTCTGCGGAAGTGGGTCAAAGAGAATCCGGACGACGAGCGCTACTACGAAGGGGTTTACCTGCTCGGCGAAAGCTACTATCAGTCGCGCGACTTCTGGAAGGCGGTGCAGCAGTATCAGAACGTGGCGGAGAACGCCTCCGGGGAGCTGTTTCAACTGGCGCAGGCGCGCTGTCTGGACGTCGGGCGAGCGTTCCTGGCAGGCCAGAAGCGAATCCTGTGGGGCATTTTCCGGCTGCCGGCCTGGGATGACGGCGTGGAGATCCTCGACCGCGTCTGGCAGCGTGAGCCGGGCTCGCGGATCGGCGAGCTGGCCCTGAAGTACAAGGGGGACTTTCGGTTCGCGCGCGGCGACATGGATCTCGCGCAGGATGAATACGCCGGTCTGGTGGAGCAGTACCCCAGCGGTCGTTACGTCCAATACGCGATGCTGCGGACCGCCGAGGCCGCCGAGGCGGCCTTCCCGGGCATCAAGTTCGATGATCGCCCGCTGCTGGAAGCGGATCAGAGCTATCGGCAATTTCAGAACACGTTCCCGGGCTACGCGGAGCGCGAGCGGATCGGCGCGCGGCTCGAAGGCATTCGTCAGCAGCGGGCGGAGAAGGATCTGGACATTGCCCGCTGGTACGAGCGTACTCGGCGGCCCGATGCGGCCCAGTACTATTATCGACGCATCCTGCGCGACTGGCCCGGAACACTCGCGGAAGCGGAGGCCCGCAGTCGCCTGCGTGCGCTGGGCGTCCACCTCGAAGACGCCGAAGCACCGGGTACAGGTCAGCCCGGGGTCGCGCCGCCCCAGGAGGTGGCCCCATGATCTTCCGCCTGGCAGCCGGCGCTGCGGTGACCCTTGTGCTGCTGAGCACGGGCTGCGGCTACAAAGCCGGCGGACCGTATCGGACGGACATCCGCACCGTGTACGTGGAAATGTTCGGCTCGCGCGAATTCCGGCGTGAGCTCGAGTTCCAGCTCACCGAGGCGGTGAAGAAGCGAATCGGCAGCGACACACCCTATCGACTGGCCCCGCGCGAAAAGGCCGATACGATACTTACGGGCGAAGTACTGGAAGAGCGGCAGGCCGCGTGGGCACCGGACTTCCGGTCGCGGCAGCCGCGCGAGAAACAGTTGACGCTCGCCGTCCGCATTCAGTGGCGGGATGTGCGGACCGGCCGGCTGCTTGTGGATACGCCGGTACAGCTCCAGACCGTGGACTACCTGACGCCCACCGGCGAGACGGAGAAATTCGCCCAGGAGCGGGCGGTCGACGGGCTCGCGCGGCAAATCGTCGCCAAGATGTACGAAGAGTGGTGACGATCATCTGCGCCCCCGGCGGCGTGCTGTGGCGTGCGGCGCCGCTTCCGTGGCCAGAGAGAAGGTCCGATCATGCCGGACGAACCGCAGTCCCCCAAACCCCGACCCAGCAGCAACGGCGGGCCGCCGCGTCCCCCGCCGCGCATGTCGCGCGGGATGTTCAGTTGGGTCGTCATCCTGGGGCTGGGGCTGATGTTTCTGGTGATGCTCAATCAGAGCATGCAGCGTGCGCAGAAGATCAGCATCAGTCAGTTCTGGACGCACGTGGAGCGGGGCGACATTGCCAAGGTGACAATTCGCGAGGACGCCATCGTCGGGGAGTTTCACGAGGAGCGTATCCCGGCGCACGCTCGGCCGGAGACGCGCGCCTTCGAGTGCACGTACCTGCGGGTGGCGGACAAGATCGAGGAAATCCGTCAGGAAATCGCTGCCAAGAGCCCCACGCGCGTGGAGGTGTACAGCGAACCCAGCAGCAACCTGCTGATGAACATCCTGCTGTCCACCGTGCCGTGGCTGCTGCTGATCGCGGTGATCTGGTTCCTGCTGTTCCGCCAGCTTCGTCAGACCGGCGCCGGTCCGGGCATGCTGGGCAACTTCGGCCGCAGCCGGCACCGCGTCACGACCCGGGAACACACCCAGGTCACGTTCGCGGACGTGGCCGGGGTCGAGGAGGCCAAGGAGGAAGTGCTCGAGATCGTCGAGTTCCTGAAGAACCCGAAGCGCTTCCAGCGGCTGGGGGCCCGGATCCCGCGCGGCGTGTTGCTCGTCGGGGAGCCGGGCTGCGGCAAGACTCTGCTGGCCAAGGCGATCGCCGGCGAGGCCGACGTGCCCTTCTTTTCCATCTCCGGCTCGGACTTCGTCGAGATGTTCGTCGGGGTGGGGGCCTCGCGGGTCCGCGACCTGTTCCGGCAGGCCAAGGAAAACGCCCCGTGCATCATTTTCCTCGATGAGATCGACGCGGTCGGACGACGGCGCGGGCTGGGCTACAACGGTGGCGGGCACGACGAGCGCGAGCAGACGCTCAACGCGATCCTGGTCGAGATGGACGGGTTCGACACGAACGATCAGGTCATCGTGGTGGCGGCGACCAACCGGGCCGACGTGCTGGACCCGGCCCTGATCCGTCCCGGCCGCTTCGACCGGCAGGTGTACGTGCCACTGCCGGATGTCAAAGGGCGCTTCGAAATCCTGCGGGTTCACGCGCGGAAGGTGAAAATTCAGCCGCCGGTGGACCCGAAGTTGCAGCGGATTGCCCGCAGCACCCCGATGTTCAGCGGGGCGGACCTGGCGGCGATTGTCAACGAGGCGGCCCTGCTGGCGGCGTTGGCCGGCAAGGAAATGGTCGAACTCGAAGACCTCGAAGAAGCCCGGGACAAGGTCCGCTGGGGCCGCGCCAAGCGCAGCCGGGTCATCGACGAGAAGGACCGGACCCTCACCGCCTACCACGAGGCCGGACACGCGCTCGTTCAAACGCTCCTCAAGGAGGCCGACCCGGTCCATAAGGTGAGCATCATCCCGCGTGGTCCATACGGTGGCGCGACCTTTTCGTTGCCCGAGAAGGATCGGATGACGTACAGCCGGTCCTACGTGGAGGCGACGCTGCGGGTGCTGTGCGCCGGGCGGATCGCCGAGGAGCTGCTGGGCCACGACATGAACTCCGGGGCGATGGCGGACATCCGGCAGGCCACGATGCTGGCGCGGCAGATGATCACTGAGTGGGGCATGAGCGAACGTCTCGGCTTCGTGTACTATGGGGACGAGCCGGTCACCAGCCGCCCGCGGCTGGATTTCGGGCTGAGCCGCGAATTCTCGGAGAAGACCTCGCAGGCCATTGACGAGGAAGTCAAGCGCCTGATCGACACCGCCTACGCGGACGCCCGCCGACTCGTCCACGAGAACCGGGACAAGCTGGAGGCGATTGCCCAGGCGCTGCTTAAGTACGAGACGCTGACCGGCGAGGAGATCCGCCGACTACTGGCCGGCGAGCGTCTCGACCGTCCCACGGTCGGCGAACTGATCGCCAGCGAGCAGGAGCGGCGTCAGGAGGGGCTGCCGGTCGCACGCCCTGTCACCCCGCCGCCCGATGCCCAGGCGGGTCCGTTGCCGACACCGGCTTGAGCACTTCGGTGTTTCGTCTCGCCGATCCGCGCCGACGTCGTATAATCCGGCCATGCTGCGTCACGCCAGGGAGTATGCCGCTTGATGAACGATTGGAAGACGCCGCGGCCGACGGAACAGTGCGCCGGCTGCCGGCACGTGTTTGAACCCGGCGAAACGGTCCGGGCGTTTCTGTACGAAGCGTCGACCGGCTACGAGCGGCGCGACTACTGCGCGGACTGCTTGCCAGCGGACGACCACCAAGCCGTTGGATCCTGGCGAACCCGACGCCCCGTCCCCGCGGCGCGACGTCGGACCGCCTTCGATGCCGCGGTCGCGTACGAGCTTTTCCAACAGCTCGAGGATGACGCAGAACCTGCACGAATTCAGCTCCGCTTCCTGTTGGCGCTGCTGCTGTGGCGGAAACGCGTGCTGAAGCTGGAGCGAACCTGTGACGAACCCGGTGGTGAGTACTGGGAATTCCGAGACCTGCACGCCGACGCCACGCATCGCGTGCGGCGACCCGCTTTAGCCGAGGAGCAGCTCGAACAGCTCAGCAGCCAGCTCGAACAACTCGTCAGCGGCGAACTGCGCTCGGCCGACGTCGTCGGAACCGACCGGAAACCGGAGTCCGTGCATGACTAGCGCGCCACACGACGAACAGCGGCTTGCGACCGCACCGGCCCGGTCGTCAACGTGTCCGCCGGAAAAGTTCGACACAGCGCAAGGGCGGGGCCGTAGTGCCCACCGCCGGCAGCGCCGGACCGGTCGGGCCGACATGCTGCTGACGGCGTTGGCGGTGCTGATCTGCGGTTGTCCGCCGCCGCGGGACCTGACACCCGTCACGCGGCGCGAGGCTCTCCTGAGAGTCAACGACAACCTGGCGCGTCTGGACCGGCCGGTGCAGTACGGGGCGGTGGTATCGTTCCGGTTCGTCGATTCCGAAGGTCGTACCCGCAGTTTCGTCGGTCACGACGCCCGTTTGCTGTTCGCCCCGCCGCAATCGCTGCTGTTCGACGTGCGTTCGCTGGCCGGGACAGTGGCCCAGTTCGGGTCCAACGACGAGCGCTACTGGGTGTGGATCGAGCCTGAGGTAAACAAGCTCTGGTGGGGACGATGGGACCAGAGCCGAGAACAGGCGCTCGAGAAACTTCCCGTGCCGCCCAATGAGCTGATGGACGCGCTGCTCCTGCGGCCGCTGCCCGAGACGCTCGAAGGCGGTCTGCTGCCTCTGCTGCGCAAGGCGGATGACGACTGCCGTCTGCTTTTCGTGCGACTCGGGATCGACCGTCAGCCCAGCGGCATGCGGGAGATCCAGCTCGATCCACGCCCGCCGCATCAGCCGCTGGAGATCGTCGACTGGCTCCCGGACGGGCAGGTGGCGATGCACGCCATCCTGCGGGACTACCAGCGCATCGGGGCCGACGGCCCCTACACGCCCCGTCGCTACATCGTCACGTGGCCGCGTCAGCGGGCGGAAATGCGACTGGACGTCCTGCGGGCCACCTTCCGGCTCGACATCGGTTCCGAAGTGTTCGAGTTCCCCACCGGCTGGCGCGGCGAGACCGAACAGATCGACGCGGAACCCGCGCGCCCGTCCGCCTGTTCCGAAAGGCCCGCAACGCCGTGACGCGTTTTCCACCCAGGCACGACACGCACCGCGCGCTGTTGGTCGCGGCCGTACTGCTGGCACGGGGGGCAGCCGCGGACGCGCAATCCGGAGCCGCCGTTGGTATCTCGGCCGGCCAGACCTTTCGGCTGGCGGCGGACGAGCAGACGCTGTGGCTGGTGCAAAGTGACGGGGCCCGCTCGGTGCTCCAGGTGCGTGGTCCCGACAGTCCGTTTTCGCCACGTCCGCCGCTGCACGGCTCCATTGCCGAACTGGCCGTGGCGCGGACGGACCTGTACGTCTTCCTGGAAGATGGAGACTTCTACGCGTTCCGACAAAACGCCTGGACTGCGGAGCTGAATCTTCCAGGTCGCGTCGTCCCCGTCGACCTGCTGGGGACGAACAATGAACTCTATGCGCTGGTGCCGGCCGCGGGCGGCGACCCGAGCGACCCGCGCGCGGAGACGGCACCGCCCGACCGCCCGCAGGGCCGCCTGGTCGTCGCACGGTATGATCCGCGCGGCTGGACGACGTTGACCGCCGCGCCTGTTGGCAGCGATGGAGAGCCGGACCGGCGCCTGCGTCCGCGCCTGGGCGTCGCGCAGGGCTTTTTGCACGTGGTGTGGTTCGATCGAGATCGCGCGCAGATCCGCTCCGCGCGCTGGGATTCGCAGGCCGCGCACTGGCAGCCCGGCCCATCCCTGTCCGTCCCGCCCGACGTTTCGGCGTTCTGGGTCACCGCTGTGAGCCGCGTGCCAAGCATTTTCGTGGCACGACGGGCGGCAGACGGAACCGAGGAACTGCACGCGTGGCGACTGCTGGGGGACCTCCAGACCGGCAGCGCCGAGTGGCGCTCGGCCGCCGTCACGCTCTCCGCGCTGCCGGACGACGCGCGGCCCGTCGCGTACCTTGCCGCCAGTGGGTTCAATCAGCACGTGGCGCTGCTCGTATCGACCACCGGCGGCGCGTGGGTGCGCTTCGGGCGGAGCGAAGGGCAACCCGCCGAAAGCTCGCGCGCCGTGGCAAGCATTTTCCAGCAGCGACACGGCCCCGGGACGGCCGCCCGGTGGCTTCAAACCGGGACGCTGCTGGTGCTGACGGCCACCCTGCTGACGCTGTTCGTTTTCCGGCGCGGGTCACTGGCTCAGAGCCTCAATCTGCCTGTCGAGTGGACCCTCGCCTTCGCCTTTCAGCGCTTGGCCGGATGCCTGCTCGACCTGCTTCCGTTCGCGCTGGGCAGCGCTGCCCTGCTGGGGGTCGATGCGCGGGCCGGAGTACGCGAGCTATTCACCTGGGCGGTCGGCCCGGACGCGGGTGCCCGACGCCTGCCCGGACAGGAAACCCTCGTGTGGTGGGCCGTCGCAACGGGGAGCTGCTCGCTGTATGCACTGGTGCTGGAACTCCTGGCACGTCGAACAGTAGCCAAGCTCATCCTGGGGACACACGTGCTCGCCGAGAACGGTGGGCGTCCGCGCGTCCATCAGATCGTGGTGCGAAACCTGATCCGCTTCCTCGAGCTGCAACCGCCGCTGTGGATCCTCGGTTTCCTGGTCCTGCTGTCGCGCAACCGGCAACGACTGGGAGACATCTTTGCCGGCACCGTGGTCGTTCGGCGCGTGCGTGCTTCAACCACACCGCCCCCGAACGGCGAATGATTCCGCGGCTGCATCCCGGACGCGTCCCGGACACCCAGCAGGGCGCGTTCAGGGTACGTTGAGCCCCGCCCCCGGGCGCGGGCTACTTCAGTTCGACATTCCAGTAGGCGAAGTCGAGGAACTGCTTCCAGCTTGCGTATTTGGAATCGGAAAGCTTGATCGTCAGCACCGGCGAGCGCCGCGGCCGACGCGGTGGAGCGATCAGCTTCATGTGCGCCTGCTCCGGCGTCCGCCCACCCTTGCGGGCGTTGCAGGCGACGCACGCGCAGACGATGTTCTCCCACGAATTCGTCCCGCCCTGCGAGCGTGGGATGACGTGATCCAGGCTCAGCTCGGTGGTCGGGAAGCGCTTGCCGCAGTACTGGCACCGGTTCTGGTCGCGGGCGAACAGGTTCCGCCGATTCAGCTTGACCGTCGTGCTGGGCAGCTTGTCGTAGGTGAGCAGCCGGATGATCTTCGGGACGGCGATCTGGAAGCGCACCGTGCGGATCCAGTCATAGTGCTCCGGTTCGAACCGGCGCTTGGCCTGGCTCACTTCGACCCAGTCGTTGAAATCGTACGACAGATACTGGCCGTTATCCGCCGAGATCACCTCGGCCAGCTCGGCGTACAGCAGGGTTAGAGCCCGGCGCGCGCTGACCACCCGGATCGCCATGTACAGGCGATTGAGCAGCAACACGCTGGCCGATAACGCCGCAACACCCTCCATGGATAAACCGCTCCGGATCTCCCGTAGGCGACTTTTTTGTATCTTAGCGGTCGCGGAGGCATCGCGTCCACCTCCGGCGGCGCGAATACGCGACGTGACCCGCCCGATAAGCAGTCGCAGAATCGCGCCTGTCGGCTCGTCCCACTCCGTTGCCCGCGCACACGCCGCGAAAGTTTGCGCATATTCGCGTTCTGTGTTGCTGTGCCCGGTTCGTGATTCGTACCCTTAACAAAAAGGAACCCGCGGGCAGGACAACCGGGCGGTTCCAGGAAGCGGCCAAGATCGGCTCCGGCTGCGGGTGACGGGCACTACAGGACCGGAGGGATGCCGGACGACACCGGCCGGCCCGGACGCCCGTCGATGGGAGTTGGCTTATGCGCGCGCTACAGTTCGCGGCCCGCCTGTGCCGCCGGCTGGCTCAAGATGAATCCGGACCGACCGCCGTCGAGTATGCCGTCCTGCTCGGCCTTATCGTGCTCGTGGCCGCCGCCTCCATTCGAGCCGTCGGGGAAAGCGTGCACGGGATTTGGCAGGCAATTCACACGGCGGTCACGGAGCTCTGACAGCGCTCGCACAATCGCTCGATGGCAAAATGGCCGCCAGCCCGTACTCCGCCCAGCGTCGGCTGACGCGGTTGCGGATCTCTGCGCTCATGCGCAGCGGCTCGGGCCAGGCCCGGACCTGGCCTTCGCCGGGGAGTTTACGGGTGGCATCAATGCCCATCTTGCTGCCGGCGCCGCAGACCGGGGCGGCATGATCCAGAATGTCCACGGGTCCCTGGACGAACTCGATGTCCCGGCGCGGATCGACATTCGCGCACACGTGGAAGAGCACGTCGTCCGGATCGTGCACGTTCACGTCCTCATCCACCACGACGATGATCTTCGTCAGCGCCATCTGACCCGCCCCCCACAGCGCGTGCATCACCTTCCGCGCCTGGTACGGATACTCCTTGCGGACCTGCACAAACGCGCAGTTGTGAAAACAGCCGAACTGCGGCAGGTCGTAATCCAGCACGTCCGGCGCGATCATCTGCACCAGCGGCAGAAAAATACGCTCGGTGGCCTTGCCGAACCAGTAATCCTCCATCGGCGGCCGGCCAACGATGGTCGCGGGGAACAGCGGCTGTCGGCGATGCGTAATGGCCGTCACGTGAAACCGCGGGTAGTAGTCCGCCAGGGAATAGAAGCCGGTGTGGTCGCCGAACGGGCCCTCCAGGACGAATTCCTCCGCCGGATCGATGTACCCCTCGACGACGATCTCGGCCGTTGTCGGGACCTCGATATCCGGCTGCGTGACGCACGGCACGAGTTCCACCGGCTGCCCCTGGAGAAAACCCGCGAAGATGCATTCGTCCGTTCCGGGCGGCAGCGGACAGGTCGCGGCGTAGGGCATCACCGCCGGCCCGCCCAAGGCGACGGCCAGCGGCATGCGCTGCCCGGCACGTTGGTACAGGCGAAAGTGGCGCGCGCCATCGTGGTGCATGTGCCAGTGCATCGCCGCCAGCCGCGGCTCCAGAAGCTGCACGCGGTACATGCCGACGTTGCGGTCCTTCGTCTCAGGGTTCTTCGTAAACACGGCCCCCAGCGTGAGATATCGGCCGCCGTCCTGGGGCCAACAGTGCAGTGCCGGGAGTGTGAAAAGATCCGCGTCGTCCGTGTGCACAACCTCCTGACAGACGCCGCGTCGCACCACCCTCGGCGACAGGTTTCCGAGCTGGGCGAGCTCGGGCAATTTGCGCAGCTTCTCCAGCAGCGTCGTCGGCAGCTCCGGGCGCAGCAGGTTGCGCACCCGGCCGGCAATCTCCTCGAAGTCGCCGCAGCCCAGCGCCAGGCACATCCGCGCGCGACTCCCGAAAGCGTTGATCAACAGCGGGAAGCGCGTCCCCTTTACACGTTCGAACAGCAGAGCCGGTCCGCCCGCCTTCATTACGCGGTCCGCGATCTCCGTGATTTCCAGGACCGGATCGACCTCGACCGCCACACGCTTCAGCCACCCACGGGTTTCCAGCTCGGCGACGAAACTCTGTAGATCGGCAGCCGGCACGGCGTGTCTCCTCGCAGGCGCAGAGTGCTCTCGCCGGTGCACAGTATAGGTGGGATAGCCGGCCGCGGGGACGCGGCGCCGACGTCCCGCCGACACTGGGCAGGTGGGTGACGTCAGCGTCCAGGTTGCCGACCGACCTTGCGACGCTTGGCTTCCTGACGGCGCCGCCACTCGCAGGCGACGTTCTTACGAACCAGGGCCCGCAGCCGCCGACACCACACCGCCGCCATGGTATGACACAGCCCGGCCGTCTCCGCCGGCGGAAAGTCGGCGGAGGCGCAATCGAAGTCGCAGATCTGCGGCGGCGCTACCCGGGGGCCGCTGCGGGCTGCCACGTTCGAACTTCCCGTCTGGGCGTTCGGCTACTACGGACAGTTGGTGCCGATCAGTGCGACGAACGCGTCGATATCCGAGTAGGTCACGTCGTTGTCCAGGTCGCAGTCCGCGTTCAGCCACGGACACGGAGCGTGGGTCCAGGCCGCAGGACCTGATAGCGCCTCGATGAACGCGTCGATATCAGCGTACGTGACGGCTCCGTCGCAGTTCGTGTCGCCCGCACAGGTGGCTGGCGCCAGACACGGATTCGGCGTGCACGTCGTCCCGTCACCCTCATAGAGTCCGCCCAGGTCCGCGCATTGCGCCGGCGTCTTGATTCGACAGCTTTGATCGGCGAGGCAGCAGGCCCCCATCGGCGGCCCGACGCAGTCGTTGGCGGTCAGCGT
>Ga0308417_1001567_pt1 | contig 15633 bp, 10 predicted proteins | sample HotsprSampleOS65_FD_203528 | JGI IMG/M metagenome (GOLD analysis project Ga0308417, IMG submission 203528) | Hot spring phototrophic mat microbial communities from Octopus Spring, Yellowstone National Park, Wyoming, United States - 20090730_OS65 ... | reverse complement strand
CGGAAACAAGAGGGGTATAACCGCTTAGTGTTGAATATCTTGGGGTTTACAGACGAAGAAGCACACGGAAGCGGTTTTTGCTTCCTCCGGAGCAAAAGGTCGCACGTTCGAATCGTGCCGGGCGTACCAGCCATCATCCCTCCTGAAGCCCGCCGCAAGGCGGGCTTTTTTCATGCAGGCCGAAGACAGGCGCGGCGTTGTACTGTGGGATTGATGTTCACGGGGATTGTGGAAGAGGTCGGACGAGTAGTCCGCGTGGAGCCGCGCGGTTCCGGCAGCAGGCTCCGGATCGAGGCGGGACGCGTCGCTGAGGGGCTGCGGGAGGGCGACAGCGTCGCGGTCCAGGGCGTGTGCCTGACAGCGGTGGAGATTGGCAGCGCCGGATTTTCGGCCGATGTTTCCCGGGAGACGCTGGAGCGGTCGACGCTGGGGGAGGCGCGGGCGGGCACGGCGGTGAACCTCGAGCGGGCGCTGGCGGCTTCCGGCCGCCTGGGGGGGCACATTGTGCAGGGGCACGTGGACGGCACCGGGGTGATCCGAACGCTGGAAGAGCGCGGCGGCGGGGACTGGTGGCTGGAGGTGGAGGCGCCGCAGGAACTGGTGCGGTATCTGGTGTACAAAGGTTCGATTGCGGTGGACGGGATCAGCCTGACAGTGGCGCGCGTGGAGGGGCCGGTGTTCGCCGTGGCGGTGATTCCGCACACGTGGGCCAACACGACGCTGCGTGAGGCGCGCCCGGGCGGGCGCGTGAACCTGGAGACTGACATCCTGGCGAAATATGTGGAGAGCCTCCTGGAGAAGCTGGAGTGGAAGCGGGAAAAGCTGACGGTGGAGCGGTTGCGGGAGATGGGCTACTGATTTTGCCGCTTGCACTACCCGGCCGGAGGCCAGGCTCCATTCGCCAAAAGAACCGCTGGGGCTGTCGCCCGGCGCCGCATCATTCGTCGCGGGGCAGAAACTTGCGGATCGTCAATTCGTAGAGTCCGGCGCCGATGAGTCCGCCCATGAGGGGCGCGGCAATGGGGACCCACCAGACGTGGGAACCATCGATGAGACCGTTCACGCGGTAACCGGCGATCACGGTCCAGAGGCGCGGGCCAAAATCGCGAGCCGGATTGATCGCATAACCGTGGAGCTTGCCGAAGCTGACGCCGATGGCGAGCACAACGAGTCCAATCATGGCCGGCGCCAGGTAAGGGGGGATCGTGATGTTTTCCTCGTCGGTGAGGACGAATACCAGAAAAAGCAGCAGAGCCGTGCCGAGCACTTGATCGAAAAAGCCCGCGGCGGGCGCATCCGGAAATGCGGGGAATGTGGTGAAAATACCCGCGCTTTTTTCGAGCGCCGGATCAACGCGCAAGATCGCTTCGCGATAGTTGAACCAGACGAGCATCGCGCCCGCCATCGCGCCCAGAGTCTGGCTTGCCGCGTACGGCGCCACTTTGGGCCATGGGAAGCCGCGGAAGACGGCCAGCGCCAGGGTCACCGCCGGGTTGAGGTGGGCGCCGCTGATCCGCGCCGCGGCGGCCACGCCGAACGTCACCCCGAGCGCCCACCCGATGGTAATGTTGGTGTAGCCCCCGTTGACCACCTCGCCTGGCGCGCCCGTGCCGAACAGGAGCACCATGGCGACAACTCCGGCGCCAAAGAGAAGGATGAGCATCGTGCCGATGAATTCCGCGGCAAGCTCGGCGGCCAAACGGGAACGCATGGATCAAAGCCTACTACGAGAGGGCCGCCAACAGCCACCGCAGCATCTCCAGTTGCTTGCCCAGCTTGCCGTGGGCCGCTTCCACGTTCACGTAGCGCAGGCCCCGGGCCGCGCACCAGCGCGAGAGGGAGCCGTCGTCCTCCCCGCCGGGCCGGTTTTGAAGAACTGCATTATAGGGGCCAGCCAGCGCTTTTCGGAAATCCTTTTCATCAGAAAAGAGAAAAAAATCCCTCGGCTCATCCGGCTGCGGCCGGTGCACTTGCTGGGAAATAGGCGCTTCGGTTTCCATGGAATAGCCCGGCCCGTTGTTGTGGGCGGCGACCCACAACCCGCCGGGCGGAGGCGCGAGCTGTTCCATGAGCGCCGGCCGCTCGCGGTCCAAACGGTCGAGGACGGCGTCCACGGCATCTCTGGCCGCCCCGGGGTTCAGCAGGAGCAGATTCTTCTCCGCGCCGGCCCGCGAAAACATCCGGTTCGGATCCAGGCGGAGCCCGTGGAGCAGGACATGCCGGGTCCGGGATTCGACGATCCAGGCCTCGCCCGCGGCCTCCTCGATCAGAATCTCGACGGCCTCCCGCGCGGTCTCCTCGTTGCCATGGATGCGCAGAAGACGCAGCGGCGCGCTGCCATGGCGAATGTGGATCCACGGAATCCCGGCTGCTTCCAGATGCCGCCGCTGCGACGCGGCCGGCTGCAGGCGCCGCGGCAGCAGCCCGAGTGCAGCGAGAAGGGATCGCCTTGATATTTCAGTATTCCAACGGCTTGCCGGCAACATTTTCTCCGAGCATAATGGGTGCGGAGGTGTTTTTGCATGATCCTCGAAGCCAAGAAGCCCGGCCAAGACCCGGCCCTGGATCGCGAGTTCAATCCATGGCTGGCCGCCGAGGCTCGCTTCAATGAGGCCGCCACGTTGCTCGGCCTGGACGAAGGACTCCAGAAGGTCCTTCGCACGCCCACAATGGAGGTGACCGTTTATATCCCGGTGCAAATGGACGACGGGCGCCTGGAAGTGTTCACCGGCTACCGCGTGCAGCACTCGCTCGCGCGGGGCCCGGCCAAAGGCGGCATCCGCTTCGCCCCGGACGTGACGCTGGACGAAGTGCGCGCGCTGGCATCCTGGATGACGTGGAAGTGCGCTGTGGTGAACATCCCGTTTGGGGGCGGCAAGGGCGGCGTGATCTGCGACCCTTCGGTGCTGAGCCAGGGAGAACTGGAACGGATCACGCGCCGCTATACGGCCGACATCATCGAAATTCTCGGCCCCGAGCGGGACGTGCCGGCGCCGGACATGAACACGAACGAGCAGACCATGGCGTGGATCATGGACACCTACTCGATGCACAAGCGCACGACGGTGACGGCCGTGGTCACGGGCAAGCCGCTGGATCTGGGCGGCTCGCGCGGACGCCCGGCGGCCACCGGGCGCGGGTGCCTGTTCGTGACGCTGCAGGCGCTGCGCAAGTTCCACATGGAGCCATCGCAGACGACGGTGGTGGTGCAGGGATTCGGAAACGTGGGAGGCCATGCGGCGCGGCTGATGCACAAGGCGGGCATGAAGATCATCGCGGTGATCGAATACGACGGGGCCGTTTACAACGCCAACGGCATCGACCCGGCTGCGCTGGACGCGCACCGCAAGGCGACCGGCTCGATTACGGGCTTTCCGGGCGCCGAGGAAATTGACCGCGAACAAGCGCTGTACCTGCCATGCGACGTGCTGGTGCCGGCGGCGAAGGAAAACGTGATCCACTCGCGCAACGCGCACAAGATCAACGCGCGCATCATTTGCGAAGGCGCCAACGGGCCGACGACGGCCGAGGCGGACCGCATTCTTCAACAGAAGGGCGTGTTCGTCATCCCGGACATCCTCGCCAACGCGGGCGGCGTCACGGTGAGCTACTTCGAGTGGGTGCAGGACCGGCAGGGTTTCTTCTGGAATGAACAGCTCGTCAACGGGCGCCTGGAAGAGATCATGGTGAACGCCTTCCGCGACGTGGTCTCCTACGCCGAACGGCACAACGTGCACAACCGCTGCGCCGCCTACATGCTGGCGCTGGACCGCGTCGCTTTTGCCATCAAGCTCCGGGGCATCTACGCTTAAGGAGAGTGGCTGGAGAACCGACGACGCCGCTGATGCGGCAATATCACGCGGCCAAGCAGCAGGCGCCGGGATGCCTGCTGCTATTCCGGCTGGGTGATTTCTACGAGCTGTTCTACGAGGACGCCGTCACGGCGGCGCGCGAGCTGGAGATCACGCTCACCTCGCGCAACAAGGAGCGCGGGGAGCCCGTGCCGATGTGCGGCGTCCCGTATCACGCGGCCGAAGGCTACATCGCGCGCCTGATCCAGAAAGGCTACCGCGTGGCCATCTGCGAGCAGATGGAGGACCCGCGGCAGGCGAAGAAACTGGTGCGGCGCGAGATCACGCGGATCGTCACGCCGGGGACGGTGACCGAACAGGCGCTGCTCGATGCGGCGCAGAACAACTACCTCGCCGCGCTCTGCGTGCGCCGCAATGAAGCCGGGCTGGCATGGGTGGACGTCTCCACCGGCGAGTTCCGCGCCACGGAACTGCCTGCCGCCGAGGCGCCGGCGGCGCTGGAACAGTTGAGCGCCCGCGAGCTGCTCACCTCCGAGCCCGACGGCGCGCCGCGCGGGCGCTGGTCCGTCACGCAGGCGGAGGCGTGGACCTTTGACGCAGCCCATGCCGAGCAGTTGCTGCGCGAGCACTTCCGCCTGCTGGCGCTGGACGGCTGCGGGCTCGCCGGAAGGAAGCTGGCGACCGGCGCGGCAGGCGCGATTCTCGCCTATCTGCGCGAGACGCAGAAGTCGGCGCTCGATCACCTCGACCGGCCCGTTTTCCACGACCGTATGGGCGCGATGATGCTCGATGCGGTGACGGTGCGCAATCTGGAACTGGTGGAGCCGCTGTTTGCCGCCGATGCGGGCGGCGGACACGATGCCACGCTGATCTCGGTGATCGACCGCACGCGCACCGGCATGGGCGCGCGGCTCCTGCGGAAACGGCTGCTGCAGCCCTTGCTGGACCGCGCCGAAATCGAGTCGCGCCTCGATGCCGTGGAGTGGCTCTCCCGCGCCACCATCCCGCGCGCGCGGCTCCGCGAAGTGCTCGGGCGCATGCTCGACCTCGAGCGCCTGTTGGCGCGCATCACCGTGGGAACCGCGAGCCCGCGCGATCTGCTGGGCCTTGGGCGCACGCTCGCGTGCGTGCCCGAACTGCGCCCTCACCTGGCTGAAGCGCCCTCCGGCAAGCTGAGGGAAGCCGCCTCGGCGCTTGATGACGTCTCCGAACTGCGCGACAAGCTGCTGGCCGCCATCAGCGACAACCCGCCCGCCGGCGCCGCCGACGGCGGCGTGATCCGCGCCGGCTACAGCGCCGAACTCGATGAATTGCGCCATCTGGCCACGCACTCGCGGCAGATCATCGCAGCGATTGAGGCGCGCGAGCGGCAGCGCACCGGCATCGCCTCGCTCAAGGTCCGCTTCAACAACGTCTTCGGCTTCTATATCGAGGTGTCGCGGCCCAACCTGCATCTCGTGCCGCCCGATTACGAGCGCAAGCAGACGCTGGTCAACGCCGAGCGGTTCACGACGCCGGAATTGAAAGAGCTGGAAGCCAAGGTGCTGGATGCCGAGGACCGCGCTCTGGAGCTGGAGCGGGCGATCCTGGCCGATTTGCGCTCGGAGGCTGCAGCCCGGGCGGCGCGGCTGCGGGCGACGGCGGCGGCGGTCGCCGAAATCGATTTCTACTGCTCGCTGGCCGAGACGGCGGTCGAACGGCGTTACGTGCGCCCGCGTTTTTCCACCACAGGTGAAATGAAAATCGTGGCCGGCCGGCATCCCGTGATTGAAAAACTGGCTGAGGCCGAAGCCGGCCATTTCATTCCCAATGACCTGTATCTGGACGAAAGCAAGCACCGTATTGCTGTGATTACGGGTCCGAACATGGGAGGAAAGTCGACGTATTTGAGGCAAGCGGCGCTCATTTCCGTGCTCGCGCAAATGGGATCTTTTGTCCCCGCTGCGGAGGCCGTGCTGCCGGTGATCGACCGCGTCTTTACCCGCATCGGCGCCAGCGACAACCTGGCGCGCGGGCGGTCGACGTTCATGGTGGAGATGACCGAAACGGCGGTGATCCTGAACACCGCCACGAAAGACAGCCTGGTCGTGCTGGACGAGATCGGCCGCGGCACGGCCACCTATGACGGCCTGGCGCTGGCTTGGGCGGTGCTGGAATACATCCATGACCGCATCGGCGCGCGGGCGTTGTTCGCCACGCACTATCACGAGCTGACCGAGCTCGCCGGCAGGCTCGAAGGCGTGGTGAACCTGCATGTTTCGGTGAAAGAGTCCGGCGATCAGCTCATCTTTTTGCGCAAGGTGGAGCCGGGCAGCGCCGACCGCAGCTACGGCATCGAAGTGGCGCGTCTGGCGGCGCTGCCGCTGGAGGTGATCGAGCGCGCGCGGGAAATTCTGGCCCTGCACGAAAAGAAGGAGGAAACCGTCACCGAGGAACTGGAAGCGCCCAAGCGCAGGCAGGCCGCTCCCCCAATGCAAATCCGCCTCTTTGAACCCGTCGGCTGGCACCTCGCAGAACGGATCCGGCAACTCGACGTCGACAACCTGCGCCCCGTGGACGCGTTGAAACTGCTGGCGGAGCTGAAAGAGGAGCTGGGACGCGGCTGATGCCGCGGGTCCGCGGCCCCTTACACTGCTCCTGCTTTCGCGAGATTGCCTCACCGGGCTGCGGTTGCATAAGCTGGCTGTGGGGTCCCAATGAAAAGACCTGAAACTGCCTTGTTGCTGACGCTTCTGCTGCCCGCCGCAATGGTGGCGCAGAGCCAGTCGCCCTCCTCGCTGCCGCAACTGGTGCGCACACGCGTGGTCGTCACCGACGCGAAGGGCGCTCCCGTGCTGGATCTGCAGGCGCAGGATTTCCGGATCACGGATCAGAACAAGTCCCTGGCGCCCGCATTCCTGCATCCGCCTTTCGCGGCGCATCCTGTTGCGCCAGCCGCGCCAGGCTGGACGCTGAGCCGCGCTTCCGGCTCCACGCCACACACGGCCGCTGTTCTGTTCGACCTGTTCAATCTGGCGCAGAACAACCGCGTCGACTCGTTCCAACGGGTGGAAGCGGCCCTGCCAAAGCTGGCCTCGAGCAGCAATGTCTATTTCTACCTGCTGAACCTGGACGGCACGCTGGAGCCGCTCATTCCGTCGCAGGATGAGAAGGGCAACATGCTTGCGCCGCCTGCCGACTGGCACAAGAACGCCTCGAAGCTGTTGCAAAAGTACTCGAAGAATCTCGGGCGCACACGCCCGGCAGGGATCCTGCAAGAAGACGTCGTCAAGAAAACCTATGTGGCGCTGGAGACCGTGGGCAAGCATCTGGGCGCTTTTCCCGGCGTGCGCGACCTTGTCTGGATTACCGACGGGGTGCCGAACGTGTTCGACACGCGCCAGCAATGCTCGGGAGACTGGGTGGAGTGCGCCCTCTATGTGCCGCACCTGGCGGTGACGCTCGATAACGCAGGCGCTGCCGTGCACCCGCTCTCCTATGGCATTCTCCAGCCGGACGTCACTCTTGCGATGGAGGACCTGGCCGGGCTCACCGGAGGCAGGACGTTCTACCGCGAGGATCTGGATTCCGTCCTCTCACAGCTCGGGCAAGCTGCCTCGGCTTCGTACCTGCTGCTGGCTGCGCCTCCGGCGGACAACTGGGACAACAGGTTCCACCGCCTGAGGGTGCAGTGCGAGCGCAAAGGCGTGAAGGTGACGGCCAGGCAGCGCTACTATGCGTATCCGAGCCAGGGGCAGGTGCCTGCGCTGGAGTTCGCCGCCATGAGCGCATTGCTCAAGATGCCGGCTGACGCTCCGGAAGTGGAACTGCGCGGCAGCATCGCGCCTGGTTCGAAGCCCGGCACGGCGATGGTTCGCATCCGCATTCATCCGATGAGCCTGTTCACCATCGACGACGCCGGTCACGCGGCCGGGCAGGTTTCGGTCATGTATGCCCAATACGACGGCAAGGCCTTGCTGGGTTCGACGCAGCCGATGACATTCAATATGCGGATGCCCAGGCAGCAATTTGCGGACGCAGCAAAAGAAGGATTGCCATTTGACCAGGAAATCGTGCTCGATCCTCGCGCCAAGACCGTGCGATTCCTGCTTTACGACCGCGGCTCGCGTTTTCTGGGCTCGGTGACGCTGCCCGCGCCCGCAGCGAAGTGAGCACGCGGCAGGCTTGCTACAATGGCGATGGCTTCATGTGGCGCGTCTCGCTTGCGGCGGCAGCCGCTGTGCTGTTCGGCTCGGCGGCGGCAGTGGTATCCGAAATCCGGGTCATCAATGTGACTGCGGATTCCGGGCTGTCCTTCTACTGCGACAGCTCGCCCACTCCGAACCGCAACCAGCCGGAGACCATGGTATCCGGCGTTGCTTTGATCGATTACGACCGCGACGGCTGGCTGGACGTCTATTTCGTCAACGGCGCCGCCCTCCCCTCCCTGAAGAAGGAATCGCCGCGCTTCTGGAACCGCCTGTTCCGCAACAACCGCGACGGCACCTTCACTGATGTCACACAGCAAGCGGGCGTGCAGGGCGCGGGCTATGGCATGGGGGCGGCGGTGGGCGACTACGACAACGACGGCTGGCCGGACCTGTTTGTCGCCAACGTCACCGACAACCAGCTTTACCGCAACAACCGCGACGGCACATTCACAGACGTGACAGGGAAGGCGGGTGTGGCGGGCGCGAAGCTCAACGGGCGGAAGATGTGGGGCGTGGCAGCAGGCTGGTTCGACATGGACAATGACGGCGACCTGGACCTGTTCGTCTCCAATTACTGCGTCTGGGAAGTGAACAAGGACCCGTTTTGCGGTCCCAACCCGCAAACGCGCGCCTACTGCCACCCGGACAGCTACGAGCCGCTGCCGAACACGCTGTACCGCAACAACGGCGACGGCACGTTCACCGACGTGTCGAGAGCGATGGGCGTGTTGCCGCACCTCGGCAAGGGCATGGGCGTCGCGTTCGCCGACTTCGACCACGACGGCTGGATGGATGTGTTCGTCGCCAACGACAACGCGCCCAATTTTCTTTTTCACAACAGGAAAGGCCGCTTTTTTGAAGAAGTGGCCATGAAAATGGGCGTGGCATTCCCGGAATCCGGCGCTTTCATTTCCGGGATGGGCGCCGATTTCCGCGACCTCGACAACGACGGGTGGGAGGACATCTGGCACACGGCCATCGAAGGCGAGACCTTCCCGCTGTACCGGAACCTGGGCGAGGGACGCGGCTTTGAGGAACTGACCCACCGTGCCGGCCTGGGCCACACCACGCGCAACATGTCGGCATGGTCCTGCGGCGCCTTCGACCTCGACAACGACGGCTGGCGCGACCTGGTCACGGCGCGCGGCAACGTGCAGCACAGCCTGGCGATGCTCTCGATGAGGCCATCCGAGGAGCCGCTGGCGATTTTCCGCAACCTCGGCAACAACCGGTTCGCCGATGTGACGGAAGCCGCAGGGGCCGATGCGATGAAGCCGCTGTTGCGGCGCGGGCTGGCCTATGGCGACCTTGACAACGACGGGCGGATCGACTTCGTGACGACCACTCTCAACGGCCATTCCGAGCATTTCCGCAACATCACCGGCAACGGCAACCACTGGATCCTGTTCGCGCTGGAAGGCACGCGCAGCAACCGCATGGCGATTGGCGCGCGAATCCGGATCACCACGCCCGACGGAATCACACAAGTGAACCACGCCACCACCAGCACGGGCTACAGCGCATCGAGCGACCACCGCGTGCACTTCGGCCTCGGCAAGTCGGAGCTGATTCGAACCGTGGACATCACGTGGCCAAGCGGCGCGCGGCAGACGCTCGAAAACGTGAAAGCCGACCAGATCCTGGCCGTGCGCGAGCCGGCGCCCCCGCCGCGGCCTCCGGCGGCGAAACCGGAGAAGCGGTGAGGCGCTGCCCCCTGGCGCTGATCTGGAACCCACAAGCCCTATGAACTGGCGGCCGAGCGCTCCGCGATTGCGCAAAGCATCTCCCCGGCAGGTTTGCTGCCGCCTGACGAAATGGCCGGCTACTGTTTCGGCGCGGGCTTCGCCGCCGAGGGTTTCCTGGAGGCGGCAGCGGGCGGCAGGGCCGTCCCCGGGGGACCGGCGGCAGGTTGTGCCTGCCCGGCGAGGCGGGCGCGGCGGGCGGCCTCGCGGGCCCGGTCGCCGTCGGCCGTGCGCTTCAGGCGGTAGTAGACGGTTGCCAGCGCGGCGTGGGCCTCGGCGAAATGCGGGTAAGCCTTGACGAGCGATTCCAGCTCCTGGCGCGCGAGTTCAAGCCGGCCCTGCGTGGAGTAGATCGACGCGCGCTGCAACAGCACGCCCGGATCCGTGGGACGCACCTGCAGTGCGCGAGCCAGATGCTTCAGCGCTTCCTCCAGTTCTCCCTCCTGCTTGCGCAGCATGGCCAGCTCAATGTTGGCCACTGGCTCAAACGCGTTGTTCTCCAGTTCGAGCCGGAACTGTTCGGCGGCTTCTTCCAGGCGTCCGTTGCTGCGCAGGACCTGGCCGTAGAGCGAGTGAACGCCGGGCAGTTTGGGATTGAGCTCGACGGCGCGCGCCAGGTGCCCGGCTGCTTTCAGGAGGTTTTGGCGGCGGTATTCCAGCTGGCCGAAGAGGAATTCGGATTCGGCGGAAGCGCCGTCGCGCAGGATGCGGTCGAGCATCAGCTGGGCGCGGTCGGCGTCGTTGGCGCGCAGATACGAGATGCCGAGGGCGTAGGCGATGGCGCGGTCCTGGGGATATTCTTCGGCAAGCGGCTCCAGCAGCATTGCCGCCGCGCCGGGCTTGCCGGCCAGAATGAGGCAATCGGCCATCAGCAGCGCGGGTTTGGGATCGAGAGGCTGTTGTTCGATCAGCGGCGCCAGCTCGCGGGCGGCCTCTTCCGGGCGGCCGGTCTTGTAATAGGCCAGCGCCAGATTCATTCGGACGCGCGGATTGTTGGGCAGGTGTTTCAGGGCGAGGCGGTATTCCTGGATCCCCTCCTCGATCTGGCCGTTGGCAACCAGCGCGGCTCCGAGGTTGGAGCGGATCTCTGCGGCCTCCGTGAATTCCTTCAGAAACGCCCGGTAATGCTGGATGGCCGCGGGCATATCGCCCGCCTCAAACGCCGCGGCGGCCGCGCGCAACCACTCGGCCGGATCGGCAGGCGCAGGCTGGGCTGAAGCCGAGCCAGCCATGAGCAAAGCGCAGAGGAAGCGCTTCATCCGGGAAATTTCCCCATGTTCCCCTCGCAAGGAACCCTCACGGCGCCTGGGTCTTGAGCTGCTGCCCCACATAGCGCACGCTGCCTGTGGCTTTCGCTTCGCCCTGGATGGCGGTGATCCGCAATTCGCACAGGCCGGGCCGCATTGCCGCGGACACCATCATCGGGGCCGCGCCCGAGGGCTCGGGCGGAGGCAGTTCGACCGTCTGCGCCGCAAGGCGTTGTCCATTGACAAAAAATTCCACTTGCAATTGCGTTTTTTCGGGCCTTGTTTTATCGGGGTAAACAACGAAATAGACGTGCGGTTGACTCGTGCCATCCAGAGCCGGCGAGACCAGAGGCACCACGCGCCGCCCCTGGTAGACCAGCGGATCGCCATTGCCCCGGGAAGTCTCTTCCACCCGCTGCACCAGCATGGGCGTGCTGATGGCCACCCCCGCAGGCAAGGGTGGCACCTCGATCTCGAGAACTTTTGTGCTGGCACGGCCGCCGGTGCGGTCCAGCACCGCCATCTCCACCGTGTAGTGGCCCGGCGGCAGGCTGAGAGACTCAGCCTGCGTGATGCGGCTGGCCTGCATCGCCGGCAGGTTGTTCAGCGCGAATTCATATGGGGCGTCGACGCTGAACCGCTCTACTACATCGCCCGCCGGGTCTTTGACCAGCCCGACCAGCGCCACGTGCGCCCGCGCGGCGCCCCGCGCTGCGTCCTGCGCCGCCGTGATGTCCTTGCCCGCCATCTCCAGCGCCAGAGCCACCTGGCGGCGTCCCTGCTCCACGCCGAAGGTGAACAGCCCGGTTTGAAAATCGAAATCTGCAGGCCCGGGCTCCTTGCCGAGCAACGCCAGCCCCACCACTTCATGCGGCGCCAGCGCGTCGCCGCCCGGTTTGGCGGGCAGCGCAAAGTAGCCAGTGCGGCTTTCCACAATGAGGTCCTTCCGCGTGGTCTTCACCTCGATGGTGCGGAGGCGGCCATCCAGTTTCAGGTCGGCGGGGCGGTAGGCGACCTCATAGCGGGCTTCCATTTCCTCGATCACGCGCCGGAACGGCTTGAGAACTTCCGATGTGTTCGCCACCAGAAATCCGCCCGTGCCCTCTGCCAGTTCGCGCAGGGCTGCGCGCAGGTCGGAAGAGCGGACGGCCACTTCCAGCGCATCCCCCTGACGGCTCTGCTGGCGGCGCTCCGACAGCGATGCGTTGAGATTCGTCTGCGAGCGGCTCACTTCGGCCACTTGGGAGAGTGCGATCTTCGACGCCTGCGTGTCCGTGGTCTCGTCCAGTTCGCTGGGATCGAAGCTGTAGAAAGTCATGTTGGCGGCGTTCGCCTTCGCCACCAGCCTGCCGAACGAGTCTGGGTCGCCCGTGGTCAGAAGCCCGCCGGAGACAAGAATGACGCTCTTGCGCCCTGGCAATTGCGAAAGCTGCGACACCATCGTCTCGATCTGGTCCAGAGCGCGGCTGCCGGTCACGTGGGCCATGTCGACCCGCTCCCGAGCCCGGAACCCGCGCGTGGCATTGGCGGAAGCGCTCATGGAGACGTCAGCGCGCGGCACCACGAGTCTGCTCACCTCCCCGCCGGCGATGCGGTCCGTGACGGTCGCAGATTGCGTGGCCATGTTCACCAGCACGTCGATGGTGAACATCGTCGGATTGGCCGTCAGCACGGCCACGGAAGCATCGGCGAAGTCCAGCGCTCTGCCGGAGAACGCCTGTTGCACGGCTGTCAGCAGGTCCTGCTTCTGATCGGTGAAGGCGGAAACAGGGGTCAGATAGTCATCCAGCGTGAATACGGCGGCCAGCGTGTTCGGGGGAAGGTCTTCTTTGAGCAGGATCTCGGCCATGCGCAGCGCCCGCGTCCGGTTCACCGGGTCGAGATTGTGGAAGACAAAACAGAGGAGATTGACGGCGCGCAACGGCATGGCGCGCGGCGCCTCGGAAGATGCCGGCATCGCGGCGCCAGCTTGCCCCGCGCGCTCGCTCCGGCGGCGCTCCACGCCCGCCAGGCGGAAGGCGCGGACCTCCTGCTTGACGCCGTTTTCGTAGATCTCCAGGTCCTCGGGCTTCAGGTTGCGGACGAGCCGGCCGCGCCGGTCGCGCACAACCACCTCAAGCAGAACCTCAGCCACTCCGGTGCGGATGACAGCCTGAGAATCCTGCGGCGGGGGAGGCTGCATGGCGGCCGCAAGCGGCGCCAGCAATGCCGGCAACAGTCCGGCGGCGCACAGCCTTGAGATGCGTCCCATGCCTTCATTGTAGGCGCACTCAGTCTGGCGCATCGGCTTCAGCTAAACTGAAGACACATCTGCATGATGCATTGCCGCTTCTGGTTGGGGGGCCTCGCCGCCGTTGCGCTTGTGGCGCGGTCAGCCCTGCCGCCTGTTGCATTCCGCGACATCACGGATAAATCAGGCGTCCGGTTCGTCTGTGACAACGGCGCCACGCCGCGCAAGCACCAGCCCGAGGGATTGATCGCCGGCGTCGCCTTGTTCGATTACGACCGCGACGGCGACCTCGACATTTACTTCGTCAATGGCGCCCACATGCCGTCGCTGGTCAAGCAGGGTGAAAAACACAAGAACCGCCTTTTCCGGAACAACGGCGACCTGACGTTCACCGACGTCACCGACAAAGCGGGGGTCGCGGGCGAGGGCTACGGCATGGGCGTCGCCGCCGCCGACTACGACAACGACGGCTGGCCCGATCTTTACGTGCTCAACGTGAACGACAACCAGCTCTTCCGCAACAACGGCGACGGCACGTTCACGGACGTGACGAAAAAGGCGGGCGTGCCGGGCGGCAAATACAAGGGCAAAAAGATGTGGTCCGTCGCCGCCGCCTGGTTCGACTACGACAACGACGGCGACCTCGACCTGTTCGTCTCCAACTACTGCGAGTGGGACCCCGGCAACGAGCCCGACTGCCTGATCAACAACGTCCGCATCTATTGCGGCCCCCGCCATTATGGCGCGCTGCCCCATACCCTGTACCGCAACAACGGCGACGGCACGTTCACAGACATCTCCGCCGAAGCAGGCCTTTCCAACGCCTTGGGGCGCGGCATGGCCATCGTGGTCGCCGATTACGACGACGACGGCTGGATGGACGTCTTCATCGGCAACGACGACGCCCCCATGCAGTTCTTCCACAATCTGGGCGGCAAGAAATTCAATGAAATCGGGCATGAGTTAGGCATCGCTTTTTCAGAAAACGGCAATGTCATTTCCGGCATGGGGGCCGATTTCCGCGACCTGTTCAACACCGGGCGGCCCGACATCTGGGTGACCGCGCTGGAAAAAGAGACCTTCCCGCTGTTCGCCAACGCGGGCGGCGGCATGTTCGAAGACCGCACCGCCGCCAGCGGCCTGGCCCTGGAGACGCTGGAGATGTCCGGCTGGTCGAACGCCATCTACGACCTCGACAACGACGGCTGGAAGGATCTCATCGTCTGCCGCTCCAACGTCCAGGACATGATCCACACTTACGCGCCGCGCCGCCCCGAGGAGCCCGTCACCGTGCTCAGAAATCTCGCCAACGGGCGGTTCCAGAACCTCACGAGGCTGGCGGGCAGCGATACTCAAATCGCGGCCAATTACAAGGGCATGGCCATGGGCGATCTCGACAATGACGGCAAGGTCGATGCCGTCCTGTCCGTGCTCAACGGCCCCGCCCGCATCCTGCGCAACGTCTCGCCGAACGAGCACGCCTGGCTCCTGATCGAACTCACTGGCGTCAAAAGCAACCGCATGGGCATCGGGGCGAAAATCAAGGTCACCGACGACAGGGGCCTTGTGCAGCACAACCACGCCACCGTGAGCACCGGCTACGCCGCAACCAGCGACCACCGCGTCCACTTCGGGCTCGGACCGGCCAAACGGATCCGCGAGATCGAAATCCGCTGGCCCAGCGGCATCCGTCAGGTGCTTCAGGACGTCGCCCCCAACCAGATCCTGAAAGTCCGCGAACCGGCGGAGTAACGGCGCACACTGTCGACACGCCTCAGGTAGCTTGAGATAAAGCGCCATTTCATCGCGTGAGGTGTCAGCCACGATGCGTATCGCCGCTTCGCTCTTCCTGCTCGGCTTTGCCGTCGCTCCCGCCGCCTTCTCGCAGGGTGCGCTGGAACACCTGACCGTGGAACACCGCCAGACGCCGCTGGGAATCGACGCGGCGCGGCCGCGCTTCGGGTGGCGCCACAGCCCTTCGTCCGCAGATCGCGGTCTTCTGCAGGCTTCCTGGCGCATCGTTGTCCGGAACCCTGCCAGAACGGTTGTCTGGGATTCCGGCGTGGTCCGCGGACAAGAGTCGCAGAACATTGTCTACCAAGGCCCTCCGCTGCAGCCCGCAACCCGGTATGACTGGACTGTGACGGCGTGGGATCATCGCGGCAGGCTGCGCTCGGCTTCCTCATGGTTCGAAACAGGGCTGATGGATCCCGCGCCGGACGGACCGGCATGGAGCGGCGCGCTGTGGATCGGCGGCGGCAACGAGGATCTCGTTCTTTACTCGCCGTACCTGTCCGTGTTCGAACTCGGCTTTGCAGTGGCGATCGCGCCAGGCAGCACTCGGGCCAGTTTCATATTCGGCGCCAACGACCCGAGGCTGATGGACAAATACAAGAACATTTATCAGCTCGC
>Ga0308417_1001566_pt1 | contig 15638 bp, 13 predicted proteins | sample HotsprSampleOS65_FD_203528 | JGI IMG/M metagenome (GOLD analysis project Ga0308417, IMG submission 203528) | Hot spring phototrophic mat microbial communities from Octopus Spring, Yellowstone National Park, Wyoming, United States - 20090730_OS65 ... | reverse complement strand
GTTGCGGGCGAAGGGGGCGGCGTCGCGGCTCGGCGCCAGGCACAGATGGACCTCGATGACCTCCGCGTCCAGGTGGAAGGGCACGACGGTCCACTTGCTGCGGGCCACGCTGCGGGTGGTGAAGTTGCGGCCGTAGACCACCGTCGGGATGGAGAGGCCCATCGGGCCGAGCTCCTCCTCGAGCGCCGTTTTCACATTGCCGAGCACCATGTTGGTGATCTCGCCGACGGCGTCGAGCACCTCTTCGTTGATGGCCTCGTAGGGCTGCATCAACAGTTGCGAGGCCAGCCGCATCGCCGTGGGCGCGGTGCAGGAAAAAGTGCCGGAGCCGGCCCAGCGGCCGGCAAGCCCGATCAGGGCCAGCACGCCCTCCGACGGGCCGGGCGCCGAATCGTTGATGTAAGGCTCGCCGTCGGCCACCTCGAGGCCGAGCATGGTGCTGAACACGTCGCGGGTTGCGCGGCGGATCAGGCCGACCAGCTTTTCGTGCGTCACGGGAATCCTCCTCGGTCCGGGCGGCGGTCAGAACAGCCCGGCCAGCTTCTCCTTGATCTGCTCGGCGGTAAACGGCTTGCGAACGTAGCCCGAAGCGCCGAGATTGACCGCTTCCATCACGCGGGAGCTGGAGCCTTCCGTGGTGACCATGATGACGGGCACGTCCCGCGTGGCCGGCTGCGATTTCAGGGCGCCGAGCAGCGCCAGCCCGTCCATGTTGGGCATGTTGATGTCCGACAGGATCAGGCCCACCTTCGTCGTCTTCAGCTTTTCGAGCGCCTCGACGCCGTCGCCGGCCTCGATCACCTTGCCCAGCGGCACATCCGCCTGGAGCAGGACGCGGTGCAGGATCTTGCGGATGGCGGCCGAGTCGTCGACGATCATCACATCCACGGGCATCAGCGGAAAACCTCCCTGCTTTATGGTGCGCTTATCGTCTGCACGGCGGCCAATATGAGAGAAAATGCGGCGCCGAGGATCCGGTAGGCTGGTAGCCATGGACACGCAGAAGTGGTTTCGACTGGATGGCAAACGGGCTCTGGTGGCCGGGGCGAGCCGCGGCATCGGACAGGCCATCGCAGAGGCGCTGGCCCGGGCCGGGGCGCATACGGTGCTGGCCTCGCGCAACCTGGAGGCGCTCGAGCGGCTGGCGGCAAAGCTGACGGCCGAGGGCTGCCGGGCGGAGGCGCTCGCGCTCGACGTGGCAGCGCGCGAGTCGCGGCTGCGCGCAGCCGAGGCGGCGGGCGCCGTGGACATCCTGGTGAACGTCGCCGGAATCAACATCCGCAAGCCGGCGGAGGACTATACGCCGGACGAGTATGCAAGGATCATGGAAACCAACCTCACCGGGCTGTTCGAGCTGACCCAGCACGTCTGGCGCGGAATGATCGAACGGGGCAAAGGCAAGGTGATCTTCATCGGCAGCCTGACCTCGGTGCTGGGGCTGCCCTATGTGGCGGTCTACGCCTCGACCAAGGCCGCCCTGGCCGGCCTGACCCGCGCGCTTGCGGCCGAGTGGGGGCGGCACAACATCCAGGTGAACTGCATTGCGCCGGGGTTCATCCTCACGGACCTGAACCGCGAGATGTGGCAGGCGGCCGAGATGCGCGAGTGGCTGAAGGGAACGCAACCGATTGCGCGGCTGGGCGCTGTGGAAGATATCGCCCCGCTGGCCGTGTTTCTGGCCGGCAGCGGGTCGGACTACATCACCGGGCAGGTGATCGCCGTCGATGGCGGATTCTCGACGACCTCGGTCTGGCCATTCAAACCCTGAAAAAGGGGTCAGACACCCAATGCCCCATTTCCGCTGCCCTGCTCGCACAGGGGCCTGGAATGGCGCGGCGCTGCCTGCGCGGATCGCTGGATCTCGCTGATTACCAGTGAGTTAGACTGCCCGCTGGACGCGGGAGAAGCCTTCCGGGCCCGGACAGCACCGGGGGCTGGATCGCATCGGCAGACATCCGATTCGCGGGTCAAGCCGGTTCGACCACAACATCTTGTGCCCCGAAGGCTGCAACCGGGTGCGAAAAAAGGGGCATTGGGTGTCTGACCCCATTTTCCTTTTTGACTTGACGGGCAGGCAGGAATTTGGATATTCTCTAGTGAGAATAGGTACATGGCATCCACGTCGCTCATGAACTTCTCCGTCAAGTGCGAGTACGCGCTGCGTGCCGTGTTCGAACTCGCACTGCGATCCGGCGGCGAGCCGGTACGCATCGCCGACATCGCCTTGCGTCAGAACATCCCGCAGAAGTTTCTCGAAACGATTCTGACGGAGCTGAAGAAGAGCGGATTCCTCGAGTCAAAACGCGGCGCTGAGGGCGGCTACATGCTGGCCCGGCCGGCCGAGACCATTACGGTGGGCCAGGTCCTGCGCAGCGTGGAAGGCGGACGAACGGGCCGCGCCACCCTCGAGTCGGGCGGCTCGCTCGATTTCTTCTGGGAGCGGGTGGATGCGGCCGTGGCGGACATCATTGACCGCACCAGTTTCGCCGACCTCGTGCGCGAGTGGCGGGAGCGGCAGGCGCAACTGGTGCCGAACTGGGAGATTTAGGAGAACAGGACAATGCGGATCTATGCGGACAATTCCCTGAGCATCGGGCGGACCCCGCTCGTGCGGCTGAACCGGGTGACCGACGGCGCAAAGGCCACCATTCTTGCCAAGATCGAGGGGCGTAACCCTGCCTATTCGGTCAAGTGCCGGATCGGGGCCTCGATGATCTGGGACGCCGAACAGCGGGGCATTCTGAAGCCGGGCAAGGAGCTGGTCGAGCCGACCTCGGGCAACACGGGCATCGCGCTCGCCTTCGTGGCTGCGGCGCGGGGCTATCCGATCACGCTGACCATGCCCGAGACGATGTCGATCGAGCGGCGGAAAATCCTGAAAATCTTCGGCGCGAAACTCGTGCTGACGGAGGGGTCGAAAGGCATGAAAGGCGCCGTGGCCAAGGCGCAGGAGATCGCCGCCTCCGACCCGGACCGTTACGTGCTCTTGCAGCAATTTGAAAACCCGGCCAACCCGAAAATTCATTTCGAAACCACGGGGCCGGAAATCTGGGAAGACACCGAAGGCGCCATCGACGTGCTGGTTTCGGGAGTGGGCACCGGAGGCACCATCACCGGCGTGTCGCGCTACATCAAGCACGTCAAGGGCAAGCCGATCGTCTCGATCGCCGTGGAACCCGCGGCCAGCCCGGTGATCACGCAGACATTGCGCGGCGAGCCGGTGCAGCCCGGCCCGCACAAAATCCAGGGCATCGGCGCAGGGTTCATTCCCGGAACTCTCGATCTGTCCATCGTGGACCGCGTCGAGCAGGTCACCAACGAAGAGGCCATGGAAATGGCCCGGCGGCTGGCGCGCGAGGAAGGTATCCTCGCAGGCATTTCCTGTGGCGCAGCAGCGGCCGTGGCCGTGCGCGTGGCCAAAGAGCCCGAGATGGAAGGCAAGACGATCGTGGTGATCCTGCCCGACTCTGGCGAGCGGTATCTCTCGACCGCCTTGTTCGAGGGAATGTTCAACGACTGAGCGGGGCCCGGTCCGCAGACTGGCAGGTGACCGGACAGTCGCTATAGCGTGCCGAGGCTTTCGCTCTGACATGGGAGCGGTTTCAGAGCCGCGAATGAAGGCCGCGAAGCGGCCGGGAATGAGCGGTCAGCAACAGAGCCGCGAATGGAGCGAACCGTCAGGCGAGCGGGAATGAGCGGTCAGCAACAGCGCCGGGAATGAGCGGTCATCAGTCTGGTGCCGCCCACGGCTGCGCTGCTGACCGCAGGGGAACCGCTCACTCCCGGGCGCTGCGCGCCCTCCGTTCGCGGCTCTGACCGCGCTGGCGCGCCCTCCGTTCGCGGCTCTGAAAGCGAGGAAGCTCCCTCCGTTCGCGGCTTTGACCGCGCTGAAGCGCACCGTCGCTCGCGGCTCCGAAAGCGCGGTGTGCGTCGCGAGGCAAGGAAACGATCGGCGCAGGAACCGGCAGCCGCAGGGATCCGCTCCTCACCGCCAAACCCCGCGGAGGGCAGAATCGGACGGAAAACAGGCTCCTCACCAGCCGCAGTTTCGGCACGGGAGCCAGACGGTGTAATCGGCCGGGCCGCGGTCGTGGAAGAGGTAATACGGGATGAACGTAAGCTTCACGGGGCGGTCCGGCGCGACCGGGCCGTATCCGTACAGGGGCAGTTGCCCGAGAGGCGTGCGCCAAGCGAGCCCTTCCGTCACAAGCAGCGCAATGCCGGCGAGAGGTCCCTCGCCTTGCGAGACACGGATCGCCCCCTTGCCGTCCAGCGCCGCCTCGAAGACGGAAACGCCTGGGTTGTCGTGCTGCTCAAGGCAATACACGAAAGGCCCGCGCTCGAGAGCCGTTTTGCCGAAGTCCTCGCTGACGAGCGGGTTGGCGAAGACGCGCCGCGGCGCCAGGTCGAAAGCCAGGCGGACGCGGTCCCCTGCCTTCCAGGCGCGTCTCAACTCAAGATAACTTCCGGGTTTGAGCGGCTGGTTGACAACTTCGCCGTTCACCTCCGCGCGGGTGGCCAGCGACCAGGAGGGAATCCGCAAAAACAAAGTGAATTCTTCCTGTTTTTTCGGCGAAAGCGTGATGACCGTCTCGCCCTGCCATGGCATGCCGGTCCTGACCGCGACCCGCAGGGGCGTGCCGGACTCGAGCCGCCAGTCCAGCACGGCGTTGTCGTAGAAATGCACCCATACGCCGCCAGGCGACGTGCTGAAGAAATACGCGCCCAGCGCGGCGAACGTCCGCTGGAGGTTGGGCGGGCAGCACGTGGTGTCGTACCAGGGGTTGCGGATGCGGTCGCCCGCCGGGGCGGCCAGCGGGTTGCGGTAGCAATACAACGTTCCGCTCGTGGACATGCCCGAGGCGATGCCGTTGTACAGGGCGCGCTCCATCAGGTCGGCGAACCGGGCCTCGCCGGTCAGGTGCAGGAGCCGCTGGTTGAACAGCATGCCGGCGATGGCGGCGCAGCTTTCGGTGTAGGCCTGGCGGTTGGGCAGCTCGTAGGGATCGCCGAAGGTTTCGCCGGCGGCGCGCGATCCCACGCCGCCGGTGACATACATCTTGCGGAAGGCGAGGTCTTCCCAGAGCCGGAAGATGGTGCGGCGGAAGGCTGCATCGCCCGTTTCCAGCACATAGTCGGCCGCGCCGGTGCTGGCGTAGAGTGCACGGACGGCATGCCCCTCGAGTTGTGTCCTTTCCGTGAACGGCTTGCCCGAGAAAAGGTAGACGAGGTCGCGCTCGCGCAGCTTCAACCGCTCGCGTTCCACCCCGCTGAACAGATAGGCCGCCAGATCGAGGTAGCGGCGGTCGCCGGTCGTGCGGTACAGCTCGGCCAGGGCCAGCTCGAGCTCCGGGTGGCCGGTCAGCAACGGCTGCTTCGGCGCGGGGCCGAAATCGCGGATCAGATACTCGACGAAACGGATGCCCGCGTCGAGCAGCTTCCGTTTGCCGGTCGAGCGGTAGCAGGCGATGCCCGCCTGGAGGAGATGGCCGAGGCAGTAGAGTTCGTGTCCGCTGACCTGCTGCTGCCAGCGCAGCGGGGCGCGCTCGTCGACGAACCAGGTGTTCAGGTACCCGGAGGGCTCCTGGGCGGCGGCGATGATGTCGGCGAGCTGGTCGAGCGTGGCCTCGAGCCGCGCGTCCGGCCGCACTTGCAGGCTCCATGCGGCGGCTTCGATCCATTTGTACAGGTCGGAGTCGGTGTAGAGGGGCCCGCGGCGGGGCGGCTGGCGGTCGGGCCGCGCCAGCCGGCGGAAGTTGTCCACGATGCCGTGCTGTTCCAGAAGCTCGAGCAGGGTGGGAATCGACTTCTCGATGGTGACGTCCTGGCGCGATTTCCAGAAGCCGGCCTCGAAACGCACGGCGCGCACGGGGACGGGGTGAAGCCGCGCCTGCGGACTTCGGGCCAGGTGAAGCAGGCCCTGCTCCCGCCAGGAGTCCTGTCCTCGGCACCAGCCAACCGTCAACAGCGCCGCCAGCAGAAGATGCCGCATATCCGGGTTGTATCAAATCCGGAGCAGCCGTTCAGCCGAGCGGATTGCGGAGCTTCCTGCGGATGAACTCGCGGTCTTCCGGCCCGGCGATGGCGAACCAGAACGTCAGCGCCCCGGCAGAGCCGGCCATGGCGGCGGCGGCGAAAAACATGGCCCAGTTCGACACCGGCGCCCATCGAACCAGCAGAAGCCCTGCGGCGATGGTGGCGCCGCCGACCAACAGCGCCGGCGCCAGGCTGCGGCGCAGGTATTCCCGGGCAGGGATGCGCAGCCCTCTCAAAGCGTCAGGCACGAGAGCGGCGAAGGCCAGGAGGAAGCTGCTGACCAGCTTCACCAGCGCCACGGCCGCAACGCCTTTCCACCGCACCGCAACAATGCCGGAACCCAACACGAAGACGGATTCGGCAGCCAGCGCCGCCGTCAACAGGCGAAGGCGCCGGCTGCCCAGCAGATATTGGTAGGGAACCGCGGTGGCCGTGCGCGCCCACATGGCCAGTGCGAAGAACAGAAGCACCACGTCGCTGCGGCCCCAGAAATCGCCGGAGGTGTAGCGCGGGCCGACCCAGAGGTCGAGAAACGGCCTTCCCATGCTGATCACGCCGCCAAGCAACAATGCAGCCAGGCAGTTGATCCAGCAATCAAGGCGGAGAAAGAAGCGCCTGGCTTCGGCGCCGTCCTGCTGCACGGTCAGGGCGGTGAAATAAGGCGACAACACTGTGGTGACAACTCCGATGAGGGATCGCGCGTGGTATGCGACGTACCGCCCGATCGTGTACAGGGCGACAGCGGAGGGGCCGGCTGCCTGAATGATCAAGACCTGGTCGCTCTGGAAGGTGAGGATCCCGCACACCTGCATGGCGAGGTTGGCGCTGCCGTACGAGGCCAGCCGCCCGGCCAGATCCCGCCGGATGCGGGGCGGCCACAAGCACGACGTCAGGCCCCATTTGTTGAGGACCGCTTGCTGGATGACCCATGGCAAGAGAGTTCCCGCCCCCTGGAAAACAGCAACGGCGAAGAGGCTCAAGCCCGCCCGGACGGCGAGGAAAACCAGCCCTCCTGCACCGACGGAGCCGATGATGTTGGTGACCGCGAGCAGATCGAACCGGCGCAGCCCCGCCAGCACGGAGGCTGCCATGGTCCCGGTGAGATTCAGCGCGAACATGGCGAGGCCGAGCCACAGCACCTTGCGGACGACCGGAACCTCGATCGGCCCTGTATTGATCCAGCGCGGCAGGAGCCAGGCGGCAGGGAAACTCAGCGCCAGCCCGAGGCAGGTGAGGCAGAGCAGCAGCCAGAAGGCGGTGCGGATCACATCCTGCAATTCGTCATAGCGGGCCGAGGCGGCAGAACGGGCCACATGGTAATTGATGGCGCTGCGGAGCCCCAGATCGAGCAGGCCGAAATATCCCCCGAGCTCCCACGTGACGCTGAGCAATCCGAACGGCGCATCGCCGAGGCGCCGCAGCAGGAAGGGCGAGAGGAAAAAGCTGACCAGCGCGGCGCTGGCGAAATACAGCAGGTTCAGAATCGCCGCGCTGCCGGCGCCAATGGGTTTCGCCGCAGAGAGCCGTTGCGCGAGGGAGTCAGGAGCTGTGTCAGCCATGGCAGCACACCTCCCCGTGAGTCTCACAGCCCCGCGCGGAAACGGCGGCCGGGAATGGAATCACCGGCCTTGCCCTGTGGCTGCCCGCCTGCTGCCGCCCGGCAGCCGCGGGGGCGAGCCGAGCGTCACGCCGGAAGCCGCTGCCGGAATTCCTGTAATTTCTCATGCCGATCAAAGGAACAAATCCTCGGGACCAAGGCGTGTGTGAAAGGCGCGGCGCGGCCTGCCTTGCCTTGCCCGCTCGAGCCGGTAAATCTTCAGCGGCCCAAGCTTGTAAATATCGAGCTGCCCGGAAGGCTGCCAGCCGGACCCGAGAAACAGGCGATGCATGGGCAGATTTTCCACCACACAGGCGCTGTGTGCGGCGAGGCCCGGCTCGAAGTGGGCCAAAAACTGGTACATGGACCGCGCCAGCCCGCGTCTCCGGTATTCGGGCGTGACCAGAACCTTGGAGTAATAAACATGGCCGGCGGGCAACGGGATTCTCAGCCGCAGATAATCAATTCGTGCTATTCTCCTCTCCGCCCACATGTAGGCGGCGATTTTTCCATCGAAAATGACGGCGAGGCAGTCCGAATCTCCTCCTTCCAGCCACCGCCGGGCCTCCGGCAGGGGCAGCCAGCCGCCCGGGTAGCCGAGTTTTTCCAGTTCCTCGGGCCGCACAAACCGGATCTCCGCGCCGGGCAGGATCGTCGGCGCAGGAGCCTGCGCAGCGGGGGGCCGGAAATAAAAGACCAGCTGGCGCCTGTATGTGGACAGCCCAAGCCGCTCCACATACCATGCCAGTGTCCGGAGGAGCTCCCTCATGTCTGTTCCGCCGGAATCCCTGCGATTTCGCTGCCGGGATGGATGCAGGACGCCAGCTGCTCAACCGAGGTGAACAGGTGCGCCCGGTCCAAGAGGCGCAATTTGTGGCCCAGGATAGCCGCCGTCAACAGGGGCAGGTTCAACAGACGCGCGGGCGCCCTGCCCGAGGCGAGGGCCTCCACAGCCCGCCGCCGGCGGACTTCGCCGGTTCGGCGGTGCAGGTGCTGGAGCATCTCCCACTGATTGAGCAGGCCGGCGGTCTTTTCCGGCGGCTCAGCCACAGGACAGGGCAAGTGCCCGGGATAGGTTTGCCAAGGGGCGCGGAAACAGGCGTCCGGCCAGAGCCGGACAATCTCATGCTGGAGGCGGTGTTCCAGAAACGGTTCGAGCGGGGGCGCCAGCGACAGCACAGACCCGAGCACGCGGCGGTCGTAAAACGGGGCGGCAATATCCAGCCCGGCTCGCGCCGAAGCCTCGAACGCGTCATGCAGATGGCGCCGCAGATCATTCAGCACGATGAACAAATGAAGCGCCTTTTGTGCCGGCAAGCGGGAGAACCGTTGCATGGCCTCCCGCATTGCTTCCGGAGGCCTTTGCTCGAGAATGCGCCGCCAAGGCTGGCGGAAGAGCCGCAGGGAAACCCCGTGGCCGTGCAGCCAGGCGCGGATGGCTTCCTCCTGCCGACCGCGCCCCATCAGGGACATCACCTCGGCCGGCATGAGCAGGAACCCGAACGTTTCTCCGCCGCCGTCCCCCGTGAAGACGCGCCCGCCGCCGAAGGGGCGGGCGGCAGCCGTGAGGACCGTGGCGGTCACGTGCCCCGTAACGGCGGGCGTAAAGGCGGGATCCCACGGGGTCTCTGCAAGCGGAACGGCCATGGCCGCCGCAGCGCGCCTCGCGTAGTGCGTATCCAGGCTGCCTTCCACGGCCAGCGTCGCCGCCTCGACGCGCGCGCCCGACCGCTGCAAGGCGGCGGCCACGGAGCGGGAGTCCAGACCGCCGGACAATAGCACCCTTGCAACCTCGCCGGCGCCGGGGGCGCGGTCCGCCACAGCTTCTTCGAATGCGATGCGGCAGCTCTCGGCCGCCTCTTCGAGCGAGGCCGCGCGCAACTCCACCTGCGACCAATCGAAATACCGGCGCCGGCCCGACCGGCCTGCGTCCCAGACCAGATACTCGGAATCCTGAAGGACGCGGATGTCCCGGTAAAGCGTGGCGCCGCCCAGCGGGTAACAGAACGCGCTCTGCTCGGCGAAGGCGGCGAAATCAAAGACCCGCGGGACGGCAGGATGCCGTAGCAGCAGCTCCAGAATCGTGGAGAAAAAGACCCCGCCGCGCGACTCGTACACATAGACAGGCCGGCTGCCCAGACTGTCGGCCAACAGCCACAACCGGCCCGCCTGACGGTCGTGGTATAAAGCCGCAAACGAACCGTTCGCCAGGGCCGCCGCTTCGGGGCGCCCTTCCGAGAGCGCTGCGGCGAGCCGGGCAGAATCCTGCTCTGCGGAGCGGGGCTGGTCTTGCGGCGGCTTCCACAACAGTTCTCCCGCCACCACTGCCAGACCTTGGCCGGAGGAAACGACGGAGAAAGCCCGAGGTCTGGACTGTCCAACCCAGAGCCGGAGCGGTCCCTCCGCCAGCCTGCTCGAGGCGATGCCGGCAGCCTCAAGAGAGGCTTCGAATCCGCGCTCGAGTTCAACTGATTCCCCCTCCAGACAAAAACCGCAGAAGAACACTATCTTTATCAGACTTCATTCTTACCCGGGAGCGCAACGGTCCGAATGCAGGATCCCCGCGGTGACAGGGTCCCCGCAGTCGTGCAGTTGCGCCGGGATTCAACCGGCAGGAGAAAGTTTTCGTGGTCGCGCCGCACGGCTGTAACCCGGCCCGACAATGTTGCGCCGTATAGTCAATCCCCGTTACGAGTGCGGGCGCCCTCACCCCAACACCCCAACCGGCGCCCGCATCCCTTTCACACTCTGATTGCTTCCGTTTGCCTGCGAAGCGCGCTGGCCGCCCCAAACCGCTCCGCCAGTCTTCACGGTCGATTTGGGCCGCGCCCGGACGCATGCCGGAGCAGCGGTGTCCGGCGAAGGGGCCCGGCCGCAGGGAGTCGTCTGAGCGGAACCACGGCGCTTGAGCAGGCAGGTCCGGGTAGCGCCGCGGGCCGGGTTGCCCAATGAACGAAAATCCTGGAGTTGCTGACCGGCGCGGACACGGCCGCCCGGGCGTGGACACCAGCCGTGAGTCCACGCCGAGGGAAGAAACCTAAACCCCGCAGCCGAAGCTGCCGATGGGATGGGCGTGCGGCAGGCGGCCGTTGCCTGCGTGCTGGCGTGCCTCTGCCGGGCGCAGTCCCCGCAGGAGTCGGCCATCGCCAGACAGCGCGAGTCCATTCAGTTTCAACAGGAGGCCATGCGGAGGCCGGGGTCTCCGGCACTGCCCGGCCTGAGCGCGGCCCATTCCGGCAGCGGCGGGCCTGAGCGCGCCCCGAAGCCGCCGGCGGGCGAGCCTCTCGAAGCGCAGGCGGCCTCGATCCGCCGACAACTCGAGGCAGTGGCACGGCAGCAGGCCTCGATGAATCGGGCCGGAAGCGGAACAGCCGGCGCAGCCCGCATTGAACTGGTTGCTCCCGCGTCGGTGCCGGAAGCGAAGGCGCCGGCTGATGCCGCGCCCGAATCGCCCTTCGATCGCCAGCTCCGTGCGGCTGCCCTTCAGCCGCGCCCTTCCCGGCCCGAGCCGCCATCGGCCGCGCAGATGCTGGAATGCCAGCCTCTGCCTGCGTCGATTCTTTCGCCGGTGTTCGAGCGGGCCGGCTTCGCCTACGGAGTCTCGCCGCTGTTGCTGCGCGCCGTCGCCGAGCAGGAATCCGGATTGCAGCCCTGCGCGGTCAGCCGGAAAGGCGCTTTGGGCCTGATGCAGCTGATGCCGGAAACCGCGACCTTTCTCGGGCTGAACGATCCGTTCGACGTGGAAGAAAACATTTTTGGCGGAGCGCGTTTTCTGCGCCAGCTGCTGGACCGCTTTCAGAATGATCTGGGGCTCGCTCTTGGGGCGTATAACGCGGGTCCGGCACGGATCGAGCAATTCGGCGGGATCCCGCCCATCGCCGAGACGCAGAATTACGTGGCCTCCATCTTGACCCGGCTGAGAGTCCGGCCGGCTGAGGGCGCACCGAGACCGCCATAAGGCTTCTCTCTCATGCCGGACGCGCAACGGCGGCCGCTGCGGCGCGGTGAACACAGTGCGGCACGACACGCTTGGCAACACTTCTTTGCGCCCGGTTACAATTCCCTTTCGCGCGCGCGCTCGGGCTTGAGGCGGCCCATCCGTTCGGCAGCTTCTTCCACCGCCTCCACGATTCGTCTCTGCATTCCGCAGTGGCACAGGTGGCCCTCGATCGCCCGTCGAATCCGCCGCCTCGTCAGCGGACGTGAAGTGTCCTCGAGCAGAGCCACGGCCTCAAGAACCATCCCCGGCGTGCAGAAGCCGCAGCGCAGGGCGCCGTGCCGCAGCAAGGCCTGCTGCACGGGATGCAACTGGCCGTTGCGTGACAGGCCCTCGAGCGTCAGGATCCGTTTCCCGGCGCAGGCAGCCGCCGTGATCATGCAGGCCCGCACCGGCTGGTTTTCGACGAGCACGGTGCACGCCCCGCACAGGCCTTCTTCGCAGCCCACGCGCACGCCGGCCAGCTCCAGCCCGTCGTGAAGGAATTCGAGCAGCGTGGCCCCGGCCTGCACGTTGGCGGTGCGAGGCACGCCGTTCACCTGGAGCGTCAGCAGCGCCATTCAATCCGATTGTCCCACCCGGCACAGCGGGCGGCGCGCACACTCGGCCGGGCCAGAGCCGGCTTCGTGAGACGATGGAATCGTGGCTGGTGTCCGGCAGCCGGCGCGCGGAGCGCTGGCGGTGATCTTCCTCATCGTTTTTCTCGACCTGATGGGCGCCGGCATCCTGGTGCCGGTGATTCCGTTCGTCGTGCGGCCTTACCGCAGCGACGCGTTGACCGTCGGGCTGCTGGCGCTGGCCTTTTCGGCCGCCCAATTCGCCGCCGCGCCGTGGCTGGGCGCGTGGTCGGACCGCCGCGGCCGGCGCCCTGTGTTGCTGTTGTGCCTGGCCGGGACCGCCGCGAGCTATTTTCTGTTTGGCGCAGCCAGGTCGCTGGCCATGCTGTTTGCCGCGCGGCTCCTGTCGGGGCTTGCCGGCGGCTCGATCACGGCGGCGCAGGCCTACATCGCCGACGTCAGCGCGCCGCGGGAGCGGGCCAGGAATTTCGGCCTGATCGGCGCCGCTTTCGGCCTGGGCTTCATCATCGGGCCGGCGCTTGGCGGCGCGCTCAGCAAGGTGAGCCTTTCCGCGCCCGCCTACGCCTCCGGAACACTATCGCTGCTGACGCTGCTGGTGGCCGCGATCACGCTGAAAGAAACGCTGCCGCCCGAGCGCCGCAACATGCGCCCTTTGCAATGGAGCGATCTGGACCCGATGTCGCAGATCGGCGCCGCGCTCCGGCGCCCGCCATTCCGCGAGCTGATGCTGGCCACGTTCGCCCTGAACTTCGCCATGGCGGGTCTTCAGACCAACTTTCCCGTTTTCACCCACGCGCGCTTCGGACTGGATGCCACGGGCAACGCCATCCTGTTTTCCTACCTCGGGCTGATGGCGGCGCTCACCCAGGGGTTCCTGCTGCGCGTGCTGACGCGCCACGTGAGCGAAGCCGCGCTGGCCGTGTGGGGCGCCGCCCTGTTCGCCGCGGGGTTTGCCGCCGCGGCAGCCGCGCGGGCGGTCTGGATGCTGTATCCTTCGATCGCTCTCTCGGCCCTCGGCTACGGACTGGCCGCTCCGGCGCTGGCCGGCCTCATCTCGCGGCGGGCTGGCGAGCAGGAGCAGGGCGTGTTGCTGGGGACGGCGCAATCGGCCTCCAGCCTCACGCGCGTCGCCGGCCCCGTCTGGGCGGGCGCCGTGTTCGACCATCTCGGCCAGGGCGCGCCTTACTGGAGCGGGGCGCTGTTCTCGCTGCTGGCCGCCTGGTGGGCCTGGCACACGACCCATGCCCGGGAGGCAGTGCAACCGGCCGAAACGGCAGCGAAGAAATAGCCGCGCCTATTTCTTTTGGCCCGGCGATTTTTTCCCGGATTTTCCCGGCAAACCCACAGGGTTTTCGTGGACTTTTTCCTCGTGCTCGCCGGCCATTGCGGCCGCAATCTGGACGATTGTTTCGCCGAACCGGTCGCGGATGCGGTCCGCGGCTGCCAGAGCCTTCCGCGCGCGCTCCTTCTTTTCCGCCTCGAGCAGCGAGACCTGTCCCTGGGCGCCGGACAAACCGGACACGCCCATCCCGATCAGCCGCACCGCCGCACCGCGCTTCCACGTGTTGCGGAACAGCTCGCGCGAAACGGCGATCAGGTCGGCGTCGACGTCGGTCGCCTCGCCGAGCGTGCGCGCGCGGCTCAGCGTGCTGAAGTCCGAATAGCGGAGTTTCAGCTCCACCGTGCGCGCGAACAGTCCGTGTTCGCGCAGCCGGCGGCCCACTTTCTCCGCTTGCCGCGCCAGCGTGGCTTCCAGCAGCCCCTGGTCGCACACGTCTTCGGCGAACGTGTGCTCGTGGGAAATGCTCTTGGGGTCTTCGTAGGCGCCGATCTCCCCCTCAAACCACGCGCCCGCGTCGCCGCCGCGCGCCTTCCCGGCGAGCGCCAGGCCCCACCGCCCGAACCGGCGCAGCAGGAAGTCCTCGTCCAGAGCCGCGAGGTCCCCCACCTTGCGGACGCCCATCGCGCGCAGCCGCTCGGCGGTCACGCGGCCGACGCCGGGGATCCGGCTCACCTCGAGCGGCGCCAGGAACGCGGCCTCCATCCCCGGCGGCACCCATGCAATGCCATTCGGCTTGGCGAAGTCCGAGCAGACCTTCGCCAGCATTTTCGACGTTGCGATGCCAATCGAGCAGTTGAGCCCTGTGGCTTCCCGCATCCGGTCGTGCAGCAGCGTGGCCGCCCGCAGGGGCGGCCCCCACAGCCGCTCCGTCCCGGTCATGTCGAGCCAGGCTTCGTCGACGCTCGCCATTGACACGCGGGGCGTGAATTCCAGCAGCACGGCGTGCACGCGGTGCGAGTACTCGCGGTAGCGGTCCGGGTGGCCGTCGAGGAAAATCGCTTGCGGGCACAGCTTCGCCGCGGTGCGCAGCGGCATCGCCGAGTGCACGCCGTACTTCCGCGCCTCGTAGGAGGCGGCGGCCACCACGCCGCGCTCATGCCTCTGGCCGCCGACCACGACGGGCTTGCCCTTCAGCCCCGGATCGAAGAGCTCCTCCACCGAGACGAAGAACGCATCCATGTCCACGTGGAAAATGGTTCTCACGGCGCGTACCGGGCGCGCACCACGCGCGGCCACCCAGCCAGATCATACCCCGTGTGAAGGTCCGTCCACTGCGGCCCGAACAACGCCCGCACGGCCGCCTCGCCCTGGCAGCCGATCTCGACCGCGAGCCAGCCGCCCGGCTCGAGCAGCCGCTCGGCCTCCGGCACGATCCGCCGGTAAAACTCCAGGCCGCCCGCGCCGCCGTCGAGCGCCATTCGCGGCTCGTAGTCGCGCACCTCGCGCTGGAGGCCCGCGATCTCCTCGGGCGGGATGTAGGGCGGGTTGGCCACGATCAGGTCAAAGCGGCCGGCGAGGGCTTCGGCCAGGTCGCACTGCACCAGCTCGACTCGCGCCCGGTGCCGCAGGACGTTTCTCCGCGCCACTTCGAGCGCTGCAAGGCTGAGGTCGGCCGCCACCGCCCGCGCGTCCAGCTCGAGAGCCAGCGTCACGGCAAGGTTGCCGCTGCCGGTGCACAGGTCGAGCAGCCGCCGCGCGCCGGCGGCCACGCGAAGCGCCTCTTCGACGACGTGCTCGGTTTCGGGCCGCGGGATCAGCACCGCAGGCGTGACTTCGAATTCGCGCCCGTAGAACTCCTGCCGCCTGGTGATGTACTGCAACGGCCGCCCTTGCAGCCGCTCGTGCAGGTAGCGGCCGTAGTGGATCCATTCGACGACGCTCAGCTCGCACTCCGGATGCGCGTAGAGCCAGGCGCGGTCCCTGTGGAGGGCGTGGCACAGCAGCAATTCCGCCGTCAGCCGCGGCTCGGCGATGCCCGCGGCGGCCAGGATCTCAGAGCCTTGCCGGAGCGCCGTCTGGAGATTCATGCTGCGCCGCCTGCGCGGCCTCGGCCTGCTCGCGCAGCTTGAGCGCGTTGTAGTAGGTGGT
>Ga0308417_1001565_pt1 | contig 15640 bp, 11 predicted proteins | sample HotsprSampleOS65_FD_203528 | JGI IMG/M metagenome (GOLD analysis project Ga0308417, IMG submission 203528) | Hot spring phototrophic mat microbial communities from Octopus Spring, Yellowstone National Park, Wyoming, United States - 20090730_OS65 ... | reverse complement strand
TCCTGGTTGATGAAGTTGGCCCAGCGCGCAACGGCCTGGCTGAGCGGCAGCGCCAGCGCCGCGCCGTCGAGATAGATGAGCATCGGCAGGTTGCGCCGGCGGGCATACACGTACACGGCTGCCGCGCCGAAGATGAAACCGCCAAAAATGTGCAACCCGCCGGCGGCGATGTTCAGAATTTCCAGCGGGTTAGCCATATACCGATCGAAGCCGTCTGGACCGCGCGGAGACTGGATGAACACGTAGTACAGTCGCGCGCCAATCAGCGCCGGGATGAGCACCCACAGCAAGCCGTCCCACACGTGGCTGGGGTCCTGGCCTTTGCGGGCGACGTATTTTGCGGCAATCCACGCGCCCAGCAGCACGCCGCCAATGATGAACAGGCCGTACCAGCGAATGGCCAGCGGGCCAATCTCCACGAGCACAGGGTCAAACGGGGGATACATAGGCGATGGGTCAATCGAGATAGCCCAGGCTGCGCAGGCGCTGCGCCACAGTCGGGTCTGGCTCATCGAGGAAAGCGCGGGCAGTGTGGCTGGCTGCGCTGGCATATTGGGCGAAGTCGGCGATCAGGCGCCGCAAGGCCGCCAGCCGTTCCGGCTGCGACTGGCTCAGGTCGCGCTGTTCCGCCGGGTCGTTGATCAAGTCGTACAACTCGAAGCGATCGGCGCCGGTTTGAATGAGCTTGTGGCCGTCGCTGCACACGGCGACGCGGCACTGGTCGAGCGCGCGAGCGCGCGCCAGCTCCGGCCGGCGCTTGTTTAACATTCTTAAAAAGTTGAGCGCCGGAATCGATTCAGAGAAGGCGACGCCGCGCTCCGGCTGTCCGCGCACATCCTGGGACAACGTCAGCCGGCGCTCATCCTCGGTGGCGGCGCCGGCTGCTGTAAGCGCGGTGTGAAAGACGCGGCGCGTGGACACGAAGTGATCGACAGTCGCGCCGCGCGGGAATGCGCCGGCGCCGTCGCGCGCCAGCAGCGGCACGCGCACCAGTTCGTTGTACAACGATACCGAATGCCCCATCAACTGGTGCTCGCCCAGATGGTCGCCGTGATCTGACAGGACGATCACGAGCGACTGATCGAGCCAGCCGGCCTGCCGCAGCCGATCAAAGAACTGCCCCACGAGGTGGTCTTGATATGCGGCCTCCGCGTTGTACATGCCGTCCAGAATGGCTTTGTGCTCCCCGCTAACAGGATCGGCCAGTGGGGCGAGCCAGCCGAAGGCGTCGGTGTTGAACTGCCGCAGATAGCGGCGGGCGGCCGGGTCGCGCAGCACTTGCGGCGCAAACCGTTGCACGTAGGGCCGGGGCGCTCGATACGGCATGTGGATGCCCATCAAATTGATGAAGGCGAAGATGGGTTGATCCGACGCAAGGCCCTCGCGCTGAATGAATAAACGGGCGGCGTCGTCGAGCGACTTGCGGCTGTTGCCCTTGAAGCTGAGCGCCGTCTGCCACATGGGCACAAACAGCGGCGTCAACGACAGTTCGAGCAGCGCGTCGTTGCGCGCGAAAGCGTCCTGCGTGCGCGTGATCAGATCGGTGAGCCAGCCCTTGAAGCGCTGGCGGATGCGGTCGTAGGCGCCGGGTCGGGCGCCGGCCTGATTGGGCCGCGAGGTCCACAGGCCGGCGTAGTTCAAGAAGCTGTCGAACCCGCGCCGCAGGCCGTTGTTGATGACGCCGACCAGCGGGTTGTTGCAGAAAGCGGCCGTGTGATAGCCCGCGTCGCGCAGCCGCTCGGCCAGGGTGGGCAGGCCCTCCGGCAGAATCGAGTTGGATTGCGTCGTGTCGTGGATCGACGGATACACGCCGGTGAATAGCGAAGCGTGCGAGGGGATGGACCATTGGGCCGGCGCGATAGCGAAACGGAAAAGTGTGGACTCTTCCGCCAGCGCGTCGAGCGCCGGTGTGATGGCGTCTGACGAACCGTAGCTTTGAAGCCGGTCGGCCCGCAGCGTGTCGAGCACGAGCAAGAGGATGTCGGGGCGGCGTTTCACTCAAGCGTCTCCGTGCGGTGTGATGTCACAAGGTTAGCAGAATACCATTAAGGCTGTTTAAACCAAAATACCCGGAGCTTCACAGGCGCCGGGTATTTGAGCAGCAGGCATTTGCGCGCTCGAATCACTTGCCCCCTTCGGATTTCTCGGCGGGCGGGAGTTCGGGCGCGCCCAGCGCCGCGCGCATCTGGCGCTGAATCGAGTTGGGCAATTCCTTCCATTTGCCGGCGCCGCGCAGGAAATCTTTCAACTCAGATGCCCGCACGACTGCCGTTGGCCCCGGCTCCACGTCCAGCGCGACTTTTGGATGCGTGAACACAATCACGGCGCGCAGCGGGATCTTCAGGTTCGGCGCCTTTTCAGCCAGGATGCTGGCGACGGCCTTTTGGGCTTCGGTTGCCTCGAATGCCGGATCTCCCAACGGCTCTTCGCGCCCGAACCACAGACTGAAGATGTTCTCTTTGCGCTTCCATTTGCCGGCCTTGTAGGCAACCCGGCCCGACTGTGTCTTCATGATGAACACAGTCACGCCGCCTGGTTCGACCAGCACGTAGTCAGCCGGCAGCGAGAAGAGCAGCAGGGCGTACTTGCGGTCCAGCCCTTTCAGGCTTTCGCGCAGGATCTGTGAAGGCCGGCCTGGCGACAGGTAGCGATTGCCGTAGTGCATGCCAATGCGCGAGACGCCGAACCCCACGATCAGAATCAGCGTGTACAACAGATAAAACAGACCGATGTTCTCCGGGTTGAACAGGCCGAGTTGCTGGCCAAACAGGGTGAGAGCCAACCCGCCCATCAGCACCGCCAGAGAGCCGAACAAAGCCACCCGTCCGATCATGGCCTGGCGCTTCACTTTCTTTTCGTCGATAACGATCTTCATCCGTATCTCCCGAAGATGATGCAGGCGTTCTGGCCGCCCAGGCCGAACGAATTCGACATGGCGATGTTCACTTCTTTGCGACGGGCGACGTTGGGCACGTAGTCCAGGTCGCATTCTGGATCGGGCATGGCCAGGTTGATGGTGGGCGGGATGATGCCGTCGCGGATCGTCAGAATGGTCGCCAGCGCTTCGATGGCGCCGGCGCCGCCCATGGCATGGCCGACCATCGATTTGATGCTGTTGACCGGGATGTCATAGGCGCGCTCGCCGAACACCTGCTTGATGGCCATGGTTTCGAGCGGGTCATTGGCCTGCGTTCCTGACCCATGGGCGTTGATGTGATCGACCTCTTTGGGATCGATCCCGGCGTCTTCCAGCGCCCACTGCATCGCGCGGATTGCGCCGCCCGCCTTCGGGTCTGGGATGGCGATGTGGTGGGCGTCTGATGACACACCCATGCCCAGCACTTCGGCGTAGATGTTCGCGCCGCGCGCGAGCGCGTGGTCGAGCGACTCGACGATCACAACGACGCACCCTTCGCTATAGACGAAGCCGTCGCGGTTGGCGTCGAAGGGTTTGGCGGCCTTCTCAGGCGCGTCGTTGCTGTGGGTGGAGAGCACGCGCATGAGCGCAAAGGCCACAATCGCCGGCTCGATCACCGTGGCTTCCACGCCGCCGGCGAAAGCCACATCGACGCGCCCGCGCCGGATCAGATCGGCGGCGTCGCCGATAGCCTGTGTGCCCGAGGCGCAGGCCGCCACCGGCGTGGCCAGATGCCCCTTGGCCCCGAAGAAGGTGCTGACGTGGTGGCCGGGCGCGTTGGCCAGCGAGGCCGGCAGCGCGAAGGGATTGGCGCGCCGCAGTCCCAGCTTGCGGTACTCCTGCAAGCCATTGTCCACCATCTCGAACCCGCCCATGGCGGTGCCAATGACCACGCCGGCTCGCTCCGGCTTGACATCGCGCCCGATCTCTATGCCCGCGTCGCGCAGCGCCTCCTGCCCGGCGGCGATGGCAAAGTGTGAGCAGCGCGACATGCGCCGCGCCTCTTTAGGCTCGATGTACTTGAGCGGGTCGAAATGCTTCACTTCGCCGGCGATGCGCACCGGCAAATGACTGGCGTCGAACTGCGTGATCGGCGCAATGCCGCTGCGCCCATTGATAAGCCCTTCCCAGGTCGCGCGGGTGTCGAGGCCGAGGCAGGTCACCGCCCCGATGCCGGTGATCACGGCGCGCCGCTCTTCAACCGGCTCTGGGGAGCGCCGCCGGCGGCGCAGCGTATAGTCCCGCGCGCGGCGCACGCTTTCGCCGGCCACGGTCGCAAAGCGCCGGAACCCGCGCTTGAGACGTGAGAATCGTTTTGCTCTTGCCATGAATGAGCTGATCGTGTTCAGCCGTTGTGTGTCGGCCGTTCAGGCGCCGGACTCCTCAGAGGGGTCTGACACCATTTTCCGACCTGTTACTTGTTGAGTTGCGGCAGCGCTTCCAGTCCGCGCTCGATCGCGTCGACAACGCCCTTTTCCACTGTCTGCGCTGCGACACGGATGGCGTTCTGGATCGCGCGCGCGTTGCTGCGTCCGTGGCCGATGATGACTGCGCCATCGACGCCGAGCAGCGGGGCGCCGCCGATCTCTTCGTAGTCGGTGCGTTTGCTCATGCGCTTGACGGCGTCCCTGATCAGCAATCCGCCCAGCTTGCCGGGGGTTGTGCGCATGATCTCTTCGCGCAGCATCTGTTTGATCATGCCCCCCAGACCTTCGGACAGTTTAATGATTACGTTGCCCGTGAAGCCGTCGGTGACGTACACGTCGGCCATGCCGGCCGGAATATCCTTGCCCTCGGCGTTGCCGATAAAGTTGATCGGCGCATTCTTGAGGAGTTGATGCGCTTCCTGCACGAGCTGGCTGCCTTTGGTCTCTTCTTCGCCGTTGGAGACCAGCGCCACCCTGGGCTTGCGAATGTTGAGCGCGCGCTCCGCGTAGATGCTGCCCATCAGCGCGAACTGCGCGAGGTATTCCGGCTTGCAATCGGCATTGGCTCCGATGTCGAGGATCAAGCTCCACCCCTTGATGGTGGGGTAGGCGGTTGACAATGCTGCGCGCTGGATGCCTTTGATGCGGCCCAGCTTGAACAGCGCGGTTGCGAAGGCGCCGCCGGTGTTGCCCATCGTGACGAACGCATCGGCGTCGCCGCGCTTGACCAGTTCCATGCCGACTGCCATCGAGCTGTCTTTTTTGGCTTTGACGGCTGCCGCCGGGTGCTCGTCCATCTCAATAACCTCAGTCGCATGGACAATCGGCAGAGTCAGCCCGGCAGTCTGGCGCTGCACCAAAAGCGGCCGGATTTGTTCCTGTCTGCCGACGAGCACAATCTCGTGGCCATACTCGCGCGCGGCGTTGACGGCCGCCTCGACATTCACGGCGGGACCGATGTCGCCGCCCATGGCATCCAGGACGATTTTCATGATCTTGCGTGTGCCTTCGGTGTGAGTGTGTGAGTGTGTGACTGAGTGAGCCGGTTGACGCTGATGCGCGCAACAAGGCCGCATCCCTTGCGAGCGGCTTCCAGCCGGCGCAGATGATCCGCTCGCGCTGCTTGCGCTAGTTGACGGAGAAGAGGAAATTGGAGTCGATTTCCGGCGGGCGCACTGCGGCCGACATGATGGTCAGCGTGAACAACTCGTCTTCCAGGATTTCGGCCTCCAGACTGAGCATGTCGGCGACGCGCTCCGTGGACAGCAATTCCTGCTTGTCTTCGAGCGGCAACTGCATGGCGATGGCTGCAAACACCGCCAGGGCCGTGGCGTCTTCGGGGAACTGGCGCATTTTGAACTCGACGCCGCTGAAGTTCGCCAACAATGTCAGGTATTGTCGCAGCAGCGCGGCGACGTGGGACTGAAGCCGCTCTGGCGGCTGCTGGTCATTCTTGAACGGATAGGCCACCACATCGCCGATGAGGTATTGCTCGTCGCTCAAGCGGACATTGCGCAGTTCGAATCGCTCGGTGCCCACGGTGAGGATGTTCATCCGCCCATCCGCAAGCCGTTCGACCTGGGTGATCCTGGCTGCCGTGCCGATCGTGTGGGGGCCGTCGTCGTCATCTTGCGCCAGCAGCACCCCAAAAGGCGCATCCTCCTCGATGCAGCGCTGGATCATCGCCCGATAGCGCGGCTCGAAGATATGCAGCGGCAACGTCTGCCCTGGAAACAGGACGACGTTCAATGGAAAGAGTGGCAGCTCAACCACTTCGGCTTTCATATGCGTCTACTCCTTGAGCGCATTTTATCATTGCAATCTGTGTGTCTGTCTGACGTTTTGGCGCGACGAACTACAATAGCCGGGAATCCATCGCCGGCTGCCTGCTGCTGCGGCTGCGCAGCCGGCGGGCGACTGTATCACATTCTGGGAGAAGAACTATGGCCTCAAGTCGCTATGTGCTTGGCATTGACTTCGGCACGCTGTCTGGCCGCGCCGTGCTGGTGCGCGTGTCAGACGGCGCAGAGATCGCCAGCGCCGTGAGCGAGTATTCGCACGGTGTGATTGATGAACGACTGCCGGACAGCGCTGTTCCGCTGGAGCCGGACTGGGCGCTGCAAGACCCGGACGACTATCTGCGCGTGTTTGAGCAGACCATCCCGGCCGTGCTGGCGCAGTCGGGCGTATCTGCCGATGAGGTGATCGGCCTGGGCATTGACTTCACCGCGTGCACGATGCTGCCGGTGCGGCGCGATGGAACGCCGCTCTGCCGGCTGCCGGAGTGGCGGGCCAATCCGCACGCCTGGGTCAAACTGTGGAAGCATCATGCCGCGCAATCTGAAGCCGATCGCATCAACGCCACGGCGCGCGAGATGGGTGAACCCTGGCTGCCGCGCTACGGCGGCAAAATCTCGTCGGAGTGGTTTTTCTCGAAGGCCTTGCAGATTCTGGATGAAGCGCCGGAGGTGTACGCCGCAGCCGACCGGCTGATCGAAGCCGCCGACTGGGTAGTGTGGCAACTGACCGGCGTCGAGACGCGCAACTCCTGCACCGCCGGCTACAAGGCTATCTGGTCAAAGCGCGACGGCTTTCCCGGCCATGCGTACTTCAAGGCGCTCGACCCGCGCTTCGAGCGGGTGGTGGATGACAAGATGAGTCGTGTCATCATGCCCATTGGCGCGCGGGCCGGCGGGTTGACGGCCGAAATGGCCAGACGCACCGGCCTCAAACCCGGCACACCCGTTGCCGTTGCCAACGTGGACGCGCACGTGGCGGTGCCGGCCTGCACTGTCACCCGGCCGGGCAGTCTGGTGTCGATCATGGGCACCAGCACCTGCGACATGCTGCTCTCGGACAAAGAGGCCATGATCGAGGGCATGTGCGGCTACGTCGAAGATGGCATTATCCCTGGCTACCTGGGCTATGAAGCCGGCCAGTCGTGCGTCGGCGATGGGTTTGCCTGGTTCATCGAGAACGGCGTGACGCCGCCTTACTTCGAAGAGGCCAGGGCCAAAGGCGTCAGCGTGCATCAGGTTCTTGAGTCCCATGCCGCCCGCCTGAAGCCGGGCGAATCCGGCCTGCTGGCGCTGGACTGGTGGAACGGCAATCGCTCGATTCTGGTGGACGCCAACCTGAGCGCGGTGATGGTGGGGATCACGCTGGCCACCACTGTGCCGGAGATGTATCGCGCGTGGCTCGAGGCGACGGCGTTTGGCCGGCGCATTATCATCGAGTCGTTCATCCGGGGCGGGCTGGAGGTGAACGAGATCATCGCCTGCGGCGGCCTGCCGGAGAAGAACAAGCTGTTGATGCAGATCTACGCCGACGTGACGGGCCTGCCGATCAAGGTGTCGGCGTCGGCTCAGTCGTCGGCGCTGGGCAGCGCCATGTGGGGCGCGGTGGCGGCCGGCGCCGCCGCCGGCGGATACGACACGATCCAGGATGCGGCCCGCCACATGGCGCATCTTAAAGACGAGATGTTCACGCCGAACCCGGAGAACAAGGCGATTTACGACATTCTGTACGCCGAGTATGTTCGTTTGCACGACTACTTTGGCCGGGACGAGGAAAGCGCCATCAAGCGACTGAAACGGCTCAAATTGCAGGTGGCGTAAGGAAGATTCATCATGCGCAAGATAGGATTGCAGCTATTCACCGTGCGCGAGATTGCGAAGGCGGATTTCATCGGGACGCTCAAACACGTCGCCGCGATTGGCTACACCGGCGTCGAAGCCGGCGGCTATCTGGGCGGTTTGCCGGTTCGGGAATTGCGGATCATTCTGGACGATCTGGGCCTGACGTTCATCGGCGGGCATGTCGGGATCAAGGATCTGAACAACCGGTTCGAGGCGACGCTGGAGGACTATGCCGCGCTCGGCGCGCGCTACATCGGCACCGCCTGGTTGCCGGAGGAGTATCGCAAAGATGCGGCAGGCTGGCAGCGCGCTGCGCGGGCGATGGAGAAGGCGGCCGTGATGTGCGTCAAGCACGACATCACGTTCTTTCACCACAACCACGACATGGAGTTTGCGACAGTCGATGGGCGCCATGCCTTTGATGTGCTGTTGGACGCCGCCGACCCGTCGCTGGTAAAGGCGGAGCTGGATGTGTACTGGGCGCAGTTTGCCGGCGTAGACCCGCTGGCGTATCTCGTCCATCTTGACGGCCGCGCGCCGCTGGTGCATATCAAGGATATGACCGCATCCGAGCCGAGGACGTTCGAGATTGTCGGCGAAGGGCGCATCGACTTCGGCCCCATCTTCCAGGCCGGCGATGGGCTGGGCGTGGACTGGTATATCGTCGAGCAGGATCAGTGCCCGAAGGGCGAGCTGGAGAGCGCGCGGGCCAGTTACGCCAACATCGTGGCGCGCGGCTGGTTGAAGTGAGGCGCGCCTGCAATGATGGTATGCTCTCCACAACGAGCCGGTGTTGCTTGTAAGCCGGCAACGATCTGAGAGGAGACTGCTATGAAAGGCAATGAAAGCTTGATTCAAACGTTAAATGCGCTGCTGGCCGAAGAGCTGACGGCGATCAATCAATACATCGTACACTCCGAAATGTGCGCGAACTGGGGCTACGCCAAGCTGCACGAGGCGATCGAAAAGCGCGCCATTGTTGAAATGAAGCACGCCGAGAAGCTGATTGCCCGCATCCTGTTCCTGGAGGGCCAGCCGATCGTCAGCAATCTGAACAAGATTCACATCGGCCCGGATGTCGAGACCCAGCACCGCGCCGATCTCAACGCAGAGCACGAGGCGGTGAAGGTGTACAACGACGCGATCCGGCAGGCTGTTGAGGCGGGCGACAACGGCACCCGCGAACTGCTTGACGGCATCCTGCGCGACGAGGAAGACCATGTCGACTGGCTGGAGGCGCAACTCGACCAGATCCAGCAGATGGGCATTCAAAATTATCTGGTCGAGCAGGTGGACTGACCCGCTGGCGAGAAGATACGAACAGGCCGAAGGGAACGCCCCTTCGGCCTGTTGTTTTGCGCTCCTGGCGAAATCCGATGTCGGACTTCTTCGAGAAGTCCGACATCTATCGGGACAGGCTCTTATCCGGCGCCGGCCTGCAATTGGGGGGCTGGCGTTGCGCCGTTTGGCGCCAACCTGGCGCCGTTGCCTGAGCTGGCCGGCGCAGCGTGCTCCTGGAACTGGCTCATGTAGAGGCTGTAGTAGAACCCGCCGGCTGCCAGAAGTTCATCGTGTTTGCCGCGTTCGATGATCTCGCCGTCTTTCAGCACCAGCACCTGATCGGCGTTGCGAATGGTGCTCAGCCGGTGCGCGATGACGAACGACGTGCGGCCGCGCAGCAGGTCTTCCAGCGCCTTCTGAATCAGTCGCTCGGTGCGCGTGTCCACCGATGAGGTGGCCTCGTCGAGAATCAGGATGCGCGGGTTGACCAAAGCCGCGCGCGCGATCGCCAGCAGTTGCCGCTGCCCCTGGCTGAGGCCGCTCCCACGCTCGCCCAGCACCGTGTTGTACTTATCCGGCAGGCGCTCGATGAAGGTGTCGGCGCGCGCCAGTTTGGCCGCTGCCATTACTTCCTCGTCGGTGGCATCGGGCCGGCCATAGCGGATGTTTTCCATCACGGTCGCGCTGAATAGAAAGGTGTCTTGCAGCACGATGCCGATCTGCGAGCGCAGGCTTTCGAGCGTCACGTCGCGCACGTCGATGCCGTCGATCCTGACCGCCCCGCCGGTCACATCATAGAAACGCGGGATCAAATTGATGATGGTGGTTTTGCCGGCGCCGGTCGGCCCGACGATGGCGATGATCTGCCCCGGCTCTGCCCGGAAGCTGATGCCCTTCAGCACCGGCTCATCTTTTTTATACGCCGCGCGCACATTCTCGAACGACACCGCTCCCTGGATCTGGGGCATGGCGCGCGCGCCTGGCTTGTCCACGATATCGGGTTTCACGTCGAGCAGATTGAAGATGCGTTCGCCGCCGGCGATCGCGTTCTGCAAGTTCGACCACAGCACCGAGATTTGCTGAATAGGCTGGTTAAACCGTTGCACGTAGCTCAGGAAGGTGATCACCAGGCCCAGCGACACGGCAGTGCCGAACAATGTCTCGCCGCGCAGGAGTGTCAGACCGCCCGTGACCGTCACGAGCGCCAGCGCCAGGTAGCCCAGCGCCTCCAGGGTGGGGTTCAGCGCCGCTGTGTACGACACGGCTTTGATGTTCGCGTCCCGGTTGGCCGCGTTGGCAACCTTGAAGTTCTCGATGTTCTCCTCGGCGCGATTAAACGCCTGCACCTCGCGCACGGCGGCGATCGATTCCTGCAACTCGGCGTTGACGTTGCCGATTTTCTGGCGCGCTTTGCGAAAGGCTTTGCGCGCCTGTGACGAAAACCACCACGTGGCGGCGATCATGGCCGGCACAGCCACCAGACTGATCAGCGCGAAGGGCACGCTGCGGGTGAGCATGTTGTAGCTGATCCACACCAGCAGCAGCGCCCCGCTGATGACGCTGATCAGGGCAAAGTTGACTGCCTGTCCGATGGTCTCGGTGTCGTTGGTGATCCGGCTCATCAGATCGCCGGCTTCGTGCTCTGCATAGTAACCCATCGACAGCCGGTGAAAGTGCCTGAACAGGTCGGTGCGCATGGCGCGCAGCACGCGCTGGCCGGCCCACGTCATGGCGTAGAACATGAACCCGTTGAGCAATGCGCCGGCGACATAGAGCGCGATGAGGATGAGCACCAGCCCGGCCAGGCCGGCCAGCCGCTCCGTGTCGCTCAAAGGCTGCGCGCCCGGCAGAGGCATGTTCAACGCTGATACGACGCTTCCGAACAAGCGGTGCGTCAGGTCGCTCGTTTCAGTCGCGGCGGCCAGCCAGCAATTGCTCTGCGCCGCCGAAACGGCCTGTTTCACGCCGGGAAAGCTGGCGAAGGCGCCGCTTGCCGATGGCGTGAGGTAGCAGTCCACCACCTGGCCGGTCAAGTCTGGCGTGGTTACCTGCGTCCAGGTAGATACAATGACGACAAGGGCCACCAGGAGCAGCATTGGCCAGTACGGCCGGAAGTACCGCGCAAAGCGGGCGAGCGTGTTTTTGAGGTCGCGCGTTTGCAGCCGGTCCCGGCCCATCATGTCGCGCATGCCGCCATGTCCACCAAGCATTACTGTTGTTCCTCCTCTCGTGCTCAGTGCTGAGTGATGAGTCCTGAGTGATGAGTAGCGCCCTCCGGGCGCTTAACATTCATTCCGCAGCACTCGCCACTCGTCACTCACCACTGGCTCCTGACTCCTGACAACTCCGGCAGAAACTCTTGTGTGGCATTGCTGTCGCTGGTGAGTTGCGAGTTGTAGATTTCGGCGTAGATGGCGCTGTCCTCCATCAGTTCCGCATGCGTGCCGCGCGCCACCACCTCGCCCCTGTCCAGCACCAGAATCTGATCGGCCTTCATGACGGTGCTGATGCGTTGGGCGATGACGAAGCTGGTGCGACCGGCCATGAGCCGGTCGAGCGCCTTTTGAATCTGCGCCTCGGTCGCCATATCGACACTGCTGGTGGAGTCGTCCAGGATGAGGATGCGCGGGTCGAGCAGCAGCGCGCGCGCAATGGCGATGCGCTGTTTCTGCCCGCCGCTCAGCGTTGTGCCGCGCTCGCCCACCGGCGTGTCGTAGCCTTGCGGAAACGACATGATGAAGTCGTGCGCGGCGGCTGCCTTGGCCGCCGCGATGATGTCGTCCAGGCTCGCTTCCGGTTTGCCGAAGGCGATGTTCTCGCGGATTGTGCCGCTGAACAGCGTTGACTCCTGCAGCACGATGCCGATCTGCGCCCGGAGCGAGTCCAACGTCACGTCGCGCACATCGTAACCGTCGATCAGCACCCGGCCCTCGCTGGCATCGTAGAAGCGCGGGATCAGATTGATGATCGTCGTCTTGCCGGAGCCAGTGGCGCCGAGCAGGGCGACGGTCTGGCCGGCCTGAGCCTCAAAGCTGACGTTGCGCAGCACCGGCTCGCCGCCGCTGTAGTAGCGGAACGTGACGTTCTCGAATGTGACCCGCCCCGTCACCGGCGGCAGGGCGATGGCGTCGGGCTTGTCTGTCACATCGTTTTTGGCGTCGAGGATTTCGAAGATGCGGGTGGCAGATGCGGCGGCCTGACCCAACTGGGTGATGATGAAGCCGAACTGGGCCATCGGAAAGAACAGGTAGACCAGGTAAAGGGTGAACTCCTGCCACTCGCCGATCGTCAGGGCGCCCCCAATGATTTGCCGGCCGCCGAAGTACAGCACCGCAGACTGGCCCAGGTTGGCGACCATGAAAGTCAACGGGAACAGAAAGGTGAAAAGCCGCGCCACCGCAAGCTGTTGCTTGAGCAGGTCGGTGGCTGCGGTGTTGAATTTCGCCTGCTCGCTCTGCTCTCGCACGAAGGCCTGCACCACCTTGATGCCGGCGAGATTCTCCTGCAGGAGCGTGTTCAGCGCCGAGAGTTTTTGCTGCACTTTGATGAACAGCGGCTGACTGACGCTGCCGAAGATCATGAACAGCACAAAGGCGACCGGCAGCACCGGCAACACCACCACGGCGAGCTGCGCGTTGGTGGCGAAGGCAATGGCCAGCGCGCCCACGATGAGCACGATCGCGCCGGCCAGTTGCAGCAGGCCCTGCCCGATGAACAAGCGCACCTTCTCCACATCGTCCGTGGCGCGGATCATGAGCTGGCCGGTCTGGTTGCGGTCGTGATAAGAGAAGGACAATCTCTGGATTTTGGCGAACAGATCGTTGCGCAGATCATAGGCCAGGCTTTGCGAGTTGCGTTCGGCCCAATAGGCTTGCAAGAAGGAAAACAGGCCGCGAAAAACGGCAAAGAGCACGATGGCGATGGCTGCCATGACCAGGGTTGTCGGCGCCTCGGCCTTGTCCGCGTTCAGCCGGGCGATCAACTGATTTTGATCCCAGTCGGCCGGCAGCTTCAGGAATTCCAGGATGCGCGGCAGGGCCTGGGTCATAAACGCGGCAGGGATTTGCTCCAGCCCCTTCAACACAGCATCCGCAACGGCGCCCTGTGTCACGGCGTCGATCATCCGGCGCAACAGGCCGGGCACGGCAAGCATGGACGCCGTGGCTACAAACAGGAAGAGGTAGGGCAGGGCGGCCTGCCTGCGGTAGCGCGTCAGATATTGCACCGCCCGGCCAAGCGCCGCGCGATCAAGGGGTGGTCTGCCTTCTCTCGCTGGCCGCCCTCCTGGCACTGACATTCGATTCTGCATTCGGTGTTGCTCCAGTGAAAATGCGCCCACAAGCCCGGTCATGCCACCGGGTGCGGCATTTTCATCCGCTGTGGTGAACCACCGGTTCATGGGCAACTCCTTATTAGCTTTCTGCGCCTTGCCCTGTGCTGCGAAGCCGGCGACGGTTCGCCTTGCCTGCTCGCGGCTGGCGCCCGGCAGGGCGCGCATCCCTGTTTGTGTCCCGGCAGGGAGACCTGGACAGTATGTGCTCGGCGGCGCGATCATCCCCCGCCATTCGGCTGATGAACTCGCGCAGCAATCGGCTGAGTTGCCGGCTCTTTGTGGCGCCCATCGCCTGCAAGGCCCGGCAGTCCCGGTCGTTCGGGTCGATCTCCGGCGCGCGGGCCAGAAGTTGGCGCGCGTCTTCGGTGAGCGCCAGCGGTCTGCGCCTGCGGTCGTCAGGGTCCTGGCCGCGCACCACCAGCCCTTCGCCTTCCAGGCGGTCGATGATCGGCACCAGCGAAGAGGGGGTGAGCATCATGTGGTCGGCCAGTCCTCTGAGCGTCAACGGGTGACGGGCCAGCACGGTCAGAACGATGAATTGCGGGACGCTCAGACCGGGGCGCAACGCGGCCAGCCGCGCCTCGACGTCGCGCGAGGACAGCTTGACGCTGAACAAAGTCAGCCAGCGCACCTCGAATGCCAGGCCGGTGAAGTCCATCTCTTTCATGGCGCGTTCAAAATCATTCGGGATCGAATGATTGATGCGCGAATCATACTGGCTTGGAAGATGCGCGTCAAGGGGCGAGGGCGGGAAAAAGAAAACGACCGCGCGCCTCAAGGCGCGCGGTCGAGCGGTTTAAGAGTGCGCGGGGCTGCGCCGGCGTCAGCCGCCCATCGCCGCAATGTCTCGCTTGACCGGCTCGGCTTCGCGGTCCAACTCGCGGGTCACATCGGTCCAGACCGTTGTCACATCTTCCTTGTTGATGACAATGCGCTCCAGACCCTTGCCGATGATCTGGTCGCCGCCGGGGATGAACACGCGCGCGGCGTCCTGCGGTTTTGTCTTGGGGAGCTGCTCCACGGCTGTCCTGGCTTGCGGACGCTCTTCAAAGAATTTGGCGTAGGACTCGCTGGCCGCTGTGCTCTTGCGCACCGGCATGTAACCGGTGTTCTGCGGCCAGAATGCGCCGCCTTCGTTGCCGGTGGCCCAGTCGATGTACTGTATGGCGGCAGCGGCTTTGTCCGGCGCTGTGCCGGCCAGGATGGCCAGACCTGCTCCGCCTGTGCAGCAGCCGAATTGCTTCTCCTCCGGCAGGAACGCGGTGCCGACCTTGAATGTGGCGTCGCGCAACACGCCGGCCAGGCTGCCGGTGGAGAGCATGGCGGTCGCTGCCAGGCCGGTCACAAAGTCCTTTTGCACATCTTTCGAGGCGATGGCCCAGCCCATGCTGTTGACCGTGTCCTGATAGAACTGGGCGGCGCGCACGGTGTCCGGCTCCAGCAGTTTGATGTTGAAGTCGGCATCGCTGTAGCTGCCGCCGAATTGCCAGGCCACGCACTGGAAGAGCCAGGCGATGTAGGATGCGGCGCCGGGGTGGGCGAATGCCGCTACTTTGAGCGTGTCGCCTTCCTTTTGAACGAGTTTGGGCGCCCATTCCATGAACTCGGCCCAGGTCTTCGGCCCGCGCGGCTCCAGGCCGGCCTGCTCCAACAGGTCGGCGTTGTAGTAGAACAGCGGGGTGCTGCGCGCAAAGGGAATCCAGTGCTGCACGCCTTTGCGCACGCCCTCTATCCACAACGATTCGACAAAGTCGCTTGTGTCGATCTTCTGGGCGGCGATCAGCTCGTTGAGCGGCAGCAGCGACCCGGAGCGGTAGAACTTGAACCACCACACGTCGGACAGCAAAACGATCTCTGGCAGGGCGCTCTTGGCGGCAAGTTGCGCGGTGAGTTTTTGCGCGGTTTCTTCGTAGTTGCCCTGCACCTCGCGCTTGACCGTGACGCCGGTGTCCTTGTCGTTGTACATCTTCACCAGTTCATCTTCAGTGTTGCCGAGACCGCCGCTGAATCCCCAGTACACAATCTCAACTGGCCCGCCGGGCGC
>Ga0308417_1001564_pt1 | contig 15640 bp, 10 predicted proteins | sample HotsprSampleOS65_FD_203528 | JGI IMG/M metagenome (GOLD analysis project Ga0308417, IMG submission 203528) | Hot spring phototrophic mat microbial communities from Octopus Spring, Yellowstone National Park, Wyoming, United States - 20090730_OS65 ... | reverse complement strand
GTCCACTCCCCGATCGGCCCCCTTCACTCCCCGGTCGGACCTCCTCCGCCCGGCTCGGCGGCGGTGCCCTCCCCCTCCCCCCAGGACTCCGTGCTGGCGACGCGCATGGTCCGCGGCGGCTCCGGCCGGCTCGGCCCCGACCCGACCGCCGGCAACCGGGTCCAGACGCCGCAACCGGGCGGACTGCCGCCCCTGGTCAAACCGGCCGGCAATCCCCCCGCCACGCAGGGGAGCACCCCGATACCGGGGGCTCTGGTCGGCCCCCGGCTCGTGACCCCCGGCTCGGCCGCCGCCGGCCTCAACCCGGCCATGACCCTCAACCGCCCGGTCGTCTTCCAGACCGCCCGCATGGGCACCCTGGGCATCGCCCCGCCCGAGAAGACCGGCGACGGGATACTCTTCCCGACCCTCATCGTCGCCCTGGGCCAGACCGGTCAGCGGGTCGTGGAACGCTACCGGCGACTGGTGCGGGAACGCTACGGCCACCCGGACAAGCTGCCCAACGTGCGGGTCGTCCACCTCGATACCGACCCGGAAGCCCTGCCCGCCTCCGGCCCCGACGACCCGGGCCTGCTCTCGCCCCGCGACACCCTGATCGCCCGACTGAACCGTCCGGCCCACTACCTGCAGCGCGACAACTTACCGCCGCTCGACCCCTGGATGCCGCCCGGACTGCTGTACAGGCTCGCCCGCACCCCCGGGGCGGCCGGCGGCTTCCGGGCCTTCGGCCGACTCGCCCTGCTCGACAACTACCGCCCCATCGTCCACCGCCTCCGCCAGGAGATCGAGACGTTCCTGACCGATGGGCCGCTCGCCGAGGCCGACAAGAACACCGGGCTGGGCCTGCGGACCAACCGCCCCCGCGTCTACCTGCTGGCGGGGTTGGGCGGGGGCACCGGCGGGGGCATGTTCCTCGACCTGGCCTTCCTGCTGCGGCACGAACTGCGTCAGGTCGGCTACCTGCGGCCCGAGGTCGTCGGCCTGTTCTTCGTGCCGCCGGTCGACAAGTCGTCGGCCCGCGGCACCGCCCTGGGCAACACCTACGCCGCGCTGGCCGAACTGTACCACTTCCAGGGCCGCAAGACCTGCTACCAGACCGCCTTCGACAAGTCCGAGGCACCGGTCGTGGACACCGAGCCGCCGTTCGCCCGGGTCGTCCTGCTGCCGCTACCGGCGGCGATCGACCCGAACCAGCAGGCCACCGCCGCCGGGGTCGCCGCCCGCGCCCTGTTCAACGAGACGCTGACCGCGATCGGCCGCGTCTGCGACGAGGTCCGCGCCGTCTACCGCAAGGCCTTCCCGACCGACAACCCGACCTGCCAGACGTTCGGCCTGTTCCGCCTCAGTTGGCCACGCCCGGAGATGCTCACCACCGCCGCCCGACGCCTGGCCCAGCGGCAACTGCAGAGCTGGACCCAGAAGGACTCGGCCCACCTCCGCGAGCCGGTCGCCGCCTGGCTCGACCGGCAGTGGACCGAACACCGACTGGAACTGGAAAGCATCGTCGAGTCCCTCAACGCCGCCGTCCGCGACTCCTTCCGTGAGGACCCCGACAGGGTCTTCGACGCCTTCATCGACCCGCTCCGCTCCCGCACGCCCTCCAACAGCAAGTTCGACGCCGTCGCCGTCTGTAGCGTCCTCGACCAGCTCATCAAGGTCGTCGGCAAGCCGGACACCGAAAACGACCCGTTCCCCGGCAGCCTGCACGACACCTTAACGGCACGGTTCGAGCAACTCCTCAAGGACTACGAGAGCCACCTGGCGGTCATGGCCGCCACCTTCCTGGAGGTCCCGCAGTTCCGCCTGCCGGGGGCCGAAGAAGCCGTCCGACAGATCGCCGACCGACTGCAGCGACAGATCGACGCCCTGGAGCCGGTCCGGGCCGAACTCGACAAGGAGGTCCGCAACATCTACGGTCGGCTCTTCCAGGCGATCGGGACGCTCAGCACCGCCGGCGGGCTGGGGGCCTTGGCCGTCCGCCGCGCCGCCACCACCGCCGAGGTCCTCGACCTGCTCCGCCTCTACCCCCGCAAGCGGCTGCAGATCCAGGTCCTCGACCGGGCCCTGTCGATCTACCGCAAGCTGCACGGCAACACCCCCGAGTACCTGCGGGAACTCGGCTTCTGCCGGTCCACCCTGACGGAGTTCCACGCCGCCCTGACCCGGGCCGGTCAGACGGCCGGCAGTGCCGGCGACGCCGCCCGGCTCATCCTGCCCACCGGCTGCCGCACCCTCGACGAGGCCGCCGACCGCTTCCTCGCCGACCTGGCACCCCAAGACCTGCTCGACTTCGAGCAGCGCCTCCAGAAGGAGATCACCCGACAGTTCCGTGGCCTCGGCTCGGTCTGTCTCAAGCCGGTCGAAAAAGGCCCGCACTTCCGCGAACTGCTCCTCACCCGGTGCCGCGAATTCCTCGACCAGCGGCTCGACCACTCCGACCCGGCGACGGCGTTCTTCCGCTTCCGAACCGACGACCACAGCGCCGAGCCTCTGATCGGCGAGGCGTTCGAGGAGGCGGCCCCGGAACTGCGGCTGCCCCCGGGCCAGGAGCAGCCCTACGAGTTCAACATTCTGGCGGCCCCCCCCGGCGAGACCGGGGACCGTCTCCGCCTGCTGACCGCCCGCGTGCTGCCCAACACCGACCTAACGGCGGCCCCCGTGCCGGACGACATCTGCTTCTACCGCGAGTGCCCCCAGATCGACCTGTTGAAGGTGCCGCAACTCGGGGAAGTGGCCCGCGAGGCCTACCAGCAGATGCTCGCCAGCGATCACCCGCCCCACGCCCGCGTCGACGTGCCCTGGCAACTGCCCGGCACCTGACTGCCGGACGCCCGACTACCCGGCACCTGACTACCCCGCACCCGACCAGGCTCGCCCCGGCCCGCCACACCCGCCCGCCCCATCGTGGCGTCGCGCCGGCCCGCCTCGCCTGCGCACCTCACCTTTCGCCCCCGCTCGGCGTCGGCTATAACCCATACCGTCACCCTTTATCCGTTTGTTCACCACCAGGCTCGGGTACATGGCCAAGCGGTTCTGCCACCTCCACCTGCACACGCACTACAGCCTGCTCGACGGCTTCAACCGCATCCCGCCGCTCGTCGAGCAGACGAAGAAGCTGGGCATGAACGCCTGCGCGATCACCGACCACGGCAACCTGTACGGGGCGATCGAGTTCTATACCGAGTGCCGCAAGAGTGGCGTCAACCCGATCATCGGCTACGAGGCGTATCTGGCCCCCGGCCACCGCAGCGAGCGCAAGGCGACCCCGCAGGACAAGGCGTATAGCCACCTCACCCTGCTGGCCAAGAATGCCACCGGCTTCAAGAACCTCATCAAGCTGGCCAGCATCGCCTTCCTGGAGGGGTTCTACTACAACCCGCGGATCGACCGCGAGGTGTTGGAGGCGCACAAGGAGGGCCTGATCGTCCTGAGCGGCTGCCTGGCCGGCGAGTTCAACCAGTACATCCTGCAGGACCGGCCGCAGGAGGCCGAGAGACTCGCCCGGTGGTTCCAGAAGGTCTTCGGCGAGGACTTCTACATCGAGATCCAGAACAACGGCCTGTCGTTGCAGGACCAGTGTACGCCGGTCGCCGCCGACATCGCCAAGAAGCTGGGCATCCCGCTGGTGGCGACGGCCGATGCCCACTACCTGTGTGCCGAGGACGCCCTGGCCCACGACGTGCTGTTCTGCATCAGCACCCGCCGCAAGCACGACCCGTACAAGAAGCTCTACCCGGAAGAGAAGCTCGCCAACCCCTACTACGTCCGCAGCCCGGAGGAGATGTACCGGCTGTTCCCCGACTACCCGGACGCCGTGGCCCGCACCCAGGAGATCGCTGACCAGGTCGATATCGAACTCGATTTCACGAAGCGGCACTTCCCGGTCTTCACCCCGCCGGACGGCAAGACCCCCGAGCAGTTCCTGCGGGAGTTGTGCGAGGCGGGGGCCAAGGCCCGCTACGGCGAGGAGCCCGGCGAGGCGGTCTGGCGGCGCCTGGAACACGAGCTGGACATCATCTGCCGGATGGGCTTCGCCAGCTACTTCCTGATCGTCTGGGACTTCGTCCGCTTCGCCCGGGAGAACGGCATCCCGTGCACGGCCCGCGGCTCCGGCTGCGGCGCGATCGTCAGCTACGTCTTGTTCCTCAGCCACGTCTGCCCGCTGGAATACGACCTGCTCTTCGAGCGGTTCCTCGACCCGAACCGCAGCGAGGCCCCGGACATCGACATCGACTTCTGCCAGGAGCGGCGGGAGTTGGTGATCGACTACGTGAAGCGGAAGTACGGCGTCGAGTCGGTGGCGCAGATCGGCACCTTCGGCACGCTGGCGGCCAAGAACGCCCTGAAGGACGTCGGCCGCGTCCTCGACGTGCCCCTGGACCGCGTCAACCACCTGTGCAAGCTGGTGCCGATGAAGGGGGCGATCGCCGCCGACCTCTCCGAGGCCCTGGAAAGCCCCGACTTCCGCCGCGAGTACGACAACGACCCCCAGGTCCGCCAGCTCGTGGACATCGCCCGCAAGCTCGAGGGCATCAACCGCAACGTCGGCACGCACGCCGCCGGCGTGGTGATCGCCAACGGACCGATCACCGACTACGTGCCGGTCCAGCGGGTGGTGCGCAGGGCCGACGGCGACGACGGCGACGCCGACCCGGGCGGCCTGGCCGTCACCACCCAGTGGGACATGGGCGTCATCGAGAAGGTCGGCATGCTCAAGATGGACTTCCTGGGGCTTCGCAACCTCACCGTCCTGGACAACTGCGTCAAGCTCATCAAGAAGACCCGCAACCTCGACCTCGACCCGCACACCTTCCCGCTCGACGACAAGGAGACGTATCAACTCCTGCAGCGGGGGGACGCCAAGGGCGTCTTCCAGCTCGAGAGCGAGGGCATCCGCGAACTGCTCAAGCGGATGAAGCCGGACAACATCCGCGACCTCATCGCCGTGCTGGCCCTGTACCGCCCCGGCCCGCTCGAGGGCGGCATGGTCGACGAGTACATCGAGTGCAAGCACGGCCGCAAGAAACCGGTCTACCCGCACCCGATCCTGGAAGAGGTCCTGGGCGAGACCTACGGCGTCATGGTCTACCAGGAGCAGGTCATGCGGATCCTCAACCGCATGGGCGGCATCGAACTGGCCAAGGCCTACGCCTGCATCAAGGCCATCTCCAAGAAGAAGCAGGAGATCATCGACGAGCGCAAGGCCGACTTCATCGCCGGCTGCGTCGAGCGGGGCATGTCCCGCGACAAGGCCGACGAGATCTTCGAGTTGATCGTCAAGTTCGGGGGCTACGGCTTCAACAAGTCGCATACCGCCGCCTACGCCCAGATCGGCTACCAGACGGCCTACCTGAAGACGCACTACACGGCCGAGTACATGGCCGCCTTGCTCTCCTCGGAGATCGACGACGGCAACAAGCGGGACATGCTCGTCGACCACATCGCCGACGCCCGCCGGCTCGGCGTCGAGGTGCTGCCGCCGGACGTGAACCGCGGCCTGGCCGACTTCGACGTGCAGGACAACCGCATCATCTTCGGCCTGACCGCCGTCAAGGGGCTGGGACGCGGTGCCGCCGAGGAGATCGTCCGGGCCCGCCAGGCCGGCGGACCGTTCAAGGACCTCTACGACTTCTTCGAGCGGGTCGACCGCCGCATCGTCCAGAAGGCCGCCGTCGAGAAGCTGATCATGGCCGGGGCCTTCGACGCCTTCGGCAAGCGGGCCGCCCTCTTCGCCGCCGTCCCCAAGGCCTACCAGGCCGCCGAGGAACGGGCCAGCGACAAGCGGCGGGGCCAGAAGAGCTTCCTGGACCTGCTCGGGACCGGCGACGACGACGGCCGCCCCGGCGACGCCACCACGCCGCCTGCCGCCCACGGCCTGCCCGACGTGCCCGAATGGCCCGAGACCGAGAAGCTCAAATTCGAGAAGGAGGCCCTCGACTTCTACATGTCCAGCCACCCGCTCGCCCAGCACGACGAGCAACTCCGCCGCTTCCGCACCCACGACTGCGGCGAGCTCCTCAAGGCCAAGGCCGGCACCGAGGCCCGCCTCGGCGGGGTCATCGTCGAGCTGCAGGTCCGCACCGCCAACAAGGGCCGCAACGCCGGCCGCAAGTACGCCACCTTCCGCGTCGAAGACTTCACCGGCTCGACCCGCTGCGTCCTCTGGTCCGACGAGTACGCCCGCTTCCAGGAACTCGTGGTCCCCGACGCCGTCCACCTGTTCGAGGGAGTGCTGAACTGGTCCGACGGCCGCGCCGAACCCGACTTCCAGGTCAAAAAGGTGCTCACCCTCGACGAGGCCCGCCGCGAGTTCACCAAAAGCCTCGTCCTCAAACTCCCCTACGGCGAAGACGAGGCCAGCCTGCGGAAGATCGACGCCGTCTCGGTCGTCCTCAAACGCTATCGGGGCACCTGCCCGGTGTACCTGAGCGTGCGCGACGCCAACGGCAAACAGGTGCAGTTGAAGTTGAGCGACGACTTCCGGGTCAACCCGGCCACCCTCAAGGCCGAAGAACTCGAGCTGCTGCTCGGCCCCGGTTCGGTGCTGTTCAGCCGCTAGCCGGACACCCCCGACCCGGCCCGGCCGCCGCCCCCGGGAGAAAGCCGCCGCCCCCGGGAGAAAGCCGCCGTCCCCGCTCGGCACCGGCGTACCCGGCATCCCCGGGGCTTCTCGCCCTTCGCTATGCTGAAGGTCGTCTCGTCCCTCGGCACGGTCGCGGCCGCCGGCGGGTATTCGTCCGCCAGACGCAACACAGTCACGCCGGTTCGTGCCCGACCCGGTCGATTCTCCCGAAGAGAGTCCCGTGACCACACCCGACACTCTGCAAACCGCCATGCTCCGGGCCCTCGAACTCGCCGCGCGGGGCCGGGGCTTCGTCGAACCCAACCCCCTGGTCGGGGCCGTCGTGCTCGACGCCAGCGGCAACCGCGTGGGCGAGGGCTGGCACCAGCGGTACGGCGGCCCGCACGCCGAGGTCTTCGCCCTCGAGGCCGCCGGGGAGAAGGCCCGCGGCGGCACGCTCCTGGTGACCCTCGAACCGTGCTGCCACTGGGGCAAGACGCCGCCCTGCACCGAGGCCGTCCTGCGGTCCGGCGTCCGCCGGGTGATCGCGGCCCTGACCGACCCGTTCCCCCAAGTCGCCGGCGGCGGCCTGAGGCTCCTGCGGCAAGCCGGGCTGGAGGTCCACGTCGGCCTGTGCGAGGCCGAGGCCCGTCGCCTGAATGCCCCCTACCTGAAGTTGCTCGGCACCGGCCGGCCCTGGGTCCACGCCAAGTGGGCCATGACGCTCGACGGCAGGATCGCCACCCGCACCGGCGACTCGCAGTGGGTCAGCGGGGAGGAATCGCGCCGCCGGGTCCACGAACTCCGGGGCCGGGTCGATGCCGTGCTGGTCGGCCGGGGAACCGTCGTGGCCGACGACCCTCTGCTGACGGCCCGCCCGCCGGGGCCCCGCGTCGCCGCCCGGGTGGTCGTCACGGCCTCGGGCGACCTGCCCGACCGCTGCCGCCTCCGGGCCACGGCCCGGGAAGTGCCGGTCCTCGTCTTCACGGCCACGGGGAACGAGGGGAAGCTCGCCGGCTGGGCCGCCGACGGGGCCGAAGTCGTCACCCTCCCCCGCAGTGACGCCGGCTTGTCACTCGACGCCGTCCTGGCCGACCTGGGCCGCCGCCGCTTCACCCACGTACTGGTCGAAGGCGGGGCCGGGCTGCTCGGCTCGCTCCTCGACCAGGCCGCCGCCGACGAGTTCCACGTCTTCGTCGCCCCGAAACTCGTCGGCGGTGACAAGGCCCTGTCACCCGTGGCCGGTGCCGGCGTCTCGGAAATGTCGCGGGCTCTTCGCCTGACCGACTTCACGGCCGAGCCGTCCGGCGACGACATCTACCTGCACGGCTTCGCCCCCGGCTCGCTACCCGGTTGATCGCCGCCGCCGCTTCGCGTATGGTCACTTCGCCACCGTCGCTTCGCGGACCGTCGTTGCCAACGTCCTCACTCCCCGAGGTTTCCCGCCATGCGCGTGTCCGTCCTTTCCCTGCCGCTGCTGCTCGCGGTCCCGGTCGCCGCCACCGCCCAACCGGCCGCCCCGGTCGCCGCCGCCGCCCAACCGGCCGCGGTCCCCCACCCCGAGAAGCTCGCCGCCATCGCTCCCCGTATGACGAAGTTCGTCGAGTCCGGCGAACTGTCCGGTGCCGTCTGCGTCGTCGGTCGCGGGCACGGCGTGATCCACGAGTCGGCCGTCGGGCTTCGGGACATCGCCGGCAACAAGCCGATGCAGGCCGACACCCTCTTCCGCATCGCCTCGATGACCAAGCCGGTCACGGCGATCGGCATCATGATCCTGGCCGACGAGAGGAAGCTCAGCCCCGACGACGACGTGGCCAAGCACCTGCCGGAGTTCGCCGGCCAGATGCTCGTGGCAAGCCAGGACGCCGAGACGGTCACGCTCCGGAAGCCGACCCGACCGGTCAAGCTCCGCGACCTGCTCACGCACACGGGCGGCCTGGCCAACTACCCGGCCGGCCTCGGCGACGTCTACGGCAAGCGGCACCGCACCCTGGCCGAAACCACCCTGGCCGCCGCCCTCTTGCCCCTCCGCTTCGAGCCGGGCACCCGCTGGAGCTACTCCAACCCCGGCATCGACACGCTCGGCCGCGTCATCGAGGTCGTCTCCGGCGAGCGGTACGAAGACTTCCTGCAGAAGCGGCTCTTCGACCCGCTCGGCATGAAGGACACGACCTTCTACCCCACCCCGGAACAACTCAGCCGGCTGGCCGTCACCTACGGCAAGGGGCCGGACGGTAAGCTGGTCGACAGCGGGTTCTACCTGGTCGGCCTGCCGCAGGCCCCGAAGCACCCGATCCCGGCCGGCGGACTGGTGTCGTGCGGCCGCGACCTGGCCCGGCTCTATCAGATGATGCTCAACAACGGCCGATGGAACGGCACCCAGGTCCTGAGCGAGAAGGCCGTCGCGGAGATGACGCGGCTGCAGACCGGTGACCTCAAGACCGGTTTCGTGGACGGCATGGGCTTCGGGTTCGGCTGGGCGGTGGTCCGCGAGCCGAAGGGCGTCACGGCCATGCTCTCGCCCGGCAGCTACGGCCACGGCGGGGCCTTCGGCACGCAGGGCTGGATCGACCCGAAGCACGACCTGTTCGTCATCCTGCTCATCCAGCGGACCGGACTCGCCAACAGCGACGCTTCCCCCATGCGCCAGGCGCTACAGGAATTAGCCGTCCAGGCCGTGAAGAAGTGAAAGTGACCGTGTGGCGAGCGCCGTCCCCGTGGCGTGCTGAGGGCCGCCGGGTTCGCTTCCGGCTCACGGCGGGCTCACGCCGCGCCGCTCGCCTAGAAATCGGCTCACCGGCGAGCGGTGTCACTTCTTCTCGAGCGACCAGAGTTGCACGACCCCCTCGATGTCGTCGGCCACGGCCAGCAGGGTACCGTCAGGATTGAAGGCCAGGGCCGAGACCCGGTCGATGTCCGTGGCATAGGCGGTGAGGGCCTTGGGCTGCGGCCCCTTGAGGTCGGCGATCGTCACCCTCACCTTCTTGCCGTCCTCGGGCGGGGAGGCGAAGGCGACCAGGCCGTTGGGCCCGGGGGCGGCGGCGAACGCCGAGACGTTGGTGAAGAACTTGGGGTCGCCTTCGACGACCTGGCTGCCGGGCACCCGCCAGTACATCAGGTCTTCGCCGTTGCAGGCCACCAGCCACCTGCCGTCCGGGGCGAAGGCGATGCTCACCGGCCGACCGGGTACCGCCGCCCGGAGCACCCCCCGGCCGACGACCCGCGGGTCGCCCAGCCCGACGAAGGCCACCGCCGGTTCGCTACGGTCGGCCGACTTGATCGTGCCGTACAGGGCCACCAGTTCGCTCTCGGGGTCCGGCATGGCGGCGACCGCCAAGGGGGTGAAGACGCCGCGGAGTTCGTCCGACGTGCCGCCCTCGACCGGGTTGGCGAAGGAGGCGGAGTTGACGGCCACCCGCGCCCCCTCGGTGACGGCGTAGAAGCAGCGCTTGCGGTTGCCGGTCACCACGCCGATCTTGACCGGGTCGCTACCCTGGTTGTCCTCGAAGACGATGGGGATCTGCCGGGGGGCCATCGGCCGCGGCTCCGGGTCGGTCGTCTCCGGCGGGTCCTTCTTGGCCGGCGGGGCCAGGTCCCAGACCACCACGGCGTTCTTCGACGAGGTCGACAGGTACCAGCCGTCGGCCGAGAAGCCGATGTGGTTCACCCGGGCCCCGAACTGCCGCTGCGGGTCGATGCGGTAGACCAGTTTGCCGCTCTTCTCTTCCCAGACGCGCACGACGCCGTTGCCGCCGCCGGTGGCCACCAGCGGCAGGGACGGGTTGAAGACGACCGCCGCCACCCCGCCGCGGTGTCCGTCGAACCGGGCGACGACGTTCGGCTTCGCCTCCTGCCCGGCGGCGGGAGTGCCGGTGAGCAGTACGATGGCTCCGACCCAGACCGCCGCACGCATGCCGTGCCTCCCTAGCCCAGTGCCAGAAGACGCCAAGACCTCGTCCACCCGAGCCTAACCGGGCACTTCCGGCCCCGCAAGCGGTCGCGGCTCGCAGCCGGGCCGTTCCCGCCAGCCGCCGCCCTCCCCACCGCGCCAGCCGTTCCCGCCAGCCGCCACCCTCCCCACCGCGCCAGCCGGCATGGCCACGTCAGCCCGCAACAATCCCCCGGCATGTCCCCGGCACGCCACGCCGAAACTGCCGGCCTTGCCCCCCGATCAACCGCTGGGTCATCCGAGCGAGCCGGATGCTACCTACCGGCGGGCCGTGAACCCACAGCGAGTCGCTGTGCGGCGAACTGATCTTGACGAAACCCGACCGCTGATCGAGTCTTCTCCGCGTCGGAGGTCGAGCGGACCGGAGCGAGCGACTTGCCGGGGTGACTCGCCGAAGCGATGAGCACGGGACCGTGGCGCGTGGGACCGGCTGCGGCGGCCCGAATCCCCTGGCAGTGAGGAGTGGAGGAGTCATGCGAATCGCATCGCGGACGACCGGCGTGCTTGCCGCGGGGCGGATGCTTCCCCTGGAGCGAGTGCTTGCCGCGGGGCTGTTATCGGCCCTTGTGGTCGGTTGCGGGTCGAAGCCGGTGCCCGAGCCACAGCCGCCGAACGTCCCTGCGGCTGGGGAGGCGACGGTTCCCCCTGCCGAAGTGAAGCCCGAACCGCCCCCGCAGCCGGTCTACGAACTCGACGCGGACAAGCACAAGGTCCCGGCGGCCCCGGTCAGCGGCCGGCTCGGCGGCAGCGAGTTCACGCCGGGCGTGTCGGTCGAAGGCGATCACCTCGTCTTCCAGGTCGCCAGGCCCGGCTCCCCCGTCGCCGACCGGTCGGTGCGTCTGAGGCTCGGCAACGGCCCGCAGGGGCTACAGAACCGCAAGCTGGTGGTCCGCAGCGACAGCCCCCCCGGCCCGGACCTGCCCGAAGTGATGCTCCAGACGCCGAAGCGGCCGGAGATCCTGCTCTTCGGCAACGGCTACGCCCTGACCCTGGAACTCGGGAGCCGCACGGGGGGCAAGCTGCCGGGCCGGGTGTACCTGAGCCTACCGGACGAGGACAAGTCGTTCTTCGCCGGCACCTTCGAGGCTGACTTCCCGCGTCAGCCGACCGAGCCCCCCGGTCCCGACGACGTGCCCTTCGTGAACGGCACGGTGACGGTGCGGAACGCGCCGGCGGCGGCGGTCCTGATCGCCGGCTACGCCTCGACACCGACCCCCACGACCGTGGCCTTCGGCAGTGCCGAGATCGGTCTGGGCGAACCGGTCGTGCCGCCCCGTTGGGTCCAGAGCGTCTACGACAAGCCGCGGGTCACCAACCTGGTCGGCGGCGACGGCAAGGACGTGCCGAGCCGCTACGAGCACAGCAAGCTGACGCCCGGCCGCTACCTCATCTTCGCCACCCTGAAGAACGGTCCGGCCGCCTGGAAGTGGCTGGACGTGCCCGAGAACGGCACGGTGCGGGCCGACCTGACGATCGACGTGGCCCAGACCGGCGGCCTGGAGATCGGCGTGCCGCTGGAGGCGGTCGGGAAGGTGCAACTGGCCCCGGCCGACGAACCCGGCCGACCCGCCACCGACCCCAACCTGTTCATCGCCATCTGCTGGCAACTCGGCCTGGAGCAACCGATCGTCGCCCGCAAGGCCCTGTACAAGAACCTCACCCCCGGCCGGTACGAGGTCCGCACGGCGGGGCGGTCGGCCGTCGTCGAGGTGGTCGCCGGCAAGACCGTGGAGTTCGACTTCGACAAGAAGGCCCCGCCGCCCAAGCCGGAAGTCGCCCCGGAACCCAAGCCCCGCCCGTGAGCAAGGCACAAGGCCCTGATCGGCTCCGCCGGTCCGCGGCCCGCGTCACCCCCACGCGGCCCGCGTCACCCCCACGCGGCCCGCAGCCGTCACCTCAGCACGCCGAGTTCCTTGCCCACCTCGGTGAAGGCGGCGACGGCCCGGTCGAGTTGCTCGTCGGTGTGCGCGGCCGAGACCTGGATGCGGATGCGGGCCTGTCCCTGCGGCACCACCGGGTAGCTGAAGCCGATCACATAGACGCCCCGCTTCAGAAGCTCGTCGGCCATCTTGGTGGCGACGGCGGCGTCGCCGAGCATCACCGGCAAGATCGGCGTGGGTCCGGGCTTCACGGTGAACCCGGCGGCTTCCAGCCCCGCCCGTAGCTTGCGGGTGTTGGCCTTCAGTCGCTCCCGCAGGTCCGTGGCGGAATCGATCAGCTCCAGGGCCTTCATCCCCGCGACGACGAGGGCCGGCGGGACCGAGTTGGAGAAGAGGTACGGCCGGGAGCGGTTGCGGAGCCAGTCGACGATCTCGGCACTGGCGGCCGTGAAGCCGCCGCTCGCCCCGCCCAGGGTCTTGCCCAAGGTTCCCGTGACGATGTCGATGCGGTCGAGCACGCCGAGTTCCTCGGCGGCCCCGCGGCCGGTCGGCCCCAGGTGCCCGGTGCCGTGGCAGTCGTCGATGCCCACGGCGGCCCGGTACTGGTCGGCCAGGTCGCAGATGTCCGGCAGCTTCGCCAGGTCGCCGTCCATGCTGAAGACGCTGTCGGTGAAGATGAGCCGGAACCGGGCCCCCTTCGCCTCCTCGAGCTTGGCCTTCAGGTCGGCCATGTCGTTGTGCCTGTACCGCAGCCGCTGCGCCTTGCAGAGCCGGATGCCGTCGATGATCGAGGCGTGGTTCAGCTCGTCGGAGATGACGGCGTCCTGGTCGGTGAGCAGCGGCTCGAACAGCCCGCCGTTGGCGTCGAAGCAGGAGATGTACAGGATGCTGTCGGCCTTGCGGAAGAAGCGGGCGATCTGCTGTTCGAGCTGCTTGTGGACGCCCTGGGTGCCGCAGATGAAGCGGACGCTGGACAGGCCGTAGCCCCAGCCGCGCAGGCCGTCCTCGGCGGCGGCGACGACGGCCGGGTGGTTCGCCAGACCGAGGTAGTTGTTGGCGCAGAAGTTGACGACCTGGCGGCCGTTGACGGTGATGGCGGGTTGCTGCGGGCTGTCGATCCGCCGCTCGGCCTTGTACAGCCCACGGGCCTTCAGGTCGTCGAGTTGGGCGCGGAGGAAGGCGTTGAGGTCGTCGGCAGGCATGGTTCGTCCCTGTGGGTGTGGGTGTGGGGACGATTCTAGGCCGCCGCCGCGGGTCAGGCCGGGGGGACGACGCCGGTCGAGCCGGGGCCGGGGGGTCGGGCTTCCTCGGCCGGGTCCTGCGGCGGGTCGATCCCGGCGACGGTCTCGAGGGTCGCCTCGGCCACGGTTTCGCCGGCCCGGCGGTGCCTCCACCACTTCCAGAGCATCGGCGAGACGGACAGCAGCACCACCACGACGATGACCTTGTCGATGTGCTTGGCGATCTCGAAGGCGGGGAAGAACTGCTTGAGCAGCGGGTCGAGCATGTAGCCGAGCAGCAGCATGCTGACGATCCAGCCGACGCCGCCGACCACGTTGTAGAACAGGAACGTGGGGTAGTGCATGCGGACGGCCCCGGCCACGACCGGCACGAAGGTGCGGATGATCGGGATGAAGCGGGCGAGGATGATCGTCTTGCCGCCGTGCTTCTCGTAGAAGGCCTTGGCCCGGCGGAGGTACTGCTGCTTGAAGAAGCGGCTGTCGGGTCGGCGGAAGATGGCCGGGCCGGCCCGCGAGCCGATCCAGTAGCCGACGCTGTCACCGACGACGGCCGCCACGCACAGCAGGACCATGAGCAGAAGGACCGGCCAGTCGGCCCCGCGGGCGAAGATGCCGACGACCACCAGCATCGAGTCGCCGGGCAGCAGGAAGCCGATGAGCAGGCCCGTTTCGGTGAAGACGATCAGGGTGACGGCGACGAACGACGGCCACATGGCCCCCGGCGGCTTGAGGGCCTCGGTGTACTGCTCGGGGTGGGCGAGGTTGCGCGGGTCGATGAAGGTGACGACGAGGTTCCAGAACTGCGCGAAGAATTCTTCCATGTCGGCCCCGCCGAAAACGGAGTGCCTTGCCGGGCACCGGCTCGGTGTGCCGGCTCTGGACCGGCTCTGGAGCGGCTCTAGGCCGGTTTTGTTCCGGCTTAAGCTAGTCGAAGCGAATCGGACGGCGGAAGGGCAACCGAAGCCCGGGGTCGGCGGGGCCGCCCGCATCCGGTCAGCGGATCTTGTACTTCTTGGTGCTGCGGAGCTTGTGCTTGCGGGCCTTGCGACGCTTCTTCCAGGCATTCCGCTGGCTCTTGGGGGCGTGCTGAATGCCCATCGGTCGGCCTCCGGGTTTGCGGCGTTCGCGGGGATTCGGTTCGGACGGCATCATCTTACGACCGCGGGGGCCTGCGTCTATTTCATCCCGCCCCGGACGATTGCGGCCTCGCCAAGCACGGCCGTCGGGCCGGGGGTCGCCAGCGGACGAGCGGCGGCCGTCACCAGACCCGGGTGATCCCGTAGGCGTCGAGCCGCGGGTCGGCACTGATGACCGGAACGTCCTCCACGATCGCCTGGGCCACCAGCAGCCGGTCGAACGGGTCGCCGTGGTGGCGGGGCAGGCCGGCCTGCACGTCGGCGTATTCCACCGTGATCGGCAGCAGCCGGAGGCCCAGGTCGGCAATCGCCTGGTTCATCCACTGTCGGAACGGCAACGAGAGCGTCAGCTTGCCCAGCCCCACCTTGATGGCGATCTCCCACACGGTCGCCGCACTCAGGAGCAGGTCGTTGGCCGGGTCGGTGATGGCCGCATGGGCGGCCGCACCGAGCAAGTGGTCCTGATCGACGTACCAGATCAATGATTGGGAGTCGATCAGGTGTCTCATCCCAGGTACTCCTTGAAATCCTCCGGCGGCGCGTCAAAGTCAGCAGCCATGTGCAGAACGGTGCCCCGGAGCGTCCCCGGCTGCCGGGGCTTGCGGTGCGGTGCGGCCGCCGGAACCAGCCGGGCCACCGGTTGCTGGTTTTCGGTGATGACGACCTCCTGGCCGGGGGCCAGGTTCTCGATCAGCTCCCGCAGCCGGGCCTGGGCCTCGTCCACGCTTACGGTCACGCTCGCGGGCATCGTCGATCCTCCGTCCGATGGGACACGGTGGGCGGCACGCGGTAGCCGGGAACGCCGTGCGTCCGCCCCAAGAAAAGCACGGGGCCGGGTCTAACGATGTCGGGTCGGCGAAGCCCCTCGGACG
>Ga0308417_1001563_pt1 | contig 15641 bp, 11 predicted proteins | sample HotsprSampleOS65_FD_203528 | JGI IMG/M metagenome (GOLD analysis project Ga0308417, IMG submission 203528) | Hot spring phototrophic mat microbial communities from Octopus Spring, Yellowstone National Park, Wyoming, United States - 20090730_OS65 ... | reverse complement strand
GGCGGCGACTTCCACAATGTCGCAGTGCTGTGCGTCTTTATCCGTCGTTTCCAGGTCCACGACGGTGTAATCCGCAAAGAGCGGTTGCAGCGTCGTGGCCAGATACGTCCGCATCAGCTTCCACAGGGTGACGAAACGGCTTGGCTGGGCGCCCCGTTCGTCCGTGGGCAGCGCGCCGGGATCAACCTGACGGCGGGCATAGGTTGCCTGTCCCGGCAGGGTCGTTGCGACGAGCAGGATGCCGTCAAACTTCCACTGCCGGGTGGCTGTCTGTTCGGCCGCGTGATCAAGCGCCAGCAGGACGGCCTTTTCGGTTGGCATCCGGGGCGGCAGTTTGCGGCAGGCGCAGACGTGGAAGGCAGCCTGCCCGGCCAAGGTATGTGTGACCAGGTATGTGGCAAATTCTTCCACAAGCGGATCGGTGGCGGCGATGACCAGCGTGCCCTTGGTTTCACTCAGCCGCGCCAGCCATCTGGCTGCTGTGGCAAGATCAGGCGAAGGGGAAGCCAGCGGCGGCAGGGCTGCCGGGCTGGCTCTGAGAAACGCACCCAGCGTGGTGATCCAGTGGGACAGGCACGGGGACGTGTCCAGACATGTTTTGCCAAACGCAAGCCAGCCGATGATTTTCCCGGCCGCGCGCCGCACGTCGGATTGGTCGGCTTCAAGCGCCTCCCAGAGGATGTGGCGCAGGGCCTGTTTGCCCGTTGCAGTCTGGCGCTGCTGCTCAAAGTACCGGCGGGTGGCATCGTCACAGGTCAGCCCGATGAGTTCCGCCAGGGCCAAGTCGTCGTCAGGGTTGAGAATGGCGCGCATCAGCAGCAACCACCGCTTCATCGCAGGGGCTTCAAACTGGCTCGTGCGACGTATGACCTGGCAGGGAATCCCTTTCTCCAGCAAGGCCATTTCGATCTGCTGCCCCGTGTTGTGGCGGCGGTAGAGAATGGCCATGTCCGACAGCGGGACGTTCTGTTGCCGGGCAGCGAGAATGGCCTGGGCAATCCCTTCGATTTCCTCTTCCGGGCTGTTGTAGGACAGGATTTGAACGGCTTTCCCGGCGGCGCGGTGGGCCCGTGGGGATTTGTCAAACAGGCGTGGCGCCCGCGCCATAAGGCGGTTGGCAGCTTCCACGATGTGGCCGGCACACCGGTAGTTGGTTTCGAGCCGCAGGACAGCTTCGTCCTGCCCGGCGAGGAACTCCGTAAAAAACTCGTGGATGTTTTCCGGGTGCGCCCCACGCCACGCAAAGATGGACTGGTCATCGTCAGCAACGGCAAAAACGGGAATGATGTTTTCACAGCGCTTGGTATTCAGGTCCTGCCGCAGGGCCAGACGTTTGAGGATGGTGTACTGCATGCGGTCGGTATCCTGAAACTCATCCACGAGGATGAAACGCAGTCCGGCCCGCACTTTGTCCAGAATCTCCGTCTGCTGGAGCAGCCTGTCGGTCAGAACCAGAATGTCGTCGAAGTCAATGAGGGCGTTGTGGCGCAGTCCGGCCAGGTACTGGGCAAAGAAGGGATTTTCTCTGGCCAGTGTGTCCATATCCTTGAGTTTGCCCAGCCGCTCCTGGGAAAAGTGCAGCAGGATGTTGCGGGCGTTTTGCTCTGTGATGTTGGGGCGCAGGCGCTGGAGCAGCCTGATTTGCGCGTTTTCATCGGCAATGCCGAAGTGCCGGGGGAGATCAAGGTGCGCGTGGTGCTGCCGCAGCAGGCGAATGCAGAAGCTGTGGAAGGTGCCAATCGTCAGCCGTCCGGCTTCGTCGGGGAGCAGCCAGCGCAGCCGATAGCGCATTTCCTCGGTCGCCTTGTTGGTGTAGGTCACGGCGAGGATGTTGTCCGGCGGCACACCCAGCGTTTGGATGACATAAGCGACACGGTACGCCAGCGTTCGGGTTTTGCCCGTTCCGGGACCGGCAATGACAAGGTTTGACCCGAGCGGCGCTTCGACCGCCCGCCGTTGCTCGTCACTCAGCGAAAGGCATTCCCTGGCTTCCATGGCTTTCCAGTCCACAGGTGGTTGTGTTGGGTGCTTGGGCAGGTCGGTGCGGCTGCCGGGCCGGCAGGCTGCCCGCCCTGCCAGGGCTGTCCGTGCCAGGCCGTGGTGGGCAGCCTGTCCGCCGGAAAGTCGTTCACTGGCTGCGCTGGCGCAGAGCTGCCTGGGCCGCCGCCAAACGGGCAATCGGAACGCGGTAGGGCGAACAGCTCACGTAGTCAAAACCCAGTTCGTGACAGAACGCCACCGACGACGGCTCACCGCCATGCTCACCACAGATACCGACTTTGAGCGTCGGACGCGCGGCGCGCCCCTTTTGGGTGCCGATGCGGAGCAACTCGCCCACGCCTTCCCGGTCAAGGACCTGGAAGGGATCGTCGGCGAGGATTTTCCGCTCAACGTACATCGGCAGGAACGTTCCGGCATCATCCCGTGAGAAACCAAACGTTGTTTGGGTCAGGTCGTTGGTGCCGAAGCTGAAAAACTCCGCGACGGTGGCAATTTTGTCGGCCGTCAGAGCCGCCCGTGGCAGTTCAATCATCGTGCCGACCAGATAGGTGAAGGTGACGCCGGTCGCCTGCTGAACTTCGTCGGCCACGCGGCGGATGATGCTTTCCTGGGCGCGCAGTTCGTTGACATCGCCGACCAGCGGCACCATGACTTCGGGCAGAACCGTGATGCCACGCCGGGTGACTTCGACGGCGGCTTCAAAAATGGCCCGCGCCTGCATTTCGGTAATCTCCGGGTAGGCAATCCCCAGCCGGCAGCCGCGATGACCGAGCATCGGGTTGTGTTCACGGAGCGCCATCACCCGGGCCCGCACATCCGCCACCGGCAGGCTGAGTTTCCCGGCCAGCGCTTCGATTTCTTCATCCGTGTGCGGCAGAAACTCGTGCAGCGGCGGGTCGAGCAGGCGAATGGTGACGGGAAGGCCGTCCATGGCTTCAAAAATGCCCACGAAATCCGCCCGCTGCATGGGAAGCAGGGCTTCGAGTGCGCCCTTGAACAGCCGGGCCGGGGCTTCCAGTTCCGCTTCGAGCGCCGCACGCTCGGCTTCCAGCGCAGCGACTTTCTCGGCGTCGCCTTTGAGGCGTTCGAGGTCGGCGTTGACTTTGCCCAAGGCAGCGGTCAGCCGTTGGTAGGCCCCGGAAACCATGATCATCTGCCGGACGGTATCAATGCGGTCGCCTTCAAAGAACATGTGTTCGGTACGGCATAGTCCGATCCCTTCGGCTCCGAAACGCCGCGCCACCTGTGCGTCATGAGGTGTGTCGGCGTTTGTGCGTACGCGCATCTGACGCGCGTCATCCACCCAGCGCATGAAGGTTTCGAAGTCGGCTCCGGTTTCCGGTTCGACCAGTGGCAGGTCGCCGAGCAGAATCCGTCCCGTCGTGCCGTCCAACGTGATGAAGTCGCCTTCCCTGAGGGTCCGCCCGCCGAGGTGCATGCCTTCGGCATCGAGTCGGAGGTCGCTGCATCCGGCAATGCACGGCTTGCCCATGCCGCGCGCCACAACGGCCGCATGCGAGGTCAAACCGCCGCGCGCCGTGAGGATGCCCTGGGCGGCGACCATGCCGTGGAAGTCTTCGGGGGAGGTTTCCGTACGGACGAGGATCACCCGTTCGCCACCCTGCGCCCGTTTTTCAGCCACGTCCGGGTCAAACACAACCGCGCCGGCTGCTGCGCCAGGGCTGGCCGGCAGCCCTTTGCCAAGGACGGTTGTCTCCGCTTTCGGGTCCACCATGGGGTGGAGCAACTGGTCGAGGTGGTATGGCTCGACACGCAAAATCGCCTCTTCGCGTGAAATGATCCCTTCCTTGACCAGATCAACGGCAATCCTGACGGCTGCCGCGCCGGTGCGTTTGGCGTTGCGCGTCTGGAGCATCCACAGCTTTCCGCGCTCGATGGTGAATTCCAGGTCCTGCACATCGCGGTAGTGCCGTTCAAGGCGGGCGGCCACTTCGCGGAACTGCTCATAGACGGCGGGCATCCGTTCACGGAGGGCATCGAGTTTTTCCGGCGTACGGATACCGGCAACGACGTCTTCACCCTGGGCATTGGGGAGGTATTCGCCAAACAGGACGGGTTCGCCCGTGGCCGGGTTGCGCGTAAAGGCCACACCGGTGCCGGAATCTTCGCCCATGTTGCCAAAGACCATGGCGACGACATTGACGGCCGTGCCGAGGTCGTCCGGGATTTTGTTCAGCCGGCGATAGTCCACGGCACGCTTGCCGTACCACGAGTTGAAAACGGCGCAGATGGCCAGGCGGAGCTGTTCGTAGGGGTCAGCCGGAAACGGCTGGCCGGTTTCCCGCTCGACGATGGCTTCAAACTGCGTCACGAGGTTTTGCAGGTCGGCAGCGGTCAGTTCGGTGTCGAGGCGGACACCACGCCCGGCTTTCATAGCCTCCAGCGCGTGGTCAAAGCGTTCACCGGGGACGCCCAGGACGATCCGGCCGAACATCTGGATGAACCGCCGGTGAGCGTCGCGGGCGAAGCGTTCGTTGCCGGTCTGGGCAATGAGACCCTGGACGGTCGTGTGATTGAGACCCAGGTTGAGAACGGTATCCATCATCCCCGGCATGGAAAACTTGGCGCCGGAGCGCACCGACACCAGCAGCGGATTGGAGGCATCGCCAAACCGTTTTCCGACGGCAGCTTCGACTTCGCGCAGAGCGGACAGGACTTCTTCCCAGACATCGGCCGGAAGCTGGTTGCCGGCGGCATAGTAGCGTTGGCAGACGGCTGTCGTGATGGTGAAGCCCGGTGGCACGGGCAACCCCGCCAGGGTCATTTCGGCGAGTCCGGCGCCTTTGCCCCCCAGCAGGTCTTTCATGGTGCCGTTGCCATCGGCCTGACCGGCGATGAAGCGATAGACGTTTTTGTGCGGTGCAGCGTGGGGTGTCATCAGAAAACCTCGTCAGGGATGCAAGTTCGTGAGAATGCCTCGGTGGGCGCGCGTGGTGAAAGAGGCGAGCTGCGCCCTGTCATCAAAACTTGTACTTGGCAAGCCCGCAACTGTCGAGCAGCCCCTGGACGTACTTGGCCTGGCCGTCGAAGTAATCCCGGCTGCGGGCATATTCGCCGCCTTTGAGCAGTGGGTTGAGAGCCGTGCCTTCCAGCAGCGCCTGGCGGTCCAGTCCATCGGCGATACACCACAGGGCGAGCTGAACTGGGGTGAGGTCAAGTTTTTGCGGCGGCAGCCCGGAACCCGGCGGCGGTGGCGGCGGTTCGGGAGGGCGATTGGCAGCAAAACATGTCACGAACGTGTAAGCGTCGCCTTCGAGCAGGTTGCCGAGATCATAGACTGTTTCGCGCGTCATGGAGAGTTTGCGGCGGGAAAGGGAAAACACCTCGATCTCGCGCTGGGCGACCTGCCCCACGTCAAGCGCAATTTCCTCCCGACTGGTCACAACCAGGTCTGTCGTCTCTGGACTCCGGCTGCGCAGCAACTGTCCTGGCTCAAGCGTCACGAGGATGGGCTTGTTGCCTGTGTTGCGCAGTGAGATTTCGACGATGCGCCCGAAAAACGGATGTTCGGGCTGCCGTGCCATACCGAGCCGTTCAAGGCGCACTTCGCCACGCGCGATACGCTCCGCCAGCGCCGTCCGGAGGTGGCCTTCATGGGGGTGGCTGGGGGTGGGCTGACAGGCTGCGCCCAGCAGTCCCAGCAGCACGAGCAGGGACGTACCCCACACGCTGCCCACACTTCTGTGCCGATACCATTTCATCCACATCTGACTCGGTGGCTATCGCCCTGCAAGTTACCAGCGCAAGGCCATGGCCCCCCAGGTGACGCCAGCGCCAAAGGAGGCAAAGACCAGCAGGTTCCCCGGTTTGACCCGCCCGGCCTGGACACATTCATCCAGCGCAATCGGGATGGATGCTGAGGATGTATTGCCGGTGCGGGCGATGTTGGCGTAGATGCGCGCCGGGTCAATGTTCAGTCGTTCAGCCACGGCATCCGTAATCCGTTGGTTCGCCTGATGGGGAATAAACAGGTCCACATCATGGGGGGTCAGACGCAGTTCGTCCAGAATTTGCGCCACAGTGTCCGCCATGCTGCGCACGGCAACTTTGAAAAGCTCGTTGCCACGCATTTTGATGTAGTGCAAACGCTGTTCGACAGTTTCCAGACTGGCCGGATGGCGTGTGCCGCCGCCGGGTGTGTAGAGCAGGTCAGCATAGGTGCCATCGCTCAGAATGCGGTGCGTCAGAATCCCTCGCCCGGTCTCAACCGGGCCGACAACGGCTGCCCCGGCTCCATCACCGAAAATGACGCAGGTGGCGCGGTCGGTGTAGTCCACAAAGCGGGAGAGCAGTTCTGCGCCGATGACCAGAATGTAGCGGCAGTGGCCAGCTTCAATGAAGGCGCGGGCCGTGGCCAGTCCATAGACAAAGCCGGAGCAGGCGGCCACCAGGTCATAGGCGGCGGCCCGCTTGGCTCCAAGCCGGGCCTGGATGATGCAGGCCGTCGAAGGCAGCATCATATCGGGACAGACCGTGGCGCAGATGATGAGGTCGAGATCGGCGGGCGTGAGTCCGGCCGCCTGGAGCGCGCGTTCAGCCGCCAGGGTGGCGAAGTGCGAGGTCGTTTCATCCGGGGCGGCGATCCGGCGTTCGCGGATGCCGGTGCGGGACACGATCCATTCGTCGCTCGTTTCAACCATCTTTTCGAGATCGGCATTTGTCAGGATCCGTTCCGGCAGGGCGTGTCCCGTTCCCAGGATTCCAGCAGCTTGGGTAGGCATGGTTGACTCCAGTTCGTGGTGGGTGGCTTCAGTCTTGAGAACATCGTGTTAGGGTCCTCCGTCCGCCTTTTTGCCGGTACGGGGGTGGAAACCCGGGGCGAAAGGTGGCCGCGACAGACCTCACACCGGTTACTTTGGAAGCGCTGGAGGGTGCGCAGCGTCAAAGCCTTCCAGGGCAATGATAGCCGCCCGAACCTCTGCCGGCAGAGGTACTTTCTGCTGGTTTCGGTAATCGTAGGACACGATGAGACCGTCGCCTTGGGCTGCCACTTTGCCATGGCGGTGGCTGATGACTGTAAAACGCATGACGAAACGATCCTCGCCCAGTCCGGTGACGCCCGTCCCGACGGAAACCGTGTCGGGATAGGTCAACGGAAACCGGAAACGGCACTGGGCATGGGCCAGGATGGGCCCGATGCTGTGGGGAAAGTCGAGTCCGAAGGCAATACGTTCAAAGTAGGCAATCCGTGCACTCTCAAAGTAGCGAAAGTACACCGTGTTGTTGACGTGCTGTGCGGCGTCCATATCGCCCCAGGCCACCGGGCAGGTAATGACCAGGGAATGGCCTTCCAGTCCTTCCAGCGAAGAGGGGGTGGCAGATACCATAGTGAAAACAGCCTCAGTCACAGGTTGTTTCCCAGCCGGCCGGCCCGTCTGATACCGTCCGTCTGGTGAACGAGCGCAAAGACAGGTAGCGTCAAGTTGTGGGTGCAACGTATCGTAATACAGCCTGAAATACCACTCCCGGCACAGGGTTTTTGGCCGAGCCGGGTTGTGTTCCGGTGGTGCCTGGGCGTCCATGGCGGAACTGTTACCACGCGCCGTCAACGTGAATCGAACTGAAGGGAGCCTGTCGGTTGTCTGGCCGGATGGCACGACCACGACCGTACCACTGATGGAACTGCGGCAGGCTTGCCCCTGTGCCACCTGCGCCGAGGCCCGTGGAGAGAACCCGCATCCGGGCTTGCTTGAAGCTCCGTTGCCGGTCAAATCCCGGTCGCGCGGTCTGCCACTGTTGGGTGACGTGCGGAAGTTCCAGATCAGTGGTCTGCACCATGTCGGGCGCTATGCCCTGGGTGTGACTTGGGGCGATAATCACCAGAGCATCTATTCGTGGGCCTTTCTGGCCGAAAGGCGCCGGCCCGACGCTCCGCCGGCGGTTTGAAGCCCTTCCCGGCACAGCCGTCCGATTCCGTCCAAAGTGACGGCGGCTGAGCTGCCAGGCCAGGGTGGGCTTGTCAAAATGCAGAAAACTGGGAAATACTGTCATCCATCACGACCATTGCTGCCGGATTCTTGGTGCAATGCCCCGCACATGTTCGTATCCTGGGAGTCGTTTGCATGACACAGCGACTCGAAGACACCTGTGTTCCACGTCTTATTGGCGCCTGCCACCAACGGCGATTGAGCGGAACGTTGACGTTGAGGCAGCCGCAGGTGGTGCGTCATGTGTACTTTGAGCAGGGTGCGGTGGTTTACGCCGCCAGCGAAGTTGTCACCGAACGCTTCGGCGAACGGTTGTGCATGCTGGGTTGTATTTCTCCTGAACAGCTTGCGCAGGCGATGCTGGAAACCAAAAAGGGGAAACGCCTTGGGGCCTGTCTGGTGGAGCTGGGCTATCTGACCGCCGCTGACCTGCAAGCCATGCTGACCGGCCACGTCACCTATCTGGTGCACTCGCTTTTCCCATGGACGACCGGTGAGTATCAGTTTCAGCCCCAGAAGGTGCATGTGGATGGCTTTCAGCAGCCCCTGTCACCGGTGAGCCTCATCTTCGAGGGCATTCGGAACCTGTCCGATCTCGGACTGATCCGACGGTGGCTGGGTTCGCCCCAGCGGGTCCTTCAGCCGGTTGTGGCGCAGCAGGTCAACGTTCCGGGACTGACCCTTTCTTCGGAAGAGATGTTTCTTCTCTCCCGGCTCGATGCGCCCCTTCGGATCGAGGAGGTCTGCCGGACAGTGCCCCTGCCCGAAGAGCAGGTCTTACGCGCGCTGTGCGCCTTCACGATGACCGGCATCGTGAGTTTTGCTGATCCCGACCCGCTGCCGGTCATTGAAGCAAACGTCAAGGGCGCAGCGACTTCATCGGCAAAGGCATCTGCCGGGATTGATGCCCGGCAGGCGGCCGAACTGTGCTTCGAGCTGGAAGAGAAGCTGCGGGTTGTGGATGGTGGGGGAAGCCACTACCAGGTTTTGGGCATCAACCGGCGGTTCACCCCGGAAGAACTCAAAAAAGCCTATCGGGAGCTGGCCAAGAAGTTCCATCCCGACCGCCATTCCCAACTGGCTGCGTTTGATTTTCAGGTCAAGGCGGAACTGGAACGTGTGTTCATCGCCGTGCAGCAGGCCTATGACGTGCTGAGCGATGAGGAAAAACGGCGCAAGTATGATCTGACCCTGGCAAGTCACCACTCCCGTTCAACGCCGCCGGGAGGCCGCTTCTCTACCGGCTCCTATCCAGCCGCACGTCCCACGCCGCCCAGCCCGCCGCCGGTTGCCGGACGGTCCTCGCCGCCTGCCGGGAACGTGCCGAAGCCACCGGTCATGCCGCCCCGGCCGCCTGTGCCGCCTGCCCGACCAGCCCCGACAGCAGAGGCGTCACGTCCGCCAGTGTCATCTGCTGCCGCCCCACCCAAGCCACCGGCCAACAGTTCATTTCCGACGCCGCCCATCCTGCGGCGGCCGACGGTCTCTGCGCCAGCCTCGAACACGCCGGGTTCAGGTACGCCCGCAAGCACGCCCACGGAAGCCCCCAGTGCGAAGGCACCAAATTCTGCGCCAAACTCTGCACCAAACGTGGAAGCCCAGTGCCCGCCTGTCCCGACTCCTCCTGCGCCGCCGGTGTCCCCCAACGGGACTCTGCCGCCGACAGCATCGCCGCCCCAGAGGTTGACCGGAGCGTATCCCAAAGCGCCCAGTCGCCCGGCTGAGCCGCCGATTCCAGCCTCCGAACTGTATCTGCGGACGGTCGAATACATGGGCAATGGTGATGTCGAGCGGGCCTATCAATCCATTCGCCGGGCCGTTGAGCAGCGACCCAACAATGCCGACTACCATGCCTTGATGGCGCGGGTTTTGCTCCGCATGCCGGGGCGGAACAAAGAGGCGGAAAAGTCCTTTCTCACGGCAATTGATCTGTGCCGTGACCCGGACGAGGTGGCGGAGTTGCTGATGGAGTTATCCGATCTCTACCTCAAGTTCGGACTTGAATCCCGCGCCGTGGAATGTCTCGACCGAGGCCTTGAGCTATCGCCGGAGCACGAGGAACTCAAAAAACGTCGCCAAGCCATCGGTGCCAAACAAAAAACGACGCCCCGGTTGACCGGTAGTCTCCGGGTGGCCACCGGCAGGCGCCTTCAGGCCTTGGTGGGAAAGGTGTTCGGGTTGGACGACCCGGAGGGCAACAAGTCCGGCTAGGGCAGGCCCCTGACCTTGGTACTGGCAGCGCCCGTGGCTGCCAGGCGGTGATTTTCAGCGGCCCTTACGGTTGGGCCGTGCAGGAAACGGCCCAGTGTTTTGGACCTTCCCCGCAAGGGGTAGATTGCGCCAAAAGAGATACGGTTGCGTTGGCGCGGCACGCTGGCTATCATTGATAACTTCGCTTTGCGGCGGGTGTAGCTCAGTTGGTTAGAGCGCTTGATTGTGGCTCAAGAGGTCGTGGGTTCGAATCCCATCGCTCGCCCCACCAGCTTTCTTCTCCCAACTTGTGTGTCAGCAGTCCAAAACCGGCGTGGCGGGGAAAGCCTGCCTGCTGTCTGCCGGGCTGGGAGTCCGGCCGTGGTTTCGTGGTTGACAGTGACGGTAGCCACGAGTAACTTGGCAGCTTGCTTTTTTAAACCACTGTCCGGCATTACGGGGCCCTGCTGCCTGGTTTCACTTTCATTATGATTGCGTCGTTATGGGGTGCCAGTGGAATGGAAGTTGGCTGCTTCTTTGCCGCAGGAAGCAATTTGCTGACACCTGACTGGTCACTTTTTGTCACCGTGGGGGTCTTCCTGCTGGTGGCCTATCTGCTCAATACCTTGGTCTTCAAACCGGTTCTGGCCGTCCTCGATGAGCGCGCGCGTCTGACGAGCGGGTTTCGTCAGCAGCTTGAGGGGTATGACGAGCGCCTGGCCGAATACGAAGCTGCGCTGCGTGCGGGGCGGGTGGCGGCAGCCAAGCTCATTGAGGAACGGCGTGCAGAAGCGCTTCAGCGGCGCAACGAGCTGATTGAATCCGCCAAGCAGTCCGCCGCGGCCGAGGTTGCTGCGGCAACCCAGGCACTTGAGGCGCAGGTGGCGGCGGTGAAGCAAACCCTGACCCGTGATGCTGAGTATCTGGCGGCCTCGATTGCCAGTACGGTTCTGGGGCGTCAGATTGGAACACCGTCATGACCATGACGCTTTTGGTGTCACCGTTTTTGGCCGCCGGGATTCCTTTGTGGGCCAAGTTCCTCAACTTCACGATTTACGCCGCTTTGCTGGCCTGGCTGCTGGCCAAGCCGATAACGGAAGGCCTGCGCAAACGGGCGCAGAACATCCGGGACGCCCTTGACCAGGCCGGCCAGGAGCGACGGCTGGCCGAAACCAAGCTGCGGGAACTGGAAGAGCGTTTTGCCCGGCTTGAATCAGAACTGGCGGCCATCCGCCAGCAGGCTGAACAGGAGGCCCAGGCGGAGTACCAGCGGATTGTGGCGGCGGCCGAAGCGGATGCCGCCCGTTTCCGGCGCCTGGCCCGGATGGAGATTGAGGGGGCGAGTCAATCGGCGCGGCTGGAACTGCAAGCCTTTGCTGCGTCAAAGGCCGTGGAGCTGGCCGAGGCGCTGATTCGGCGGGAGTTATCGGCAGCGGACCAGGCGCGGCTTGTGGCAAGCTATGCCGCCCAGCTCGAAAAACAGCGTGCCTGATGGGAAGGATGTGGTACTGACTGCCGTATGAGTTCACTTGCCAATCGCTATGCCCGCGCCCTGGCCGATGCCGCCGGGGACGATTTTGCAACCGTTGCGGACGAACTCAAAGCCTTTCACAAGTTGGTCACAACACACGACGAACTGGGAGAGGTGTTTGCCAATCCCACGATTCCGCTGGCGCAGAAGGAAGGCTTGCTGCGTGCTCTGGGCGAGCGTCTGCGGCTGCATCCGATTACGGCCAACTTTCTTGGCGTGGTGCTCCGCAACCAGCGGATGTCCCGACTGGAGGACATCCAGACGGCTGTCGAAGCGCTCATGGATGCCCGCCGGGGGATTGTGCCGGTCGAAGTCACCACGGCTATTCCGCTGGGGGTCAGTGAGCGGCGGCTGCTGGAACGCCGCCTGAAGGAAGTCGTCGGCGCCGACATCCGTCTGACCTACAAGGAATCCCCCGACCTGATTGGTGGCATTGTGGCCCGGGTGGGAAGCACCTACTACGATGGTTCGATCCGCACCCAACTGGCTGAACTTCGGGAGCGACTTACCCGGCGCTACTAACCAGCCGGACTGTTTCGAGGAATGACATGGAAGCCATTCGTGCTGATGAAATCAGTCAACTCATTCGTGAACAAATCGAAAACTTTCAAGCTGGCGTCACCGTCGCCGAAGTCGGGACGGTCATCAAGGTGGGCGACGGCATTGCGGAAATCCACGGTCTGGACAAGGTCATGGCCGGGGAACTGCTCGATCTGCCGCATGGCGTCAAGGGCATTGCCCTCAACCTTGAGGAAGACAAGGTCGGTGCCGTGCTGTTTGGGGAATACCACGCCATCAAGCAGGGCGATCTGGTCAAGCGCACCAAGCGCATCATGTCCGTCCCGGTCGGCAAAGGCTTTCTGGGGCGGGTGGTCAATGCCTTGGGTGAGCCTATTGACGGACGCGGCCCCATTGCCAACGACGGCTTCAATCCGGTGGAGCGCATTGCGCCGGGCATCGTCGAGCGCAAGTCGGTCAAGGAGCCGATGATGACCGGCATCAAGGCCATTGACGCCATGATTCCAATTGGCCGCGGGCAGCGGGAACTCATCATCGGCGACCGGCAGACGGGCAAGACCACGATTGCCATTGACACCATCATCAACTCGAAGGGCAAGGACCTGATCTGCATTTACGTGGCCATTGGCCAGCGCAAAGGTTCGATTGCCCAGCTTGTCAAGCGTCTCGAAGAGTATGACGCCATGGATTACACGATTGTGGTCTCGGCGTCGTCTTCCGATCCGGCGGCGATGCAGTACATTGCCCCGTATGCTGGAACGGCCATGGGTGAGTACTTCATGGACCGTGGACAGCACGTGCTGTGCATTTACGATGACCTGTCGAAGCACGCTGTGGCCTACCGTGAAATTTCGCTGTTGTTGCGGCGTCCGCCCGGACGTGAAGCCTATCCGGGGGATGTCTTCTATCTCCACTCGCGGTTGCTTGAACGGGCGGCCAAGTATGACGACAAGCGTGGCGGCGGCTCCCTGACGGCGCTGCCCGTGATCGAAACCCAGGCCGGAGACATCTCGGCCTACATTCCGACCAACGTGATTTCCATTACGGATGGTCAGATTTTTCTGGAAACGGACTTGTTCAATGCCGGCATCCGCCCGGCCATCAACGTCGGCAACTCCGTTTCGCGGGTGGGCAGTTCGGCGCAAACGAAAGCCATGAAGCAGGTTGCCGGGACGCTGCGGCTGGAGTTGGCGCAATACCGGGAGCTGGCGGCCTTTGCGCAGTTTGGTTCTGACCTGGACAAAGCCACACAACGCCTGCTGGCACGTGGGCAGCGCCTGACGGAAATTCTCAAGCAGGGGCAGTATTCTCCGATGCCGCTCGAAGAACAGGTGTTTGTCATCTGGGCTGCGACGAACGGGTATGTGGATGACATCCCGGTGTCGGAAGTCCGCCGTTTTGAAGCGGAGTTGTTGGCTTATCTCAAAAACAATCACGCAACGCTGCTCAACGACATTGCTACGAAAAAGGAACTGACCGACGACATCAAATCCAGAATGAAGGCGGCGACGGATGCCTTCAAGCAGACGTTCATTGTCCGCGCCTGAAGCCGGGGACTGACGACCAGCCGCTCCGTGAGAGGTTTCCATGCCGAACCTGCAAGGTGTTCGACGGCGGATCAAGGCCGTCAAAAACATGCGCCAGATCACGAAGTCCTACAAACTTGTCTCGGCGTCCAAGCTCCGCCGGGCGCAGGAGCGGGTGACGGCGAGCCGTCCCTACGCCCGCAAAATGCAGGAAGTCCTGCGCAACCTTGTGGCGGCTGCGCCGGACTTCACAAGTCCGCTGATGGAGGAACGGACGGGCAACCGGACTCTGCTGGTGCTGATGACGGCAGACAAGGGCCTGTGTGGTGCTTTCAATGCCAACCTCATTCGCGCCGTCCAGCAGTACCTGACGGACCATCCCAACGAGCGGGTGGAACTTGTCGTCATAGGGCGCAAGGGGCGGGACTTTTTCCGGCGGCGCAACATTCCCATCCGCAAGGAATATGTCAACGTTACGTCGAAGACGTTTGGCTATGAGGTCGCCGTCGAAATTGCCCAGGACATCCTCAATATCTACGAGGGAGTGGCGACGGAGGAGGAAACCCTTGCCGTACGTCCCGACCGGGTGTGCCTGGTCTATGCTGAGTTCCGGTCGGCAATTTCCCAGATTGTCCGCATCGAACAGCTTTTGCCAGTCGGCAGACAGGCCGGCAATGAAGTGGGGCCGGCAGTGATGACTGCGCCCCCGGATTACATTTACGAACAGCCTCCGGCGGAAATTCTGGGGCGCCTGCTGCCACGCTTCATTGAAACGTCTGTTTTCCAGGCCCTGCTGGAGTCGGTGGCTTCCGAGCATGGGGCACGTATGGCGGCCATGGACACCGCGAGCCGGAACGCCGGTGAAGTCATTGCCCATCTGACCCTGACCATGAACCGCATCCGCCAGGCGGCGATTACGAACGAAATCATTGAAGTCGTCAGTGGCGCGGCGGCCCTGTAATCTGGGGCTGCCGGGTCATCTGCCCAAAGTCTGAAGTAGTGAGGACTTGCAAGCCGGGGCCTGAGCGTCGCCCGTCCGGGCGCCGGGTGGGCGGGGCTTTGAATACTTGCCTTGGTTTGTCCGGTTGTTCACACTGCCGTCACAGCCTTCATCCTGCTGCCGGGAGGCACGCCCGCCATGTCTTCGCCTTCGACTGTGACGCCGCCGGCGACGCCCATGACCATCGAGGAATTCCTCGTCTATGCCGAGCGGGATGGCTTCTTTGAACTTGTGCGGGGGGTTCCCGTCGAAGTGGCGCCACCGGGTTTCAAACATCAGCTCATTGAACAGGCTCTGCTGGTGTATTTGATGCGGGCCATTGCCGAGCGCAACCTGCCCTACATCGCCATGCTGGAAACGGGTGTCCAGACCGAACCGCTGACCGTGCGGGTGCCTGACCTTCTGGTGTGTCGGGAGCAGACGGCAGAAAGCAAGCTGGCCGCATACAGAGCCACGCAGCAGGACGATGTTTTGCGGTTGAACGATGATGTCCTGCTGGCTATTGAAGTTGCGAGCAAGAACTGGCGTCAGGATTACGGTGTGAAGCGGCAGGAATACGCCCGGCGCGGCATTGGCGAGTATGTGATTGTGGATGAGAAGCGCAAACAGGTGATTGTCAACCGCGACCCGGACGTGGAGCAGGGCCGGTACCGGGAGGAAAAGGTCTATGTCCCGGGCACGGTCTTTGAGCTTGCCGCACTCGGAGGGTATCCGTTGGAGACATCAGTCGTTCTGACACCAATCTGGACCAGTGAGGCCATTCGGCAGGAGATCGCGCGCCTTGAAGCCGAGCAGCAGGCACGATTGGAAGCTGAAGCCCGCGTGAAGGAAGCTGAGGCCGCGGCCGCCGCCGAGCAGCGGGCACGGTTGGAAGCTGAAGCCCGTGCGAAGGAAGCCGAAGCCCGTGCGAAGGAAGCCGAAGCCCA
>Ga0308417_1001560_pt1 | contig 15655 bp, 11 predicted proteins | sample HotsprSampleOS65_FD_203528 | JGI IMG/M metagenome (GOLD analysis project Ga0308417, IMG submission 203528) | Hot spring phototrophic mat microbial communities from Octopus Spring, Yellowstone National Park, Wyoming, United States - 20090730_OS65 ... | reverse complement strand
CGTCGGAGCGAGCGGCCACGGCCGTGACCCGCGTCATGTGCCCCTGGAACAAACGGAGTTGTCGCGCCGAAGCGACGTCCCAGACCCGCACGGTCGTGTCCTCTCCGCCGGTCACGAGCAGTCCTCCCTCGACGGTCGCCAGGCTTGTCACCGATTTGTCGTGCCCGACGTAGTCGCGGAGGCGGGTGGCGGTGTTGCCGGCCGGGGTGCCGTCCGGCTTCGGGCCGGCGATGAGCCGGGCCTTGCCGTCCCGCCCGCAGGTGAAGACCGCACCGCTATCCGGGCTGAAGGCGACCCCCAGGACCTCACCGTGATCGACCCCGGCCACCGTCATGACGAGTGCGTTCGGCTTCGTCGGGGCATAGATCGCGACCTGCGAGTTGCTGTCGGCTATAGCAATCAAGTTGCCGTTGGGGCTGTAGGCCACCTTCTCGATGCGGGCGTTGCGGGACGGACCGACGAAGATCAGCTTGCCGGTGTCGAATTGAACGACGCGAAGGATGCCGTCATCGGCACCGACGGCTAGGAACTTCCCGTCCGGGCTGAAGGCGAGGGATTTGATCGGCTTGTCCGTCTTGCCCAGGTTGAGCAACGTCTTGGCGGACTCGCCGGTCATGGGGTCCCAGACGTGGACCTGGTTACCCGCCGCGGAGACGATCAGCCGCGGGTCACTCGGGTGGAAGGCGACATCGGTAGCCCCGAGCACGTTCGTGCCGCCACGGGTCGGGTCGTCGGGCTGTTCCAGGTGACCCCGATAGACCGCCGTCTCGCGACCGTTCCCCAGGTCCCAGACCCGGACGGTGCCGTCCCGTGAACACGAGGCGAGCCGGCTCCGGTCCGGGCTGAAGGCCAGGGCGTTGACGCGGTCGGCATGCCGGACCCGTGACTCGCCGAGGACACGCAGGACGTGGGCAGGCAAGCCGGAAGGGAGGTAAGGCAGTTGCCAGCGGGCATCCCGAAGATACCGGGCGGCGGCCGCGAGGTTGTTGGCTTTCAGGGCCGCCTCGCCGCGTCGCGCCAACTCGTCTGCCCGGGCCAACGTCTCGGGGGGAAACTTGGCCCGGACCGCTTGTTCCCGTTCGGACCGAAACTTCTCCAACAGTTGTTGCGGGTCGCTCGCTGGAGTCTCGGCCCCCGTCCGGGTCCAGGTCGGGACGAGAGAGGTCGAAGCGAGCAGAGCGAGCAAGCCGAGCGGACAGGCCAAGCGCATGTGCGACCTCAGGAGCAACAGGCGGCGGTGCCAAGCGGTGCGAGAAGACGCGGGGGGCGACCGGTGCGGACTGATACGTGAACGAAAGAATCTCGTACCCGGAACGGGCAGGCTCGCGGCCGAGCGGGACTTGTCCTCAGTTCAGACCGTTCCGCCGACGGGCAGCACATGACCTCATTCTTTCGGCGCTTTCTCGGGTGTGGCATCGGCTTCGAGGTCACCCAGGGCGTACTGAATCCCGGCGAGATAATGCTTGAGAATCATCGGGTTCCAGAAGATGTCTTCCCGGTGGCCGAGGGAGCAGTAGAACGTGCGGCCCTTGCCGAAGGTGGCGAGCCAACTGATCGGGTACAGGCCGTCCTTCCGCTTGCCGATGCTGACGTTCGTCTTCTCGTTGTCGAGGGTGAGCAGGAAGCGACGCTCGGTCGGCAAGGCCGTATCGGCACGGAACTGGTAAATCTCGTCCGTGATCTCGAAGCCCTTGCCCCCGAACATCGCGTTGAGCGGGTGGTCCGGGGCCACGTTCTTGATGGTGACGCGGGAGTTGGCATTCCACGGGTGCCCGTCGAAGGCACCGCCCATCATCTTGTTGTAATCCTTCCAGCCGGCGTAGGTGTCGGTGGCCGAGTGGATGCCGATCAGACCTTTGCCCCCTGAGACGAAATCGACCAGGCTCTTCTTGAGCTGTTCTTCCCGCTGGTCCTGCTCGGCCTTGGTCCCGGTCTTGGGCCGCAGACAGTTGCCGGTCGTGTTGAGCATGAAGACGGCGTCGAATTTGTTGAGCTTCTCCGGCTCGAAGAACGATTCGTCCTCCGTGGCGGTCACGGTGTAGGCACCGGTCTTGTCCCCCATGAGCGTGATCGCGCGGACCCCGATCGGGATCGACGAGTGCCGGAAGCCGGCCGTGCGGCTGTACACCAGGACGTGCCGCGGCTTTTTGGGCTGAGCCGGGGCCGACTCCGGAAGGGCCGCCTGCACCTTCTCGATCATCTTGGGGTCGAGAGGAGGCTGGGCGTGTGAACTCGGCCGCGCCTGCGCGAGCAGGAACACGGCAACCGTATACGCGACCGGGAGGGACAATCGACGCATCGCAGGCTCCAGTGCATCCGGGTCGGGTGAGCGATCCAGAAAACCGGGGGGGCAGCCACCATAGACCATGCTAACGGTTCGCTCACGGTACATTACCCGACCACAACGGCCCCGGCAATCGGGCCGCCGACCTCACGGCCGCGTTGTTACGGTTGTAACCAAGGGACCGCTGGGACGTTAGCCCTCACCCCGGGTTACCGCGGCGCGATCGACCCGAACGTGGCAGACCGTCCCCGACGCTGGAACGTTGTCAGGGCCGCAGTTCTGCTTGCGTCTTCGTCCCGGTTCGGGTAATCCCCCGGGGAATCGGCCCGGCTCGGCTGCACCGTCCGCGGAAGAGTTCGGCCGCACCGCCCGCAGAAGAATGCGGGGCCGGGAGAGAACGAGTATGGGACCAAGATCGGGTGCGGGACTGGCCAACGAAGCCCCGGGGGGGCTTGAGCATGGCACTACTTGAAGTCGAAGGTTTAGAGAAGATTTACGGCCGGCGGAAGGTCGTAAATGGCGTTTCCTTCGCGGTGAACGCAGGGGAGATCGTCGGCCTGCTCGGCCCCAACGGCGCGGGCAAGACGACGAGCTTCCGTATGACCACCGGACAGATCGCACCCAACGCCGGCCGGGTCATCTTCAACGGCGAGGACGTTACCCACCTGCCCATGTACCTGCGTGCCCGCCGCGGCATGGGGTACCTCTCGCAGGAGCCGAGCGTCTTCCGCAAGCTGAGCGTCGAGAAGAACCTGCTGGCGATCCTGGAGGCCCTGCCCCGCAGCCGCACCCTGGGCCGCAGGCTCACCTCCCGGGAGCGGTGGGAGCGCACGAACGCCGCCCTGAAGCGGTTCAAACTCGAGCACGTCCGCAAGAACACGGCCGCGCGCTGCTCCGGGGGCGAGAAGCGGCGACTGGAGATCGCCCGCTGCCTGGTCTGCGAACCACTGCTCATCCTGCTCGACGAGCCGTTCGCGGCCGTCGACCCGATCACCACCGAGGACATCCGCCGCAACATCCGCGAACTGGCCAACTCCGGCATCGGGATTCTCATCACCGACCACAACGTCCGCGAGGTCTTCCGCACCGCCGACCGCGTCTACCTGATCACCGACGGCCAGGTCGTCACCCAAGGGACCCCGCACCAACTGGTCAACGACGAGGTGGCGATCAAAGCCTACCTCGGGCGGAGCTTCGAGGAAGACGGCTTCACCAGCCACCTGGTGACCCGCATCGGCGTCTTCGACGACCGCAAAGACGGCAGCGCTCAGGCCCCGCTTCAGATGACGACCGCCGCGGCGTCTTCATGCGCGAAAACAGACCGCTCCCTCACGATCACCCCGCCCCCTGCCGGCCCGCTCGACGGAGTCGCCGGGGCGATCCTGGAGGGCGAACGGATCCAGTGCGTCATCGAACAACTGATCGACGACCGGGCGTTGAAGGCCGCTACCCTGGAACTCGTGAAGCGCGGCGACGCCGCGATCCCCAAACTGGTCGAGGCCCTGGAGCGGCGTGATCCGCTGCTACGACGGCGGGCCTTCGAGTTGCTCAAGTTCCTGGCCCGCCAGTCGGGGCCGCTCCATTTCGACCCGGAAGCACCCGAAGATGTCCGCTGGAGACAGGTCGCGTATCTGCGGGCCCGGCTGCGGGTTTGACGTGTCCTTCACCCCGCAGGGGGATAAATCATCTGAGCCGGCCCGGTGGCCCGGACCCGAGTATCTGAAGCTCCACGGAGTTGACCGAACCTGACCTGCGATCGAGTCTCCCCCACACTGAATCCCTTAGCGATGACCACACCCGCAGAACTCGCCGAAAACTACTTGGCCGGTATCGCCTCCCTGCGGAAAGCGGTAACCGGGATGACACGCGACCAACTCCTGGCCCGTCCGGTGCCGGGCCGTTGGAGTACGCTCGAAGTCGTCTGCCACATTGCCGATTTTGAACCGATTTTCGCCGACCGCATGAAGCGGATCATCGCACTGGGGGACGTGCCCCTGCTGCTGGTGGCTGACGAGAACCTCTTCGCCGGCAAGCTGATCTACCAGGAGCGGGACGCCGAGGAAGAGCTGGCCGTCGTCGAGGCGACCCGCGTCCAGGCGGCCCGCATCATCCGCAGTCTAAGCCCCACACAACTCGAACTCACCGGCTGCCACTCGAAGCGTGGGATCCTGACCCTCCGCCAGGTGATTCAGGGGGCCATCGACCACATCCCGCACCACGTCAAGTTCATCCTGGAAAAACGAGCGGCCCTCGGGGTCTGAACCGGATCGACGTGGCCTTCGATTTCGCCCGGCTCACCGGTCGGCAACCACCTCCCAGACCAACGCTCCGGTGGCGAGCTTGAGACCGACTCGCGACCGGTGCCAGGCCACGACCTCGCTCGCAAGCTCGCCTCGTGCCCTGAGCCACTCGAGGCGGACGTACGGTTCGGTCCATTCGGCCCCCGGTTGACCTGCTGCCCGCTTTTTTCTCGCCTCCGCCAGCCGTTTTTCCCAGACACCCACCCGATCGCGGGCTTGCTCCACTCGGACCCGCTGTGAGTCCCGTACGATCACCGCCGCCCGGGTCTCGTCGGCCACCCGCCGCTCACGCTCGACGATCAGATCGTAAAGTTGCTTTCGCCTGATCTCGAGTTCGCCCGATAGCCGGCAGTCGTGTTCCTCAGCAAACGGCACGGCTCCGGGTCCGCCCGGCGACCCGAGACGAGAAACGAGACCGGGCACAAGCCCCGGTCGCACTTCCGAATCACTCCTTGCCCCCAGCAACGGGCTGAAGGAACGGAGCAAGTCCCGCACTTCCGGCAAGAGACCGGGACCCAAACCGTAATACATGGCCCGCCAGGCCCGTAACTCGGGCCGGTCCGCGAGTGCCTGTTCGACAAGCCACTCCGCGTCCGGTCCGGTCTCCGTGATACGGAAATCGCCCCGGGGCCACAGGGCCTCGTCGGTGGGCCGCGAAGGCAGGCCGAGCCGACGCTTCAAGTCGAGACTGAGCAGGCGGGAAGTCGATCGGGCCTGCTCCCGTTGGGTGAGCAAGGAAGAGAGTTGTAATTCCAGATCGGCGACCTCGACCGGAACCCGGACGTCAGCTTCTTTCGCCGCGCGCGCGCGGGCCAAGAGGTCTTCGACGACGGCACACGACTCCGACAGCAACTCGATCCGACACCCGGCTTCCACAAGCAGGAAGTAGCGTTCCAATGCCTCGGCGATCGAGCGGTTCCTCAGTTCCAGGGCCAAATTCTGCCGAACGAAAACACGCACATCGTCCGCAGCGCGGGAACCGTCGACGGGGAGCTTACCGCAGCGTCTGAGAGCCGGCCGATTCGGCGGCGGCGAAACAGCAGGGGGGAGGCGATTCTCCTCATCGATCAGGTTCGCCTGGGCCGCATTGATCGCGGCCAAGAGTTGGCAGTCCCCCTCGGTCAGCTCGCGATATGACGGTGCCCATCCCGGCAACGGTGTCGAGGAGCAGTCCCCGCCCGCACCCGGCTCGCCGAGGACGAGAGGGACCAATGGCGTAGGTTTAACGGCGGGCAGTTCCCGGCTGGTCCGCGGGGCGGTCGGTTCCGTCACGCGCAAACCGACCGTCCGCGGGGCGTTTTGGCACCCCGCTACTGTAATAGAGACGAGCAGGAGGTAGCTCAGCCAGCATCGCATGCCGTCTATCCGAATCTCGCACGGCTAACGTCGCTGATCGGGCGGGACCACGGGGCGATTTGAGCGGTTCGAGCGGGAATGTGGCCTTTGACGAAACTCCGACCGACGAGAAGTAGGTCTGGAAAAATTGGATAATTCTTGCTGGCCCCGGTTCGAGTTGACTTGTCTAGACTGTTCGGTCTAGGATCAAATTGCCAGACTAGACCGATCGGACCAAACCGGGCCAACACGCACCGTCAGCCGCACCGACGTGGGTGAAGCTTTGCCGACCGAGCCACCGCCACCGCCGCCGCACTGTCTGGGACTCGAAGACGAGCCGACCGGCCTGTCGGAGGTCGCTCGGCGTCGCCGGGAAGAGATCATGGACGCGGCCGAGGCCATCATCGCGGGGGCGGGCATCGACAAACTCTCGCTCTCCCAGATCGAAGAGCGGGCGGGGATGAGCCGGGGGCAACTGACGTACTACTTCAAGACCCGCGAGGCGATCCTCCTGGCCGTCTACCAGCGCATGCTCCGCCGGATGATTCAGGAGTTCCTGGCGGAAGAGGGTCCGAAGCCGATGACCGGCCGTGCCTGGGACTGCTTCCGGCACGCGGTCACAGAGCACCTGAAGCCGGCCCGCCTCGAGCGGGTCGCGACCCTCTACAGCCTCCTGTTCACCCTCCTGGCCCAGATGGGTCATCGGCCCGATTACCGCTCCCGGCTGGCCGAGATCTATGACGGTTGGCGGACCCACATTCAGACCGATCTGGAGCAGAGCGTAGCCCCGCCGTACCCGTTCGATACTCGTGTGGCGGCCAGCCTGATCCAGGCCGTGATCCAGGGCTTGGAGATCCAGTTGATGATCGACCCGCAGGCGTTCGACCGCACGGCCATGGCCGAAGCCTGCACCCGGCTGTTCGCCCCGCTCTTCAAGCGGGCCGGGATCACAACAGAGGACAGAAGCCTGTGAAGGCCCGCAGGTGCATGCACGATCCGACCCCGAGTCCCCAACCCGAGGTGTGAACGATGGTATCGGCTACCGAACCGGCTGAGTCGTCGACCAACGGCGAACTCATCAACCGGGTGCAACAACTCCGCCTGGACCGCCAACTCGCGGCATCGGGGCGGGGAAGCGGCCGAGGCTCATGGCTGCCCTGGATACTGTGCGGCATGATGGCGATCGCCTGGGCGGGGATCGGGGTCCGCTGGTACAAGAGTCCCGCTCCGTCGGCGGACAGCGTGGGCAAGGCTCGCCTCGCGCCGGGGGAGTCGGGCGTCGGCCCGAGCGGCCCCGCGCCGAGCGGTCCCCAGAACTCGACGCCGCCCGCGGTCCCGGCCGGCGAATTGCTCCTGAACCTGCGCGGTATCCTTACCCCGGCCTTACAGATCAACCTCAGCCCCGACGACGTCTCCGGGGTCGTCACCGAGATCTACTTCAAGGAAGGCGACCGGGTCAAGGAAGGCACCCTCCTGGCCAAGATCCGCGACGACCGCTACCGCAACGAGTACGAGGCGGCCAAGGCGAACCTGGAGGCCGCCGAGTTTCGTTACCGTGAACTCCTGCCCGAGTCGGTCCGCCAGATCGAGAAGGACCAGGCGCAGGCGGAGTGGGAGGAGGCCGAAGCCGCCCGCGTGCGAGCCAAGCAGGAGTGGGACCGCATCAACTCCCAGAAAGGGGCCGTCTCGCGACAGGACATGGAACGAGCCGAGGCCGACCTCCGGGCTGCCACCGCCCGGGTGAACCGGCTCGAGAAGGCCAAGTCTCTCCTGGCCGAGGGTCCGCGGCGCGAGCGGATCGAGGCGGCCCGGGCCGAGCTGGCCAGCGCCCAGGCCCGCCTGAAAGAGGCGGAACGGCTCCTGGCCAACTGCGAGGTGCGTGCCCCGATCGACGGCACGATCCTGACCAAGTCGGCCGATAAGGGAGTACTCGTCAGCCCGATGTCGTTCAACGTCGCCTCCGGCATCTGTAGCATGGCCGACCTTTCCGACCTGGAGGCCGAAGTCGAGGTTCGCGAAGACCAGATCATGCTCGTCCGCGAAGGGCTGGAGTGCCAGGTCTCGCCGACGGCCAACCCGGCACGCGTCTACAAGGGCCGTGTCGATCGCATCATGCCGATCGCCGACGACACGAAGAACATCATCAAGGTGCGCGTCAAGATCCAGCTCCCCGCCACGGAGGAGCCTGGCAGCGTTCTCAAGCCGAAGATGAGTAGTACCGTGCGGATGTACAACACCGAACTGAACCCCGACTTCACACCCAAGCACCCGAAAGGGTGAGTGACAGATAGGCGAACGACCACCGCATCGCCGCGGGGCCGGCCACCGCTCGCCCCGCCTGCCCCCCACGGTCACGAGCCGAGGTGTCCCATGTCGAAGCCCCTGGTCCAGGTCCGCGGCCTACACAAGTCGTTCACGCGCGGCACGGAGTCGATCCACGTACTGCGTGACCTCACACTCGACGTGGGACGGGCCGAGTTCCTCGCACTCATGGGGCCGTCCGGCTCCGGTAAGACGACACTCTTGAACCTGATCGCCGGCCTCGACCAGCCCACCGCGGGGACGATCCAGGTGGGCGAGAACGTGATCTCCGAAATGTCCGAGAGCGAGCTGGCCCGCTGGCGAACCCGTCACGTCGGTTTCGTCTTCCAGTTCTACTACCTGCTGCCGGTGCTGACGGCTTACGAGAATGTGGAACTGCCACTTCTGCTCCTGCCGCTGACACGCGAGCAGCGACGCAAGCAGGTTCTGAACGCGCTGGACCTCGTGGGGCTATCGTCCCGGATGAACCACCGGCCCGGGCAACTCTCCGGCGGGCAGCAGCAGCGTGTCGGTATCGCCCGTGCCATCGTGACTGACCCGGAACTCATCGTCGCCGACGAACCCACCGGCGACCTGGACACGAAAAGTGCCGACGAGATCCTTAAGCTGATGGAGATACTCCGCAGCCAACTCGGCAAGACCATCATCATGGTCACGCACGACCCGAAGGCGGCCGCCCGGGCCCAGCGAACACTCCACCTGGAAAAGGGACAACTGGTTCTCGACACCGCGACCGAACCGGTCGGCTACCCCGCTTAGTTCTTAGTTCGTCTTTGGTGAGACGAGCTTATCCTTCGTGATCCTCGGATCACGAAACCGGACCACCCCGACTCGTTAGCAGCCCGATTCGTACCTTCCTCGACTCGACCCGATCGACATGTACGGCATACCCGGATTCTTCGACCCGAACGCCTTCGTCGGGCTAGACCCGTCGATGTTCATGCTCTCGGGTTATCTACTCGGCCTTTTGGGCGGCCTGATCCTCGTCGCCCTGCTCGTGGGGCTGCTCACCCTGCCCGCGTTCTTCCTCGTGCTCTTCAGCATCGAGATGCTCGCACAAGCTGTCGCGAACTCGAGCGGCTGGTTCCCGGCCAAGCTGGTGCTTTACATGTTCCGGGGGCTGCGCCGCAGCCCGCTGCGCACATCCCTGACGTACCTCGCACTGTTCGTTCTCACGCTGGTACTCTCTCTCATTTACTCGGTGTTAGTCTTCATCAGCCTCGTCACGACCGAGAAGGAAGCCGACCTCAAGGCGATCGCCACCCACAAGACGGTCATCCCCAGCCAGATGCCGCGGTCACACTACGAGGACTTCAAGAGACTGTTGCGGAAGCTGCCCGACGGACTGAGGCCGGTCAACGGCGATGACGACGTGATGGCGTGGTCGTTCTTCCTCGGCACGACGGACCCGATCAGCAAACGGCCCGAAAACAACCTCTTCGCCTTCTGCATGGAGCCACGAAAGATCCTCACCATGATGGACGGTCTGGACGACCTGTCGCCCAAGGAATCAGAAGACCTGAAGGCCGCCGTCGCCGAGATGCAGAGGGACCCCCAGGCCATCATCATCAGCAAGACGCGGCTAAAGAAGATGAACCTGCGGATCGGTGACACCGTGAAGGTGACGGGCCTGAACTACCCCGACCTGGTGTTCGAGCTGAAGATCGCCGCCGAGCTACCCGACGGCAAGTACGAAGGCATCTCCTTCATGAACTCCGAGTACCTGTTCCGGCAACTCGACGCCTGGAAGCTGAACAACCCCAAAAACCTCAAAAGCGAACCACACCCGATGGACGCCAAGTGCATCAACCTGATCTGGGTCCGTCTGCCGAACAAGACGGCCTTCGAGCAGTTGGCGGCCGCCGTCAACGACCCCGCCAACTTCAACACGCCGCAGCTCAAGCTCGAGACCGCGTCCAGCGGCATCGGCACCCTGCTCGACTCCTTCAAGGACATCCTTTTCGGCATGAAGTATCTGATGTCCCCGGCGATGGTGGCGATCATGTGCCTGGTCGTCGCCAATGCCATCGGCATCGGGGTACGAGAGCGCCGGACGGAAATGGCAGTCCTCAAGGTCCTGGGGTTCCAACCGCGTCACATCCTCGTGCTCGTGCTGGGCGAAGCCGTCCTCGTCGGGCTGATGGCCGGGTTCATGAGCACCTTCATCGCCTACCAGATGATCGGAAACCTCAAGCTCCAGATCGCGGTCTTCGGGGCCTTCTTCGTGCCGGCTGAGGTGCTGATCTACGGGCCGATTCTGGGTGCGGTCGTGGCCGTGGCCGGGAGCCTGGCACCAGCCCTCAGCGCCCGCAGCGTCAAGGCCGCCGAGGTATTCGCCCGCGTGACCTGAAGGCACGATGTCCTGAAGGCACGATGCTTTGCCCAACGGAATAGCCGGTTCGAACTAGCCGAGATGTTTTCCTGAGCAAGCGGGTTCACCCGAAATGGAACCGACGACATCCGTAAAACCCGTCCCGCGTCGGATGTCCCTGCCGGGCGAGTCGAGCGAGTCGACCGGCACCGGCATCCTGACCGACGCGCTGAAACGAACCGTCCAGTTCCTGCGGGCGGTACTGAACTTCATCGGGACCTTGTTTGTCATCGGCCTCGCGGTGCTGCCGCTCACGGCCCTGCTGGTCGCCCTGCCGGCCATGTCCCCGAACGAAGCGGTCCTGACCGAGGCGGTGCGGCCCGCCAAGTCCCGGTGGCTTCGCCTCGCCCGCCGGGTCTTCGCGGTCTTGGCCGGTGTGGTCGTCGTCGTCTCTCTGTTCGCGTTCGGGATCGAACTCACCAGTCGCTTGCCCTTGCCCGAGGGTGGTCAACTCAGCACCCTGGCCAAGAAAGTCCTGGGCTTCGCCGTCACCGACTTCCTACCGGACGACGCCGAGCCGCCTGACCTGCCCCGCGGCAAGGTGTGGTTGACGCCGGCCGAACTGATCGCCCGCGAAAAACTCCTGACGCTTGCCAGCTCCAAGCCGAACGCCGACCCGATCCAGAAGGACGAGGCCGAGAAAGAACTCGCCCAGGTGCGTGCCGAGATCGCCGAGCGGACCCCCCGGGTCCTTAAGCTGCGAATCATGCAGGACCCGCAACTCAGCCCGGTGCTGGCCAGCCCCCTCTGGACCCTACTGCCACCAACCCTGGTGAACCACTGGCCGTTCGTGCTACTCTTCGTTTACGCCGGCGACCTCGTCCTGCTGCTGCTCATCGGCAAAATCCCGCTCTCGTACAACCTGCGTTACCTCTGGGTGCGGCGGCGCGACACCTTCCTGACGGCCGTCGTCTTTACCGTCGTCGTCGCCCTGGTGGTGGTCCTGTTGGCGTTCGTGAACGGGATGTACCAACTGAACGAGGAGACCGGGGTTCCGGGCAACGTGCTGGTCCTCTCGGAAGGTTCCACCGACGAAATCTTCAGCAACTTGGGTCGGTCCGATGTCGATGACATCGAGAAGGTCGTCGTCGACACCGACGCACAAGGCCGTCCGATCCCGAAGGTCGGGGTGCAACGGGTGGCGGCCGGCCCCGACAACAGACCCCTGTTCGGACCGGACGACAAGCCCGTCCTACTCCCCGATGACGCCCCACCGGAAGCGCGTGAGCGGGCCAAGTACCTGGTCAGCCGCGAAACCTACATGGTCATAAACCAGCCGGTGCCGGTGAAACCCGGCGAGCCACCCCGTCGCCGACTCCTGCAGGTGCGGGCCTTGGAGAACGTCCGGCTCGCGGCCGCCGTCCATAACATCACCCTGTACCCCGGCGGCTCGTGGTTCCCGGACAACTGTGTGGTCGTTAAAGACGGCAAGCCCTACCTCGCCTGCTGTATCGGTGAAGGTGCCGCGAGTAACCTCGGCTCCGACATCGGCAAGCGCCGGCTCGAACCCGGCGACACCTTCCAGCTCGGTGACGAGGACTGGATCGTGACCGGGGTCATGAACACGCAGGGCACGACCTACGGCTCGGAGATCTGGACGGGTGTGAACAACACGGTGGTGATCGCGAGCGGCCGGGGCAACAAGTACACCACCCTCGTCATGCGCATGGCCAACAACTCGGAGCGGTCCTCGCAAGCGATGGCCAACTACCTGCAGAACTATTACACCCAGGCCAAACTGAAGGCCTTCTCCGAGCCGGATTACTACAAAGAATTGACCAAATCCAACGAGAGCTTTCTGATCTGTATCGTGATCGTGGCCGTGGTGATGGCCGTCGGCGGGGTCTTCGGCGTCATGAACACGATGTTCGCCACCATCGCCGCACGTATCAAAGAAGTAGGGGTCATGCGCATCCTCGGCTTCAAGCGCTGGCAGATCCTCATCGCCTTCATGCTCGAATCACTCATGATCGCCTGCGTGGGCGGACTCACCGGCTGTCTGATCGGCTCGTTCGCCAACGGGCTTGAGGCGTCGAGCCAACTGAGCGGCGGCGCGGGCAGCGGCAAGAGCGTCGTCCTGCGACTGGTCGTCGACCACCAGATCCTCGCCGCCGGCATGCTCTTCACCCTGGTACTCGGACGGCTCGGCGGCCTCGTGCCCGCTCTCTCGGCGATGCGTCTCGAGATCCTCGACTCCCTCCGCTAGGGTGCTCCCTACCATGGACAAACTCGCCGCCGTGCGGGAGTACTTGCGGGCCCTTCTCCGTGGCGACCCCGTCGCCATCGGCTTCACCCTGTTCTTCGTCGTGCTGGGGATCGTGCTTGCGATTTTTACCTGGGTCATGAAACTACGCATGGACGCCGAGGACCGTCGTTGGAGGGAACACCGTCGCCGACGCCGCGGGTTTTAGGCCCGCGATTTCCCGCTCGATGCTGCGGTGACGCACCGGCCGCGCGGTATAACACGCTCAGTCACGCGCCCTGCACACACGCACCACTTAGGCACTCCTGGCACGACCCGCAGAGTCGCCCGCACCCGCCCCGGGCTTCTACCGATGACCCCACCTGCTACCCGCACCCGTGGCCGTAACCTCGCCCTGGCCGCCGCCCTTCTCGGTTGGATGTTCGACGGCATGGAGATGGGCCTTTTCCCGCTCGTCGGCAAGGATGCCCTCCGCGACCTCCTGGGGGTCGAGGCCGATCCGGAGCGAGTCAACAACCTCTACGGCATCATCCTCGCCTGCTTTCTGGTGGGGGCGGCGACCGGAGGCGTGCTCTTCGGTTGGCTCGGGGACAAAGTCGGCCGTGTCCGTGCCATGACCTTGAGCGTGCTGCTCTATTCCCTGTGCAGCGGGCTGTCATCGGTCTCGGTCAGCGCCGAACAGTTCGCCGTCTTGCGCTTCGTCGGTGCCCTGGGCATGGGGGGCGAGTGGGCTTTGGGTGTGGCCCTCGTCATGGAACTCTGGCCGAACACCTCCCGGGCCTGGCTGGCCGGCTGGATCGGCGCGTTCGGCAACCTCGGCTATCTGATCTGCGGCTCTATCGCACTCGGACTGAACCACACCGCCCCCGGCCAGATCGCCGGCTGGCTTACCTCTTTGGGTCTTGATGACGACTGGACCGCCAGGTTCACCGCCCATCGCAACTGGCGACTCCTCATGCTCGCCGGGGCCGGACCCGCGATCCTGACATTGTTCATCCGGTTGTTCGTTTCGGAATCGACCCGTTGGGAGCGGGAGAAGCAAAGCGGGGCCGCGTCGCACTGGGCCAACCGCGACCTGTTCGGCGTTCTCGTGGGCGCGGCGGCCGCCTGCGGTGTAATCTACCTCTGGTATCTGCCGCAGGGAGAACTCGCCTTGGGGACACGGGTGGCCGGCTCGGCCCTCGGCCTAGTCGTCGTCATCTCGGGCTACCTCTATCCGGCTTGGGGTTACCTCAAACGCAGTTCCCTACCCGAGTCGGTCCGGGGCGTCACACTACGACGCATGCTCCTGGCCGCGGGGCTTAGCGGTGTGCCCCTGCTCGGCACCTGGGCCGGGTTGATGTGGATGTACATGTGGGTGAGCGACCTCCCCGGCGGTCACCATCCCGACGCCAAGCCCTGGATGCAGATCGTCTCTTCGGTGGGTGCGGCCACGGGTTGTCTGATCGGGGCGGTGCTGGGAGGTGCGTTCGGTCGACGGCCCGTCTATGCCGCCCTGTGCGTCCTGTCGATGCTCGCGATGGTCGCCTTCTACCGACTCAACACGGAATACGGAGTCGTATATGTGGCTTCCGCCGGGCTGCTCGGCCTGATCTCCGCCGCGTTCTACGGGTGGCTGCCGCTCTACCTGCCGGAGCTGTTCCCCACCGCCGTGCGGGCCACGGGCCAAGGCTTCGGCTTCAACTTCGGCCGTATCCTGGCAGCGGCCGGCAACCTGCAAATGGCCAACCTCTTGGCCGCGTTCGACAACGACTACGGACGGGCCTGCGCGGTCGTCGCCGGAGTCTACATGGTCGGTCTTGTACTCATCGCCGTCGCACCGGAGACGAAGGGCAAACCCCTCCCCGACTGATTACTTCTCGGCATTACGTAACACCATCCGCACCGTTTTCTCATCTAAAAAATCAACAATTCCCACATAGCGTGGGGTTTCGATGTGTTTTTCACACGTGGCAGCTCAACACTACTTCATTGACATCACATTTTATGCACATCATTTCTAAATAAATTTTCCCTATTGTATCAGTCCTGCCTTATTCACTCCTCCCCTGGGAACTGTTCCATGCCAATCACATTGCGTTCACGCGGTGCTTTTACCTTGATCGAGTTGTTGGTCGTCATCGCGATCATCGCCGTCCTGATCGGCTTGCTTCTGCCGGCCGTGCAGAAAGTTCGCGAGGCGGCCGCCCGCATGAGCTGTAGCAACAACCTGAAGCAGATCGGCCTCGCCTTCCACAACTACCACGGGGCACTGGGACAGTTCCCCCAAGCCGGCTCGGACGGCCCGACCCGAACGTGCTGCAACGCAGATAACCGGGTTGGTTGGACGTGGATGTACTGGATTCTGCCGTACATCGAACAAGAGAACCTGTTCAACAACCCGAACGATGCCGTGGTTCAGAACACGGCCGTGAAAATCTTCTACTGTCCGAGCCGTCGTCAACCCACGATATACTCGAACGGCGGCCGTAGCGATTACGCCGGTAACGGCGGGCGGGACATGAACAGCATCGGCCAACAGGGCATGCTCGTCCGTCAGTGGACCACGCTGCCTTCACCGGCCGGCACACCGCCCAACCAGAAGCGAACGATGACCGACGTGACCGACGGCCTGTCGAACACACTGCTAGCAGGCGACAAGCAGTGCCACCCGACGGTCCTTGGGACATCGGGGGGTGACAACGAACCGTGGCAGAACTCCGGCTGGGACCAAGACCACGTCCGCTTCGGTGAGGCCGTCCCGGAACCAGACGATCGCCACCCCACCTCTGCGTCGCCGACCTTCTGGTCGGTCCGCTTCGGGAGTTCACACCCCGGTGGGTTCAACGCCGTCATGGGAG